>Ga0070681_10004086_pt1 | contig 13789 bp, 9 predicted proteins | sample KBSC83BmetaG_FD_65650 | JGI IMG/M metagenome (GOLD analysis project Ga0070681, IMG submission 65650) | Corn rhizosphere microbial communities from Kellogg Biological Station, Michigan, USA - KBS C8-3B metaG | ecosystem: Host-associated > Plants > Roots > Rhizosphere | place: USA: Michigan... | reverse complement strand
CCTCCTCAGCCGTGCTCATGTTTGCCATCGCCTGCGGGGGCTGGCTCCTGTTCCGCGCGGAGTCTATCCAGCAGGCCGTTTATATGGCGAGCCACCTGTTCTCCACGGCCGGCGCACGCACGGTGACGCGGCCCGACACGCTTCCCGAATGGATGCTGTGGACCCTGGTATGCGGGTTGTGGCTGGCCGAATGGATAAGCCGGAACCCGACGCGCCTCGTGGCGGCGCTGGCGAGTCCCGGGCTGCCGCGGCTCGCGCTGCGGCATGCGATGGTGGCATCGATCCTGCTGTCCTACCTGGTCGCGCAGCAGAGCCGGTCGCTGCCGTTCATCTACTTTGCGTTTTAGCCACTTGATCGACTCGAGACTGTCCCTTTATCCCGTGTCGCACAATTGTGACTGCGCTCACGGGGCAGGGTGGCCGATTTTCTTTACACTTCGCTGTAAAGACTGAATGGAAGCTTAGGACGTCAACGGGGGCTCATGCGAATCCGCGTCCTCGGACAATACCTGCAAGGCTCGCTAGCGATTCTCGCTCTCGCCGAGCTCGCGGTTCTGTCCTTCAGTATGCTCGCCGCGACTCTGTTGCGATTTCGCACCAGCCTGCCCGAAATCGAGGTTCTGGTCGGGCCGCTCTGGTCGCGAATACTTCTGTACAGCGTAGTGATGATCGCGTGCCTGTTCGCGTTCGGACTTTACAGCGCGAGGCAGAGAGCGCCGGCATTCGGCATCGCCGTGCGAATGGGAGCCGCCGTCTGCGCCGGTACCGCCGTCACGGCCGTTTGCTTCTATATCCTGCCGAACGTCTGGCTGGGTCGCGGAGTGATGGCTTTCACAGCGATCATTTCCTTTCTCGCCCTCGTCGTTTCCCGATACATATTCACCCACATCGTCGACGATGCGGTCTTCAAGCGGCGTGTTCTGGTGTACGGCTGCGGCCAACGCGCGGCGTCGATCGCGAAACTGCGGCGCCGTACGGATCGCCGCGGCTTCGTGGTGGTCGGTTACGCGCAGCCCGATGGAGAGGAGTTGTCGGTTCCCGCGGAGCATCTGCTCAGCTCCCGGGAGAAGCTCCAGGAGATCTGCAGGCAAAACGATGTCGATGAGGTGGTCGTGGCCATGGACGACCGGCGCCGCGCGTTCCCGATTCTGGACCTGCTGGAGTGCCGGCTGGCTGGCATCGATGTCACTGAGCTGCTGACGTTCCTCGAACGCGAGACCGGTCGCGTGCGAATCGATGTTCTCAATCCGAGCTGGATGATCTTCGGCGAAGGCTTTCGCCGCGACCCGATCCGACTCTTTTCTTCCCGGGCTCTGGATATCGTCGCGAGCCTCGTCATTCTGCTCATCTCGTCACCTGTGATGATCCTCACCGCTGTCGCGATCAAGCTCGAGGACGGCCTGCGCGCACCGGTGTTCTACAGACAGGGCCGTGTCGGCCTTGGCGGGCATGTGTTCAACGTGCTGAAGTTCCGCAGCATGAGGACGGACGCCGAGCGCGACGGGAAAGCGCAGTGGGCCAAGGTCGGAGACTCGCGCGTTACGAGGGTCGGCGCCGTAATCCGGAAGATCCGTGTGGACGAGCTCCCCCAGATCCTCAACGTCCTGCGCGGCCAGATGAGCTTCGTCGGCCCCCGGCCGGAGCGGCCGCAGTTCGTTCACGAGCTGTCGGAGAAAATTCCCTACTACGTGCAGCGTCATTGTGTGAAGCCGGGGATCACTGGCTGGGCGCAGTTGTGCTATCCGTATGGCTCCTCGGAACAGGATGCTCTCGAGAAGCTCCAATACGATTTGTATTACATCAAGAACAACACTCTGATTTTCGACCTGGCGATTCTGATGCAGACCGCCGAGGTGGTTTTCATGGGGCACGGCGCCCGCTAGCGGGCGCCGGCTGCAAATGGAGTGTGTTGATGACGACCCTGCCCGGCACTCAGACCGCCGCAGCATCTGAAGATCACCGGCGCAAGCTCCTGATCCTCGAGAACGATCGCAGCTTGCGGCGCGAACTGGAAGGGATCTTCGCCGATCTGGAGGTGACTTCGGCGGAGACTTCGGATCAGGTGCTGGCGCTCGTACGGCGTATCGAGCCGGACGTGGTGCTATTCGATCTCGGCGCCGCGCACGACGCGGCTGTCGCCGCGCAGAGTCTGGACCTGCTGCGGCAGATTCTGCATCTCGCACCGGACACCAAGATCATCGCCATGACCGAGCACGACGCTCGGGAGCTCGCGGTACAGGCCGTCGGGCTCGGCGCCGCCGACTTCTATCACAAGCCGCTGGACGCCGGAGTGCTCTCGATCGTGGTGCGACGGGCGTTCCGGATCCGCGAGCTGGAGGAGGAGAATTGGCGCCTGCGCGAGAAGACCGGCGCGATGGCGCTCGAGGGAATCATCGGTGTCAGCGATGCCATGCGTCAGCTGTGCCGTTCCATCGAGAAAGTGGCTCCGACCAGCGCGACTGTCCTGTTGCTGGGCGACAGTGGCACGGGCAAGGAGCTGTTGGCGCGCGCCCTCCACCGCCTCTCGGGGCGCTCGCATCAGCCGTTCGTCGCCATCAACTGCGCGGCGATTCCTGACACTCTGCTGGAAAGCGAGCTGTTCGGCTACGAAAAGGGCGCGTTCACCGGCGCCGCCAAGCGCACGCCGGGCAAGCTCGAGGCCGCCGATACCGGGACCGTCTTTCTGGACGAGATCGGAGAGATGCCGGCCTCGTTGCAGGCGAAGCTGTTGCGCGTGCTGCAGGAGCGGACGGTCGAGCGAATCGGCGGACGAACGCCCATCCCGCTGGACCTGCGTTTCATCTGCGCGACCAATCGCAATCTCGATCAGCAGATCGGCACCGGCGCGTTTCGGGACGACCTGTACTATCGGATCAGCGAGGTGACGGTCCGCGTGCCGCCGCTGCGGGACCGGCAGGGCGACAGCCTGCTGCTCGCTCAATTTCTCTTGCAGGAAATGTCGGAGCGTTTCGGGAAGCCCACGCGTGGACTGGCGCCTGATGCGATCCGCGCGATCCAGGCGCATCGTTGGCCGGGTAACGTGCGCGAGCTCGAAAATCGAATCAAGGGAGCGGTGATCATGGCGGAGGGCGCCGTGGTGACCGCGGGTGATCTGGGATTGCAGGACCCGGGTGAATATTCGGAGTTCCTGAATCTGCGCGTGGCGCGGCAGAGGGCGGAGTCGCAGGCGGTGCGACAGGCGCTAGCGGTGTCGCGGGGCAACCTGTCGCGTGCGGCAGAGCTGCTCGGGGTGACGCGGCCGACGCTCTACGACCTGCTCGAAAAACATCGGATTGAGGCGGCGCAGTTCAGTCGCAATGCCTCCGCGGCGACGGGAGCGGCGGGGAGTGCGCCTGCGGCGAATGAGCCGGAAGATAGTTCTGCGGGCGATTAGGGCGCCCGACTCAGAAGAAGACGCTCCGCCCGCGGCGGAGCGTCCATTTCCTTAGTTCAACGCTCTCTGCACTTCGTCGGAGAGCGAGCTCTCCGCGCCGGAGGCGTTGTACGCCGTTACAGCGAAATAGTACGTGCCTGCGGGCAAGCTATCCACGAGGTACGTCGTGACGGTCGGGTTGTCGACAGAGATTGCGCCCGTGTAGTTCTGCGACTGCGTGCCGTAGTGGATCTTGTAACCCTTTAGATCCGTGAGGGGCGTGCCGTCGCTGTTCTCGGTGGGCGCGACCCACTGGAGGTTCACCGCGGCGGCCGAGGGCGACGGAGTCGTCGTTGCGGGTGGCGGAGTCGTGCTCGTCCCCGCGTCGGCGGGGGGCGCCGGATCTGCGGCGGCGGAGCTTCCGCCTGAGGTGCCGCTGCCCGCGCTGGAAGCGCCAGAGTTCGTGCTCGATGCCAATCCTGCGTTGGAGCTGCCACTGTCCCCTCCGCAGCCCGCTATCGTCAGCGCTCCGATCGCGATCATTCCGACCAAACCAATCCGTACCGACCCAAACCCCCGTTTGGCTCTCGTCATGCAACCCCCGAGTTGTGCGACCCCGAAAATCACCGGTCGACTCGGAGCGAAATCTTCGACTTGGGAGTTGCGCGTACGGGTGCGGACGTGCGATCCACTTTCCCTTACGGGAAAACGCGTGAGAGCGTCATCCCGGCAACTCCGCTGTCGTGGGCGTCGCGCCTGTAGACCGGAAGTTTTGCGCCCCCGCCTTTCGACGGGTTTGCCTTTATATCGACGGCAACGTCGGTGCAACGACCGTGCCACGCGGCAAACACCGCGATTTTTCAGCAGTTTTACGGGCGTGATCTGCGCCTTGGCCGCAGGCGATTGCGACGTTTGTGTCGGCGTGCGCCGACAGCGGGAGCGCGACGCTCTCCGGAGTTACCGCTAACACGCTGATTACCATCCGAAAAAGCGCGGTCGCAGAGAGGCGACACGGAACTTCGCGAGGTGACGCTCTGCGCACACTCTGCTCGAGCCGAGGCGCACGGGACCGTCGTTTGCTTGCTTCCAACGCACCGGGCCCGGGGGGCTCACAGCAACACGCGAATGACAGAACCGATCACGTTTACGCGAGGGTTTTCGATTGCCCTCGTCACATTTCTGGACGCGATCATTCCATCATTGATCGCAATCGGCATGCTTTACGGGCTGTGCCTGTTCTTCGATGTGCACTTCGCCAGCTTCTTTGTAGTCTTGTCGGTGCTCGTGGCGATGCTGAGCCTCCTGCTTCCGCGCGGCCGCCCCGGCGACTCGATGCAATTGCTGCCGCGCACGTTGCCGCTCGCCATGGGCGTCCTGGCGCGCTGGTTCCTGATCGTGGCGATCCTGCTCGCAGTCGGGTTCGTCACGAAGAATTCCGAAGGGTTCTCACGCCGCGTCGTTCTGACGTGGGTCGTCACCACACCCGCGATGCTCATACTTGCAAAGTTGCTCCTTTACGAAGTGATGCGGCGGCTCCTGTTCGACCCCTCGATGGTTCGCCGCGTCGCCTTCGTCGGGTGCAATGAAGTCAGCATGTCATTGGCCGACCGCATCAGCGCCGGCAAGGAGTTCATGGGCCTGCGGGTCGAGGGCTTCTTCGACGATCGCAACGCGGTCCGCCTCGGGATGTGCGGCAACATGCGCCTGCTCGGCAAACTGCCCGATCTGGCGGAGTACGTGAAGCGCCGAAGCATCGACACTGTGTTCGTCGCTTTGCCGGTGCGGCACATCCGCCGGGTGATTCAGCTTCTCGATGAGCTGCGCGATACGACCGCGTCGGTGTACTACGTACCGGACCTGATTGCATTCGATCTCATCCAGGCGCGCACCGGTGAAATGTTCGGAATCCCGGTCGTCGCGCTGTGTGAGACGCCGTTCTACGGCTACCGCGGCGTCGTCAAGCGCATCAGCGACATCGTGCTGGCCGGTGCGATTCTCCTGCTTGCCGCTCCACTGATGATCGCACTTGCCATCCTCGTGAAGCGTTCCTCGCCGGGTCCGATCATCTTCAAACAGCGCCGCTATGGGCTCGATGGACGCGAGATTCTCGTCTACAAGTTCCGCACCATGACAGTGCTGGAGGATGGACCCCGGGTCGTGCAGGCGACGCGCGAGGATGCCCGCATCACTCCGATCGGGCGCATCATGCGCCGCTATTCCCTCGACGAGTTGCCCCAACTCATGAATGTGTTGCAGGGGCAGATGAGTCTGGTCGGACCGCGGCCCCACGCCGTGGCGCACAACGAGGAATATCGCAAGCTGATCAAGGGCTACATGATTCGCCACAAGGTGCCACCGGGAATTACGGGTCTGGCGCAGATCAATGGTTGCCGCGGTGAAACCGCGCGTGTCGAGGACATGCAGGCGCGCGTGAACTACGACCTTGAGTATCTACGCCGCTGGACACCGCTGCTGGACCTCAAAATCCTGTTCCTGACGGCCGTCCGTCTGCTGCGTGACGAGAAAGCGTATTAGGCCAACGGGCATCGACCCGCCATGATCGACTCTTTGCTCAAGTCTTGCGCCGCGCTGTTCGCGGTGGCGGATCCTGACACGCGATTCCAGCGCCGGACCGCGTTGCTCTTCGTTCTGATTCTCGCAGCCGGCATCGGCGTGCGCTTCTGGGGCCTGGGCGACGTCGGTCTTCACGGGGACGAGAAGACCATGAGCCTGCCCACCATGCATCTCGTGGAGCAGGGGAGTCCGCGTCAACCGAGCGGCATGTTCTACGCGCGCGCGATAGGACAGCTTTATCTGATGGCAGCTTCGGTGAAGACGTTCGGCCAGACCGAGTGGGCGCTGCGTCTGCCCTCGGCGCTCTGCGGCATCCTGTTGATCGTTCTCGGCTGGAGCGTGGGACGACGGTTTCTGACGGCTCCGTGGAACCTCGCCTTGATGGCCGCCGTCGCCTTTCTGCCCTTCTTCATCGACGACTCCCAAACGGCACGGATGTACGTATTCCTCACCGCGTGCGTCGCTGGGTTCATGAGCTTGCTGTTTCAGTGGGAGAGAACTCACCGAACCGGCTACCTCGTCGCAGCGGTCATCGTGATGCTGGTCGGTTTGCAGTTCCATACGCTTGCGGTCTTCGCGGCTTTTCTCGTGTTCATGCCCGCGATACTGCACGGCGATCGCCGCAGATTGTGGTTGGGAATGATCGCCTTCGCGGTCATCGTCGGCGGCTTCGCCGCCATCAACTCCTGGATCGCGAGTTCCTATCCGCAGGATGTGGCGGCCGGCAGCGGGCCGATCGCTAACGGACCGCACGCCGCAAGCATTCCTCACGTGCATTGGGTCTGGTTGCTGCTGGCCGTAGGGCCGGCACTCGCGCTTTCCGCTGTGGCCCTGTGGAGGCGGGCGGGTTCCGGCTCCGCGCAGCAGACCCCGATGTCCCTGCTCGCGATTCTGCTGCTAGCGATCGCGCTGATCGCAGCGTTCTCACTTCACTATCACCTCGCCGCGCTTCTCATCATTGCCGGACTCGTTCTGGCGCGCCGGGACGGACCGCTTCCGCGGCTGCGCGTGAGCGCCTATGTGGGCATCGTCGTTCTGTTGGCGCTGGCGCAGGCCGCCTATCTGCTGAGCCACGGCGCAGGCACGGGCCGACAGGTCATTGGCCTCATGTTGGGCTGGCCGAGTGTGTGGCCCTTTTTGGCGCTCGCGCAGGTCTCCCCAGCAGCGGCGCTGCTCGCCTTTGCAGGGCTCGCTGCCGGCGCCTGGCAGCTCGCCTTGCGCAGGCCCGTACCCGATCACGTCCTGATGGTGGCGCTCGGTGTGTGGGTGCCGCTGCTGATGATCGGGTGCATGCGGTGGGACATTCCGCCGCGATACGCCCAGGCGCAGATTGTCCCATTGCTGGTGGGAGCATTCGCCAGCGCACAGTGGGGGGCACGCGCCCTCGGGCGGTGGGGAGGCCAGCATCTGAGGTGGCAACCGCAGCGCATGGCGGGGAGGACCGCCGTGCTGGCAGCCACACTGATGTGCGTCCTCGTGATCGATCCACCCAGGGTGCTCGACACGGTCGACTCCGGCTATGCCAACCACCCTGATCACAAGGGAGCGGCGCAATTCATCGAGTCCCTCCATCCCGGTCCGCACGACATCCTGATCGCCGAGGACGTTCTGGAGCAGACGTACTACCTGGGCCGCGTCGACTACTGGCTGTTGAACAAGCAGGTTGCCGCTCCGTACATGCATAACGTGAAGGGGCGCTGGCTCGATTTCTATACCAACACCCCATTGATCGGCACGGGTGAGGAGCTGAAGGAGCTCCTGCAACGACCCGATCGAGGCGCGGTGTACGTCATTGGCAGCGGCGAGAACCAGGAGGACGGGCGCGGACTCATGCGCTCGTTCGGTATAGCCGCCGAGCTCAACTCGGCACAGTTCAAGGTGGTCTACCGCGGTCGTGACGGGCTGACCGAGGTCTGGAAGGCCGACGCACCCCGGGAGGCAGCCGTGCCGCCGACGCCCTCGGCTACCGCGCCGACCGCAGAGGTGTCGAGCGTGGCGCGTACCGAGCGTGGCTGAGCACCTATGTCAGTAGGCAACCGCACAGCGATCCTCACCCTGTCGCGCTTCGCGAACTACGGGCTCATGCTGATCAGTCCGCTGGTGCTGGTGCGCCTCCTGAGCGTTCAGCAGTTCGGCGAGTACCGCGAGTTCCTGCTGTACGCCTCCATCCTGCAGTCGGTGGCGGTGTTCTCGATCAACGACAGCCTGTTGTATTGCGTGCCCGCCTGCCCGGCAAGTCCCTGGCGCCTGGCCCGGCAGACCGTGGTGTTGACTCTCTGCAGCAGCCTGCTGGTCGTCGGGGCGCTGGCACTGGTCGACGGGGTTTCCGGCGGTGCGGTCCTGCACGGCTATCTGACGCCGGTGGCCCTCTACACGCTCTTTTCGGTGAACGTGGATTTCTGGGAATACTTCTGGCTCGCGAACCGGCGGCCCGGCGCACTCTTCGTGTACTCGACCTCGCGGTTGATCGTCCGTCTGGGCGTTGTGGTCGTGACTGCCGCGCTGACTCGCGATGTCATGTCGATGATCTGGGCGCTCGTCGTTCTGGAGGGTGTCAGGATCGTGGTCGCCTCGGTCGCGTTCGTGCTGCTCGACCAGAGCCGGCGCGAGCCCGGTCTGGAGGAGCCCTGGCGCGAGCAGTTGCGCTTCTGCCTGCCTTCCGGATTGGCTTCGATGCTGTCGCTCCTGAACAAGAGCCTGAGCGCCCTCGCGGTCACGCGTGTTCTCGGGCCGGCCGCGCTGGCCCAGTATTCCATCGGCCGGTTCGGCGAGCCGCTGGTTCTGACGCTGCGCAATTCGGTCTCCAGCGTCGTGCTGCCGGAGATGGTTCGCAGGGACCGTCACTCCCGCGAGAAACCCTTGGCCCTGTGGCAGCGCGCCACCGCCGTCAACGCGATCTTTCTATTCCCGGTCGCCGTCCTCGTAGGCCGGTATGCCGAACCGCTCGTGACGGCGGTCTTCGGCGCGAGCTATCACGAGGGCGCGCTGGTGACGCAGATCTACGCGCTGATGGTGATCCGGGAATGTTTCGACTTCGCTCCCGCGTTGCGCGCCATCAACCGCACGCGGCCGCTCGTCGAAAGCAATGTCGCGGCGATGGTTGCCTGTGCGATTGCACTCGCCGTTCTGCTTCCGCTCCAGGGGGTGCTGGGCGCGATCTGGGCACTGGTCATTTCCAGTTTCGTCGACCTGGCGTGGGCGGCTTTCCGGACGATGCGGTACTACGGAACCGGCCTCAGGGACCTGATTCCCTGGAACAGTCTCGGCCGGATCGCGTTCTGCGCCATAGCGGGGGCGGCGCTGATCGCCAGTCCGCTGTGGACGCAAGAGCTCGGATTCGGTGGCGTCCTGCTCGGCTCGGCCACGTATGTGCTGGCGTACGGGGCGCTACTGCTGCTGGTGAGGGTGCCGGAGGCGCAGTCGCTGTATGCGTGGGCCAAGCGGCTGGTTCTGCGCCCGCAGTCGCAGGCCAGGCCATGAGAGGGCACTTCGACGACGGTTTTTCTGAGAAAAGGACACGACGATGCGCTGGTTGTTCCTGCTCCTGATCGCCGTCCTCGCCGGGAGCGATATCCTGGACAAGGACATGAGTCTGGGGTTCGGGCTCAGTCCCAAGAACCTGCTGCTCTACATGATCGCTCTTGCGATGTTCTTCCGCATGGCGGTGGTCGGCGGGGGGCCGCGCATGCGGATGCCGGGCCTGCACGTCGCGTTTGCCACCTGGGTCGGGTATGCGACTGTGAGCTTCATCACGTGCGTGCTGATCATTCACTACACCTCATACGATCCCAAGCAATCAGGCATCGCGCTCAAAGCCGCGCTGTACGATGCCGCGCTCTTCCTGTTTACGGTGTTCTATGCAATTCGGGATGAAGCGGATTTCAAAGTGCTCACCAAAGCGTTGGTGGGCGCTATCGGACTTTCGAGCGTACTCACGCTGACGGACGTAATCGGAGTAACGCATCTGGGAGTGCGCGTCGGGCAGTCCGGCGTGGAGGCCGATCGCGTGTTCGGAATGTTTGGTCACGCGAACGAGACCGGTGCGTTGCTCGTGTGCCTTCTGCCCACGATGGTCGCGGCTGCGCTCTCGAGTCGCGGACCTGGCCGCCTCATGTGGTACGTCGCTGTGTTGACGAGTCTCGCCGTGTTGGTTCTCACCATCTCCCGTGGCGCGTACGTCGGATTCGTAGTCGGCTATGGCATAGCGTGCGTGCTGTGCCGGAAGTACCTGCCGGTGTCCCGGGTGGTTTCGTGGGTGATGATCGGCGCTTCGACCACGGTCGTTCTGTGCATCATCGTCAGCCTGGCAGTGCCAAATGTCGGCAGCGTCGTCGTCGATCGCCTGGTCGGGCAGACCTCTTCGTTCAGCCTCATGGAGGTGTCCTCGGGGCGAACCAACATCTGGTCCACCACGATTGGCCACATGGCGGATGAGCCGCTGACGTTCCTCACCGGTTTTGGATGGAACGTGTACGCGACTCGCTTCGTATACGTCACCCACAACTACTACCTGGACCTGTGGTTCAACCTGGGTCTCGTCGGCCTTCTGGCGTTCGTTGCGATCCTGTATCAAGGGGTCATGACAGCCCGACGCGCGGCCGACCACGCCTCCCCGGAGATGCGCCGCTACATGATCGCGTTCGTCTTTGGAATCCTCGGGATGGCCGTTTCGATCATGTTCGTCAATCTGACGAGACCCTGGCCCTATATCTGGCTGTACATGGGCATCTCACTGAGCGCCGCGAGCACGCTGCTCATGGACAGGCAGTCGATGGAGGAGGCGCAGGGCGCTTCTGCTCAGGCGGTCCTGCGGGTGGCGCGCGGCTCCCCGGGCGGGGGTGTCGTCGGCGCAGCGGCGGTCAGAGGCGTCCGGTAAGCAGCATCGCCAGGAAGCGCAAACGCTTGGTCTCGCGGTGTGCGCGCGAAGGCTCTTTCAGAAACCGGTACAGCCATTCCAGGCCGGACCGCTGCATCCACAGCGGCGCCCGTTTCTTTGCCCCGGAGTAAATATCGAATGACCCGCCCAGGCCCAGGTAGAAGGCGGCTGGATAAACGCCGCGGAGCGAGTCGATGAGCAGTTCCTGCCGCGGCGAGCCGAGCGCCACGAAAACCAGCTGCGGCTTGGCAGTGATCAGCGCATCGGCCAGTGCCTGGGTGTCGCGACTTCCCTGGTATCCGTCGCGCGCGAGGACGACACGGACATTCGGAAACTCCTCGCTGAGGCGTCGCCGTGTTCTTTCCAGGATCTCGGGCGCGGCTCCGATCAGCGCGAGGGGCAGCGGCCGTCCGCGCGATTGCCGCAGAATCTCCAGCCACAGGTCCGCGCCCGCCACGCGAGTGGAGCGGGCGCCTTTCAGGCGCATCGCCACGACAACGCCGGCGCCGTCGGGGTATCGCAAGGTCGCGTTGCGGATCACTCCGCTGAGCACGCGATCGCTCTGGCAGGTCACGACTTTCTCGGCGTTGATTGCGATGCCGAATCCGCCGAGGCCGCTGCGGGCATCGGCGAGAACGCGCCGGGCGCAATGTGCGATGGAGGGAAACGGACCGACGGACACACCGCCTACTACTGGATTCATGGAGTCGCGCATCGTCGCTGTTAACGCATGCGAGGTGCGTGCGGTTCCCGCGTGCTGTCTGCAGTCGCAGACACTGGCGGTGTTAGGAGACAGGGGAGTGAGCTTTTTTGTCTGTAAATTCGACCCGGTACTCTTGACGTATGCCCGTGAGTAGTAAAAATAGCCGCGGGCCGTTCCCAGGCGCCGTCCGACTCACGAGTCAGGCGGTCCGGCAGCGGCCCGTCGCGGCAGACGTGATGCGGTCATCGAACCGCCGTGATGACGTGGACTCGCACTCCACGTTTTCACCACGAGAACAGTTTGGTCCGAATGCTTGTACGGACCCACTGTCGGCTGCCGCGGCCGTGGGTCCGGGGGATCTGGGTCATTGCGCCATCGGTCGCGCCATCGGCCATGCGGTCGATGTGCTGTCGAATTCTCCCGTGCTCCAAGCACCCCGACAATTTCGTCGGGCTGTCACTTTGTTCGGGGGAACCGATGTCTCGCAATAATCGATTGAGAAACCTTGCCCTGTCCGTCGTCACCGCGACGGCGCTGGGGGTCTGCGGAGCCGCCGCGGCTTTCACGAAACCCGACTTTCCGCGCATTGCCGGAGTTCAGGTCGGCAGTCCGTTCAACTTCAACGACGCGACCTATCAGGCGAATCTCGCCAAGCAGAGCGTCATCATTCTCGGCAACTATCCCGGGCTCCAGCCCGGGGGCTCGATGAACAACGACGTGCTCGCGATCAAAGCGAAAAATCCGAATGCGCTCGTGTTCCTCTACGCCGAGCTCGACGCGCAGGACCCCTTGCAGACCAGCGGCGCGTGGTCCACGTTCGTCAACAAGATGAACTCGATGAAGTGGTGGCTCTACAACGACAAGTCGCTCACCCAGATGGTGCAGAACGTCGGCACGACCACCTTCCACACCATCAACAACACCCTGTACGCGCCGAAGGACAGTAACGGCGACGGCTCGGTCGACTGGATGACCAAGTATTACGTCAACACGTACTACAAGCCGGCCCCGGCGATCGACGGCTTCTACATGGACAACACGTTCATCCAGCCGAACCAGAGCGGCGACTGGAACCGCGACGGGGTCATCGATACGGCCGCTTCCGCGGGACAGTGGTTGCGCCAGGGTTATCAGCGCTATTACACGCTCGCGAAGAGCCTGATGCCCGGCAAGTACCAGATCGGCAACATCGGGGACTGGGCGAACAACGGCGCCGTGCCGGCGGAATACCAGAATCTCGTGAACGGCGGCCTCATGGAAGGCTACATGGGCCTGTCCTACTCCGTGGAGACGTGGGGCAGCTGGAAGAAGATGATGACGCAGTACTACACCATCATCAGCGCCATGCTCGAGCCCAAGCTCGCCATCGTCAACATGTGGGGCGACCCCACAGATCTGCAGTCCATGCGCTATGGCCTGACCTCCGTGCTGATGAACGACGGGTACTTCAGCTACACGAACAAGGCTACCCAGTACTACGGCGTGACCTGGTTCGACGAGTTCGATTCGAAGCTCGGGCAATCGACCAGCACCCCTCCGGCCGCGGCCTGGCAGAAGGGCGTGTGGCGGCGTGACTTCCAGAACGGAATCGCGCTCGTGAACCCGAAGGGCAACGGCCCGCAGACCGTGACGCTCGAGGGTCCGTTCGTGAAGCTCAAGGGGACACAGGACCCGGTCACGAATAACGGCGCGACAGTCACGACCGTCACGCTCAAGGACCGGGACGGCATTATCCTGATGCGTCAGAACCCCGTGAAGCGCCCCGCGGCGCCGAAGAACCTGAGCGCGGGCTAAGGCGCGGCTGCGCGGGCGACCGCAGGGCTCTCGGGCTGGAACAGTTCGCTGATCCGGTCCGAGAAGCCCTCGGTCATCTGCTCGACTGTAAACAGGCGACGCACGCGCTCCGCCGACGTCGCCCCCATCTGCGCCCGCAGCGCTGGCGAAGTCAGGCTGGCGAGGTGGGTCGCGAGAGTCTCGATGTCACCGGGTTCGAAGAGAAACCCGTTCTGACCGTGAACCACCTGCTCGGAAGCGCCTCCGGTGTCGCTCATGACCAGTGGTTTCCCCAGCGCCATCGATTCAAGCGCCGCCAACGAGAACGTCTCCCCCCGCGACACGAGCGTCATGACATCGCAGCTCGCAATGAACGGTCGCACGTCCTGCTGAATGCCGGTGATTCGAACGCGGTCGCGAAGCTCCAGCTCGTCCACCGTCGATTCGATGACGGCTCTCTCGGGGCCGTCGCCGATAAACATGGCCGCCA
>Ga0070681_10004085_pt1 | contig 13790 bp, 12 predicted proteins | sample KBSC83BmetaG_FD_65650 | JGI IMG/M metagenome (GOLD analysis project Ga0070681, IMG submission 65650) | Corn rhizosphere microbial communities from Kellogg Biological Station, Michigan, USA - KBS C8-3B metaG | ecosystem: Host-associated > Plants > Roots > Rhizosphere | place: USA: Michigan... | reverse complement strand
TTTCTTCTTACAACCCGAAGCGAAAGCGACCAGCGCGACCAGAACAATAGCAATCCAGATGACACTCCATTTCCGTTTCAACTGCATAATCTCTGCCTCCAGAATTGTTTGAACGAACCGATCATTTCCCCCATACGGGCGTCTTGTTTCTCCCCGAGGTGGTGAGTTGATGCACCTGAGTTCCGTCGGCCACCATGCTCCAGATCTGCGCGGAGCCGCTGCGCGTCGACATGAATACCAGGTGCCGGCCATCGGGGGCCCAGCATGGGTTTTCGTTGCGGCCGGCGCCATGGGTCAACTGATCGAACCTGCGCGTAGCCACATCCATCAAAAAGATATTGAAATTCCCGGTTGCGTACCCCCGCGTCCAGGCGAATGCGATGATCTCGCCGTTGGGGTTCCAGGACGGATTAGAAGCCTCACCCTCCCCGTTCGTGAGCCGTTCCACGCCGGTCCCGTCAAAATTCATTCTGAAAATCTGTTGCGGGCCGGAGCGGCCGGAAACGAAAACAATATCGTTGCCGGTTTTTGGATTCACCTTGGGTTCCACCTCGATGGCGCGCGAGGAGGAAATACGTTTTAAATTGCTCCCATCCAAATTTGCTACGTAGATCTGGGCCCAACCGCTGGCCGACGACGCATATAAAATCTGCTTTGCATCGGGCGTGAAATTAGGTGTAGCGTTCAGCGATGCCTTCTGGTTGTAGAACGATAACCGGCGCCCAGTCTCCGTCGAGAGTATAAATATACCAGGATTTCCGTTCGCGTAGCTAGTAAAAGCTATTTTTCTGCCGTCTGGTGAAATAGCCGGCATGATAGAAATTGAGTTATACGAAGTCACCCGTTTTTGATTGGCGCCATCCGGATCCATGGACCAGATTTCCTGATGCCCCGTCCGGTCGGAGACGAAGTAGATGTGACTTCCGTAAAGTGAAGTGCCTCCCCAGTGCGCCAGGATATCGGCGGCGAATTCGTGCGCCACTTTGCGGGCGCCGCCTTCATCCAATGAGCCGAAGTACCGTTTTGCCAGCACCTGCGCGTTGGATATGTTTGCTTGCCCCACATTAAAGAGCCAGCCGTACAGCACAATCTGGCCATTCTGGTCGGCAGTGTAGCCCGTTGCCAAAAAGTTGGCCGCTACCGGTGGTGATGCCCAGTCGGAAAGCGCGAGCCCCCCGGCGGATGCGCCGGGGCGCGCAGGCTGCCGGAAATCTTCCGGCCGCTGCGGGACCTGCAGTGGATACATGCTCTTCGAAGCCAGGGTGAACAGCCCCGAATTTTGCAGATCGTTGAACAGCGTTTGATTGAACGCGTCCATGACACTCTGGGCTGCGCCGGAACCGCGGAAATCGGGGACGGCGATCACCGGTTTTTGCGAGCTTTCGATCTTGATGACGACCGAATTTTCCTGCGCAAATAGAACCAATAAAATGCCGGATAAAATAGCGAATATCCCTATAACAAATGATTTTTTCTTCATCTTTTTAACTCGAACCAGAATTCGATCGGAACGTCATTTCTTTCGTAATCGCGGGGGAGAGGCGGAAAGGGCGCGGCGTCCAGGATGGCGCGCTGCGCGGAACGGTCCAGAGCCACATTCCCGCTGGTCTGCACCACGCTAACCCTGGAAACCGAGCCATCGCGCGAAATGGTGAACGTGACGATGGCCGGCGGAGCGGTGCGGATGCGCGGGTCTACATCGCCGGTTTGCCACTTCTGCGCCACCCGCTGGCGCAGGATGTCGACATAGGAGCCATAACGGTTTCCAAATGGCGAACCCTGGCCCACGCCTACGCCGCCCGATCCAGGCTGACCGATTAAAGGGCTGACCAGTTTTTGACCTTCGGTGGAGTACAACTGATTCGGCCGGTCAATCTGTTTAGCGCGATATTGATTATTGCTGGACGATTTCCACTCCGGTTTCTTAGGAGCGGCGTGGCTCTTGATCGGAATGGCGTTGGGCTCTGGTTCCTTCACTTTGGTCCGCTGAACTTTTTCCGGCTTGGGTTCGGGAACCTCCGAATGCGTTTCGTTGGCAACGGGATTAATGACTCCGCTGTTCGCAGGCAACGGCACCTGGTGCATCACGTTAATCATCACGGAGCCGCCTCCCGGCGTGTTACTGCCCCAGTGTTCGACGGGCCGGGCGATTGTGAACAGCACCGCGGCGGCCGCGACCGAAAGGTGTAGCGCCAGTGATCCAACCAGCGGCCTCTTGAGAGACTCCGGCTGGTCGAGGATGTCGACGTGAGGCATCACCGCCCTCGTTTTTCCGCTGCATCCTCCGGCTGGGTCACCGCATTTACCTGGATACCGGCGTCGCCGAGCTCACTCATCACCCGCGCAATGGGCTCCCACACGGCGCCTTTGTCGGCAAGTAAGTATGCGGACTGCCCGCGGAACCGGCTCTTTAGGATGGGTCCTAATTCGTTGATGTTGACTCGCTGATCGTTCAGGTACAAGTCCCCGTCGCGCGTAATCTTGACGATAGGCAGATCCCGAACGGTTTCGCGCACCAGCTTGGTCTTGGGCACGTCAACCTGGATGTCGGAGTTCATTACCTGTGCGGTCATCATAAAGATGATGAGTAGAACCAGTACGACGTCCACGAATGGCGTGACATTGATTTCAGACATCGCGGACATCCCATGAAAGCGCCGCCGGCCCATCCCGCCTTCGCCATTTACGTTGATCGCCATGCGTTCATTCTCCGTACGTGCGTTCGGTCATATTCAGGAATTCGAGAGCGAAGTCGTCCATGCGCGCTCCGATTTCTTTAATGACGTGACCGAAATGGTTGTAGAAGATCGCCGCCGGGATAGCTGCGAAAAGGCCGACAGCGGTGGCGATAAGAGCATCGGAGATGCCGGGGCCCACGGCACGCAGACTCGAGCTGCCCTGCTGCCCCAGTTGCTCGAACGAGCGGATGATGCCCAATACCGTTCCGAACAAACCGATGAACGGACTGACAGACGCCGTGGTTGCCAGCCAGCCCATATTGCGTTCCAATTTTGCGAGTTCTTCGCTCGTGCCTAACTGCAGCGTGCGCTCGAGCGCCACTTTGTTGTTGACCGTTCCGCGCGACTTCACCTGGCGGCTGACTTCTTCGTACCCGAAATCGAACACCGCAACCATGGGAGAGGGACGAAACTGCTCGCTCACGACCATGACCGAATCAAGGCCGCTCGCCTTGCGGAATGCACGCAAAAATCTCGCGTCAGCGCGCCGCGCGCGGGCGAAGGTGCTCCATTTGGCAAAAATGATGGTCCAGGAATAAATCGAAAAAGCCAATAAAATCAGTATGACGACGAGGGTCAGCGGGCTAACGTGGCCTATTATTTCCCACAAACCCGTTTGCAGTAAAATGCCGGGGAGTGATGGAACCAAACTGTCTCCTTAAGTGCAAATGTAGCATAAGAACACTTGCGCATCTCACAGTTGGGGGATCGAAAAGAACATTTTGATAAAAGAATGTTGTGTGCATGCCGCACGGGCAAAATGCCCGCACCGCGTTAACTTCGTATAATCGGCTCGATGCTCGTGGAGCTGGCGCTCGAGAACTACGCCGTGATCGACCGCCTGCGTGTGCGCTTCCATGATGGGCTGAATTTGCTCACCGGAGAGACCGGCAGTGGAAAATCTATCGTCGTCGATGCCCTCGGGCTGCTGTTCGGAGGGCGCGCTTCGGGAGACATGATCCGCTCTGGTGAAGACCGGGCGCGCATCAGCGGCATCTTCGATGTTCGGGGCCATCGAGGCATACGCGCCGCGCTCGAGCCTGCCGGCTTGGAATCCGAAGAAGGCGAGCTTTTGATCGAACGCGAGGTGCTGGCCGGCGGGAAGTCGCGGGCATTCATCGGCAGCCGGCCGGTTACGGCGTCATTATTACGCGAACTGGCGCCCCATCTCGGCGATATTCACGGCCAGCATGATCAGCAGCTGCTCTTTTCCTCCGAGGCGCAGCGCGACATTCTGGACGCGTTCGCGGCATCTGAAAATCTACTGGCCGAATTGGCCGAAATATTCAGGCGGCTTCGCCGTGTCGAATCGGAGCTTGCCGAACTCGAGCGGGGCGAGCAAGAAAAATTGCGCATGCTCGATTTGTGGCAATTTCAGCGGCGGGAGATTGAAAGCCTGCGCTTGCAGCCGGGCGAGGATTCTGCGCTCGAGAACGAGCGGCGCGTACTGCAGAATCTAGGCCGTATTCAGGAGACAGCGGGCGGGGCTTACGCCGCGCTCTATGATTCGCCGGAATCCGCGGTAGTGCTGGCGCGCCTGGCGGCAAAGAAGCTCGAGGAACTGGCGCGCATCGACCCGACGCTCGCGGAAATTCGCGAGACCCTCAAACCAGCGGAAATCGCGTTGACCGAAGCCTCATACGCATTGCGCGATTATCTGGGAGGACTGGAGGCGAATCCCGGCCGGCTCGATGAGATCGAGGGGCGGCTCTCGGCCATCGACAAAGCCAAGCGGAAGTACGGCGCGAGCGTTGAAGAGATGCTCGCTTACCTTGCCCAGATCGTGCAGAAGGTCGACGCCGTCGAACACGCGAGCCAGCGGATGGAGGCGCTCAGCGTCGAACGCCGCGATGTAAGCGAGCAATACGATGCCCTCGCGGCGAAGTTGACGGCCCGGCGCAAAGAGGCCGCCGCAAAGCTCGCCAAGCGCGTCGCATCCGAGCTGGCGGCATTGGCGATGGAGCGGGCCACTTTTCAGATCGACGTTCGTCCCGCGCCGCCATCGGCGTCCGGTAAAGATGCCATCGAATTTCTGGTCTCGCCGAATTTGGGGGAAGAGCCCAAGCCCATCGAAAAGATTGCTTCCGGTGGCGAGATCTCGCGCATTGCCCTGGCTCTGAAGACCTGCGTCGCAGCGCCCGTGCGTTCGGGCGGCGCCGCGCGCACCCTTGTTTTCGATGAAGTCGACGCGGGCATCGGCGGCGGCGTGGCTGAAGGCGTCGGCCGACGTTTGAAAAAACTAGCGGCGGCGAGCCAAGTGCTCTGCGTGACCCACCTCGCGCAGATCGCGTGCTTTGCCGATCATCATTACTTAGTAGAGAAGCGCGAACAGAAAGGCCGCACAGTTGCGGCTATCGCCGAGCTCGATCCCGCCCATCGCACGCGCGAGATCGGCCGCATGTTGTCCGGACACAAACTGACAACCGAAGCCCTCAAACACGCCGAGCGCCTAATCGAAATGAGCTTTAAGTAGGACAGGCATTCATGCCTGTCTATTGTGCACGAACGAGCACTTACACTTTTTCCGGCACCACGAAAGGCTCGCGGTATTTCCGCGTAATGTAGCCGTTGGCCTCTTCGTCATTCACGAAGCGCTCAGCCTGCGGGTCGAAGTGCAGCTTGCGCCCCGTCCGGTAACTGATGTTCGCCATGTGGACCAGCGCGGCCGAAAGATATCCGTCCTCGATGTCGCAGGTGAGGTCTTTATAGTTGCGGCTTCGCACTGCTTTCAGGAAATTCCGAACGTGCGGAGTGGTATCCCATTCTTCGTGTTCGGTGTGCTTGAATTCCTGGGCCAGCTTGCGATCCTCACCGCGATAGATCTGGCAGCCCCGCATGTCGAGCGACATCCAGCCGTCGCTACCGTAGAACAGATTGCCGATGAAGTTTGAGCCGTCGTACGCGATGCTGCTCTCGCCGCCGGTCATCAGGCCGCGCACTTCGAACACCAGCTCGCTATCGTCGTACTTGAAGGTAGCGAGTTGTGTATTCGGCGTCTCCTGATCGTCGTCGGAGATAAATTTGCCGCCATCCGAAACCACAACTTCGGGGAGCGTGTGCTTGTTTAGTCCCCAGCGCGCAATATCCATTTCGTGCACGCCCTGGTTGCCGATATCGCCATTGCCCGTGTTCCAGAACCAGTGCCAGTTGTAATGGAAACGGTTTGGATTAAACGGCAGCATGGCGGCCGGACCGCACCACAGGTTATAATCGACGCCCGCCGGCACTGGCCCATCGGGCTGATGACCAATGGCTTTGCGCCGCTTGTAGCATAGTCCCTTAGCCATGTAGACTTTGCCGATCACGCCGTCGTGCAGCATCTGGATAGCGCGGATTTTATGATCGGTGGTGCGGCTCTGCATTCCGACCTGCACCATGCGGTTATACTTGCGAGCCGCTTCCACCATCTTGCGGCCTTCCCAGATCTCGTGGCTCGCCGGCTTCTCGACGTATACATCCTTGCCTGCCTGACAAGCCCAGATGGTTGCCAGCGCGTGCCAGTGATTGCACGTCGCGATCGACACCGCATCGATATCTTTGTCGTCAAGCAGCTTGCGGATGTCTTGATATGTCTTCTCCGGCTTGGCGCCCGTCGTCTTCTCGGTGAACTGCACCGCGCGCTCGATCTGCGCCTGATCGATGTCGCAGACCGCCGCGACGCGCGCGTCCGGAATCTTCGAGTAGCTTGTGATGTGGTCGCGGCCACGGCCGCGAACGCCTATAACTGCAACATTAATACGATCATTTGCGCCGCGTGCCGTCATTCCGGACGCCAAGGCAATGGCTGACGATTGGATAAACGTTCTACGATTCATAAAGGATTCCTAATCGGCTGCAACCGAGCCCGAGCGTTCGCGGAACTCGTGGAAAAATTGGAGAAAGCCGGTGGCGTAGCGGTCGAGATTCTCGAGTGAGCCGCCGCCCAATAGCGGCGAGCACATCTCGTAGGCGACGCTGCCGCGGAATCCGCCCGCCCGCAGCGCGCCCAGAAATTTCCGGTAATCCACGAAGCCCTCGTCGATCGGCACCGCCTGCACATACGGCGTGAGCGCCGTGTAATTCACTACCGCGGAATCATATTGGTAGCGCGGGCGCTTCTGGTATGCCGCAATGGTCGTGTGCGCGGTCACTCCCGCGAGCTTGCGCGCGGCGGCATCCAAGTCTTCCCCATGCAGCGCCGGAGCCCAGGCATCGAACAGCGCTTTGCAATTGGGCTCGCCCACGGCCGCGATCAGATCGTATTGGCTCTCGTATCCCACCGCGATATCGTGATGGTTCTGGACGCCGATCGTCACACCGAACTCGCTCGCACGTTTGGCGCATTCCTTGAGCGCAGCCACGACCATGTTCCACTGCGCCGTGTAGCCGGCCGCCGGATTCTCGTACGCGGTGAAGATGCGCACCAGATTTCCGCCGAGATCGCGCGTCAACCGGGCCAGATCAGTGATGTAGTGAATCTGGATTTCACGCTGAGGCACTTCGCCATGCTCCAGGTCGCCCGTAAAATTGTTGTAGCCGGCAATGCAGAGGTCGCGCAGATTGCGTTTCTCGAGATGCTTGCGCAGTTGCGCGCGTTCCTGCGCGCCGTAATCCAGAATGGAAAGATGCGGCCGCTTGGCCATCAGCATCACGCCTTCATAGCCGAGATCGGCGGCTTTGTCGACGAACTGGTCGAGCGAAAGATGCGCCTGGCCCCACGAACCGGAATAACTCACAGAGTGCAAGAGTGCAGAGAAACTCACGAAAGAACTCCCTCAGACACTCTACTCTGTGCGACGCCCTCGATCAACCACTCTCAGCCGACCGCGGCTTACGCACATGAGCCTACGGCTCACAATCGAACCACGAAAATGGAAACATGTAATGCAGAGCCATGCGTATTTTGCAGGGACCTGCGGCAGTATGCTCACCTGACCAAAAACCCGCGGGTCTCCGCCACAAACCGGCGTAGCCCCACGCTACAACGGCTCCGGACTCGGCGTTAACCGAAACATCCGACCCTGGAGCCGGGCGCCAGGCCATGATTCCCAAGTTCATTTTCCGGTACCATTGCGCTATGGCCGACGAACCGAGACTCCTGGTAACACTCAAAGACGGCGTCAAAACTATCACTTTCAACGCCCCGGAGCGCCGCAATGCGGTGGACCGTGCGACCTCCGAACGCTTGCTCGAAGTAGTTCAGGAAACCGCGCGCGATGACACAAAAGTGGTGGTTCTTACCGGCGCGGGCGAAGCGTTCTGTGCCGGCGCCGATCTGACCAGCAGCCGTCCTGGCGGCGATGACGTAACAGAATTTCTGCGCCGCATCGTGAATCCCACCATCATCGCCCTTCGTGAAATGCCCAAACCCGTGATCGCGCGCATACACGGCCATGCCGTCGGTGTAGGCTGCAATTATGCGCTCGCGGCCGATATCCGGATCGCCAGCACGGAGGCCAAATTCGGCCAGGTATTCAGCAAAATCGCGCTAATCCCGGACGGCGGCAGCACTTATTTTCTGCCGCGCATGATCGGTTACCCCAAAGCGTTCGAGTGGATGGTCACCGGCGCTATTATCGATGCGCAGCAGGCGTCCGAGCTCGGCCTGGTTAACTGCGTTCTGCCAGTCAAAGAACTCGATCAGGTGGTGGAGGATTGGGTTGCGCGGCTGCGTGCCGGACCGGCCCTGGCTATCGCCGGAATCAAGCGCGCACTCACGTTCGGCGAGTCCCATACGCTTGCCGAGGCGCTCGACTTCGAAGCCGTAACGCAGCAGAAGTGTTATCAATCGCAGGATTTTCGCGAAGGCGTAGCGGCCTTCCGCGAAAAACGAAAAGCAGTCTTTCAAGGCCGGTAAAATAAGTATTCTTGCCTGTTGATCTTCCCGGAGAGATGATTAAGGGACACACATGATCGCAACCGAAACCGCTATCGAAACCGTGAAATTCTACGTCAACGGGAAGTGGGAAGTCGCCGCTGGGCACGAACTGTATCCGATTACCAATCCCGCCACAGGGCGCGTCATTGCGCGCACCGCTTACGCCAACTCGGCTGATATCGATCGCGTCGCGGGTGCCGCCCACGAAGCGTTCCTCAAATGGCGCGAAGTCCCGGTTGTCGATCGCGTTCAGGTCTTATACCGGTACAAAGATCTTCTCGAAAAGCATGCCGACGATCTGGCCCAGACCCTCACCAGCGAAAATGGCAAGACTCTCGAGGATGCTCGCGGAGAGATTCGCCGTGCCATCCAGATGGTCGAAGTGAGTTGCGGAATGCCCAGCCTGATGATGGGCCAGTCGCTCGAAAACGTCGCGCGCGGTATCGATTGCCATACCATCCGGCAACCGCTCGGTGTCTGCGCCGGTATCACCCCGTTCAACTTCCCTGGAATGGTGCCTGCGTGGATGTACCCGTTCGCGATCGCCTGCGGGAACAGCTTTATCCTCAAGCCATCCGAAAAAGTACCGCTCACGCCCACCCGTTCCGCTGAGTTGTTGGAGCAGGCGGGGCTGCCCGCCGGTGTTTTCAACCTGGTGCACGGAGATAAGGAGGCGGTCGACGCGCTGCTCCGCCATCCGCTGGTGCGCGGAATCTCTTTCGTCGGCTCAACCCCCATCGCCAAGTACGTTTATGAGAACGCCGCCAAGAACGGTAAGCGCGTGCAGGCGCTGGGCGGCGCGAAAAATCATCTCGTCGTCATGCCCGATGCCAACCTCGACAAGACCACCGAAGCCATCATCAGCTCAGCTTTCGGCGCTGCTGGCGAGCGATGTCTTGCTGGGAGCATCCTGGTGGCCGTCGGCCAAGTGGCCGCTCCGCTCCTCGATATGCTCGTCGAAAAGACGAAGCAGATGCATGTTGGCGATGGCGCAGATTCACGAACTCACATGGGGCCGCTCGTCACTTCGGATCATCGCAAGCGCGTCGAAGGTTATATCGAGAAGGGAGTCGCCGAAGGCGCCAAACCGCTATGCGACGGCCGCCAAACCACTCCGGCCGGAGATGGCTATTTCCTCGGGCCCACCATTTTCGATGGGGTCACGCCCGATATGACCATCGCACGCGAAGAAATTTTCGGCCCGGTCCTCTCGGTCATTCGCGTGAAAGATCTCGACCAGGCCATCGAACTGGTGAATCGCTCGCCGTTCGGCAACACGACGTCCATCTTTACCTCAGACGGCAAATCCGCCCGCGATTACGCCGCGCGCGTCGAAGCCGGCATGGTCGGCGTCAATATTGGCGTCGCCGCCCCAATGGCATTCTTTCCATTCTCCGGCTGGAAGCAATCCTTCTTCGGTGATTTGCACGCTCATGGCCGTGATGCCATTCAGTTTTACACCGAACAAAAAGTGATCATGACCCGCTGGGTTTAATCGCCGCGAACGTAACCCGCCGGTCGGCTGTTACGTCGCCATTGTGTGGAAGCTATAGGCGGTATCTTCACGCTCGGGCTGATTCTCATGGCCGCTGCCCAGGCGCCCACCGAACGTTACGCAGTCGTCTTGACCGAGCCGCCAGTCGCGGAGTTCGCGGCTTCCCACAAAAATGCGTCAGCCGCCGATATTGAAAATCAGCGGCAAAAAATCAGAACGGCTCAAACCTCTTTGCGGCGCAAGCTCGAGCGCCGCGGATTTGCCGTCACCGGATCGGTCGAGAACGTGCTAAACGCGGTCTTCGTGCTTGCCCCACCCGATCGGATCCCCGAACTGCGCGCGCTGCCTGGAGTGAAAAGCGTCGTCAAGATGCGTAACAAGCGCCTCCTCGGCAGCGCCGCGGCGAAGCACTAAGCGCCCCTCCACACCCCATATTTCTGCACGCGCTTCGCGTACAATTTCATAAATACATGAGCACCAGACTTGGTCCCAGAGCGGTCGGCTTGCTAGGCCTCGCCCTGGTCGTCGCGGGATACCTCTGGTCCGCCATTAAGAACTACTTAGCCAGCCGAAACGATCCCCCTGGTTGGATTGTAGATCGATCAATCAGTGTACCTGGAATGTTCGTTATCTTGGCCGGGATTCTTCTCTTGATTGCTTCCGTCATGGTTGCTCTTGCGGTCCGCATCATGCGCCATTTCTCAAAGTAGCCACCCCGTTTAGCCTATCGAGCTTGTATATTTAGCGGTTAGTGGCTTCGCGCGTAACCTGTGTCCTCGGGATTGACACAGCCGCGGCGGCGGCTCCGCAGCTTTGCCGTGTTGTCTTGGATAACTCTCGCGACGCGATCAAAAACGTGATCACGACTCTTGTGGTGTTAAGATTGGCGGCGTGAAAAGGGAACTCAGCCGGCGGCAGTTGCTAGTGGGACTCGCGCCGCTGGCGACTGGCGCCGCGCATGCACAAATCCGTGTGCACCGGAAGCCGAAACCTTTGCCGAAGGGCGCCGTAACTCACGATTGGGCGGCGCTGCTTGGGCCGTCGCACAATGCGGTTTCGACGGAGACGATGCTGAACCGGACGCTCCCGCCGGCGCTCGTATGGGAGTTCGCCAAAGGGACGGGATATGCGTCGCCGGCCGTCGCGGGCGAACACCTGGTGTTCTTGCATCGATTTGGGAACGAGGAGATCGTCGCGTGTCTGCACCCGGAAACGGCGTCGAGCCATTGGCAGTTCCGATATGCGACGGCGTTTGAGGACCGGTACGGATATAACAACGGTCCGCGATCGAGCCCGGTCATCGACGGCGAGCGGGTGTACACGGTGGGGGCCGAAGCTAAACTGCATTGCCTCGAGCTTGGATCGGGGAAGGTCGTCTGGAAACGGGATCTGCGCGCGGATTACAGGATTCCACAGGATTTCTTTGGCACCGCATCAACTCCGTTGGTGGAGGGCGGGTTGTTGATTGTCAACGTGGGAGCGCCGGGCGGACCGTGCGTTGTGGGGCTGGACAAAGCGACGGGCCGCGAAGCATGGCGTGCGGGCAAAGAGTGGGGACCAAGTTATGCGTCACCCGTCCCGGCCGTGGTGTACCAAAAACGGCGGGTGTTCGTGTTTGCCGGCGGCGAGTCCAATCCGCCAACAGGCGGTCTGATGTCGATCGATCCGGCCACGGGCAAGGTGGATTTCACATTTCCGTGGCGGAGCCGCAGTTATGAGTCGGTAAATGCGTCGTGCCCGGTGGTGTTCGACAACAAGGTGTTCGTTTCGGCGAGCTATCGCACGGGAGGTGCGCTTGTGGAGGTGCGGCCGGACTTCACCCACAGGGTCGTATGGACGACGCAGGATTTTGGGCTGCACTTCAATACAGCGATCTACCGGGATGGTTACCTCTACGGGTTCGACGGGCGCAACGAGCCTGACGCATCGCTAGCGTGCGTGGATGCGGCAAGCGGGAAAGTAGTGTGGCGAGAAACTCCGGAATGGAGCGAGACTTTACCCGGCGGACGGGGGCAACAAGTCCTGGGAACGTACCGCGGCTCGCTGCTGGCGGCGGACGGGCAGTTCCTTTGCCTGGGGGAAATGGGGCATCTGCTATGGATGGACCTGACGCCCAAGGGGTACAAGCAGGTGTCGCGGACGTGGCTGTTCGCGGCACGCGAGTCGTGGGCACTTCCGGTACTCAGCCGGGGTCTGCTTTATGTTGTGCAGAACACTCGGGACATGTTGCAGGGGACAACTCCGCGATTACTGTGCTACGACCTAAGAGCGTAGAGTCCCGAGCGCAAACCGCAGTCTTTCACTCGCCACCGATATTCACAGATCTGGCGTATGGTCGAGACGGGTGACGTCCTGATAACTCTGGTGGAATTCGACATCCGCGACCTGTTATATATAGAGTGATGCTCGCAGGTACAGTGATATTCTTGAACTTAAGTGACCAAGTTATCCCCCATAAATCACGTTCCTAAGGAAGTCGTTGTTTTGCTCCTTTGGTATTTTGGCACTGTTCTATATATGTGGCTCTCCACTATGCCGTCGAAAACCGTGGAAATGTTCCGCGCGTGGTTCTCGAAGCTTAACTCGGCGATAGAAGAATCTTCGTGCGAATGGTACGAGAGCAACTTATTGTGGGGGGTCGATTACCACATTCGCGACGCTCGTGTTTGGATTTATAGGAGCCAGAATGCAGGATTACCGCTGGCTTCTATTTGGTGCGTTTCCATTTGGATGCCTAGCTATTCTCGCCCTCACCAGAGCCATTAAGGTTCGTGGTTGGAGGTATCTCTCGAGGTTAGGTGGGTGGGTGGTTGTAGCTGCAGTTTTGAGTGGGGTAGATGATTCCTTTCGGGGAAACGCAAAGGTTGCGGCAGTGCCGGCTAACCCCTCGGCACTCACGCCAGTCCCGCAACCAAAGATACCTACTGCGGAAGAGATTGCCAGAGCTTATGTAAAATTACAAGCTCAAACACTACCCTCTCCCCCACCCGGGAAAGTAAGAAAGCCGGAATCAAAAGGAACAATTAGTGTAACTCTGAAGGACGGTGAACAAAGTGTTCAAATACCGAGCAATCCTATCACATGGGTCGATAGCCCATGTATAGAGGCAGACCGTTTACTACTTACTCAACGACAGACTACGCTGAGCAATCAACAACACTCTGCGGGCCTTAAGTACTGGCGCAGTATCACAGTATTGCAGGTCACAAACCCTCTGTTCAGGTTCAGGATTCGCTCCAAGCGCGCCTGTCCGACATCTAGAATTTGAGGGTGATGCGAACCTCATGATAATCCAATGGTATCGAGGTCTTGAGGTAGTGGATATTAGGGCACGGAAGCCAACTGTGGGGCCAATACATTTCAGTATTTTTTCGGATGAAGCCATTCGGTACGCATGTGTTGAGAGGATCAACTGACCGATAAACACGGCGCTCGCGGGCGGCGCAACGAAGACTTCGCTCGATGAGCTTGCCCCGCTGGAGGATTTTGTGGAAATGTATTTAGACGATTGCCGCGCGAGTCGTGGGCACTGCCCGTACTCAGCCGGGGTCTGCTTTATGTTGTGCAGAACACTCGGGACATGTTACAGGGGACAACTCCGCGACTGCTGTGCTACGACCTAAGAGCGTAGACGAGCGGGGGGCAATCGCGAGATGAAGATGTTTTATCACAGCGGGAAGTGATCACTTGATTATGTTTA
>Ga0070681_10004082_pt1 | contig 13793 bp, 18 predicted proteins | sample KBSC83BmetaG_FD_65650 | JGI IMG/M metagenome (GOLD analysis project Ga0070681, IMG submission 65650) | Corn rhizosphere microbial communities from Kellogg Biological Station, Michigan, USA - KBS C8-3B metaG | ecosystem: Host-associated > Plants > Roots > Rhizosphere | place: USA: Michigan... | reverse complement strand
TTATCGGGGGTCAAACAGGCTGGGTACTCTCGAGCCGGGGGGCTTGATACCGAAGTGATCATACGCCAGCGGCGTCGCTACGCGCCCGCGCGGCGTGCGATCGAGAAATCCGATTTGAATCAAATAAGGTTCGATGATCTCCTCGATCGAGTCTTTCTCCTCGTGAATTGAAGCGGAAATCGTGCCCAGCCCGACCGGGCCGCCGCTGAACTTCTCGATGATCGTCAGCAGCAGTTTGCGATCCATCTCATCCAAACCATACGTATCAACTTCCATTCGGTTCAATGCATCGTTCGCGACTTCTTTGTTGATGCGCCCGTCGTAATCGACTTCCGCATAGTCGCGCACGCGCCGCAGCAGTCGATTGACGATACGTGGCGTTCCCCGCGAACGGCGTGCAATCTCACGCGCACCTTCGTTGTCGATCTCGACGCCGAGAATCTCGGCCGAGCGTTTACAAATCACTTCGAGATCTTCGTGTGGATAGAAGTCGAGATGAAAGACAATCCCGAAACGACCGCGCAAAGGAGCGGTGATTAGACCAGCGCGAGTTGTAGCGCCGATGAGCGTGAACTTCGGCAGCTCGAGTTTGATGGAACGTGCCGCAGCGCCCTGACCGATCAGCAAGTCGAGCTGATAGTCTTCCATCGCCGGATAAAGTTTCTCTTCAAGCGCAGGCAGCAGACGATGAATCTCGTCGATGAAGAGTACGTCGCCTTCCTGAAGGTTAGTCAGTAACGCAGCGATGTCGCCCGCTTTCTCGATCGCTGGTCCGGCGGTTGAGCGGAGCTCGGCGCTCATCTCGTTGGCGATGATGTTGGCGAGCGTGGTCTTGCCTAAACCCGGCGGGCCGGTCAGCAGTACGTGGTCCAACGCTTCACGGCGACCGCGCGCGGCTTTCATGTAGACGCGCAGGTTCTCCTTGACCTGGCGCTGCCCGATGTATTCGTCGATACGCGTCGGGCGCAGAGTCAGATCGAGTTGTCGATCCTCGTCACTCGGAAGACTGTCTTTCACGCGCGCTGATATTGACTCAGAAGGCATGTTGTTTTCAAACCCTTGCGAGCTTCTTCAAACTGCGTCTCAGGATGGATTCGACTGTGATATCGCCGCCTTCGTTCAGTGCGGCGTCGATGGCTTTCTCAGCAGCGGATCGTTGATAGCCAAGGTTGAGCAAGGCCGAGAGTGCATCGCCTCGCACAGTTTCTTCACTCGGCTCGGTAGTTTCGGGTTTCGCTCCGAGCTCTTCTTCGAGTTGTGCTGATGACAACTCCGCAACCTTCTCGCGCAACTCCATTATCAGACGTTCGGCAGTCTTCCGGCCAACGCCGGGAATCAACGTCAGTCGCGCGAGGTTATTGGTTCTGATTGACGCAATCAATTCATCGGCGCTCATGCCCGAGAGCAGCGTGATGCCTAATTTTGGACCAATTCCGGTCACGGAAATGATCTTTAAAAACAACTCACGTTCGCGGGCCGTTTTGAATCCGTAAAGTTGCAGCACATCCTCGCGCACGTGCGTGTAGATGCGTAGTTGAACATTCCCGCCGACGTCTTCTAGATCGTAAAAAGTCGAAACCGGAATTGTGACTTCATAACCGACGCCGGCAACATCGACGATGACAGACGTCGCTTGTTTGGAGAGCAGCGTGCCGTTGAGATGCGCAATCATTGCGGCGGCGATTGTAGCAAACTATAGGACCTATATGACCTATAAGACCTATTAGCGCTATACTTGCCGCGATAGGTTTCTTTCATGAAGGCCGAGAAGATCTCAGAATTAACAACCAGCCGGTTGAGTGTTTATCTTCGTTGCCTCAATGCGCTTCACGGGGCTGGAATCAAAACCGTTTCATCACAGGCACTGGCCGAGCAGTTCAACCTTAACTCCGCGCAGATTCGCAAAGATCTTGGTTACTTCGGCGAGTTTGGCGTACGCGGCGTCGGATACTACGTCGCCGACCTGCGCGATCACATAACGAAGATACTCGGTCTCGATAGCCCGCATCGCGTCGGAATTATCGGCGCGGGCCGGCTCGGAACAGCGCTGGCAAACTACAACGGTTTCGGACGTTCAAATTTCACGGTCGTCGCCCTGTTTGATAACGATCGGCAGAAGATTGGCGATCGCATTGGCGACGAGAAGATTCTCGTGCATGATGTAGACGAAGTCGCGCGAGTAATTCGTGAAGAGTCGATCGATGTCATGGTGATCGCCGTGCCCGCAAAGGCAGCGCAGCGAGTGCTCAACCAGGTGATGTCTGCGGGCATTAAAGCTGTACTCAACTTCGCGCCGGTCTCGCTGACTGCGCGACGTGGCGTAAAGGTCAAGACAGTTGACCTGACAACTTCGCTGGAATCGTTGTCATACTTCCTTTCGCAACCATCGAACAGCAAGGTCACACAGCCAGGACGCAAGACTTCTCAAACAGAAGCATGGATGAACAAACAGCACGACGGGATCTGATCCGGGTCTGCCATCTGATGTACGAGCGAAGCTACGTCGTTTCGTCAGACGGCAACGTCAGCGTGCGCTTGGACGATGGCCGCATACTTGCCACGCCTACCATGACGTGCAAGGGACGCATGACCGAAGATCTGATCGCGATTACGGATCTCGAAGGCAAAGCACTCAACGAGCGAAAAGCATCGAGCGAGCTGGCGATGCACCTTCTGATCTATCGTGAACGGGCAGACATAAAGGCAGTTTGCCACGCTCACCCGCCGCATGGGACGGCGTTTGCAGTTGCCGGACTCGCGATCGATCAACCCATCCTTTCCGAAGTGATCCTGACACTTGGTTGTGTGCCGCTTGCTTCGTACGGCACACCCTCGACCGACGAATTGACGGAGCAGATGCAGCCACTCGTGAAGCATCACAACGCGCTGTTGATGGCAAATCACGGCGCAGTCGCGTACGGTGCAGACTTGTGGCAGGCGTGGGATCGTCTGGAGACGCTGGAACACACTGCAAAGATCGCGATCCTCTCGCGCGTGCTCGGCGGTTCAAGAAACCTGCCGCCCGATGCGATCGAGAAGTTGATCAACGTGCGCGAGGCTGCTGGTTATCTCGGCGAGTCAGCGCGTTCGCAATCGTGCGGTTACCTCAATCCTGCTGAAAACGGCGACAGCAAGATCTCGCTCACGCGCGAAGAGCTGGTCGAATTGTTAAGTCAGGCAGTAAATGGTAAATAAAGACAAAAAGAACAGGAGCATCTGAATGCAAGAAGCACTCGGAATGGTTGAAACAAAAGGACTGGTGGCGATGATCGAAGCCGCCGACGCGATGGTGAAGGCCGCGAACGTCACGCTCGTTGGCTACGAAAAGATCGGCGCCGGTTTTGTGACTGCGATCGTGCGCGGTGATGTCGCCGCTGTGAAGGCCGCCACCGACGCAGGCGCGGCGGCCGCGCGGCGTGTGGGTGAGTTGGTCAGCGTTCACGTAATCCCGCGCCCGCATGGCAGCGTCGACGAGACTCTCCCGGTCGGGCTCGATCGATAAACCGGCATGATCATCGCTCGCATTCTTGGGACAGTTGTCTCCACTCAAAAAGACGAACGGTTACACGGAAAGAAGTTATTAATCGTGAGACCTATCAACGTAGACGGCAGCGATACGACGGGCTACGTCGTAGCGGTTGACACCGTCGGCGCCGGATATCACGAGCGCGTGCTGGTGGTGGCCGGTTCGAGTGCGCGCCTGGCCCAGGGCCTGAAGGACGTGCCGGTTGATGCGGCGATCGTTGGCGTGATTGATACGGTCGATGTTAACTGATTTATGCAACTCGCACGCGTCATCGGCACAGTAGTCGCAACCGTCAAGAATGATTCGCTCGAAGGACGGAAGTTGCTCGTCGTTCAAACAGTCGACAGGAACCTCGAGGCGAGTGGGAAACCGATGGTGGCGATTGATTCTGTTGGCGCGGGCGTCGGTGAGTTGGTGTTCTGGTGTCGCGGCAAGGAAGCGAGTTTTCCGTTCAAACGCGAAGACACGCCGACTGATTGCACGATTGTCGGCATCGTTGATTCTGAGCAGCACGTAACAAGATGATTCTCGCACGCGTAGTCGGAAACATCGTGGCGACCCAAAAGAACCGGCGTTATGAGAATGCGCGCGTGATGTTGTGCCAGCAGATAACGCCTGAAGGTGATGAGACGAGCTATTCGGTGTTGGCGCTTGATTCAGTCGATGCGGGTGTTGGAGACACTGTGCTGATCGTGCAGGAAGGCTGGAGCGCATCGACCGCAGCGACGGGGCAGGCTGGAGCGGCGATCGATTCCGCGATTGTCGGCGTGGTGGATCGGATCGACTTATTGCAAGAGCAAAGATAGGTTCTATCGGACCTATATTAATCATGGAAGATCAGGCGAAAGTAATTGCTGAAAGAATCGCGCGGCGCCTGGGCACGCCACATGCGAGTAGCTCTGACATCAGCTCCGAGCTCGCGGCAATGCGTGCGAGCCTGAATGAAATGCAGAATCGCCTGGTTCAGATCGAAGCGAAGGTAGGAGCACCTCGTGTGCATTCACCGTGGCACCCCAGTCTCGATCGATTTGGTGTTGACGAGGCGACGGTCTCGGAGTTAGTGGACTTCACTCAAAATGAAAAGGCTTGCAGCCTGGAGCCAGGCGGCAAGCCTTGTGATCACTGCGCGATGTGCAGCACGCGCGGTTTTTAACCGCGGCTTATTTGGTCGGATTCTGTCGTAGCGAGTTCGCGTTTAGCGTCGGCACTTGTTTCGCACCTTCCTCAGCCCTGAAGTACGGCTCTTCCTTAAATCCGAAAAGTTTCGCTGAGATCACTGTCGGGAAACGGGCGCGAGTGGTGTTGTAGTCCTGCACCGCGGCGTTGTAGTCGTTGCGTGAAACCGCAATCCGGTTTTCGGTGCCGGCAACCTCGTCCTGCAACTTCAAAAAATTCTCATTCGATTTCAAGACCGGATAGTTTTCCTGAAGCACCAGCAGCCTGCCGAGAGCTGCGCCGAAACTGTTGTTCGCGTCGATGACTGCCTGTTTCTGCTCCGGCGACTTGTCTCCGCCTTCGCCCTGCGGCGCCTGGCTAGTTGCGTTCAATAATTGTGACCGCGCTTTCGCGATTGTGCCGAACACTTCCTGTTCCTGCACTCCGGCCATCTTTGCCGACTCAGCGAGATTATTTAAAAGGTCGCCACGACGCTGTAGTTGAGTTTCGACGTTGGACCACTTGGCTTTTACAGCCTCGTGCTTCGTGGTCAGCGTGTTGTAACCGCAGCCGCTCGCTGAGAAAGAAACCAGCACTACGCCAACAAGGATTAGCAATCTTCGCATCTTCATCTGACATCTCCCATAGGTAAGTGATCAACTGCTTCAACCACCTGCTCAATCTGAAGCAGGTAGGCTCCAAAAAGATCATTCGCGTCTTTTTCTGATGTGGGGAGATTACCGCCGGAACGGAATTCAAAAATTCTCTCGAAGGGTGTTGGGTCGAGTCGCAAAAGTTTTGCTGTGGCACGAACGCAATCGGGTTTTGACACCGGCGCTTCCTGCCCGTGCAGCATCAACACCGCGCGGAACAGAGCCGCAAAACTCGATAAGCTGTCGTTCATCAAGTCGCAAAGCTTTTCGATCGAGACTGAAGCGGGAATGTAGAGCCGTCGCAACTGGATCAACTTGCTTCGGAGTTCATACTCCGCTTGATGGCGCAGGTTCGCGTTTGACAGTTGTACGAACTCGAAAGGATCGTGACCGTAAAGAACGACGCGTGCGTTTGCCATCTGGTGAAACTCGATCGGAAAAACATCAGCGGCATCTGCGAGCTCTTCGAGCGTGAAATAGACCGGCAATGGATGGCCCAGGCGCTGCCACTCGCGCATCGGCGCTTGTGCCTGGCGCAGATCTTCCGGCGTGATGCGCTTCAGGGCGATAAGAAGGTTGTAGTCAGAACGCAGCACGTCGTGATCGCCTGCCGCTGCCGACCCGTACAGGACTACCGACGCAAGATTATCTCCGTGCGTCGCACGCAGGTCATCGACGAGTCCTTTGAGTGCTTCTTGTATCTCAGTCTTAACCATAATCGTGAGAGTATAGGTCGTATAGAACTTATTGGTCCTATACTTCTACTTACCAGCTACCTCCCGAACCTCCCCCACCGAAGTCACCGCCTCCACCAAAACCTCCACCAAAACCGCCACCACCTCCAAAGCCTCCGCCGCCGCCAAAACCACCACCTCCCCAACCGCTGCTACCGCGTCCACCGCCAAAGATCGAATTAATCAAACTTCCCCACAGCAGCGCGCGCAGACAACCTCCGCCACTCCCTCCTCTGCGCGATGCAGAGAAGAGAAGGATTAAAAAGAATACGATCACGATGATTCCGCAGATTGTGCTGCCAGCATTTTGCCCCGTTGGCTCGGATTGTCTTGGCCGTCCTCGATAAGCCTTGTTTGGATCAACTCCGCCAATCGTGAATCCTCGTTTCGAGCTGAGTGTCGCGGCGTATGCCTGGATCGTATCGAGAATTCCTTTGCTGTAGTCTCCTTGTCGAAACGCGGGCACAAGCTTTTCGCGTTGAATCTGGCCCACGAGTCCGTCCGGCAAGTCGCCTTCGAGATGCCGGCTTACCTGCGTGAAGTACTTGCGATCCTGGATCGCAACTATCAGCAGGAAACCCGCCTGGTCGCCCTCCTTTGATCCAATTCCCCAGCCGCGCGCAACTGCGAGCGAGTAATCGAAGATGTCGAGCTCTCCGGTTGTATCGACCGTTAAAACTGCGTATTCGATATTTCCTTGTTGCTTCAGTTGTTGATAGAGCGACTCCAGTTGTTGTCGGGTTGCAGCGTCGATGACGTGCGCGTTGTCTACGATTGGATTAAAGGGGACGGGAAGGGGAACGGGCGATGCCGGCGTTGGTTGAGCGTGTGCGTCAACTGCGAGCAGCGAAAAGATCAAAAGCAGCAGGCCGAAGCCAAGCCGCACTGACTCTGGTTTTATCAAGCGCAATCGCAATCGCGAACTCTCGTCACCTAACCCTCTATCAACCTGTGCAACAAATAGAAGAGGGCCACCCCTGCAAAAACGACAATTGAGACCCTGGGGTTTCTTTCTTCTTTGTGATTCACCTCCGGGATCAGGTCACTGGCCGCCACATACAGCGTTACACCGGCCGAGAACGGTAAAGCATAACCAACAGCGTTGCTCATTCTGGTGTCGAGTAGTGCAACACCAATTACACCCGCCAAAGTCGCAGCGCCGATAGCGGCGGTCGCAATCAGTGCCTTCTGCGTCGAATGCTGTGTCGCAAGCATGATTGATGCCACAGTAAATCCTTCGGGCATTTTGTGTAGCAGAATCGCGATAAAGACGAGGATTCCCACTTTGAAGTTGACCAGGAAAGCGGATGCAATTGAAACACCGTCGAAGAAAGTGTGAATCCAAAGTCCGCCGACGGCGGTGTAGGCCGCGGATGGGCGCATGAAGGATTCCGGATGAGTTTCGGCGCCGAAGTGAAAGTGCGGTGCGAGTGTGTGCTCGAAGAGTTGTATTAAAAGGTATCCGGCCAGAAGCAGCGTCATCGCGCCGGCCACCGATTCGGAGGCGGAGTTGTCTCGAGCACTTTTGGTCCAGATGTCGATCGTTGTTGGAAGAATTTCGATAAAGATGGCCGCCAGCATGAAGCCGGCGCCGAGCGCGACGAGGTATTTCAGGAAGCGCTCGCCCAGCCGGTGAGCTCCTGATTTGATGAGAACCAGCCCTCCGAGGACATTGGCGGCCGCCGCCAGCAAACCAAACAGAAGAATCAAGGTCATGGAGTCGTGGGCCAATATAGCATCGAGAGGCGCTCCAGTGGTTATCGGTCCTATAAGACCAGCAGGACCTTTACCCCTGCGGGCGTCTAAAAGGCCAACAGAAGGCGATCAGCGCGGTGTTTTATCCTATTGACACCTTTCGGAGCGCAGCGTAGTATCCGGCGTTGGGTGGTCAAAAGTGGTCGGAAGTGGGTCCAACCTCGTAGCAACACCGATCAAGCAACAACTTTTCCTTTGGGCCACCCATCATCGGCTCTCGTCAGGCTCGAAATTATGCTGCGAGGAAATTACACGGCACGTATCGATGCTAAAGGTCGCCTCAAAGTTCCAACGGAATTCAGGCGGCTCATTGAGGATAAGCACGGCAAGGATTTTTATATCACGAGTTTGATGGGTGATTGCGTTCGCATTTATCCCTTGCCGGAATGGGAGTCGATCGAACAGAGATTGTCGTTGTTGCCTTCAATGGATCCGGCGCGACGCAAGTTCCTTGATAGAACGAACTACTACGGTCAGCAAGCCACGATAGACGGGCAAGGCCGCCTGTTGATTCATCCACTCCTGCGCAAGAGCGCGGAAGTGATCGGTGACGTGGCGGTGATGGGCTATCTGACCTATTTGGAAGTTTGGGAGCTCGACAAATTCAAAGCGCGTCTACTCGCCGACCCATACACGGAAGAAGACGAAGCTGCGATTGCGAGACTTGGTATTTAGGGCTTTGTAGTTGGTACTTTGTACTTTGTGAAGAGAAAGAACAAAACACAAAGAACAAAGCGCAAGGTTCAACGGTTCTTTGAACGAGATCACGGGGCGGTGGCGTTGGCTGCGCCTTTGGGGGGCAGAGGCGCGCCCCATCGCCCCGTGCTGCTGGATGAGACGTTGAAGTTCCTCGCTCCTGAGCGTGGAGGTCTCTTCATTGACTGCACGGTTGGACTGGGTGGGCACAGTGAAGCGATTCTCAAATCCTCCGGTGAGACACGCGTGGTCGGAATGGATCTCGACACCGAGGCTCTCGAGTACGCGCATCAGCGGTTGTCGTCGTTCGGCGAAAGGTTCCGTGCCTTTCAAACTGACTTTCGCGCTATTCGCGAAGTGCTGAAAGAGGCGAACGAGCGCGATCCGAACGGGATCTTGGTCGACTTGGGCGTCTCTTCAATGCAGTTTGATTCGCCCGAGCGTGGGTTTAGTTTTCGTTTTGATGCTCCGTTAGATATGCGGATGGACCCGACCACCGGAGCCACCGCAGCCGATCTTCTACAACAACTTCCCGAATCGGAAATTGCCAGAATCATTTTCGAATACAGCGAAGAACGACACTCACGACGCATCGCTCGTCGCATCGTGGAACGTCGCGAACAAGGGAAGCCGATAACGACCACCACGGAGTTAGCAGACCTTGTGCGACTCGCTGCCGGCGGCCACAAGCGGAATCAGATTCATCCGGCGACACGCACGTTCCAGGCTCTGCGTATTGCCGTTAATCACGAACTCGAAGGGCTGGGAGAGTTTGTCGAGTCAGCAGTCGATCTTTTAATTCCCGACGGACGATTTGTAGGAATAAGTTTTCACTCGCTCGAGGATCGCATTCTCAAACGCGAGCTGAGAAAGCTTTCGGGCCATTGTGAATGTCCGCCACGTTTGCCCGTTTGTGAGTGCGGCGCGCGCGAGATTGTGGAGTTGTTGACGCGCCGGCCGGCGGCTCCGGGAGCGCGCGAGGTTGAAGAGAACCCACGCGCACGCAGTGCGAAGCTTCGAGCATGCAGAAAGAAATCGCTATGAAAAGGTTTCCTGAGCCTCAGCAAAACACAAAGATTCGTCGGAGTCGTGACACGACCGCGCTGTCGCGGCTCGGGCTGTTATTGTTCTGTGCCCTGGTACTGGCGGGCGGGTTTGTTTTCGCCGCTAAACAACACTTCGCTGCCGTGCAGTACGGATATGAACACGAAAGCTTACGCGCCGAGCGCAAGCGACTGCTGGAAGAAAATCAGCGACTAGCTCTCGAAAAGGAAAAAGCCATCGCACCGGACAAACTCGAGCCCGCTGCACGCCGGCTCGGATTACAGCCCGCGCGTCCCGGGCAGATTGGAAATAAGCCGCAGATGACCTCCGATAAACGCTAATCAGCGAAAATCCGCGTTCATCTGCGGCAAAAAATCTAACAGCGGCCTCATCACGCTACTGGTCACGAAGGGATTCAAGTAGGTGATGTTGGCACGCCTCGTCGCTCGATCGAAATCCAGACCCGATGTATCAGCAGGCCGCGCGCTTTACGTCGCGGCCTTTATCGGCTTCTGGATGTTTTTAATTTCCGCCCGGCTGGTCTACCTGCAATTCTCGCAATACGACAGTCTCGTTAATCGCGCACGCCAGCAACAGCAGAACTCAATCGAGACCAGCGCGCAACGCGGTGAGCTTCTCGATCGTCACGGCAGCGAGCTCGCGCGTAGCGTGCAGACAGTTTCACTGTTTCTCGATCCTGAAGGTCTCGATGCAACCACGTTGGACCACAGCGCCCAGCAAGTCGCGAAGATCCTCAACTTGAAAGAGTCTGATCTCGCGAAAGAGTTTCGCGACGCTCTCGATGACAAACGAAGATTTATCTGGATTGCGCGCCGCCTGGACGCAGACGTCGCCGCCAAGATCACCGCGCTGAATCTGCCGGGTATAAATACGCGACTCGAGCCGAAGCGTTTTTATCCAAACGGCTCACTCGGCGCGCACGTCCTCGGTTACGTCGGACTCGACGGGCAAGGTCTCGGCGGTGTCGAACAGTCGTACAACGAAAAGATCTCGGGCGAGCCGGGCGAGCTCTTTCTCGAGAAGGACGCGAGCGGGAAACCGTACGAGAGTTATGAGATCGCAGCGAAGCCAGGCCAAACAGTTGTTCTGACGATCGATCAATCGATCCAGTATCTCGCTGAACAAGCGTTACAAAACGCCGTGCAAAGTTCGCACGCCAAGTCAGGCACCGTGATCGTGCTCGATCCGCGCAGCGGAGAGATCCTCGCGCTGGCAAACGCGCCCACATTCGATCCAAACAAAGTCGCCGAAGCTAAACCGGAAACGAGATCGAACTGGGCGCTGCAAAATATTTACGAACCCGGCTCAACGTTCAAAATCGTCGCTTACTCAGCAGCGATCGAGAGGAAACTCGTCAAGCCCGAGGATCACATCGACTGCCAGATGGGCGCCATCACCGTGGCCGGGCGCCTGGTCCACGATCATCATCCTTACGGTTTGCTGACGATCTCCGAAGCGCTCGCGAAGTCGAGCAACGTCGCCGCGATCAAGCTGGGTCTGCGCGTCGGCGACGAAACGATGTACGAGTACATCACGCGTTTCGGTTTTGGTTCGAAGACCGGGATCGAATTGCCCGGTGAGACGTCGGGCATCGTCAGGAAAGTTGAACGCTGGCAACCTTCGTCGATCGGATCGATCGCGATGGGTCAGGAAGTCGGAGTGACTCCGGTGCAGATGGTCGCGGCGTTTGGCGCACTTGCAAACGACGGTGTGCGAATCGCGCCACACCTGATTCGCGAAGTCCGCGGCGCCGACGGAACAGTTGTCTATCGCGCCGCGCCCGAACAGCGGCGCGTGGTCAGTGCCGAGACAGCGATCGCTTTGCGCGGCATGCTCGAAGGTGTGACCTTGAACGGCACTGCGAAGAAAGCGCAGCTCGATGGTTACTCAGCAGCGGGCAAGACCGGCACTGCGCAGAAGATCGACCCCAAAACAAAGGCGTATTCACACACGAAATTCGTCGGTTCGTTTGTCGGATTCGCACCGGTGAGCAATCCGCAAGTCGCGATCATTGTCGTAATGGATGAGCCGGCAGGCGCGTATCACGGCGGCGATGTTGCGGCGCCAGTATTTCGTGAGGTCGCCGAACAAATCCTGCCGAGTCTCGGCGTTGAACCAGACATCGAAACTAAGTCAGTTCCCGACTTGATCGCACAGGTTAACGAGAATCCGGAACGCGCAGAGAAACTGCGAAAAGAACAAGCGCAGTCGGAGCAGCAGCGGCAAGCCACAATGCCGACCGTGGATAACAACGGGGGGCGAGGCGGTGAGGTTGTCTACGCTTCGGCCACGAAGAAAGCGATCCTTATGCCTGACCTGCGTGGACGCAGCGTGCGCGACGTCGCCCGGACTTGTGCGCAACTCGGTTTGCAGGTGGAAGCGCGCGGCGAAGGAAGAGTTTTGAAACAGAGCCCGTCAGCCGGCACGGAAGTGAACACGGGACAACTTATCTATCTTGATTTTGGGAGGTTGCAGTAACACCTGACATGATAACCCCGACCATAGAAGAAAAACTCGAAGATGACGTAAACTACGGCATTGCTGACTGCAGAAAACGACTACGCAATCAGCGATCATCTCTCCGGGCAAAACATCCCCCAAAAGATGGCTCGAACGGTGAATTGCATTCTGTCACTGGTCGTGTTGGAAGCTATGCCGAAGTTTTGGCCAATGTTTCGATGAGCCAAAGCTCGCTTTCGAGATTGGTTGAATGCCTGCTCGAACCGGCCCGCCCAAACACGATCTCGCAGGATGCATCGGTGGAGCAGGAAGAGGCCGTAATCACGTGAAGGTTGGCGAGGCAGCAGCTTTGATGGGCGCGGATGCGACGAGCATAAGCGCCGAGATGTTTGACAAACAGATTAAAGATTATTCCATCGACTCGCGTTCTGTAGGCGCGGGCGAACTGTTCTTTGCACTCTCGCAGCAAGACTACGCCCGCGCCGGTTTTAACGGTGAGTTTGTCGATGCGCACCGGTTCATCGGCGACGCGTTCGAGCGTGGTGCGATCGCGGCAGTGGCGCGCAAGGATCATGTCAGCGATCTCGAGCACGTGAAGGATCGCTTGCTGTTGGTTGACGATGCGATCGCGGCTTTGCAACTACTCGCGCATCGTGTCTACACCGCGTGGGGAAAACCAGTGGTGGCGATCACCGGCAGTGCCGGAAAGACGACCGCGAAAGAGTTGACGGCACACGTGCTCGCGAGTGTCGGTCATCGCGTGTTGAAGAGTGAGCGCAACTACAACAACGGACTCGGACTGCCTTTGTCGGTGTTGCGAATGGTCAGTGACGATCGCACGCCGGATCAATTCGACCTCGCAGTGCTTGAGATGGGAATGTCGTCTCCGACGCATGAGATTCAGAGGCTTTGCAAGATCACGCCGCCTGATGTCGCGGTGGAACTGCTGGTGGCTCCGGTTCATCTCGAATACCTGGGAACGATCGAAAACATCGCCGCTGCAAAGGCTGAGTTGATCGAAGGACTCAAACCAGAAGGCGTGGCCATTCTGAACGCTGACGACGCACTCGTAATGAAGATGCGCGACAAGCACCAGGGCCGGACGTTGACTTTTGGGATCGATAACGTAGCAGACGTTTCCGCAGCAGAGATCGATACGCGTTCACTTGGAAAGATTGAGTTTCGTTTACGCACTCCGCTCGGAGAGGCTCGTGCATCGCTCGTGATGAGCGGCCGTCACAACCTCAGCAACGCCCTCGCGGCGTCGGCAGTGGGCACGGCGTTTTCGTTACCTCCGGAAGAGATTGCGCGGGCGTTGAGCAAGGTGCAGCCGCCGAAGATGCGCGGCGAAGTTTTCGATTTCGCTGCCGGATTCTCGGTGATCGACGATTCGTACAACTCGAATCCGCGATCGTTGCTGAACATGGTCAGGACGATGGCGGAAGGTGGTCGGGGTCGAAGACGATTGTTCGTGATTGCGGGCGAGATGCTCGAGCTTGGACCGGATGAGGCCGCACTGCACAGAGAGGCGGGCAGAGAGATTGCGGCCAACGGTATCGACGTGCTTTGGGGTGTTCGCGGTCTCGCCACAGAGATCGTCCTGGGTGCAAGAGAAGCGGGCATGAAAGCGACGAAGTTTTTTGAGTCGTCTGACGAAGCCGCAACGGAACTGGCGACCGAAGTCAAACAAGGCGATCTGATTCTGGTGAAAGGCTCACGAGGTGTCGCGACCGACAAGATCGTTAAGAT
>Ga0070681_10004080_pt1 | contig 13796 bp, 14 predicted proteins | sample KBSC83BmetaG_FD_65650 | JGI IMG/M metagenome (GOLD analysis project Ga0070681, IMG submission 65650) | Corn rhizosphere microbial communities from Kellogg Biological Station, Michigan, USA - KBS C8-3B metaG | ecosystem: Host-associated > Plants > Roots > Rhizosphere | place: USA: Michigan... | reverse complement strand
TGAAGGCCACCAAGGTCGACGGCATCTACACCGCCGACCCGAAGAAGGATCCGCGCGCGCAGCGCTTCGCGAAGATCAGCTTCGACGAGGCGATCGTGCGCAACCTCAAGGTGATGGACGCCACGGCGCTCACGCTGTGCCGCGACCAGAAGCTGCCGATCAACGTCTTCAGCATTTTCAAGAAGGATGCGCTGCGCCGGGTCGTGCTCGGGGAGGACGAGGGCACGCTGGTTCACGTATGATTTTCCGCGGAGACCGACATGGCGATCCAGCTCGCTGAGCTCAAGAAAACGACCGACCAGAAGATGGACAAGACCATCCAGGCCTTCAAGGCCGATCTGGGCAAGGTGCGCACCGGGCGCGCGCACACCGGCATCCTCGACCACATCCACGTCGACTATTACGGCAACCCCACGCCCCTCAACCAGGTGGCGAAGGTCACGCTGCTCGACGCGCGGACCATCGGCGTGACGCCGTTCGAGAAGAAGATGGCGCAGGCGATCGAGAAGGCGATCCGCGATTCCGACCTCGGCCTGAACCCTGCCGCGCAGGGCGAGACGGTGCGCGTGCCGATGCCGCCGCTCACCGAGGAGCGCCGCAAGGAGCTGATCAAGGTGGTCAAGCACGAGGCGGAGAACGCGCGCGTGGCGATCCGCAACCTGCGCCGCGACGCCAACAACCACCTGAAGGACGCGCTCAAGAAGCACGAGGTGTCCGAGAACGACGAGCGCAGCGCGCAGAACGAAGTGCAGAAGATGACCGACCGGCACATCGCCGAGATCGACAAGCTGCTGCAGGAAAAAGAAAAAGATCTGCTCGCGGTATGACGCACGCCAGCTCGACGCAGGAGGTGCCGGCGCACGGCGACACGCCCCGGCACGTCGCCATCATCATGGACGGCAACGGGCGCTGGGCGCGCGCGCGCATGCTGCCGCGCATCGCCGGCCACCGCAGGGGCCTCGAGACGGTGCGCGCCACGGTCGAGAACTGCGCCGAGCGCGGCGTCGAGTACCTGACGCTCTTCGCCTTCAGCTCGGAGAACTGGCGGCGGCCGAAGGAGGAAGTCACGCTCCTCATGCAGCTTTTCCAGGTGGCGCTGACCAGCGAGGTCGAGCGCATGCACAAGAACGGCGTGCGCCTGAAGGTGGTGGGCGACACCGAGCGATTCGGCGCGAAGATCGAACGCCTGATCCAGGAAGGCGAGAAGCTCACCGCCGCGAACCGGCGGCTGACGCTCACCATCGCCGCCAACTACGGCGGCCGCTGGGATCTGCTGCAGGCGGTGAACAAGGTCAAGGAGCGGCCGATCGACGAGGCGGCGCTCGCTGCCAACCTCGCCATGAGCTATGCGCCCGAGCCGGATCTGTTCATCCGCACGGGCGGCGAGCAGCGCATCAGCAACTTCCTGCTGTGGCAGCTCGCCTACACCGAGCTCTTTTTCACCGAGCTGCTATGGCCCGATTTCGACGGCGCCGCGCTCGACGCGGCGATCGAGTCGTATCGCAACCGTGAGCGGCGCTTCGGGCGCACGAGCGAGCAGGTCGCCGCCGCCTCGGCCACCAGCCGCGCGGCCGGGGCCGCCTGAAAGGCGCGCTTGCAGCGCGCGTCGCCACGGCGGCGGCGCTCCTTGTCGGATTTCTCGCCGCGCTCTTCCTGCTGCCGCGCGGAGCGCTCGCGCTGTTCGCCGCGCTCCTGGTCGCTGCCGCCTCTTTTGAATGGGGCCGCCTCTGCCGTTTCGACGGCGCCGCCGCCTGGGCATACGCCGCGGTCGCGATCGCGGTGTTCGCCGTCCTCCTCGTCGAGCAAACGGCGACCTCGGCCGCTTTTCTTCTGGCGGCGCTGTTCTGGGCGCTCGCCGCGCCGGTCTGGCTCTGGCGGGGGGTGCGCGACGCCGCCCGTCCGCTGCTTGCCGCGGCGGGCCTGGTGGTCGTGATCCCGGCCGCGCTCGCGCTCGCGATTCTCGAGCCGAGCGAGGTCCTCGCCGTGCTGGTGCTGGTGTGGATCGCCGATACGGCGGCCTACTTCGTCGGCCGGGCGTTCGGCCGCCACAAGCTCGCGCCCTCCATCAGCCCCGGCAAGACATGGGAGGGCGCGGCCGGGGGGATGGGCGGGGCTCTCGCCTATGCGATCGTGCTGGGCGTGCTCTCGCGCGGGGCATGGTGGACCTATCTCGGCATTGCCGCCGTGCTGGCCGTCCTCAGCATCGTGGGGGACCTCTTCGAGTCGGCCGCCAAGCGTCAGGCCGGGGTCAAGGACAGCGGGACACTGTTGCCGGGGCATGGCGGGGTCATGGACCGGATCGACAGCGCGACGGCGACGCTCCCGGTCGCCGCGCTTCTCCTATCATTGCCGAACCCATGAACCTCGCCATCCTCGGCGCCACCGGATCGATCGGCTCGAGCACGCTCGACGTCGTGTCGCGCCATCCGGACCGCTACCGCGTCTTCGCGCTCACCGCGAACGGGAAGGCCGAGCCGCTGCTCGAGCTTTGCCGCGCCCACCGGCCGGCGTACGCCGTCCTGTCCGGAGCGCCGCGCGATGCCAAGCTCGCGGCGCGCTTCGCCGAGTGCGGCACCGAGCTCCTCTTCGGTGCCGCCGCGCTCGAGGAAGTCGTGGCGGACGCCCGGTGCGACGTCGTGATGGCGGCGATCGTCGGCGCCGCCGGCCTCGCATCCACCTTCGCCGCCGCGCGGACGGGAAAGAGGGTGCTGCTCGCGAACAAGGAAGCGCTCGTCATGGCCGGGCCGCTCCTCACCCGCGCGGCGCGGGAGGCGGGCGCCCGGCTCCTGCCGGTCGACAGCGAGCACAACGCGGTCTTCCAGTGCCTTTCCGACATCAAGGCCGTGCGGCGCATCCTGCTCACCGCGTCGGGCGGTCCGTTCCGCGCCGCGCCGATCGAGTCGCTCGATGCCGTCACGCCGGCGCAGGCCTGCGCGCATCCGAACTGGGTGATGGGCCGCAAGATCTCGGTCGACTCGGCCACCATGATGAACAAGGGGCTCGAGGTGATCGAGGCGCGCTGGCTGTTCGACGTGCCGCCGTCGTCGATCGAGGTGGTGATCCACCCGCAGAGCATCGTGCATTCGCTCGTCGAGTATGTAGATGGATCGCTGATCGCGCAGCTCTCCAACCCCGACATGCGCGTGCCGATCGCCCATGCCCTCGGCTTCCCGGAGCGCATCGCCTCCGGCGCCACGCCGCTCGACCTGACGACGATGAAGAGCCTTTCGTTCGAAAAGCCCGACGAGCGCCGCTTCCCGTGCCTGCGCCTCGCCTATGCCGCGCTGGAAAAAGGCGGCACGGCGCCGGCGCTGCTGAACGCGGCCAACGAGGTAGCGGTGGCCGCGTTCCTGGAGGGACGGCTGCCGTTCACCGGCATCGCGCGCGTGATCGCCGATACGCTCGAGGCGGTACCGAGCGGCGCCGCGAACAGCCTGGATACGGTCGTGTCGGCCGATGAGCAGGCGCGGCGGCACGCGGCTTGCGGCGTGATGGCGAGGGCGGCATGAGCCTCGTGCAGACCATCATCGCCTTCGTCGTCGCGCTCGGCGTGCTGATCGTGGTGCACGAATACGGGCACTACATCCTCGCCCGCCTGTGCGGCGTGAAGGTGCTGCGCTTCTCGGTCGGCTTCGGCCGGCCGCTCGTCACCTGGCGTCTCGGCCCCGACCGCACCGAGTGGAGCCTCGCGGCGATTCCCTTCGGCGGCTACGTGAAGATGCTGGACGAGCGCGAAGGCGAAGTCGCTCCCGCCGAGCTGCATCGCGCCTTCAACCGGCAGAGCGTGTGGAAGCGATTCGCGATCGTCGTCGCGGGGCCGGTCTTCAATTTCATCTTCGCGGTGCTGGTCTACGCCGGGCTCTTCATGTACGGCCTGCCGGAGGCGCGGCCGATCCTCGCCGAGCCGGCCGCCGGCACGACGGCGGCGCAAGCCGGCCTGCACGCCGGCGACACGGTGCGCGCCGTCAACAACGAGGCGATCACCACGTGGCAGGAGCTGCGCTGGCGCATCCTGCAGGCGGCGCTGCAGCGCGAGGCGGTGAACCTGGAGACGCTGAACGAGCGCGGCCATCTCTCCACGGTGACGCTGGATCTGCGCGGCTTCCCGTCGAACGACGTCGAATCCGATGCCCTCGAACACGTTGGCTTGCGCCTCTACCGGCCGCCGCTGCCGCCGCTGCTCGGCCAGGTCGTCGCCGGCGGCCCGGCCGAGAAGGCGGGACTCGCCGCGGGCGATCGCATCGTGCGCGCCGATGGCGCGCCGATCGAGACCTGGGAAGCGTTCGTCAACGTGATTCGCGCCCGCCCCGGCACGGCGCTCAAGCTCACCGTCGAGCGCGCCGGCGAGACGCGCACGGTGGAGATCGTTCCCGAAGCGGTGAATGCCGGCACCACGCGCATCGGCCGCATCGGCGCCGGACCGCGCCAGCCCGACGGCTACGCGGACAAGCTCCTCATCCGCGTGCAGAGCGGGCCGCTCGAGGCGCTCGCGCGCGGCGCGGCGAAGACGTGGGACATCGCCGTCTTCAGCCTGAAGATGCTCGGCAAGATGCTGGTGGGCGAGGTGTCGTGGCGCCATCTGTCCGGCCCGGTGACGATCGCCGACTTCGCCGGCCAGTCGGCGCAGATGGGATGGATCTCGTACGTCACCTTCCTCGCGCTGATCTCGATCAGCCTCGGCGTGCTGAACCTGCTGCCCATCCCGCTGCTCGACGGCGGACACCTGATGTACTATGCGATCGAAATCATCAAGGGCCGGCCCGTCTCCGAGCGGTTCATGGAGCTTGGCCAGCGTGTGGGTCTGGCGCTGCTGCTCGTGATGATGGCATTCGCTTTCTATAACGACCTGAACCGGCTGCTCACGGGTTGATGTTCAGACGCTTGGCCGCGGTGTGTGCCGCGCTCGTGCTCGCGGCTGCCGCGGCGCAGGCGCAGGCGCAATCCTTCGCCCCGTTCACGGTGAAGGACATCCGCGTCGAGGGCCTGCAGCGCACCGAGCCCGGCACCATCTTCAGCTACCTGCCGGTCAAGGTCGGCGAGACCATGACCGAGGAAAAGGCGCAGGCCGCGTTGCGTGCGCTTTACGCCACCGGCTTCTTCAAGGACGTGCGCCTGGACGTCGACAACGACGTCCTGCTCGTCACCGTGGAGGAGCGTCCGGCGATCGCCTCGGTGGACTTCTCCGGCATGAAGGAATTCGAGCCGGAGGCGGTGAAGAAGGTGCTGCGCGAGGTCGGCATGGCGGAAGGGCGCATCTTCGACCGCTCGGTGCTGGAGAACACCGAGCTCGAGATCAAGCGGCAATACCTCGCGCGCGGTCTCTACGCCGCCGAGGTGCAGACCACCGTCACGCCTCTCGAGCGCAACCGCGTCGGCATCAACATCGCCGTCACCGAAGGCGAGGTGGCTAAGATCCGCGGCATCAACATCGTCGGCAACCAGGCTTTCGACGAGAAGCAGCTCCTGAAACAGTTCGTCCTGCGGACACCGGGCTGGCTCACGTGGTACACCAAGCACGACCGCTACTCGCGCGAAAAGCTCTCCGCCGACCTCGAGTCGCTGCGTGCCTTCTACCAGAACCGCGGCTACCTCGACTTCGCCATCGAGTCGACGCAGGTCTCCATCAGCCCGGACCGGCATGACATCTTCATCACGATCAACATGAGCGAGGGCGAGAAGTACACGGTCTCCAAGGTCGACCTGTCCGGTCAATTTGTCGTGCCGCGCGAAGAGCTCGAGAAGCTGGTGCAGCTGAAGCCCGGCGACGTCTTCTCGCGCGAGAAGCTCGCCTCGACCACCAAGGCGATCTCCGATCGCCTCGGCAACGATGGCTATGCCTTCGCCAACGCCAATGCCATCCCGGACGTCGACAAGGAAAAGCGCACCGTCTCGTTCAACATCGTGGTCGACCCCGGCCGGCGCGTGTACGTGCGCCGCATCGACATCGCCGGCAACGCGAAGACGCGCGATGAGGTGGTGCGCCGCGAGATGCGCCAGCTCGAGGGCGCGTTCTACGACGCCTCCAAGATCCAGCTCTCGCGCCGGCGCATCGACCGCACGCAGTACTTCTCGGAAGTGAACGTCGAGACGCAGCCCGTCGAGGGCAACCCCGACCAGGTCGACGTCACCTACACCGTGAAGGAGAAGCCCACCGGCGCCATTCTCTTCGGCATCGGCTTTTCGAGCGTGGAGAAGGTCGCCCTGTCGGCCTCGCTTACCCAGTCGAACGTCTTCGGCACGGGCAAGTACCTGTCCTTCGCGGTGTCGAGCGGCAGCGTGAACCAGGTGTACTCGCTTTCCTACGTGAATCCCTACTACACGGTCGACGGGGTGAGCCAGGGCTTCGACATCTACAAGCGCAAGACCAACGCGTCGAACCTTGCCACCGGCGCCTATACCACCGACGCGATCGGCGGCGGCGTCAAGTTCGGCTATCCGGTATCCGAGGTGAGCCGCGTCGACCTCGGCCTCAACGTCGAGCAGACGCACCTGCAGGTATTCGACAACAGCCCGCTCGTGTACATCAACTTCGTCAACCAGTTCGGCAGCGAGTACCGCTACGGCGCGCTGACCGCCGGCTGGTCGCGCGACACGCGCGACAGCCTGATCACGACGCGTGCCGGCACCTTGATGCGGGCGACCAGCGAGTTCGCGGGCGGCGACCTCGAGTACGTGCGCCTGGGCTACAGCCACCAGTCGTATATTCCGATTTCGCGGGACCTCACTTTCCTCGCGAGCGGCGAGCTCGGCACGGCCGGCGGCCTCGGCGACAAGCCGCTGCCCTTCTTCAAGGCCTTCTTCGCGGGCGGTCCGGGCTCGGTGCGGGGCTATCGGCCGTTCTCGCTCGGTCCGCAGGACATCAACGGCGCGGCGATCGGCGGCAACCGCAAGGCGACCGGCAGCCTCGAGATGCTCTTCCCCATGCCGGGAGCGGAACAGGACCCGTCGCTGCGCCTCGCGTGGTTCATCGACGGCGGCAACGTCTTCCTGCAGAACATCCAGTGGAACGACCTGCGCTACTCGACCGGCTTGGCCTTCTTCTGGGCCTCGCCGTTCGGCCCGCTGCGCTTCTCCTTCGCGCAGCCGCTCAATGCGCAGAGCACGGACCATATCCAGAAGCTACAATTCACGTTCGGTACCGGCTTTTAAGAAATGATGACCCACCTTCGAATCCTCGCCGTCGCCGCGGCGCTCGCCGCGGTACCGGCGGCCGCGCAGGACAAGCCGAGCTCCGGCGCGACGACCCCGACCGGCAAGTTCGGCTTCGTGAACACGGAGCGCATCCTGCGCGACGCGGCCCCGGCGCAGCGCGCGCAGAAGAAGATCGAGGCGGAGTTCCAGAAGCGCGACCAGGAGCTCGCCCGGCTCGCCGACCAGCTGAAGCGCATGCAGGAAGACCTCGAGAAGAACAGCGTGACGATGAGCGACACGCAGCGCCGCTCGAAGGAGCGCGAGTTCGGCGACCTGAACCGGGACTTCCAGAGACGGCAGCGCGAGTTCCGAGAGGACCTGAATCAGCGCCGCAACGAGGAGCTCGCCCAGGTCGTCGAGCAGGCGAACCGCGTCATCCGGCAGATCGCCGAGCAGGAGAAGTACGACATCATTTTCCAGGACGCCGTCTTCGCGAGCCCGCGCATCGACATCACCGAGAGGGTGATCAAGGCGCTCGAGTCGGGCAAGCCGCCGGCGAAGTAGGGCCGTGCCGGCTCCCCTGACGCTCGGGCAGATCGTCGCTCGCCTGGGCGGGCGGGTCGCGGGCGACCCCGGCACCGTCGTCCACCAGGTGGCTTCCCTCGAGAAGGCGGACGCGCGCCACATCAGTTTCTTCACCGGTGCCCGCCACCGGGAAAAGCTCGCCGCGACGCGGGCCGGCGCGCTGATCGTCGGCGCGGACGGGGAGGGCGAGACCACGCGCCCGCGGATCGTCGCCGACAACCCCTACCTCTACTTCGCCCGCGTCTCCCAGCTTTTCAATGCGTTGGTATCGCAACCGGGCGGCGTGCATCCTTCAGCGGTGGTGGCCAAGTCGGTGAAGCTCGGCGCGCGGGTGTCGATCGGCGCCGGCTGCGTGGTGGGCGAGAACGTCGAGATCGGCGACGACAGCTGCCTCTACCCGCGCGTCGTGATCTATGGCGGCTGCACGCTGGGGAAGCGGGTGATCGCGCATTCCGGCGTGGTGATCGGCGCCGACGGCTTCGGCATCGCCGACGACGGCGGGCGCTGGGTGAAGATCCCGCAGATCGGCGGCGTGCGCATCGGCGACGACGTCGAGATCGGCGCCAACACCACCATCGACCGCGGCGCGCTGGACGATACGGTGATCGAGGAGGGCGTGAAGCTCGATAACCAGATCCAGATCGGCCACAACACGAGGATTGGAGCGCACACCGCGATCGCCGGCTGCGTCGGCATTGCCGGCAGCGCGGACATCGGCCGCCACTGCACCTTCGGCGGCGCGGCGATGATCCTCGGCCATCTCAGGATCGTCGATCACGTCAACGTCTCCGCCGGCACGTTCATCTCGCGCTCGATCCTCAAGCCGGGCACGTACACCGGCATCTACCCGGTGGACCAGCACGAGAACTGGGCACGGGCGGCGGCCTGGCTGCGACGCAAGGGAAAACAACATGAGTGAAATGGACGTCTACGAGGTCATCGCCCACCTGCCGCAGCGCTTCCCGTTCCTGCTCATCGACCGGGTGAAGGAGCTCGAGCCCGGGAAACGGATCGTGGCGCTGAAGAACGTGTCGGTGAACGAGCCGTACTTCCCGGGGCACTTTCCGGGCCGCCCGATCATGCCGGGGGTGCTGATCCTCGAGGCCATGGCGCAGGCCGCGGGGGTGCTGATTTTCCGCTCGCGCGGCGAGAAGCCCGACAAGAGCTCGGTGTACTACTACGTCGGCATCGACCACGCGCGCTTCAAGAAGCCGGTGGTGCCGGGCGACCAGCTCGAGATCGAGGTGCACATCGAGCGCGAGCTGCGCGGCATCGCCAAGTTCAACTGCTGGGCGCGCGTCGGCGGCCAGACCGTCGCCGAGGCGACCATCCTTTGCGCGATGCAGGGCGGCGGCGGGAAATGATCCACCGCACGGCGATCGTCGATCCGGCCGCCAGGCTGGCGGCCGACGTCAGCGTCGGTCCGTACAGCGTGATCGGGCCGGACGTGGAGATCGGGGAGGGCAGCTCGGTCGGCGCCCACGTGGTGCTCGACGGCCGACTGAAGATCGGCCGCAGGAACAAGATCTTCCACTTCGCCTCGCTCGGCGCGCCGCCGCAGGACAAGAAGTACGCCGGCGAGCCGACCTCGGTCGAGATCGGCGACGACAACACGATCCGCGAATACGTCACGATCAACCGCGGCACGTCGCAGGATGCCGGCGTGACGCGCGTCGGCAGCAGGAACTGGATCATGGCCTACGTGCACTTCGCGCACGACTGCCAGATCGGCTCGAACACGATCTTCGCCAACTCCTGCCAGCTCGCCGGCCATGTAATGGTCGGCGACTGGGCGATCTTCGGCGCCACCACGCTCGTGCACCAGTTCGTGCGCATCGGCGCGCACGCCTTCACCGGCATGGGCACGTACCTCGCGCAGGACCTGCCGCCGTACGTGAAGGCCGCCGGCAACATGGCGCAGCCCTACGGCATCAACAGCGAGGGCCTGCGCCGGCGCGGCTTCCCGGCGGATCACATCATGGGTCTCAAGCGCGCCTACCGCACCCTCTACCGCGCCGGGCTCTCGCTCGAGGACGCGCGCCGCGAGCTCGAGGCGCAGGCGGCGGCCTGTCCGCCAGTGCGGGCGTTCGTCGAGTTCCTCGACGCGAGCAAGCGCGGCATCATCCGCTAAGGTCCATGTCCCGAGTTGCCATGGTGGCCGGCGAAGCTTCCGGCGACCTTCTCGCCGCGCACCTCATCGCGGCGCTGAAGGCGCGCCGGCCCGGTATCGAGTTCGCCGGCATCGGCGGGCCGAAGATGATCGCCGAAGGCTTCGAGTCGCATTACCCGATGGACCGGCTCTCGGTGCGCGGCTACTCCGAGGCGCTGCGGCACTACCGCGAGATCATGGGCATCCGCCGGCGCCTGGTGAAGGGCATGATCGCCGACCGGCCGGATCTCTTCATCGGTGTCGACTCGTCGGACTTCAACCTCGGCATCGAGCGCCGCCTGCGCGAGGCGGGCATCAAGGCATTCCATTTCGTCAGCCCGTCGGTGTGGGCCTGGCGCCGCTGGCGCGTGCGGCGCATCGCGCGATCGGTCGACCGCATCCTCGTCATGTTCCCGTTCGAGCCGCCGATCTACGAGAAGGCCGGCGTGCCGGTCACCTATGTCGGCCATCCGCTCGCCGACATGATCCCTTTCGAGCCGCCCAAGGACGAGGCGCGCGCCCAGCTCAGGCTGCCCTCGCGCAAGCTGATCATCGCGCTCCTGCCCGGCAGCCGCCGGTCCGAGCTCGAGCACATGGCTTCCGCCTTCGTCCTGGCGGCGCATCGCTTCCGCCAGGAGGTGCACGACGTGCATTTCGTGGTGCCGATGGTGACGCGCGAGACGCGCGAGATGTTCGAGCGCGCGATCCACCAGCACGAGCGACAGGACCTGCCGCTCACGCTCCTCTTCGGCCATAGCCACGATGCGCTCGCCGCGGCGGACCTCGCGCTGGTGGCGAGCGGCACCGCGACGCTCGAAACGGCGCTCTTCAAGACGCCGATGGTGATCGCCTACCGGCAGTCGCCGCTATCATGGGCGATCATGCGCCAGATGCTGTACCTGCCCTACGTCGGCATGCCGAACATCCTCGCCGGCGAGCGCCTGGTGCCGGAGCTCCTGCAGGACGAGGCGACGCCGGCCAACCTCGCCGGCGCGCTGCTGACCCTGCTGCGCGACACCGCGGCGCAGAAACGGCAGGTCGAGCGCTTTCGCGAATTCCACGAGACCCTGCGCCAGAACACGGCGCAGAAGGCCGCCGACGCGGTGCTCGATGTCCTCCGCTGAGCTCCTTACCTGCGGCGTCGACGAGGCCGGTCGCGGCCCGCTGGCCGGGCCGGTCTACGCGGCGGCCGTGATCCTGGACCCGACGCGGCGCGTCAACGGCCTCGCCGACTCCAAGGTACTGGATCCCGAGCGCCGCGAAGTGCTTGCCGCGCGCATCAAGGAGCGCGCCATCGCCTGGTCGATCGCCTGCGCGACCGTGGAGGAGATCGACCGCCTCAACATCTTCCACGCCTCGATGCTCGCGATGCGACGCGCCGTCGCGGGGCTCGGCGTGCCGCCGCAGCACGCGCTCATCGATGGCAATTCTCGCCCGCCGGGCCTGGCGTGCGCGGCCACGGCCATCGTCGATGGCGACGCGAAGGAGAAGTGCATCTCGGCCGCCTCGATCCTGGCCAAGACCGCGCGCGACGCCGAGATGAGCGCGCTGCACGACAGGTACCCGCAGTACGGCTTCGACCGGCACAAGGGCTACGGCACGCCGGAGCACATCGAAGCGCTCGGCCGCAATGGCCCCTGCGAGATCCACCGCAGGAGCTTCTACGCCGTGGGCATCTTCTCGCAGAAGGACCTCTTCGCCGATCCCTGGGCCCTCATGCAGGAAGAGTTGCGCGTGCGCAGTTATCGCATGTATTGCGACGCGTACAAGCTCGCCGCGAAACCAGACAAGCTGGCCAAGTTCGATCAGCAGCGCAAGCGCCTGCAGCGTGCGTACGCCGACGTGCGCTCGACCGCGCACGCCGCGCCGCACGTGGATCTCGTCGACGAGATGCTGCGCAAGGCCCGCAAGGAACTCCGCAGCAAGCGCCCCTGATCAAGTCCCGCGACAACGCGCAGGTGAAGCGCTGGGCCAAGCTGGTCCGCGACTCGCGCCTGCGCCGCGCCGAGCGTCGCGTCCTCATCGAAGGTCCGCACCTCCTCGGTGCCGCGGTCGAAGCCGGCATCCAGCCCCTTGCTGTCCTTGGTACCGAAGCCGGCCTTGCGCGCCCTGACGTGGCCGCCCTCAAACTGAAAGTGGCACCCACGGTCATGACGCCCTCGGTGTTTGCCGCCATTGCCGATGCCGAGACGGCGCCCGGCGTTGCTGCCGAAATCGCGCTCCCATCCGTGAAGCGCGACGGCTCGGTTGTCCTGCTCGAAGGGGTGCAGGATCCCGGCAACGTCGGCGCCATCATCCGCAGCGCCGCCGCATTCGGCGTCGGCAGCGTGATCGTCGACCGCCAGTGCGCCGACCCCTGGTCGCCGAAGGTCTTGCGCGCCGGGCAGGGCGGCCATTTCTCCGTTGGAATCCGGCAGGTGGATGACCTCGTGGCGGCCATCAACGCTCGGCGGCTCATCGCCACGGTCGTCAAAGGCGGCCGGCCGCTGCGAGACGCCGACTTGTCCGGCGCCATCGCGTGGGCGTTCGGTGCCGAAGGGGCCGGTCTTTCGGCCGATCTGGTTGCAAGGGCGGCCGAGCGGGTGACGATCCCGATGGCGGGCGGCGAGTCGCTGAACGTGGCGGCCGCGGCGGCGATTTGCCTCTACGAAGCGTTTACGGCCAGGCACTGGGTCCCCGCCTTCGCCGGGACGACGAAGCAAGCGCCTTAGTAGACCTGCCGCTGGATCCTGAGCTCGCGCAGGATCGTGGTGGCGATTTCCTCGATCGACTTGGTCGTCGAGTTGATGCAGTGGATGCCCTCGCGGCGCATCAGCACTTCCGCCTCGTGCACCTCGTAGCGGCAGTTGTCCATGGCGGCGTAGCGGCTGTCCGGGCGGCGCTCCTTGCGGATCTCGTGCAGGCGCTCAGGGGCGATGGTCAGGCCGTAGAGCTTGGGCTTGTACATGCGCAGCGCCTCCGGCAGCTTGGCGCGGTGGAAATCCTCCGGAATGAGGGGGTAGTTCGCGGCCTTCACGCCGAATTGAAGCGCGAGGTATAGGCTGGTCGGCGTCTTGCCGCTGCGGGAGACACCGATCAGGATCACGTCCGCCTGTCCAAGCTCCTTGTGCGAGGCGCCGTCGTCGTGCGCCATCGCGAAATTAATGGCCTCGATCCTCTGCTGGTACTCCTTCTTGTCCATGGCGCTGTGCGAGCGGCCGATGGTGTGGCTCGACTTGACGCCGAGCCCGGCTTCCAGCGGATCGATGAAGGTCTCGAAGAAGTCGAGGAACAGCGCGTTGGCTTTCCGCACGACGGCGCGCACTTCCTGGTTGACGAGCGTGCTGAACACGACCGGCTGGGTGCCGTTCCGGTTCTCCGCCTCGATGCGGGCGAGGCAATCCTCGGCCTTCTCGGCGCTGTCGACGAAGGGCAGGGTGACCTGGTTGAACTCGACGCCCTCGAACTGGGTCAGCAGGCTGTGGCCGAGCATCTGCGCCGTTATGCCTGTGCCATCGGAGACGAAGAACACCGTGCGGCGCTGCGTCATATCCTAGAATACTAAGCTCATGCGCGTAGCCTGGCTCAAGGACCTGCGACTCAAGGATCTCGCGCAGGTCGGCGGAAAAAATTCTTCGCTTGGCGAGATGACCGGTGCGCTGGCGGCGGCCGGCATTCGCGTTCCCGGCGGCTTCGCCACCACCGCCGATGCCTTCCGCGAATTCCTCTCGGCGAGCGGCCTCGACGGGCGCATTGCCGAACGCCTGAAGACCCTGGACCCGAGCGACGTCGATGCGCTCGGCAAGTGCGGCAAGGAGATTCGCGGCTGGATCGCCGAGGCGCCATTCCCGGCGGCGCTGGAGCAGGAGATTAGGTCGTTCTATCAAGATCTTGAGTCACAAACCTCAAGCGAAACCTCATTTGCCGTGCGGTCCTCGGCGACGGCCGAAGA
>Ga0070681_10004073_pt1 | contig 13802 bp, 15 predicted proteins | sample KBSC83BmetaG_FD_65650 | JGI IMG/M metagenome (GOLD analysis project Ga0070681, IMG submission 65650) | Corn rhizosphere microbial communities from Kellogg Biological Station, Michigan, USA - KBS C8-3B metaG | ecosystem: Host-associated > Plants > Roots > Rhizosphere | place: USA: Michigan... | reverse complement strand
CACGTTCGAGCGCTTCACCGAACGGGCCCGGCAGGTCGTCGTCCTCGCGCAGGAGGAGTCCCGGCTGCTGCGCCACAACTACATCGGGACCGAGCATCTCCTGCTCGGGCTGCTGCGCGAGGAGGAGGGGATCGCGGCCCGCGTGCTCGAGGAGCTCGGGGTGACGCTGGAGGCGGTCCGCTCGCAGGTCGAGCGCATCGTCGGTCTCGGCGACGAGGTCGTCGCGACGGGCCAGATCCCGTTCACGCCGCGCGCGAAGAAGGTGCTCGAGCTCGGGCTCCGCGAGGCCGTCTCCTACAAGCACAACTACATCGGGACGGAGCACATCCTGCTCGGCGTCGTGCGGGAGGGGGAGGGCGTCGCGATGCGCATCCTGCAGGAGCTCGGCGCGGACGAGGAGCGCGTCCGCGCGGCGGTGATCCGCCTGCTCTCCGGTCCGCGCGGCGAGTACGAGCACGCGGTCGACACATTCGCCACAGCCGAGGCCCTCGTCGAGGCCTGGGAGGGCTGGCGGCGCGAGGGCTGGGAGATCCGCAGCATCACCGTGCAGCGGCGGCGCAAGCGGACGCCGTAGTCGACAGGACCACAGCCCGCGCGGTATCTGGCGGTGCCGACGACCTGCTGTGCGAGACTTACCGCGGCCATGGCCAGGTTCGTATTCGACTTCGACGAGCCCTCCGAGGGAGGGCGGGAGCTCCTCGGCGGCAAGGGGATCGGGCTCGCGGAGATGACGCAGCTCGGCGTCCCGGTGCCGGCCGGGTTCACGATCACCACCGACGCCTGCCGCGCCTACCTGCGCGAGGGCGGCATGCCCGACGGTCTCGAGCGGGAGGTCGCCGAGCACATCGAGCGGCTCGAGCAGCGGACGGGCAAGCGCTTCGGCGACCCCGACGACCCACTGCTCGTCTCCGTCCGCTCGGGCGCGGCCATCTCGATGCCGGGGATGATGGACACGATCCTCAACGTCGGGCTGAACGACGTGGCGGTCGAGGGCCTCGCGCGCAGCACCGGCAACGAGGAGTTCGCACGGGACTGCTACCGGCGGCTGATCCAGATGTACGGCGAGACGGTGGACGGCGTGCCGCACGAGCGCTTCCACGTCGAGGACGACGTCGCGCGCGCACGCGAGGTCTACTCGGCGGAGACCGGTCGGGACTTCCCGCAGGACGCGCGCGAGCAGCTGCGCCGGGCGATCGTCGCCGTCTTCGAATCGTGGAACTCGCCGCGCGCACAGGTGTATCGGCGCACCTACGACATCCCCGACGAGATCGGCACGGCCGTGAACGTCGTGCAGATGGTGTTCGGCAACAAGGGAGACACGAGCGCGACCGGCGTCTGCTTCACGCGCGACCCGTCCACCGGCGAGCAGGGCCTGTACGGCGAGTACCTCGTGAACGCGCAGGGAGAGGACGTCGTCGCCGGCCTGCGGACGCCGCAGCCGATCGAGGAGATGCGGGAGCGGCTGCCGGAGGCGTTCGATCAGCTCGTCGACACGATGGCGCGGCTCGAGCAGCACTACCGCGACGTGCAGGACATCGAGTTCACGATCGAGGAGGGGCACCTGTACCTCCTGCAGACGCGCTCCGCGAAGCGGACGGCCGCCGCGGCGATGAAGGCCGCGGTCGACATGACCGGGGAGAGCCTGATCACGCGCGAGGAGGCCGTCTGCCGGATCGACCCGTCCTCCCTCGACCAGCTCCTGCACCCGATGCTCGACCCGCACGCCGAGTTCGAGGTCGCGGCACGCGGCCTGAACGCGTCGCCGGGCGCGGCGTGCGGGAAGATCGTCCTCGACGCCGACACCGCCGAGGAGCGCGGCAAGGCGGGCGAGTCGGTCATCCTCGTCGGCTGGGAGACGACGCCCGACGACATCCACGGGATGATCCAGGCGAAGGGCGTGCTCACGGCGCACGGCGGGATGACGTCGCACGCGGCGGTGGTCGCGCGCGGGATGGGCAAGCCCTGCGTCGCGGGCTGCGAGGGGCTCGAGCTCGACAAGGGCTCCGGGGCCGTGCGCATCGGCGGCCACGAGCTGCACGAGGGCGACGTGATCACGATCGACGGCGGCACCGGCCGCGTGATCGTCGGCGAGGTGCCGCTCGTCCCGCCGCAGATCAACGAGGACTTCGAGACCGTGCTCGAGTGGGCGGACGCGGTGCGCCGGCTGAAGGTGCGCACGAACGCCGACAACGCGGAGGACGCGGCCAAGGCGCGCGAGTTCGGGGCGGAGGGGATCGGCCTCTGCCGCACCGAGCACATGTTTTTCGGCGAGGAGCGGTTGCCGGTCGTGCAGGAGATGATCCTCGCCTCCGACGAGGGCGGCCGCCGCGCAGCGCTCGACCGGCTGCTGCCGTTCCAGCAGTCGGACTTCGAGGGGATCTTCGAGGCGATGGCGGGGCTGCCGGTGACGATCCGGCTGCTCGACCCGCCGCTGCACGAGTTCCTGCCGCCGCTCGAGGAGGCGACCGACGAGCGCATGCGGCAGCGCATCAAGGCGCTCTCCGAGGCGAACCCGATGCTCGGCACCCGGGGCTGCCGCCTCGGCATCCAGTGGCCGGAGGTCTACGAGATGCAGGTGCGTGCGATCGCACGCGCCGCGAAGGCCGTACAGGAGCGCAGCGGCGACACGCCGTGCGTGGAGATCATGCACCCGCTCGTCGGCTTCCGGGAGGAGCTGCGGCGGCTGCGCGAGCTGACCGAGCAGGTGATGGAGGAGGAAGCGCCCGGGCTCGAGTACCTGTGCGGGACGATGATCGAGCTGCCGCGCGCCGCGTTGCGCGCGGACGAGATCGCCGAGGTGGCGGACTTCTTCTCCTTCGGGACGAACGACCTCACGCAGACGACGCTCGGGATGTCACGCGACGATGCGGAAGGCAAGTTCCTCACCTTCTACCTGGAGGACGGCGTGCTCGAGCGCAACCCGTTCGAGACGATCGACCAGGACGGCGTCGGCGACCTGATGCGGATCGGCGTCGAGCGCGGCCGCTCGGCGAAGCCCGGGATCAAGCTCGGGATCTGCGGGGAGCACGGCGGCGAGCCGCGCTCGGTCGAGTTCTGCCACGGGCTGGGGCTGGACTACGTCTCGTGCTCGCCGTTCCGCGTCCCGCTCGCACGGCTCGCGGCCGCGCAGGCGGCGCTGAAGGAGGGCAAGCGGGCCGAGTACGCGACGGCCGGTGGCTAGGTACGAGCTGCTCGTGGACGGGCGCTCGCGGTGGCGCGCGAAGGACGAGGCCGACGTGCGCACGTGGCTCCGGGAGTACCGCGCGGAGCACGCCGAGGACGACCCGGACGCCGCGCACGTGCAGGTGCGGAAGGTCGGCGGGCTGTCCTGGCTGACCGGGGGCAGAATGGTCGACCGTGAGGAGTTTCTTCGCCCTTAGCGCGCTCGCGCTGACGTCGTTCCATCCGGGTTCCCACGCCGCCGTCGACGTCAGCGTCGCGACGCTCTGGAAGGCGCCGAACCTCTACCGCGCGATCGATCGGCCCTCGCTCGGCAATCCCGTCGACGCGGCCGCGTGGAGCCGCAACCTCGCGACGACGGCCGACCGCGTCTGGCTCGACTCGCACGTCCAGACGCAGGCGCTGTACGGGCAGGTCGTGACCGTGCTCGCGGTGCGGGGCGGCTGGGCGCAGGTCGCGGTGCGCGACGAGCCCGACCCGCAGAATCCGGAGGGCTATCCGGGCTGGCTGCCGTTGCGCCAGCTCGCGCCGGCCTACGACGACGCGGGACCGGCGCTCGTCGTGCGCGCGCGCACCGGCTCCGTGCGGGTGGCGGGGAAGACGATCCGGCTCAGCTACGGGACGCGGCTGCCGGTCCTGTCGGGACGCCGGGTGCGCACGCCGGACGGGATCGGCGTCGTCAGCGGCGCCGCCGCGCCGCTCCGCCCTTCGAACGCGTCGATCATCGCGCAGGGCAAGCGGTTCCTCGGCGTCCACTACCTCTGGGGCGGGCTGTCGGCCTGGGGGTTCGACTGCTCCGGGCTGATCTGGGATCTCTACCGCGCGCACGGACTGACGATCCCGCGCGACGCCGACCCTCAGATGCACCACGGGACACCGGTCGCGCGCTCGCAGCTGCGGGCCGGCGACCTGCTCTTCTTCGGGCGGCCGGGCTACGCGGACCACGTGACGATCTACCTCGGCGGCGGACGGCAGCTCGAGGCGCCGGACTCCGCGCACCGCGTGCGCATCTCGCCGGTTCGCTGGGCGAGCTACATCGGCGCGCGCCGGTATCTCTCTAACTGAGCCGCGCCTCGATCGTCTCGAGCTTGCGCATGACGTCGTCGAGCGACGCCTTCGGCCTTGGCGTCGCGTCGAATGTCCCCTCCGGCTCCAGCTCGACCAACTCGACGTTCTCCAGCTCGAGGCCCTGGCGCCGGAGCGCGGCGACGAGCTCCTCGCGGGTGATCGCCTCGCGGCGCAGTGCACGCTCGTCGACCTCGCCGTCGGCGTAGAGCACCGTGGCGCCGCCCTGCAGCGCCTTGCCGAACCGCGGCGACATGAACGCGAAGCGCACGAGCACGAAGTTGATCGCAAGCAGGATCACCGCGCCGAGCAGCCCGCCGAGCAGTGAGTTGTCGTTGCCGATCACGGCGTTCTGGACGACGTTCGAGAGCAGCAGCAGCACGACGAGGTCGAACGAGTTCAGCTGCGCGAGCTGGCGCTTGCCCGCAAGATGCAGCAGGACGAGCAGCGCGGCGTACACCGAAGCCGTGCGGATCGCCTTCTCGGCGGGCGAGATTCCCAGGTGGACGAGGTCGTGGACCACGTTCCGCGGGGTTCGTTATGCGTAGCCGCGAACCTTCTGTCCGCTTCGCCCGCTCCGCTTTCCGCCCGCTCGGATGTGCGCGTCCGCAGGGCGCGCACGCGCTGCCGGAGAGAGCGTGGTGAGCCGCGCCCGCACAGGTCGGGCGCGGCCGCGGTTACGCGTAGCCGCGAACCTTCCAGTAGGCGAGCGCGATGCTGCCGACCGCGACGACCGTGAGCCCGAGCCCTCCCGGGAGGCCGAGCCTGCCGTACGCGGCGTGCCCCCGTCCCCAGCGGGCGAAGGTCAGCGTCACGAGGATGCCGCCGATCAGGCCGCCGATGTGGCCGCCCCAGGAGATCCCGGGGATGGCGAAGCTGATCACGAGGTTGATGGCGATCCACGTCATCGCCTGGCCCGCGAGGCTCCCCGTGACCTGCCACTCGAGGATGAGCATCGCGCCGAGGATCCCGAAGACCGCGCCGGACGCGCCGGCGATCGGCGACTGCGGCGCCTGGAGCAGCGCGCCCGCCGAGCCTGCGAGCCCGGACACGAAGTAGAGGAGGACGAAGCGGACGCGGCCGAGGTACTGCTCGACCGGCGCGCCGACGAACCAGAGCGCGACCATGTTCGTCGCGATGTGGATGAACGACCAGTGCAGGAACATCGAGGTGACGAGCCGCCACCAGTCCCCCTGGCCGACCCAGGGCCCGAACAGGACGAACTTGATGAAGACAGACCCGTCGCCGCGCCCCTGGGCCGCAGTGAGCAGGTAGACGAGCACGTTGAGCCCGATCAGCGCTTTCGTCGCCGTCGCCGTCCCGGACGGCCGCGCGACGATGCGGGGCGCCCGGATCGTGCGTGACCGCCCCGCGTGGTCGGGGCAGCGGATGCCGACGGCGGCAGGCGTCATGCACTCCGTGCAGATCGGCCGTCCGCACTCCGAGCACGACAGCCCCGTCTCGCGGTCGGGGTGGCGGTAGCAGGTCTGCACGCTGGGTTAGCGTAACGTCATGCTCGTCCACGTCGCCTTCACGCCCGGCGAGCGGACGCCTGCGCGCATCGGGATCGTCGTCGACGTGCTGCGGGCGACCTCGACCGTGTCCCAAGCGCTCGCCTCCGGCTTCGAGCGCGTGCTCTGCTGCGCCGAGCTCGACGAGGCGCGCTCGCTCGCGCGGGCGGAGGGCCCGGCCGTGCTCGCGGGAGAGCGGCGGCTCGAGGCGATCGAGGGGTTCGACATCGGCAACTCGCCGCGCGAGGTGGCGCGGAACGGCGCGCCGACCCTCGTCCTCTCGACGACGAACGGGACACGGTTGCTGGTGGACGCCGCCTCGCGTTTCGACGAGGTGTACGTCGGCTCGCTCCTCAACCTCGACGCGGTCGCCGCAGCCGCGTCGGCGAGCGGGGAGGACGTCGCCGTCCTCTGTGCAGGCGTGCTCGGCGAGCTCGCGCTCGACGACGCGTACTGCGCGGGGCGGATCGCCGACGCGCTCGGCGGCGACCGGACCGACTCGGCGACGGCGGCGATCCGGCTTGCCCGGAGTTACGGCTCGTCGTACGAGGCGCTCTCGGCGAGCCGCAGCGGCTGGAACCTGCGCCGGCACGGGATGGACGCCGACGTCGAGTGGTGCTCCCGCGAGAACGCCCTCGCCGTCGCGCCGCGGTTCGCCCGCATGGTCGGCGCGGCCGCGGAGGTGCAGTAGAAGGGGCGGAGCGCCGCCCGGGAGAGGGGAGACGCCCCGCAGGAGTCGGGCTTCGCGGCTTGGCGAGCTTCCCGGTCGCCCACGTGGAGATTTGCGGCAGGGCAACGAGGGACGAAGTCCGGACTGTTTGACAAGTATCGCAAATCGTTGCCCGTTGTCGAATCCCCCGGCAGAGGGAGTCACGACGGGTAGCCTCCGGACGATGCGTCGGGTCGCGGTCCTCGCCCTCGCGCTGCTCGCCGGCGCGAGCGTCGCCCCGGCGGGAGCGTCGCCCCAGCGGCCGTGGCTCTGGCAGTGTGAGCAGATCGGGCTCGCCCAGGCGAAGGACGCGTGCTACGAGCGCCTGCTCCTTCTGGACATCGACCGATCGGGCGATCCGGCCACCGAGCTGCCGAAGATCGACCGGCGCGCGAAGACGGCGGGGGGCTTCCTCTACGCGAACTGCCATGCCTACATGCACGTCGTCGGCCGGGCGTGGGCGCGCGAGCACCATCTGACGCTCGAGCGCCTGCAGGACGTCGTGCCGCGGTCGAACGACCCGAACTGCTCGGCGGGATTCGGGATGGGGCTCGTGATGGGGCTCGGCCCGCAGATCATCCGGACGGGCGGCAAGAGCGCCCTGCGGACCTGCGACCGGCTGCCGACGCGGATGCGCCGGTTCACGTGCGTGCACAGCCTCGGGCATGCGCTGATGCGCGGCTACCACGAGTCGCTCTGGCTGGCCGTCGGCGCGTGCAGGAGGCTCGGCCCGTCCGCCGCGCCGGACTGCGCGCAGGGGGCGTTCCACGACTACTGGATCGCGCTGCGCGGTGCCGACGAGGCGACGGTGCCGCAGGAGGTCGTCAAGTCGCCGCGGAAGCTCTGCGCCGAGCCCGACTTCCGCGCCTTCGCGGTGCAGTGCTGGTACCGCTACTGGGTCGAGACGCTGCCGGCGCCGGTGTTCTCGAGCGCGGCGGACGTGCTGCGCGCGTGCCGGGGATTGAGCGGAGGCGAACGCGTCGGGTGCATCGCCGGCGCCGAGAAGGCCGTGAACGACACGCCGGCCGCCCAGGCGCGCATGTGCACGACGATGACCGCCGCGGACGGGCTCGCGTGCCTGCGGGGCGTCGCGAACCAGGCCTTCGCGGGTCAGCCCGCGCGCGAGCGGGCGCTGTTTTCGGTGTGCCGGCGCATGGCGGCGCCGGGCGGCTGCGCGTCGTGGTTCGGGCGGACGTTCAACGTGCTCGAGAACGGCCGCTTCCGCTGCGTCGGCGGCGCGCTCCACGCGGCGTGCGTCGCGGGCGCGCGGCAGTGGCGCAAGCCGCTCGTGACCTTCTCGTAGCTCCACGGTTTCGGACGTCTTGACAGGGGAACATGTGTTCGTGTAGAACATATGTTCCCCGTGATCGCCTGCCTCTCCATCCCGTCGTTCGAGTTGAAGGCCGCAATCCGCAAGCGGCCGGCCGTTGCGGTGCGCCCGGCGGCGCTCGCGCCGGAGCCGGACGAGGACGGGCGGGTCGGCCCGGTGAACGCCGCCGCCGAGGCGGCCGGCGTCCAGCCGGGGATGCGACTCGGCGAGGCGCTCGCCACCTGCCCGGCGCTCGTGCTCGTCGAGCCCGACCCGGCCGCGGCGGAGCTCGCGTGGGAGGAGATCGTCCAGTCGCTCGAGGATGCCGGGTTCTCCGTCGAGCCGGCGACCGCCGGCGTCGCGTACTTCGAGACGCGCGGCGTCGAACGGCTGTACGGCGGCCTCGACGCGGCGCTCCGGCGTGCGCTCGCCGCCGTCGGCAGCGGCTGGGACGGGCGGATCGGCGCCGCCGCGCGCCGGTTCACCGCGCTCGCGGCCGCGTCGGTCGCGCGCCCCGCGCAGGTGCTCGTCGTGCGCGACGAGGAGGCGAGCGCCTTCCTCTCGCCGCTGCCGCTGACCCTGCTGCCGCTCGAGCGGCAGCGCTACGAGGAGCTCGAAGCGCTCGGAGTACGGAAGCTTGGACAGCTTGCCGGGCTCCCGGGCGGCGCCGTCGCCGAACGTTTGGGGCCGGACGGCCGGCGCGCCTGGAGCCTGGCGAGAGGGGGGACGACCGCGGCCGTGCGCGGCCGCCGGCCGCCCGCGGAGCTGGCGGAGACGCTCGAGTTCCCGGAGGCGATCGGCAACGAGCTGACGCTTCGGCGCGCGCTCGGGGCGCTCGTCGACACGGCGCTCGCGCGGCCGGAGCGGCGCGACCGCTTCGTCCGCAAGGTCGCGCTCTCGGCACGCCTCGTCGGGGGAGGCTCCTGGCGACGGGCACTCACCCTGCGCGAGCCGAGCGCCGAAGCCGATCGCATCCGCGTCGCGCTCGCCCCGAAGCTCGCCGACCTGCCCGCGCCCGTCGTCGAGCTGCGGCTCGAGCTCGTCGAGCTGACCGAGCCCGCCGGCCGGCAGCTCGAGCTGCTCGCCGCCGGCGCCGAGGACCGCACCCGCCTGCGCGAAGGGCTCCGCCAGGTTCGCGCGAGCACCGGCTCGGGCTCCGTCTGCACCGTCGTGGAGGTCGCACCGTGGTCGCGCATCCCGGAAACGCGCGCGCTGTTCGTACCGCGGGACGACTGAATGAGCCCCGTCCGGCGCGTGTCGAAGCCAACTTCGACGGCACGCCCTGGCAGGTCAACCATCAGCCGGTCGTCGTGATCCGCGAGGAATGGCGCGTCCTCGACCGCTGGTGGACGGAGGACCCGGTCGTCCGCCGCTACTTCGAGCTCGTCCTCGAGACCGGCGAGAACACCGTCGTCTTCCACGACGGAGCCGGCGGGGGGTGGTTCACGCAGCGCGGCGCCTGAGCCGCCGGTCGGTGCCTGCATTCGGTCGGTGCCTGCATTCATGCAGGCACCGTCGTACACTCCGGCAATGGCCGGCTGCACCTCGTGCGGGCGGGAGACCGAAGCGCGGTTCCGCTTCTGTCCGTGGTGCGGCCACGTGCAGCGGCGCAAGCTCGTCGAGTTCTTCCGGCCGCACGCGAACAGCCCCGGTCGCGCGCTTCGCGTCACGCGCTACGTCGCCGACGACCCGCACGTCCGCTTCAGCGTCTGGGAGAACGGCGTCGCGCGCGCGGCGGTCTCGATCACCGACGACGAAGCCGCGCGCCTCGCCGGCTTCCTCGAGCAGACCGAGGCGCTGCAACCGGATTGCCGGGCAATCTGATCAGAGCTCGTACACGTCGTACCGGGCGGTGTCGATCGCCTCGCCCGCGTCCAGTGCGCGCAGGTACTCGACGAAGCCGAAGCTCGGGGCGTGCACGTTGAGGAAGCGCACGCGCGGCGACGCGCTCGTGAACTCGTGCACGACGCCGGGCGGGACGATCACCGACGTCCCCACCTCCGCGCGCACCTCCCGGCCGCCGACGACGAACCGCAGGGCTCCCTCCAGCACGTGGAAGCAGTCCGCGTGCCGCAGGTGCACGTGCGCCGACGCGCCGTCGTACCCTGCCTCGGCGATGTACTCGAGCAGCGCGAGCTCAGGCAGGTCGATGCGCGCCAGCGCGAGCCGGTGCGGTTTCGTCAGCCGGTCGCCGTCCCCGGGCGCCCGCACGAGCGGCCGTGCTCGCGGGTCGGCGCGCTCGATGCCGAAGGTGTCGCCGCTCGGGTCGCGCGCCCAGCCGCCGGGCGCGTGCAGGTTCAGGTAGGTCAGCTGGTCGTCGACCGGGTTGCGGAAGCCGTGCACGAGCAGCTGCGGCGCCGCGACCGTCGAGCCGGCGGGCACGCGCACCGTCCCGTCGCCGGCGCGCAGCTCCATCGTCCCGCCGAGAACGTGGAAGAGGTCGACGTGCTCCGCGTGCACGTGCGGAGCCGCCCTGCCGTCCGTCCCGCGCAGCCAGTCGAGCTGTGGGAGCAGCACGTCGCCGCCGGTGACGACCGCGTCGCTCGTTGGCAGCTCGGCGCGCAACGCGCGCGCGGCCTCCTCGGGATCGGCGGCGTCGCGAATCGCCCGGACGACCGCCACGCCGGCTGCGCCCGCCGCCACGACCTCGCCGGCGTTCGACCGGTCGATGCCCCCGATCGCGAACCACGGGACGCGCGCCGCGTGCCGCGCGACCCGCACGAGTTCGAGCCCCGCCGCATCGTTGCCAGGCTTCGTCGGCGTCTCGAAGATCGTGCCGACGCCGACGTAGTCGGCCGTGCCGGCGTCGAGCATCTGCTCGCGCGCGTGCGTGGAGAGGCCGACGAGCCGCGCTTCGCCGACGATCCGGCGCGCCTCCGCGACCGGCGCGTCGTCCTGGCCGACGTGCACGCCGTCCGCGTCGCAGCGCTCGGCGAGCTCGGGTCGGTCGTTGAGCACGAAGAGCGCTCCGTGCCGGTCGCACGCCCGCCGGAACCGCCGCGCCGCCGCGACGAGCTCCTCGTCCGAGAGATCCTTGTCGCGCAGCTGGAGGACGTCGACGCCGCCGCGCAGGGCGGCGTCGAGCAGTTCCTCATCGACCGCGCCGGTGACGAAGTAGAGGCGCGACCGGGCGAGCCGCGCGCGCCGTTGGAGTCCGTCCACGAACGGGGACGCTAGCCTCAGACGCATGTACGACGCGGTCTTCGTCGGTGGCGGCGCGATCGGCCTCGCCTGCGCGTGGCGGGCGGCCGAGCGCGGCCTCGACGTCTGCGTGCTCGAACGCGACACGGCCGGGAGCGGCGCGTCCCGGGTCGCGGCCGGCATCCTCGCGCCGGACACGGAGACCGAGCCGGGACGCGACCCCTTCGTCCCACTCGCCCGCCGCTCGCTCGAGCTCTATCCGGCGTTCGTCGACGCGCTCGGCGTGGACGTCGGCTTCTGGCGCTGCGGCACGCTCGCCGTCGCGCTCGACGGGGACGAGGCCGCCGTCCTGCGGCGCGAGCCCGGCTTCACGAGCTGGCTGACGGCCTCGGAGTGCCGCGCGCTCGAGCCGGGGCTGAGCCCGGTCACAGCGGGCGGCGCGCTCAACGAGGACGAGGCGTCCGTCGACCCTCGCCGGCTCGTCGCCGCGCTCGCCGCGCGGGTGCAGGTGCGTGAGGGCGTCGAGGTCGCGTCGGTGACCCGCGACTCCGTCACGACCGCGGCAGGCGAGACGATCCGCGCCGGCCGCGTCGTCCTCTGCGCCGGCGCGTGGTCCGGCTTCGCCGGCGCGCCCGTCCGCCCGGTCAAAGGCCAGGTCGTGCGGCTCCGCGGCGAGCTCCCTGCGCAGCGGATCATCCGCACGGAGCGCGTCTACATCGTCCCGCGGCGCACCGGCGAGGTCGTGGTCGGCGCGACGCTCGAGGAGCGCGGCTTCGACACGACGGTCACCGCCGGAGCGGTGCACGAGCTCCTTCGTGAGGGCTACCGCGTGCTCCCCGAGCTCGCCGAGCTCGAGCTCGTCGACGTCACCGCCGGGCTGCGGCCGGGCTCGCCCGACAACGGGCCTCTGCTCGGCGAGCGGGAGGACGGCGTGGTGCTCGCGACGGGCCACTACCGCAACGGAATCCTGCTCGCGCCCGTCACCGCGGAGACGATCGCGGCGCTGCTCGCGGGGGACGCGCCGCCGCCCGAGGCGGCGCCGTTCTCGCCGGGCCGGCTGGTGGCCGCATGAACGTGCGCGTGAACGGCGAGCGGCGCGAGCTGGACGGCGGTACGAGCGTCGCGGAGGTCGTCCGCGGGCTCACCGACGCCGAGCGCGGCGTCGCCGTCGCGGTCGACGGCGAGGTCGTGCCGCGCAGCGCCTGGTCGGAGACCGCGCTCGCCGACGGCCAGCACGTCGAAGTCTTGCGGGCGGTGCAGGGAGGATGATCCTCGGCGGCAGGGAGTGGGGGAGTCGTCTGATCATGGGCACGGGCGGCTTCCGGTCGCTCGACGACCTCGAGGCGGCGCTCGTCGCGTCGCAGGCGGAGATCGTCACCGTCGCGCTGCGTCGCATCGATCCGGCCCGCACGTCAGCCTCGCCGCTCGACGTGATCGACCGCCTCGGCCTCTTCGTCCTCCCGAACACCGCCGGCTGCTACACGGCGCGCGAAGCGGTGCGCACCGCGCAGCTCGCCCGCGAGGCGTTCGGCACCGACTGGATCAAGCTCGAGGTGATCGGCGACGACCGGACGCTCTATCCCGACCCCGTCGAGTTGCTCGTCGCGGCGGAGCGGCTCGTCGCCGACGGCTTCGTCGTCCTGCCCTACGCGAATGACGACCCCATCCTCGCCCGCCGGCTCGAAGCGGTCGGCTGCGCGGCGGTGATGCCGCTCGGCTCCCCGATCGGAGCGGGGCGGGGGATCGACAACCCGCACCACATCCGGCTGATCGCCGAGGAGGCCGGCGTGCCGGTCGTGCTGGACGCCGGGATCGGCACGGCGTCGGACGCGGCGAAGGCGATGGAGCTCGGCTGCGACGCCGTGCTCTGCGCGAGTGCCGTCTCCCGGGCGGACGACCCGGCCGCGATGGCCCGGGCGATCAGGCTCGGGGTCGAGGCCGGCTGGGAGGCGCGGCGGGCCGGACGGATCCCGGCGCGGCTGCACGCGCAGGCGTCGACGGCGTCACTGGGGCTCGCGGAGCTCGGCGACGAAGCCGACGTTCGGCGCGTGGACGTTCAGCAGGCGTAGCTCGCCCTCGCCGGCGTTCCGGAAGCCGTGCCTGGCGCCGCGCGGCGCCGAGACCCACGTCCCCGCCCCGGCCCGGACGAGCTCCTCGCCGACCGTGAACTCGACCTCGCCCTCGAGCACGTAGAAGTTGTCCGCATGGTCGTCGTGGACGTGCGGCGGCACCTCGAAGCCCGGCCCGAAGCGCAGCTCGATCGCCTCCAGCTCGGGCAGCTCGACGAGCACGCGGTGGAAGCGCTCGCCGCGGGGGAGCCGTTCGCCTTCGTCCGAACGCACAACCAGGTTGCCGGATCTCACCTCGTGCATCTCCGGTGAGCGCAACCTGGTTGGGGATATGCGAACATGTGTTCGTGTACGTCGAGCTGCATGCCCACAGCGCCTACTCCTTCCTGGACGGAGCATCGCAGCCGGAGGAGCTGGCGGCCAGGGCGGCCGAGCTCGGCTACCCGGCGCTCGCGCTGACCGACCACGACGGCGTCTACGGGTCGCTCGAGTTCGCGCACGCGGCGAAGCACTTCGGCGTCCGCCCGATCACCGGCGCCGAGGTCACGCTGGCCGGCGGGGCACACGTCACCTTGCTCGTGGAGGACGCGACCGGCTACGCGAACCTCTGCCGGCTGCTCACCGCCGCGCACGCGCACACCCGCGACAACGCGACACGCGAGCCGATGCCGCCGGCGCTCGACCCGGAGCTGCTGGCCGAGCACCACGCCGGCCTCGTGTGCCTCTCCGGCTGCGCGCGTGACGGGCTCGGCGTCCACTACCCGAACGCGGCCGCGGAGCTCGCGCGCGCATTCGGCCGCGACCGCTTCTACGTCGAG
>Ga0070681_10004071_pt1 | contig 13806 bp, 13 predicted proteins | sample KBSC83BmetaG_FD_65650 | JGI IMG/M metagenome (GOLD analysis project Ga0070681, IMG submission 65650) | Corn rhizosphere microbial communities from Kellogg Biological Station, Michigan, USA - KBS C8-3B metaG | ecosystem: Host-associated > Plants > Roots > Rhizosphere | place: USA: Michigan... | reverse complement strand
ACCGAGGAGCCGACCAACTGGTCCCGCCGCTACAAGGCCAACGTCGAGAAGATCGCCTCCGGCGACGTCAACAAGGTCGCGGAGGTCGTTCGCGACCTGTGGCGCCGCGACCGCGAGCGCGGTCTGTCCGCCGGTGAGAAGCGCATGCTCGCCAAGGCCCGGCAGATCCTCGTCAGCGAGCTCGCCCTCGCCGAAGGCACTAACGAGGACAAAGCCGAAGCCCTCCTCGACGAGGTCCTCGCCGGCTGAGTCGCGCCGCCTGGCGGCGTTCTCGGTCGCTTGCGACCCTAAGGTCGCGGCGCTCCCTGCGGCCTTGCCAGCCGACGCGCCTCCTCGCGTTCACCCCCGCGCTCCCGGGCTCCGCGCTCCCGGGCTCCGAGCGCGCAGCGGTTCTACCTACAAACGCGGCGGTACGGCGCCGGTGGACCGTGGCTGTTGAGCGTGAACGACCGCCCGTGAGCTAAAGCTGGGATGCGGTTGTAGGTAGAACGGCTTCGATCACGCCGCGGTGGACACGGGTTCGGTCGGTGAGTCCGCTTCGGCGCGCGCGGCGAACAGATCGCGGACCGCCTGGACGACGTACTCGGGGTGGTGGACGACGTCCTCCCAGGTGACGACGGCGAGCAGCCAGCCGGCCCGGTTGCAGTCGGTCCAGCGCCGTCGATCCCTGCGGTAGCGATCCCGGTGGGTCGCGAAACCGTCCGCCTCGACCGCGATCCGTAACGACGGCCAGGCGAAGTCCAGGCGACCGATCCACCCGGTGCGCGGATGCTCGAGGTTGTACTGCGTGCGCTCGGGCAGCAGGCCACCCGCCCAGAGCAGCACGCGGCAGTACGACTCGAGGACGGACTCTGCCCGCGAGTCGACTAGCTCTGCTACCAGCCGCACCTGCTTGCTGCGCGGGCCATAGGCGGCCACGGCGGCGGCGCGGAACTCCGCTACCCCGAGCAGCCGGGCGCGCAGCATCGCGTCGACGACAGCCACCGCATAGCTGAGCTCGCGATTGCGCGCGATGTCGACGGCGACGCGTACGGGCGCCATGACACGCACGCCGCGAACCTCGTACACGGGGCCGATGGATGCACGGTGGCACTGCACACCGGCCACCGCCGCCTTGCGCCGCTTGCGATCGCGGGGAACGGTGACGTACACCGTCGTCAGCGGCATCGGCAGGTCGACGTTCATCCAGGCGAGCATCGACTCGTAGGACAGGGCGCCGTCGAACCTGGCGGCCATCCGAGCCGGATCGGGCAGCTGGTCTTCGCCGATCACATAGACACCCCGAGCGAGCCGAGCGATCGCGCCTCGGTGGACCAGTGTCCTGATCCGATTCCGGCTGATTCCGGCTGCGATGAGCTGTCGGGTCGAGAGGACTCCGCCGGTGTGGCGCGCTGCGGCGCGCGCGACGTCGAGATTCATAGCCGCGCACCTTCGGTGCTCCGGAGCAGCTGCGCATCGCTCCGGAACCGACGTGTGGACAGCCGCGATGTCGCGGCCTCCCTGTGGATCGGCGGAAAGCAGCCGTTCTACCTACAACCGAGGGAAGTGGGCCCTCGAGGCGCCTCGGCTCACGCGTGAGCGCGGGCTGTCGGCCACGCAGCAGCGAGTGGTTGTAGGTAGAACGGCTGCGATCACCCCGCGGCGGAGACGCGTGCCGAGGTGAACCCGCTTCGGCTGCGTGGCAGGGCGACTCAACTAGGCTCCGGCAGGTGAGCCGGCGCCCGGGCCGCTCGGGGACACCGAGTGGTCTGATCGAGATCCTCCGGCTCTTCGCCGTCCTGTTCTTCGCCGGTCTGGGCTACGAGACGGCGCGGTTCCTCGGCGACCGCGGGCACGGCAACGTGCTCGGACCGTTCAACGGTCTGGCGGTGTCGATCATCGTCGGCTCCGGCCTCGGCTACGTGATCGGCGGCATCTTCGGTCGCACGGTCGCTGCGACGGCTGACCGGACCGAGGCGGCGCTTCGTGAGGTGTCCGCCGACACGCTCGTCGCCGGCGCCATCGGCCTCGTGAGCGGTGTCCTGACCGGCGCCGGAATCGCCTGGCCGCTGTTCTTCGTGCCGGACCCACTGATCGCGATCCCGTTGTTCGGCGTCGTCGTCGCGATTCTCGGCTATCTCGGGTTCCGCATCGGCGCCGCGAAGCGCGACGGCGTGCTCGCGATGTTCGGCGGCCGCACCGGCGTCGCGCCGCGCCACGCGTCGCCGTCTGCGCTCCCGCAGGTGATCGACAGCTCTGTCGCGATCGACGGCCGGATCCTGGACGTCGTACGCGCCGGGTTCCTGCACGGCACGGTGATCGTCGCGCAGCCGGTTCTCGACGAGCTGCAAGGACTGGCGGACGCGGCGGAGCCGATGCGCCGGTCGCGAGGTCGTCGGGGCCTCGAGACGTTACAGGCGCTCAAGCGCGAACCGGTCCTCGACATCGAGGTCGTCGATGACGAGCACCCGGAGCTGCACGAGGTCGACGGCAAGCTGATGCGGCTGTGCCTGGATCACGACTATGCCCTGCTGACCCTCGACACCAATCTGGCGAAGGCGGCTTCGGTCGCGGGCGCGCGGATTCTCAACCTGCACGCGCTCTCGCTGGCGCTGCGTCCGCCGGTCGTCGCGGGTGAGGACGTCTCGGTGCAGCTGATCAAGCCTGGCCGCGAGGCCGGGCAAGCGGTGGGTTATCTCGACGACGGCACGATGGTCGTGGTCGAGCGCGCGCGCCGGCTGGTGGGGCGCGAGGCCAACGTGCGGGTGACGAGTGTCGTCACGACGGCCAACGGCCGGCTGGTGTTCGCGCATCTCGTCGACGAGGACAGCGCCGAGGAACCTCCGCCGGTGGCGCGCGCACACCGGTCGTGAGCGTCGGCGCGATCGTGGCCGCCGGTGGCCGGGGTGAGCGTCTCGGGTCCGCGACACCGAAGGCGCTCGTTGCCCTCGGCGGTGAGGCCTTGGTCGTGCACGCATGCCGCGCCCTGCGTGATGCCGGTGTCACCGAGATCGTCGTTGCCGCACCCGCCGAGAGCGTCGACGAGGTCGCGGCACTGGTGCGGGATGCGCGCGTCGTCGCCGGTGGTGCGACGCGGACTGAGTCGGTACGACGTGCACTTGCCGAGCTCTCGCCGGATGTCGACATCGTGCTCGTGCACGACGCAGCGCGTGCGCTTGCGCCGCCGTCTCTCGTCGTCCGTGTCGTCGATGCAGTGTCCGCCGGCGCGGACGCCGTGGTCCCCGTTCTCGCCGTCGCCGACACGATCAAGCAGATCGATGAGGCCGGTGCCGTCGTTAAGACCGTCGACCGCGAGATGCTTCGCGTTGTGCAGACGCCGCAAGGCTTTCGACGACCGGTCCTCGTCGCCGCGCATCAGGCCGCCGGAGCGGACGCCGATGCATCTGACGACGCGGGGCTGGTCGAGCGGCTCGGCGGACGCGTTGTCACGGTCCCTGGGTCCGCGGACGCGCTGAAGGTCACGACGCAGGCCGACCTGCGCACCGCCGACATGCTGTTGCGGCACCGCCAGCAGGGCTCAGGAGGGTTGACATCGTGAGCGACTTCGACGTCGTACCGCTGTCGGAAGGCCTGCCGGACCTCCCGCGAGTCGGCGTCGGTGTCGACGTACATCCGTTTGCGACCGATGGCCGCGCCCTTGCGCTGGCAGGGCTCACCTGGGACGGCGAGACCGGTCTCGCCGGTCACTCCGACGGTGACGTCGCCACGCACGCGATCTGTGACGCCCTGCTCTCTGCTGCCGGTCTCGGTGATCTCGGCAGTGCCTTCGGCACGGCTGACCCGCGTTGGGCGAACGCAGCCGGGGCGGTGTTGCTCACCGCGACGGTGCGGATGCTCGGTGCGGACGGTTGGGCGGTGGGCAACGTCGCGGTCCAGGTGGTGGGCGAGCGGCCGAAGATCGGCCCGCGTCGGAGCGAGGCGCAGGCTGCGTTGACGGCTGCGGTCGGCGCCCCGGTGTCGCTCAGCGCGACGACGACCGACGGGCTCGGGTTGACCGGCCGCGGCGAGGGGCTCGCAGCGATCGCGACCGCTCTCATCGTCCGCCGCTAGCCGGGGCACAATCGAGGCGTGAACGCTTATCTCGTGGGTGGCGTGCGCACGCCGATGGGGAAGTACGGCGGCGCGCTGGCAAGTGTCCGGCCGGACGATCTCGCGGCGCTCGTCATCGCCGAGGCCGTGCAGCGCGCGGGTGTCGCGCCGGACGCGATCGACGAGGTCATCCTCGGCGCCGCGAACCAGGCCGGCGAGGACAACCGCAACGTCGCGCGGATGGCGACACTGCTGGCGGGCCTGCCGGACACGACGCCCGGCTTCACCGTCAACCGCTTGTGCGCATCCGGACTGCAGGCGATCGTCTCGGCGGCGCAGCAGGTGAGCGCCGGTGCCGCGGACGTCGTCGTCGCCGGCGGGGTCGAGTCGATGACCCGCGCGCCGTGGGTCATGACGAAGCCCGGCACTCCGTGGGCGCGTCCCGGCGAGCTGGCCGACACGAGTCTCGGCTGGCGGCTGACCAACCCGCGCATGAACGACGTCGACGACGGCAAGGCGACGATGCCGATGGGCGAGACCGCAGAAGAGGTCGCAGCTCTCGACGGCATCACGCGCGAGCAGTCCGACGCCTTTGCGCTGCGTTCGCACGAACGCGCAACTGCCGCGGCGAAGGACGGCCGTTTCGACGCCGAGATCCTGCCCGTCGAGACCAAGGACGGCACCGTCGGCGCCGACGAAGGTCCGCGCGCCGACACGACTCTCGACCGTCTGGGCAAGCTGCGCACCGTGTTCCGCGACGGCGGCATCGTCACCGCCGGGTCGTCATCGCCGCTGTCCGACGGTGCCGCAGCGATCGTCGTCGCGAGCGAAGATGCGGTACGTCGCCACAACCTCACTCCGCGAGCGCGGATCGTTGCCGGCGCGAGCGCCGGCGTGCCGCCACACCTGATGGGTCTCGGCCCGGTGCCGTCCTCCGAGAAGGCGTTGGCACGCGCGGGCTGGTCCGCGACCGAACTCGACGCGGTCGAGATCAACGAGGCGTTCGCACCGCAGGTCCTCGCCTGCGTGGGCCGGCTCGGCCTCGACATCGAGAAGGTCAACGCCGACGGCGGCGCGATCGCTCTCGGCCATCCGCTCGGGTGCAGCGGCGCTCGCCTCACGGTGACCTTGCTCGGCCGGATGGAACGCGAGGATGCGCGGCGCGGCCTCGCAACCCTGTGCGTCGGCGTGGGCCAAGGCCTCGCGATGCTCGTCGAGCGGAGCTGAGACGTGCCGAAGTCACTGCCCGACAGGTTGAAGAGCTGGCTCGACGGCAGGTCCTTTCCTGTCGTCGCGACCGTCGACCCTGACGGCCGGCCGCAGCTGTCGATCGTCTGGGCCAAGCGCGACGGCGACACCGTGCTGTTCTCGACGTTGCGTGACCGCCGCAAGGGCCGCAACCTCACCCGTGACCCGTCGGTCACGGTGCTCGTGACCAACCCGGGGACGCCGTACGAGTACGTCGAGATCCGCGGCATCGCCGAGCTCGTCGACGACGCGGACGGCTCGTTGATCAAGGAGCTCGGGCTGCGCTACAACGGCGAGGACTTCGTCGAGCCGGAGGAGAAGTCAGCGCGGCGCGTGATCGTGCGCGTCACCGCGGAGCACATCGTGGAGTACGTCGACTGAGAAGGCGCCCGTAGGCTGTTCGGCGTGACCCTGCGGCTGCATGACACGCTCTCGCGTTCCACGAAGGAGCTCGAGCCGGTCACGCCTGGCGCGGTCAGCATCTACGTCTGCGGCCCGACCGTTCAGTCACCGCCGCATGTCGGCCACATGCGCAGTGCGATCGCCTTCGACATCCTCCGCCGCTGGCTCAACGCCAGTGGCTACGACGTCACGTTCCTGCGCAACGTCACCGACATCGACGACAAGATCCTGCACAACGCCGGTCACGAGGACATCCCCTGGTGGGCGCTCGCGACGCGCAATACCCGCGCGTTCACCGAGGCCTACGACGCCCTCAACGTGCTGCCTCCGACCGGTGAGCCGCGAGCGACCGGACACGTGCCGGAGATGGTCGCGCTCATGCACCGGCTCATCGACGCGGGACATGCCTACGCAGCGGGCGGCGATGTCTACTTCGACGTGCGGTCACTGCCGTCGTACGGTGCCTTGTCCGGTCAGAAGCCGGAGGCGATGCTCTCGACGGAGGACCTCGGGGCGAAGCGCAATCCGCTCGACTTCGCCATGTGGAAGGGCGCAAAACCCGGCGAGCCTGCATGGGAGACACCATGGGGTCCGGGACGACCCGGGTGGCATCTCGAATGCTCGGCGATGGCGACGCGCTACCTCGGCGCGGAGTTCGACATCCATGGCGGTGGTTACGACCTCGTGTTTCCCCACCACGAGAACGAGATCGCGCAGAGCAACGCTGCCGGCGACCCGTTCGCGCGCATCTGGCTGCACAACGGCATGGTCAACACCGGCGGCGAGAAGATGAGCAAGTCGCTCGGTAACTCGCTGGTCGTCGCCGATGTGCTGGAGCGCGCAAGCGCGCAGTCGGTGCGTTACTTCCTCGGCTCGGCGCACTACCGGTCCGACCTGGACTGGTCCGAGGATGCGCTGGTCGAAGCCGAGACCACCTACACGCGCATCACGGGCTTCCTCGACCGCGCCCGGGAAGTCGTCGGTGACGTTGATGCCGCGCAGGTGCCGGCCGCGTTTGCGGAGGCGCTTGACGACGACCTGTCGGTGCCGCGCGCGCTGGGTGTCGTGCACGAGACCGTGCGCGCCGGCAACACGGCACTTGCCGCGAACGATGAAGCGTCGATCCGGACGGCGTACGCCGAGACGACGGCGATGCTCGAGGTCCTCGGGCTTGCCCCGGATGACTTCGCCGTCGGCGGCCGGGACGACGACAAGCTTCGGGCCGCGGTCGACCAGCTCGTGCCGGCGATGCTCGACGCCCGGCAGGCGGCGCGCGAGCGAAAGGACTTCGCCGAGGCCGACCGCATCCGCGACGCACTCGCGGCCGCCGGGGTCGTGGTCGAGGACACGCCCGCCGGTCCGCGCTGGCGCGTCGGCTGACGGCGCGGACGACGATGGCGACGAAGAAGGGCCCGCACAAGGGCACGGGCGGCCACGGCCGCCGCCAGCTCGAGGGCAAGGGTCCGACACCGAAGGCCGAGGACCGGCCGGGTCATCCCGCCTACCGGCGCAAGCGCTCCGCCGCCAAGCGCGCGGCAGCGCAGCCGCCGCCCGCCGCCGCGCGGGGTGGTCGCCAGCCTCGCCCGCACGCGGTCGCCTCGGATGAAGTCGTCGCCGGACGCAACGCGGTCCTCGAGGCGCTGCGCGCCGCAGTGCCGGCCATCGCGCTGTACGTCGCCACCGGCGTGGCTCGCGACGAGCGGATCGACGAGATCCGCAGGCGGGCCGGCGACCTCGGCCTGTCGATGCTGGAGGCGGGCCGGACGCAGCTGGACCGGTTGTCCGGCGGCGCGCCGCACCAGGGCGTCGTACTCCAGGTCCGGCCGTTCGACTACGAGGACGTCGGCGCCGTCCTTCGCCGCGCGCTCGAGCAGCCGGAGCCGCCGCTGCTCGTCGCGCTCGACGGCGTCACCGACCCGCACAACCTCGGGGCGATCGCCCGCTCGGCAGCCGCCTTCGGGGCGCACGGGCTGCTGCTGCCGGAGCGGCGCGCGGTCGGCGTGACCGCGTCGGCGTGGAAGGCGAGCGCGGGCACGCTGGCGCGGCTGCCCGTCGCGCGGGCGACCAACCTCGTCAGGGCACTCAAGGCCTGCGCCGACGAGGGCATGATGCTCGCCGGGCTCGACGGTCGGGGTGAGCTCGACATCGACGCCCTGGAGCTCGCCGCGGGGCCGCTCGTGCTGGTCGTCGGGGCCGAGGGCAAGGGCCTGTCGAGGCTGGTCGGAGAGACCTGCGACGTCCGCGTTCGCATCCCGCTCGCGGGTTCGGTCGAGTCGCTGAACGCCTCGGTTGCGGCCGGTGTCGCGCTCGCGGAGATCGCCCGCCGCCGGCGCCCCTCTTCGTGACGCGGCACAACGCGACGTCGCGGCATCAGCCGTTCGGATGACAGTGACAGGTGGGGCGGATGTCTGATTTCGTGCGCAAAAAGTAACCGTCGCGAATTTCCGCCGCACGCGTAACCCCAAGGGTCGTCACTCGTTGTTGTGACGAAGCCCGATGTTCACCAGTTGGTACATCCGTTACATTTCGGAGCAGGTCGTGCGCCGTGATGAGATCCCAGCTCCCGACGGAGGGCCAGTCCCAGTGCGTTCAGCCCGGATGAGGGCCGCTGCTCGCGCAGCCGCCCAGCCTCGCGTCCCAGTCGAAGGTGGGGACGAGGACTTCGTGCGCGCCGCACGTGACGGTGACGACCGGGCGCTCGCGACGCTGCTCGACAAGTACCGCGGATTCGCCCGGTCCAAGGCCCGCTCCTACTTCCTCGTCGGCGCCGACCGCGAGGACATCGTCCAAGAGGGCATGATCGGCCTCTACAAGGCGATCCGCGACTACAACCCCGACATGCAGACGACCTTCCGCGCGTTCGCGGAGCTCTGCATCACGCGGCAGATCATCACGGCGATCAAGACCGCGACCCGGCAGAAGCACGGCCCGCTCAACAACTACGTGTCGTTCTCGCGCCCGGTCCTCACGGACGACGACGGCGAGCGTTGCCTCGGCGACATGCTCCCGGTCGTGCAGGTCTCCGACCCGGCCGACCTCGTCATCTCCGCCGAGCGGATCCGCGCGTTGCAGGAGCACTTCGACACCGTGCTGTCAGACCTCGAGGCCGAGGTGCTCCGGCTCTATGTCGACGGCAAGAGCTACCAGGAGATCGCCGAGGTGCTCCAGCGGCACGTCAAGTCGATCGACAACGCCTTGCAGCGCATCAAGCGCAAGCTCGACACCCACCTGCGCGAGAGGGATCTCGCCGACGCCGGCTGAACCTCGCCGCGGTCAGATGCCGGCGAGGACGCGCACAGCAGTGTCGCGGTCCGGAGCGTGCAGCTTGTGCACGATGTTGGAGACGTGCACGCGCACGGTCGAGTTCGACATGAACAGCCGCATCGCGATCTGCTGAGTCGACGCGCCTGACCGCATCAGCGACGCGACATCCCACTCGCGCGCGGTCAGCTTGGCTGCCGGCGCGTTGAGCGCGGCCACCCGCCGTCCCGGTCGGCCCTGAAGCTCGTCGACGACGCGCGCCATCATCGATCGGCTGATGGCGACCTCGCCGTTGAGCACCGCGAGCATCGCCACCGCGATCCGCTCCACGGGAAGGTCGCGCGGCAGGTAGCCCATCGCGCCGGCCGCGACAGCCTCCAGCATCGAGTCCTCGTTCGGGTCGGCCGCGAGCAGCACGACGGAGCAGCTCGGCGCCTCGCGGGTGAGCCGGTGCACGGCTTGCGTGCCGCCGCCGGGGATCTGGGAGCCGACCAGCGCGACCATCGGTCGATTCGCGACGATTGCCGGAACAAGGGTGTCCACGGACTCGGCCTCGATCGTGACGATGATGTCGAGGGCCGCCAGTGCCTCACGAACGGCAGCGCGAGCCGCGGGATCGACGATGCCGATCGCGCTGGTGAGTCCCGCGTCGTACGACGCCCCGTGTCCCATGCGCCCCCCTGAGCCGAGAGAGTGACTTTGCATCCTCCGGCGAGGGAAAGAAGGCGATTTCGTGAACATGACACGCAAGACCCTGCTCACGCTGATCAACAGTGACTACCGGGCGGCGCAGTTGGCTCACTCGCGCTGACCTGGCCTTTCGCCGGTCGTGCCTCTTCGAACGGTTCGGCGCTTAGATCCCTAAGCACGCCGCTCCTGCCCCTCGCGCAGGTGGCAGTCTCGCGAGACAGGCGGGGAGGGCGTCGCTTCATGGTGCGCATCGGCAAGGGCAACCACCGTTCGCCGCAGGACGGCGTACCGGTGGCCGACGGTGCCCTCGCAATCGCGGACCCGCCTCGGCAGCGGCAAGGACCGGACGGAGCCCCGCAAATCGGGGCAATCCTTGTCGCGCGCGGAGCGCTGACATCGGCGCAGCTCGCGGAGGCGTTGCTTCAGCAGAAGGCGAGCGACAAGGACCTCGGCGGGCTGCTGGTGGAGCTCGGCTTCATCCACGAGGAGACGCTCGCGGATGCCCTTGCCGAGCAGTTCGGCCTGGCCCGGGTGAACCTGCGCGATGTCACGCCCTCGCAAGAAGCAGCTGAGTCGTTGCCGGAACAGCTCGCCAGATCACGCCACCTCGTCCCGATCCGCGTCACGGACGACGGCTGGCTTGAGATCGCGATCGCCGAGCCGAGTTTGACATTGAACGGCGAGCTCTCCGCAGCAACCGGTCGAGACGTGACGATGCTCGTGGCTCCGCGCACGCAGGTGCAGCGCATGCTCGACACGGTCTACCGCGCGCTGACCGACGTCGACCGACAGGTCGATGCGTTCACCGCAGTGCACGGCTCCAGGCTGGTGACCGCGAAGAACGTCGACGTCGCGGCCGACGAGGCGCCGGTCGTCCAAGTGGTCAACATGCTCATCACGCAGGCGTTGCGGGACCGCGCATCCGATGTGCACATCGAGCCGCAGGACAGCCGTGTCCGAGTCCGCTATCGGATCGACGGCGCGCTGCACGACGTCATGGCGCTGCCTGACTCGATGGGTCCCGCGATCGCGTCCCGGCTCAAGATCACGGCAGGAATGAACATTGTCGAGCGGCGCCGTGCGCAGGACGGCCAGATCGCGATGACGATCGATGGTCGCGACCTCGACATCCGGGTCGCAACGACCGGCACCATCTGGGGCGAGAAGGTCGTCCTGCGTCTGCTCGACAAGAGCCGGCCGCTCTACCGGCTGGGCGACCTTGGGATGCCGACCGACACCCACGCGGCGTACTCCTCCATCATCCGCTCGCCCTTCGGCATGGTGATCTGCGCCGGTCCAACGGGAAGCGGCAAGACGACGACGTTGTATGCGTCGATGACGGAGATCAACACGCCGGAACGCAACATCACGACCATCGAGGACCCCGTCGAGTACGTCTTCCCGTCCATCAACCAGATCCAGATCAACGAGCAGGCGGAGGTCACCTTCGCCAACGGCCTCCGGTCGATCCTGCGCCAGGACCCTGATGTGATCCTGGTGGGCGAGATCCGCGACGCCGAGACCGCGCGCATTGCCGTGCAGTCGGCTCTCACTGGTCACTTCGTGCTCTCGTCGCTGCACGGCACCGACTCCGTGTCAGCTCTGTACCGCTTCCTCGACATGGGGATCGAGTCGTTCCTGATTGCGTCTTCAGTGCTTGCAGTTGTCGGGCAACGGCTCATTCGACGCACCTGCCACTACTGCAAGACGCCCTACCAACCCTCGACCGAAGAGCTCGCGTTCTACCGCGACATCGGTGGCGGAACGAAGAAGCAGTTCTGGGTCGGCGAGGGATGCAATCTCTGCTCACGGACCGGCTACTCGGACCGCATCGGCGTCTACGAGCTCCTTCGGATGACCGAGGGGCTCAAGGAGATGCTCATCAACAAGCGCCCGTCACACGAGGCAATGCGTCTGTTGGCGCAGAGCGAAGGAATGCGCTCGCTCCGGCAGGAAGCCTGCCAACTCATCCAGGACGATGTCACCACGATCTCCGAGGTCGTCCGCTGCATCTACACGTTGTGAGTCATCGATGCCCAAGTTCGCGTATGTAGCCGCCGGCCCCGACGGCGCCACCGTCAAAGGCCTGCAAGAGGCCGACACGATGACCACCGCCCGGATAGCGCTGTTGAGCCGTGACCTCAAGGTGCAGAAGCTGGAAGAGAAGCGCAGCATCTTTCAGCTCGAGCTGACGAAGACACGGATCAAACCGACGGAACTCATGCATCTGTCGCGGCAGCTGGCCGCCTTCTTTCGCGCAGGCGTGCCGATCCTTGATGCCGTGCAGGTCCTGGGTGAGGAGTCAACCAGCCGGGGTGTGCAGCGCGTCATGGCCGAGATCCGCGAGGACCTACGTGCCGGCGCTACGCTCTCGGATGCGTTCGGGCGTCATTCGCGCGACTTTCCCGCCTTCTACACGAGCATCTTGCGGTCGGCCGAGCTGACGGGTCGGCTCGACATCGTGCTCGACCAGCTGTCGATCTACATCGAACGAGACCTCGATGCCCGGCGGAAGGTCAAGAGCGCCATCACCTACCCCGCAATTGTCATGGTGATGGCAATCTTGACCGTCATCGTGCTCGCTACGTATGTGCTCCCGAAGTTCCAAGGGTTCTTCGCGAGCCTGGATGCCAAGCTTCCGGCGCCGACGCGTGCGCTGATGGCGTTCACTAACTTCGTCAGCTCCACGTGGCTGCTTCTCGTGGCTGGGTTCGCCGCCGCCGTGTTCATCTTCGTCGTCGCGTTGCGGACCCAGAGTGGCAGGTACATGTGGCACCGACTGCTGCTACGGCTTCCTGTCATCGGGGACACGCTGACGTACATGCTCGTCGAGAGGTACTGCCGCATCTTGGCCTCGATGATGTCGGCCGGCGTCGTTCTGACGGAAGCGATGAACGTGGCGAGGGAGAGCCTGCGCAACCTCGTCTATGACCGCAAACTCATCCTCGCGCACGACGAGATGCTGGAAGGTGCGGGCCTGGCCGCCCCACTCCAGCGGACCGGGCTCTTTCCGCCGACCGCGACCCAGATGTTCCGGGTCGGGGAGGCGACGGGATCGCTCGACACCCAGGTGACGATCGCCGCGGAGTACTTCGAGCGCGAGCTGGACTACAAGATCAAGCGGCTCACGTCCTACCTGGAGCCTGCGGTCGTCGTTGTCGCGGGCGCGGTCGTCGGCTTCGTCGCGATCGCACTCGTGTCCGCGATGTACGGCATCTATCGGCAGGCGAACATCTCGTGATGTTCGCGTCGCTGCGGACTCGAAAGCATGCTCGCCGCTGTGAGTCGTCGGCGGGTGAGACGCTGATCGAGGTGCTCATCGCGTTGGTAGTGCTGGGCATCGCCGCAGCGGCGCTGATGGCAGCCTTTGCCACGGGTGTCCGGTCGTCCGGTATTCACCGCCGCGTCACCCTGACCGACATTGATGCCCGAAACTTCGTCGAGAGCCTGACGACGGCCATCGACACGAGCACAAGTTCAAGCACCTTCCTGTACACCCCATGTGCGCCCACCAGCGCTTATTCGGCGCCACCCGGGTTCTCCCCACTCGCTGGCGACACGGTCTCTGTCACATCCGTGGAGTACTGGACCGGAGCGGCTTTCGCGTCGATGTCGGGCTGTACGACCGCGAACGACACAGGCGTGCAACGGGTGACCTTCCAGGTCACGAATGCGAACGCATCGGCCAGCCGCTCGGTCCAAGTCGTCATCCGTAAGCACTGCTTGGTGGCCGACGTCACCGCAGGACCGTGCTCATGAAGCCCCCGATCGGCGAACGCGGCTTCACACTCATCGAGCTCATGATCACCGTAGCCATCACCGGCATCGTTGTTGTTGCCGTCGCGGGCAGCCTGTCCACGGTCTTCCTCAACAGCAGCGCTGCGGCTGTTCGGGAGAGTCGCTCACACGACGCGCAGAACGCAGCCGCCTACTTCGCCCAAGATGTCGAGAGCGTGGGGGTCCGCAACTGGAGCAGCAACTCCCGGCCGCTGGTGCAGTCGATCGAGACCGGAGCGTCGGCTCCGTACAACGGCGGCTTGTATCCCTGTGGAACTTCGTCGACGCCCAACGCGCTCGTCCGCTTCGCGTGGAACGACTTCCAGGTGTCGAACCTGGCAACGCCTGATGTCGTCGTGACGTCGTACGTCGCGGAGCCAACCGGGCCCAACGGCTTGC
>Ga0070681_10004070_pt1 | contig 13806 bp, 13 predicted proteins | sample KBSC83BmetaG_FD_65650 | JGI IMG/M metagenome (GOLD analysis project Ga0070681, IMG submission 65650) | Corn rhizosphere microbial communities from Kellogg Biological Station, Michigan, USA - KBS C8-3B metaG | ecosystem: Host-associated > Plants > Roots > Rhizosphere | place: USA: Michigan... | reverse complement strand
GGCCGGTGTGGCGCAGGGCCACCTGGCCCCGGATCATCTCCTGGCCATGGAGTATCCCCCACGTAGCATTGGAGAAGAACGCCATTTCGACCTGGCCGGGTGGGAGGGTGGCGTCGGCCAACGCCGCGGCGGTGGCCTCCTCGGCCAGAGACCGGACCGAGGCGTCGGAAAATTTGCCGAAGCGCGTCATGCCGACCCCTGCTACGTAGACCTCACGCATGTGCTGCTCCTCTGCACTCGTCTTCAGTTGGCGACCCGGAAGACCTTGTATTCGACTCTGGGCCCGGGGACGACCCGGCCCTGACCGATCAACATCGTCTGGTTGAGCCATGCGTAGCGGTCGTCACCTGTTTCGCAGCGGGGATTGGTGAAGAAGTAGTGGTCGCCAAAGTTGGTCGGCGTGCTGCCGCCGCCCAGCACCTCCATCACCTGCGGCGTGATCTCGATCAGGCCGTAGTACTGGACGTAGATCAGGGCGTCGTCATGTGTCTTGAAGGTGGCGCGCACATCGAGGCGACCGTAGCCATCAGGGCCGACGAGCAACCAGTCGGCGCCGGCGCCGATGATCTCGCCCTTCATGCGGTCGCTCTGAAACTCGCCGCCGGTGACATTGAAGATCATCCGGGCGCCAAAGGGTCCCGGGCCGACTTCGTCCAGACTCAGGTCGGCGTAGTAGGTGAGTTCCTCGATCAGTTCAGGCATGGTGACATCGTCCTTTCCTTGTGGTTGTTGCAGCAGTCCGCTCAGCCTCTCCACGCTCCGCCCTGGATGAAGACGCCGTTGTGGATCAGGAAGCTCCGCAGGACATTGCCGGTGGCCACCGCCTCCCGTCCCTCGAAGCCCTTCTTGGCCACGAACTCTGCAATCGATTCGTTCATGGCCTGGCGGGCCTTGGCGCTGACGAACTTGTCGCCGGTGGCCTTCTTGCGGAGGAAACAGCCAGCTACGAGCTCGTCCGGGGAACGGCCCGCGAACGCGCTGAACTCTGCCAGCAGAACGAGCCGGCGGTGCTGCTCCTCCGGAGGCTCTTCCCCGTGTCCGGCACTGTCGAACCAGCGCCGGACCGTTTCGGACGAGGCGATCTCAGACATCGGCCATTGCCTACTCGGGCAGACCGAAGCGGCGAGCGAGCTGCTTGACCTCTTCCTTCCGGTCGGGAAGGGGAGCGGGTGTCTGGAGCATCCCTTCGCGCCGGAGGCGCTCGGTGACCTCGGGCATCTCTGCCCAGGGGTTGCCGTAGTGGCCGTCGAAGAAGTGCTCCGAGAGGGCCCGGCGAGGACGCTGACCACCCGCCTGGGGATCCTCGGCCGGATAGCCGACCAGCAGCACCCACATCGGGATCCAGTGGTCGGGAATCTTCAGCACTTCCTTGGCGATGGCGATGTTGAAGGCATGCAGGCACACCCCCAGCCCCTCGTCGACGCCGGCCAGCATCGCCTGGTTGATGGCCAGACCGCATTCGACGGTGCACATCCAGCCGGCGATCTGGGGGTCGCCGAGGATCGGCTGGAGTACCTGCCCGTAGACCACCTCATCGACGTAGGCGTGGGACCAGCCGTGGGAGGCGTTGAGCGCCCCGACGTCCACCAGTTCCTTGAGGCTCTCCTTCGCCCGAGCGCCGTAGTTCATGTCTCCGTAGAAGAAGATCAGCGCTGGCGCCAGATCGAGGTCCACATTCGTGGTTGGTGTCTTGAGTTGCTCCAGGACCTCAGGGTCGAGCTCATCCCGGGTGATCACGACCGCCTTGATGTAATCCGCGTTGATCGAACGGGACGACCGGTTGGCCGCTTCCAGCATGATCTGGATCTTCTCCCGCTCCACCGGGCGGTCCGGATCGAAGTACCGAATACTGCGGCGCAGACCGATGACCTGCTTGAATTCCATGGCGTGACTCCTTTAGATCGTGACGGTTGGACGGCTATAGACCCGGGAGGCGATTCCGTTCTCAAGTGCGGCCGCCAGAAAGCGGCTTTGGACTTTTTCGGACGCGGTGCGGGGGAGGTCGTCGACCACTTGGATGAGGTCCGGGATGTGAGATCGCTCCAGCCGGGACTCGCAGCGGCTGAAGAGCGCGGCAGCGTCAAAGGCGTCCGGATCCCGCACGACGACCGCGGCCACGACGGTGCTCTCCCCCGCCGCTCCGCTACGGGAAGGGACGCCGTAGATGTGAACGTCGACCACCTCAGGATCTTCGGCCAAGACCCGACGGATGAAGCCTTCCGAGATGAACTCGCCGAGCTTGCGCAGGCCGCCCTCCTCTTTCCGGTGTCCGAAGAACAGCCAGCCGTCGACGTCGCGGGTGACGATGTCACCGGTGCGCAGCCATCCCTCGCGGACCTTCTGGGCTGAGGCCTCGGGGTTCTTGAAATACGTGAGCTGCGCCGCGCCGCCCTTGGGCCGGACCACGAGCTCGCCGAGGACGCCGGGGTCCACCGGTCGGCCGGTCTCGTCAACGACGTCCATTTCGAGCAGGTCCTCGGGAGGTTTACCGAAGGAACCAACCGGCCCGACGCCGGGGGGGTTGTAGGCGAACCCCCCCTCCATCGTCCCGTACCATTCGAGGACCTTGATGGCGAAGCGCTCCTCGAAGGCCCGCCAGATCTCCCGGGGCATCCCGGCGCTGACCACCAGCCGCACCCGGTGGGCCCGGTCCTTCGGCGAGCTCGGCTCGCTGTAGATGGCGGTGGCGATCCCGCCGAGGTTCGACCAGGTGGTGACGCCGTGGTCGATGCAGACGTCCCACAGGCGGGTCTTGGTGAACCACCGGGACAGCACCGCGTGATCGACGGCGCCCCAGATGGCTGGCATCATCGTGGCGATCAGTGCGTTGCCGTGGGTCAGCGACAGCCCGGTGTAGGTGACGTCGTCGGGTCGGTAGCCGAAGAACTCCGGCAATTTGCGGTAGAAGACCATGCGGTCGTGGCCGAACTCGATCGCCTTGGGGTCGCCGGTGGTGCCCGAGGTGTAGGCCAGCAGCCAAGGCGTGGCCAGATCTTCGACGTGCTCGCCGGCGTCCGGCGCTTCGCCGCCGGTGAAGGCGGTGTTGAGGACCGGCCACTTTGCCGACCAGTCGAGCCCCCTGGCCCGCCCCTCGGGCGTGGACGCGACCCACGTCGGAACGGCGGCGGCGGTGATGGTCGCGGCCACGTCGGGATCGGCCACGACGTAGTCGGCGGTGATGAGCGCCGAGCATTCGGCGAAGCGCAGGAAGTAGCGCAGCTTCTCGCCCCGGGCCCGGGGGTCGATCGGGACGGTAGGCAGCCCGAGCTGGGCGTTGGCCACGAGCCCGTAGACGAACTCCGGGTTGTTGCGCATCATGAGGGCCACCCGGTCGCCGGAGCGGAGCCCCGCTCCGGCGAGCTCGGCGGCGACCTGGTTTCCCCGGACGGCGAGCTGGCCGGCCGTGACTGGCTCCGCCGGCAGTTCGCCGTTCTCGAAGACAAGCACGACACGGTCCGGGTCCCGGGCCGCTTGGCCCCGCACTACCCGGCTGAGGACCGCGGCGTCGAGCAGGCTGTCCATGGCGTTCTCGCTTTTCGTGTCGATGGACGGGGCTCAGTGCCAGTTCGCCATGTGGTTGCGGATCTCGGGGGTGGTCGTCTTCCCGCCGTAGAACTGGTCGTAGAACGCCTCGTCGACGTGGTGGGCGACGAGCGACAGGTTGCACTGCATCGGGTTGACGTAGACCGGGCACTGCCCGTACTTCTCGACGCAGTAGTCGACGAAGGCGATCGCCGCTTCCCGGGCCCAGTCCGACACCTTGACCTCGGGCCGGTTGACGACGTCGCGGATGACGTCGGGGGCGAACGGGCCTTCGTGGGTGACGATGTAGTTGTCGTCGCCCTTCGAGAGCGTCATGCCCTTCGAGTACTTGTCGGCCAGCATCTGGTCGATGACCTCGGTGCCGTTGGCGTAGCGGGGACCGGGGACGTAGACGCTCTCCTTCACGCCCTCGACGCCGAACGTCTTGAGCGCGCCGGTGGTCAGCGGTGCCTTCGGGTTCGGCTCCTCGTGGCGGAACCCGAGGCCCGGCGTCACCTGGGGGAAGGCGCCCATGAGGATGTCGTCGAAGTAGCCGCCGAAGACCCAGGCGCCGAGCCCCATCGCCTCGGCGGCCAGACGCATATTGGCGACCTGGAGACCGGTCGGGTACTGCTCCTCCTGGAAGATGAACCACTCGTACTGGCTGATGGTGAGGGGAAACTCGCACTTGCCTTCGGTCATCCACGGCCCCACGCCGGCCGGTTCGCCGGTCTGGTCGTCGACCATCGCCAGGTGCCAGGCGTCGAAGAAATTGAGGAGAATGCTGAAGTACAGGTACCCGATGTCGACGAGCGGCAGGAACCAGGTGGTGCCCTCGCGGTTGAGGTTGTACTGGTAGGGCCCGGCGATGCTGGAGTTGGGGAAGCCGGGGATACGAGTGCCGTAGTCGAAGTTCGGCCGGTGGTCGAGGATCTGGGTGGTGTACTTCTCGTGCCAGGCGAGGACCTTGTCGTAGTCCGCCTCGCCTTCGATCTCGACGATCTTGCTCCGCTCCTGGTCCGGCTTGTAGATGAAGACGCCCTCGTCCTTGATGATCACCAGGTCGGTGGCCGACGAGTTGCCCGGCGAGGCCATCGTGCGGCCGGCGATCCAGGTCAGCTCGTGGAACCCGCCGTTGACGGCGATGTCCCAGTGCACCAGCCCGTTGGGCCCGCAGGCGGCCCAGGCGATGAGCGCCTCCTCGACGTCGGTGAGCGGGACGGGGTCGTGCTCCGAGAGGAACTGCAGCGGACTCTCGTTCTGCACGACGGTGTTGCCCGACGAGGTGCGGAGCTCGGGTTTGCCGCTGTCGACCGAGTAGCCCTTGGCGATCCGGCGGCTCCGCTGGGTGGACAGCAGGCGGCCGAGCGTCGGGCTGGCCTCGAAGAAGGCCTTGATCTGGGCGGCCTTCTGGGTCGCGGTGAGGGACGGAGTCGTGAAGGTCATTGGTTCCTTCCTTGAGACGGGCCTTGTGTGGTCAGGCGGCAACGGGTTGGATTCGCCGGGCCAGCCGTTCGACGTAGATGGCGGCGGCCTTCTCGATGGAGCGGTTGAAGCGGGCCTCGGACAGCACCTGGGCGCCGGCCAGGCCGGGGAGGATGTAGCGCCAGCGGAACTCGAGCAGCGTCTTGTCGGTCCGGTCGGTGAAGTGGTAGCACTGCCAGGAGACAGCGGTGTCGCGGTTGGGCCACGTCCACACCTGCGAGGCCTCGAACCAGAACCCGTGCCGCAGGCGGCCGGACTCCTTCAGGTACTCGTCGACCCGGACGGCGGCCGGCGCTGCTCCGGGGGCGGCGACGGCGACGTCGAAGGCGAGGCCGGTACCGTCACCGCGGGCGTTACGGACGCCGGGGAAGCACAGCCGGGCCTCGGCCGACGAGCACCACGAGACGACCTCGTGCATCGGCCGGGGCACCGTGACGGTCCGGTCGATCGTGTGCAGCATCGGGGTTACCGGGCCCGGGCCGGAGCCGGAGCGTTGGCGACGGCGTTGGCGTTGCTGGTCTCGTCGTCACCCGGGGCTCGGGGTGTCCCCGGAATGTCAGCGTCGGGCAGGAGGCCGGTCTCGAGGAGGTGGGTCAGGTAGTCGACCCGCTCCCTCACGTCGAGGTTGGTGGCCTCGACGTCGGCGAGGCGGTCGAGGATCGCCTTGTCGTCCTGGGAGCGCAGGACGCCGACGCCGAGGGCGGCGAGGACGACCGCGCCGATCCCGCCGGTGAGGACATAAGGCAGCTGGATGGCGACATCGGCCTCGTCGCGGATGTTGGCGTAGCCGACGGCGATGGCCACCAAGGCGGCGATCACCAGGGCGGCGCCGATCAGCTCGCGGCCGTGTTCTCGTCTCAGTCGGTCCATTGGTCTTCCTCTCTGAAGGATGCGGGCTTCGTTCAGTGACTTCCGAGGTAGGCGCCGTGGAGGGCGTCCACGTTGTCGCGCAGCCCTGCGGCCGGGCCGTCGTAGACGACCTCGCCCTTGCGGAGCAAGATGGCGGAGGTGGCGATCGACAGGGCGGCGGTGGCGGCCTGCTCGACCAGGACGCAGGCGGTTCCCCGTTCGGCGTTGACGTGCTCGATGGTCTCCAGCAGCGTTTCCACCATCCGAGGTGCCAGCCCGAGCGACAGTTCGTCGATGAGCAGGACGCGGGGTTCCGACAGCAGCGCCCGACCGATGACGAGCATCTGCTGCTCGCCGCCCGACAGGCTGCTGGCGGTCTGCCGGCGGCGTTCCTGGAGGCGGGGGAAGATCTCGTAGATCGGAGCGAAGCGCTCGTCGGCGTCGCGCCATGTCCCGCCCCTGGCGTACGCCCCCATGTAGAGGTTCTCCTCGACGGTCATGCCGGGGAAGATCCGCCGGCCCTGGGGGACGAGGGCGACACCCCGGCGGACGACCTGCTCAGCGGCGAGGGGGAGGGGTTCACCGTCGAGCAGGACGTCGCCGGTGCGGGGCACCAGCCCGGCGATCGCGTTGAGCGTCGTCGTCTTGCCGGCGCCGTTGGGCCCGATGAAGGCGACGATCTCGCCGTCGCCGACCGTGAAGCCGATCCCGGACAGGATCGGGACGGGCCCGTAGGAGACGTGCAGGTTGCGGATCTCCAGCATCACGCCGACCTCCCGAGATACGCCTCACGAACGGCTTCGTCGGTCTGCACCTCGACCGGCGTGCCGCAGGCCAGCACCGTCCCGAAGTTGAGGACGGTGATCGTGTCGCAGACCCCCATCACGACGGACATGTCGTGCTCGATCAGGAGTACGGCGAGGCCGAGGTCGGCCAGGCGGCGTACCAGCGTCACGAGGTCGGCGGCCTGGTCGGTGTCGAGGCCTGAGGCGGGTTCGTCGAGCATCAGGACCGACGGCGCGGCGCACAGCGCCCGGGCGAATTCGACCACCCGCAACTCGCCGAAGGCCAGGCTGCCGGCCGGGCGGGCCAGGTCGCCCCGGTACCCCACCAGGCGGGCGATGCGCTCGGCCCGCTCTGCCGGGCTGAGACGGGCCAGGGTCGGCTCGAAGGCGTAGTCGCGGCCGGCGTCAACGGCGGTGGCGACCCCGAGCAGCAGGTTGTCGAGCACGGTCAGGCCGCCGAACAGGCGCGGCGTCTGGAACGTCCGGCCGATCCCGGCCTTACCCCGGGCGACCACGGAGCCCCGCAGCGGCCTGCCTTCGAAGGTGACCTCGCCCTCATCGGGCGTGTAGAGGCCGGAGATGCAGTTGAAGAACGTGGTCTTGCCGGCGCCGTTGGGGCCGATGACGCCGGTCACCTCGCCGGCGCGGGCGACGAGGCTGACGTCGTCGAGAGCCTGGAGGCCGCCGAAGCGGATCGACAGCCCGGCAACGGTGAGGATCTCGTCCCGGCGGGCCCGGCGGTCGGTCGTCCAGCGGCTGCCCGGCGCCAGGCGGACTTGGATCCGCTGCCGGGCCGGCGCCAGCGCCTCGTACGTGGAGGGTGCCAGCGGCATTCCTGTTACCTCCCCTCGGCCCGGCGGCGGAGCCGGTGGCCGATCTCGGCCAGGCCGCCGGGGATGATGCGCACGGCGCAGAGGGCGATGAGGCCGGCGAAGAACTGGTCGTAGCCGACGAAGCGGCCCTGCGACGCGGCGTCGAGGTACTTCGGCACCGCTCCGAACACGAGCCCGGCGGCGATGGCCCCGCCGATCGAGCCCAGCCCGCCGACCACGGCGTAGGCGAAGTAGGCGATGGCCAGGATCGGGTTGAAGTAGTTGGCTGGCACGACCTGCTGGAGGATTCCGTAGAAGACGCCGGCCACGGTGGCGATCATTCCGGCCAGCGAGATCGTGAACAGCTTGTAGCGCCCGGGGGAGTGGCCGAGCACGGCGAAGGCCATCTCCGAGTCCCGCAGGGCGTCGATGCGGGTCCCGATCCAGGAACGGCGCACCACGAAGCAGGCGGCGGCCACCAGCAGCGTGAACCCGGCGATGAGGTAGTAGAGCCGGGTGTCGCTGGCCACGAACGACGGCCGGGCGATGGGCTTCTCGAAGCCGCCCTGCACGCCGAGGTAACTCTGAAAGAACGTCTTCTGGGCCAGGTAGGCGAAGGCCAGGGTGGCGATGGCGAAGTTGACCCCCCGCAGCCGCAGGGCGAAGAAGCCGATGAGCAGCGACACCGGGATCGACGCCACGGCGGCGATGACCAACACCAGGGCGAGGGGCACGTGGTGGTTCTGCAGCGAGTTCAGCAGCACGACGCCCGTGCCCATCTGGGCCAGCGTGGCCAGGCTGATCTCCCCGATCCAGCCCACCACCGACGCCGAGAGGACGGCGAGAGCCACGATGAGGCCGAAGTCGATGGCGTAGGCCGGACCGAACCGATCGAGGCTCCGCGGCAGTGTCAGGAACAGGGCGACGAAAGCCAGCCCGCCGACCGCCCGCACGGCCGCCACCCGGAACCCCAGCCGCCCAGGCAGGGGCAGCGTGGCCGTGGAGCGCTGCTCCACCACGGGTACGTCGGTGACCTCGACGGGTCGAAGCTCGGTGACACTCATGCCCGCACCACCGCCTTGTCCTCGAAGGCGCTGCGCTGGCGGGCGTAGCGCACGATCATGACCACCATCAGCAGGATGAACGGCCAGGCGTCGGACAGCCCCTTGGCCGTCGGCTGGTACACCTGGGTGAAGGCCTCGAGCCCGCCGAGCAGCAGCGCGCCGGCCACCGTGAGCGGGAGGCTGACCAGCCCGCCGATGAAGCTGACCGCCACAGCCTTGAGGGTCAGGCCGGTAAGCGACTGGTTGTCGAGGAAGAGGATCGGGGCCAGCAGCATGGTGGTGAGGCCGGAGAGGGCGAAGGCCAGCGCCCACACCACCGGCGACACCAGCTTGGGCTGGACCCCCATGAGCCGGGCGGCGACCCCGTCGTCGGACACGGCCCGCATCCCCATGCCCAGCCGGGTGCGGCGCAGCAGGTGGTGGAGCCCGTAGAACACGGCGGCGGTGGCCACCAGCAGCAGGATCTGGTCGTAGGTGACCGCGTAGTGGGCGGCGGGAATCGTCACCTTCTTGCCGAGCAACGGCGACGGGAACACCTGCCCCCACGTGTTGCCCCACCACGGGACGATGAACACGAACCCCTGGGCGAAGATGAACAGGGCCAGGGTCGACACGGTCTGCAGGTCGGGCCGGCCGGCCAGGCGGCGGATCACCAGCCGTTCGAAGGCCAGCCCGAGGAGGACGGCGAAGGCGATACCGGCCGTCACCCCCAGGTAGTAGGGCCAGTGCCGCAGCGTGATGAGGTCCCAGGCGACGAAGCCACACAGGACCCCGATGCCGCCGTGAGCGAGGTTGAGGACGCCGGTCGTCCGGTAGACGAGGACCATGCCCAGCGCGATCAGAGAGTAGAAGGCGCCAGCCGTCCCGCCGATGATGAGGGTCTGGAGCAGTTTGGCCACGGCGGCAGTTGTATGCCCGGGACGCCCGGGCCGTCGTCCGTAGCCGCTACCGATCGCGCTACCGATGCGGACGGGCGCCATCCCCACGATCCGTACGTAACAGAATCGGTAGGCCCTACGGACGACTCCACCACCGGCGCGGCCTTAAGTTCCTGGCGAAATCGCCCGTCTTGCAAAGGGGAGCGCATGCCCAGATCCCATCTCTATACCCTCGCGCTCGTCGCCGCCGTCTGCCTCGTCGGCGCCTGCGGGGGCACGACCAGGCAGCGTGACGCCGTGGCCCGGCGCCAGCAGCTGCTCTTCGCCGCCGCCGGCCAGTCGGCGGCCGGCGGCGCCACGACCGCCGCCGGCGCGCCCGGCGCCCCGTCCGAAGCCGGCGCCGCCGGCGACGCCGCTTCCGGCGCGGCGTCGGGCGCGGCCGAGTCGGCCGCCTCCGGCTCGGCGGCGCTCCCGGGCAGTACTTCCAAGCAGGCGTCGGCGGCCGGCGGCGCGGCCGGGCCGTCCGCCAAGGCCGCCGGGTCGTCAGCCGGCCCGTCCTCCCCGGGGGCGGCGACTTCGACGGCGGCATCCCCGTCGGCCGGCGGCTCCGCCGGCCCGGCCACCCCCGGCCAGCCCGGCGCCGGCGCCGCTGACACCGGCGGCGGGACGGGCGGCGCCACCGACGTCGGCGTCACCGGCTCCTCCATCAAGCTGGGCCACATCGGCATCTACTCCGGGCCGGTCGGGTCGTTCGGCCAGTCGCTGTCGTGGGCCTGCCGGGCCGCCCTCCAGGCGGTCAACGACGCAGGCGGCGTCAACGGCCGCAAGTACGACGTGCTCGTCCGGGACGACGGCTGGGACGCCACCAAGGGCTCCAACGCCGTGCGGGACCTCGTCGAGCGCCAGAAGATCTTCGGCCTGGCCTGCAGCCAGTCCGTCCCCACCAACGACGCCATCACCCCCTACCTCGACCAACAGAAAGTGCCCAACGTCGGCAGCGACGGCTGGGGCGAGGCGCAGTACGCCGGCCAGTGGAGCTACCCGACGGGCGCCTCGGGCGTGAACCAGGCCCAGAACCTGGCCCTGTACCAGGCCCAGAAGCAGGGCGCCAAGACCGTCGGCGTCCTGTACTGGAACAACACCACCGGCAAGGCCTACCTCGACGCCTACAAGAAGGTCATCGAGGCCAACGGCGGCAAGGTCGCCGTCTCCCAGGCGGCCAACTTCGACGACCCCGGCACCTCGACGTTCATCGCCCAGGCCCGGGCGGCCAACGTCGACACCATCACCACCATGGTCGACCCCGGCATCTTCGCCCGGATGGTGCGGGAGGCAACGGCCCAGGGCTACAAGCCGAAGAACGGCTTCTCCGGCGGCGCGGCGCTGTACTTCCAGGCCACGCCCGGCCTGACCGGGCCGGCCGGCGACGGCTCGATCGCCGCCATCGACTGGGTGCCCGACGACCTGAGCGGCCCGGCCAGCACCGCCCCCGGCTACCGGGACTACAAAGCCGTCACCGAGAAGTACTTCCCCCAGATCGACCACTCCAACTGGACCAAGACGGCGTTCGTCGGCGCCCGGATCCTGACCGATTCCCTGAAGCACCTCGGCCTCAACGTCACCCGACAGCGCCTCAAGGACGACCTCGACCGCCTGGCCGACTTCGACACCGGCCTCGGTGCCCGCATCGGGTTCCAGCCCGGCCAGCCGCACCGCTCCCACAAGACGACCTATCTCGCCCAGCTCAAGAACGAGAACGGGAAGCTCGTGTGGAAGTACCTGGCCGGCCCGCTGGTCAACAAGTAGGAGGACGGGTCATGCGCAGACGGATCGTGACCGTGGCGGCGCTGATGGTCGGGCTGTTCGCCATGCTCCCCCCGGTGGGTGCGGAGCCGGCGAGCGGCACTGCCGACCCCGGCGGCGGTGCCGGCGCCGGAACGGTGCCGGGCTTCAGCGCCATCGCCACCCACGCCCAGGGCCAGGCGGCCACCGGCTACTTCTTCGACGTCGGCAACGAGGAGAACCGCCTCGTCGGGGCGCTGTCGGAGATCGCCGCCCCGCCCAGCACGTCGCAGAACATCGCCGCCCTCGTCCAGCGCGGCGTGGCCGCCTCGTTCGTCTACGGCATGGCCGGAGGCGGCGGGCCCGGCAAGGCCGGCGTGTTGCCCCAGCCGCCTCCCGGCGAAGCCGACGCCTTTTTCCCCGCCGAGCCGGCGGAGTCGAAGTACGAAGGGCCGGCCACGGCCGGGGCCAAGGGGCCGGTCGTTGACGGCCGGTTCTCGGCCAAGGCCACCGACACGCCGACGGGCCGGGCCGACTCGGCGGTGTCGGCCCTCGAGGTCCCCGGCCAGCTCAAGATCAGCCACGCCGTCGTCAGCTCCCACAGCGAACCGGCGGACGCCGGTGTGGTGGCCGAGTCGGTGTCGGTGCTGGACGGCATCGTCCTCGGGCCGCTGCAGATCGACACCATGGTGTCGCGGGCCTACGGCTTCGTGCCGGCCGCGCCCGGCGAGCCAAAGGGCGTGGCCACCACCGTCGTCGACGGCGCCACCGTCAACGGCACTCCGGTCAAGATCACCGACCAGGGCGTCGTCGTCGGCGACCACGCCCAGCCCGGCGCCCAGCAGCAGGTCAACGCGGCGCTGGCCCAGGCCGGCTACTCCGACGTCCGCCTCGTCCCGTCGTCGGCCGCGCCCGGCGACGGCAACGAATCGGTGCAGGCGGTCAGCGGCACACTTCGGGTGGTGCGGCGCGACGACAAGATGGCCCAGCAGTTCCAGGGCTTCGCCGGTGGCGGCTTCGCCGTCGGCGGCGCCGAAGTGCGCGTCACCGGCCACCGCTGCGGCGCCGAGTGCCCCGCCGCGGCCGCCGGCCCCGGCGACGTGACCCCGTCCGTACCGTTGACCGGCGAACCGACGGCTCCGGCGCCCGCCGGGTCGGCCACGTCGTCGTCGGCCGCGAGCCCGTCCGCCGCCACCCCGTCCAGCGGAACCGGCAGCACCAGCGGGGCCGCCGGTTCCGGTATCGCCTCGGCGGCCGACTCCGGGGGCGCGGCGACCCTGGCCGGCTCCACCGGCGGCGGCTACCTGCCGTCCCCGTCGTCGTCGGGTACGTCGACCAGCGCCGTAACCCCGCCCTCGGCGGCGGCGGCGCTCGGCGTCGGGGCCACCACCGCCGGGGCCAGTTCCGGCGGCGCGCCGTCCCGCCCATCACTGGTCCTCTCCGCCGCCTCCGAGTTGAACCCCAGGACGGCCAAGGGCCTGGGTGATGGCGTCCTCATCGGCGCCCTGGTCCTCCTCGGCGTCGTCCTCCTCGGAGCGAGGATCGTCACCCGATAACGACGAGCCGCCGTCAGGTGACGGGGGGGCCGACCTCGGCCACGCGGCGGGCCAGCTCCGGCTTCGAAGCCACGCCGAGCTTGGCGTAGACCCGGGCCAGATGGGTCTCGACCGTGCGGCGGCTGATGAAGAGACGATCCCCGATCTCTTGGGCGGTCAGCCGCTCGGCCGCCAGCTGCGCCACTTCCCATTCCCGGCTGGTGAGGGCGCCGGCACCGAGAACGGTGTCGGCGGCCCGCCGGCCGGCTGATCCCTTGCTGCGCAAGGCGTCGAGAGCCCGGTCCCGCCGCCACAGCGCCCCGCTGGCCTCGAACAGCGCCGCCGCTTCGGCCAGGTGGTCAACGCCGTCGGCCCGGGCCGACGCCGTCAGCGCCCGGTCGAGGGCCGCCAGCGCCCGGGCCCGGAGGCAACCGAAGGCGGTGCCGGCCAGGAGGTCGGCCGCCGCCCGGGCGTCCTTCTCGCCGTCGGACGCCCGTCCGGCGGCAACGGCGAAACAGGCGGAGGCCAGCGCCGCCATCGCCCGGTGCAGGTTGCGGTTGGTCACCGCCGCAATGTCGGCCAGCGCCGCCGCCGCCTCCTCCGCCTGACGTTCGTCGCCGGCCTCGGCGGCGACCTCGGCCAGGTCGGCCAGAACCGGAGCGGCGAAGGCGGCAGCATCGATCGAGGCCAGCCCGGTGGCCGCCGTCCGCAGTGCCGCCGCCGCCTCGGGCAGGCGTCCCTCCCGCCAGGCCAGCATCCCGGCGGCCTGGGGGGCGAAGTCGGAGCAGAAGAACCAGCGTTTCGCGCCGTAGATCCGCCGGGCCAGAGTCAGGTAGCGCTGGGCGTCGGCCAGCCGGTCGAGCTCGATGGCCGACAGCGCGCCAATGCAGAGGCCCATGGCCCGCCGGCCGCTCAAGCCTCCGAGGTTCAGCGCCAGCGCCTCTTCGGCACGGGCGAGCGAACCGGCGAAGTCGCCGCCCACCCACCGCACGTGCGACTCGAGCTCCAGGACGTTGCTGTCCCGCCAGCCCGGCACCGACTTGGCCTCCTCGAAGGCGCGGAGCGCTTCGTCGAGGCGGCCTTCGAAGCCCAGG
>Ga0070681_10004064_pt1 | contig 13815 bp, 2 predicted proteins | sample KBSC83BmetaG_FD_65650 | JGI IMG/M metagenome (GOLD analysis project Ga0070681, IMG submission 65650) | Corn rhizosphere microbial communities from Kellogg Biological Station, Michigan, USA - KBS C8-3B metaG | ecosystem: Host-associated > Plants > Roots > Rhizosphere | place: USA: Michigan... | reverse complement strand
CGAAGAGAGTTGATGGTGAATGAGCCATTGGGCGATCCGCCGCTTCCTCCATTACCGGTGCTTGTGCCTGGAACCATCACCACATTGGCCGAGGTTGGAGGACTCACTCCGAGCGTGCGGAGGCGGGCACGGCTGACTTGCAGAATGGCGATATCAATCACAACTTCAGGCTTGGGTTTGTCGAGGTCCGTGATCAGCTTCTGGGCCAGGACCATCTGGTCGGTGGTTCCGCGCAAGATGAGGGCGTTCTGGTTGGGAATTAACTGAATGCGGTTTACGTCCAGAATACTTTTCAGGGTGGTGGCGGCTTCCTGCAATTCTGAAGGAGCGGAAACGTTCTTGAGGTAGAACGTTTTCATCACGGTATTTTCCATCTCCTTGCGCTTGCTCGTGGTGTCGGCGGCGACCAGGATGGTGTTACTGGATACTACACTCCAGAATGTTTTGGTCTGCAGCGCGACCGTGTTCAGGGCTTCGCGCAGGGTGACATCGTTCAACTCAACCGTAATTTTCTGAGTCTTGTAATCCTGATCGAAGAGAACGTTAATGCCGGCCAGGCGCGCGATGGTTTTGTAAACCATGGTCGCGTTTTCCGTGAGACGCAGATTGATGAGAGTGTTGGACAAGGGCTGCAGTGCAACCGGGCCTGCGGCATCCTGAGCCATTTTATCGAGAGGCAATTCCTTTCTAGCTGCTTCTCCCTGGGCCTGCTGTTGCTGCTTCTTGATCAACTCCTCGATGCGGCGAGCCTCTCCCTTGGCTGCGAAGTTTGTGGGATCGATGTCAGCCGCTTTTTGAAATTCGACTCCCGCTTCCTGCAACTTGCCCTGATCGCGCAACAGCTGGCCTTTGCGGACGTGTTCGGTGGCCGCGTAGAAGCGCATGCGAGTGAAGGCCGCGAAATACTTCGGGTCCCTGGGCTTGAGGTCGTGAGCCTCGCTGTACTTCTGAAAGGCTTCGTCGTAGTTGTTCTTGGATTCCGCTTGAACGCCGCGCTTGAAGGCGGCACCGGCCTGGTCGGCGTGAGCGGACAGTGAGAATGCAACTACGAGAATGAGAGCTCCGACAACACGCGCTCGTTTCATGGGCGTCCGTTATGCCTGTAAAAGAAGTTGAATGAGGTCTCGCCGTGCATGCTGAATGCTCTGGGGTTCGTTGCTTGCCGTGCCGAGACAACTTGGGGGAGCAATTGTTTCGCTCGTTACCGGACTGGTTTAGCCGGGGGCGTGCGCACAATGATCACCATTGATAAATCACGGGACCTTTCTAATGTTTGCGCTGGAGCAAAGAGCCACCTTATCGCGTGAATATTTCCTCCAAAGACCTTACGCGCCGATGAAATAGAGACGGTTCAGATGGGAAGACTAATTGTGAACAGCGATGCGCAGGTTATTGAAGGTCAGAGCCGCTGAACTAAGAGTTCCGAGGTGGAAGTGAAGTGTTTTAACATTCGGAGTCACTTTACAAAACTTTACAAACATATTTGGCCCAACGCAAAGAGTTTGTAAACCCCGCCTAGTACTGTTGCCCCGCGGATTCAGAGAACGCCAGATCCGAACCCCCCAGCGCGCGGAGGGCACTTTTTCTTCGCGACATCGGAAAGCGTTCAAGCCCGCCCCCCATAACAGAACAGGTCCACTGGAGCGAGAACTGAGTTTTCGCCCCACGAAGGAGGCTGCACAGCCATGAGGAATACGTGTCGGTTTTGGTTGCCCCTATTTGTCCTCGGTATCGCAACGACAACGGTTAACGCGCAATCGTTTCGAGTGCAGTGCCCGCCGAGCACGATCACTCACCCCGGAAACAATAATGCTGAGCCAGAGTACACGGAACCCACGGTTTACAAGTGCTCCGTGGACGGGGGCTGCCATGGGTACGAATCGAGCGTATCCAATGCTGGAGGGAACAATACCGGCTACCTGATACCAGCTGGTGGCGCAAACGGGGCTGTCAAGTGCCAGCAGATTTCGGGCGGTGACGGCTTCTCCACCATGGCAGACGGCACGCAGACGTATATGTTCTCCTTCGGGCCACTGTCCGGCCTCGCGGATATCGCCAATGGACAGCCGGGTACCCAGTTTCCCAATGTGTTCAACACAGTGTACCCACAGGATGGAGCTCCACTGCTGCCCGGAGATCCAGCAACCACTGACTCTTCAGGGGGCAACTTCGGCTATAACGGGGCCATCGGTCTGGTTCCCGACCTCTCTTACAACACCGTCAACCTCGCGATTAGCTCGATGAGTGAAACCGGCCATATTGTCAATTTTACGGTTCCCGCGAGTCCAAACCTCTCGGTTGGCGATACCGTCATCGTCTCTGGCGTGACGCCCGCGGATTACAACGGCATGCACACGATCAGCGCCGTGCTGTCAGCCGGGCATTATCAGTTTCTGTTGCCGAACAGCGGTGTCGGGAACGGAGGCGCCGGCGGAAATGTGGCGATCCCACCGGTGGACGGCCATGTGGATCCGCGACAGATCATGGATATCGCGGTGATGAACGGGAACATCCCAGCGCCGCTGATGGCAATCGATGAAGATGACGAATTTTTCCTGACGCTGACCAACGTCGGGCAAATCATGCGCCCGGACCTGTTCGAGCAGCACACGGTCCACTTCCACGGATATCCGAACGCGTCAACTTTCTACGACGGCGTGCCGGACGCTTCAGTGGCGATCAATATCGGCGGCAGCTTCACTTACTACTATCTGGCACCCGACGCCGGGACTTACTTCTGGCATTGCCACATCACTCCTCCCGAACACTTGCAGATGGGGATGGTGGGACAGATCTACGTGCGGCCGCGGCAGAATCGAGTGCCGAAAGGTAGTTCACTGGTTGCCTCATTAGAGAACCAGCAGAGTGACTTGCGCACGGCCTGCCGACGACCAGGTGATGGCGCGTCGCCCAGCGTCACCTCCGTCCCGGATATTTTGTGCAGCAATCCGGTGCCGGCTGGCAGTCCGACCGCTACGCATGACTTGGACCGGTTGGGCAACCTGCACAAATACGCCTACAACGATGGCGACGCATCTACGGCTTATGACGTTGAGTATCCCATCCAGATCCATGGCTTTGATCCGAACTTCCACTTTGTCGGCATGACGTTTAACCCGGAAGGGTTCGCGGACATGAAAGACAAGTACTTCCTGCTGAATGGGCGAAGCTATCCGGACACGGTGACGGCTGGGCCGCTGCAAACGCAGACGGCAGACGGCGCGTCGCACTTCTCGCAACCTCTCCCCGCCATCATCAACATTCCGTCCGGAGGACGCGCGCTGTTGCGCATCTCCGACCTGGATGTCTCCGAATATCAGACGCTGGCGTCGCTGGGAATTCCGATGCACGTGATCGCCTTGAACGCCAAGATGCTGCGCGACGAAGAGGGTAACAACATGGCGTATGACACGAACTCGATCACGTTGGGTGGCGGCGAATCGCTGGATGTGATTCTGGATGCCAGCAATGTTCCCTCCGGCACTTACTACCTTTACACCCCGAATCTTGATCATCTGGCGAACGACGCAGAGAACTTTGGCGGGCTGATGACCGAGGTTCATGTTTGCGGGGGCAGTGTTACGGGCCCGACCTTCGGCAACACTTGCAGCAATTAGGAGAGCAGCGATGAAACCCATGAACAAGGAAAAGACGATTTCAATGACGAGACTGCTTCCGCTGGCAATGGCGGCACTGGCTCTGCTGCTCACGGCGAGTGCTTACGCTGCGACTCCCGGTATCCAGGGTACGGCATTCACCCTGACGGCAAGGGCCGCCTTCCTCACTCAGCCCGATGGGCAGGCGATTTACTCCTGGGGCTACGGCTGTACCAGTAACGTGCCGGGCAGCGCGAAGTTTATGCCCGAGGCAATCAGCGGCACGTTCTGCAACGAGATGCAGGTTCCGGGGCCAACGTTGATCGTGACGGAGGGTGTGCAGTTCACCGTGACGCTAAAGAACGCCTTGCCGATGGGGGCAGGAAACACCTCGATCCTATTCCCGGGCTTGCAGGTGCAAAGCGTAAGCGGCGGAGTTGCGGGCCTGCTGACCACGGAGGCCGCGCCGAACGGCAGTGTTACTTACACTTTGGTCGCCAACTCGCCGGGAACCCGCGCCTACTACAGCGGAACGCAGGGCGATCTGCAAGTGGAAATGGGGATGTACGGAGCGGTTGTTGTGCTCCCCGCGAACGTACCGTCGGTATGCACGACCGGACTGCCGTTGACGAAGCCCGGGGGCAATGCGGCGGCGCAGAGCCATTGGAAGGAAACTGACTTCAGGCTTGCAGATTCAGCCTACGACGATCCGAACACCTGTTACGACCGCGAGTACCTGTTCCAGTTCTCCGAAATTGATCCCAGGATTCACCGCCAGGCAGAGGAGCAACTCGCGACCATTGCCAACTGTACGCCTTCGGACACGAATGTTTGCCCGACCAGCCTGAACGTGGCGACCGAGCCCTATCATCCGGCCTACTACATGATCAACGGGCGCTCCATGCCAGACAACATGGACCCGAACTACGCGATCCAGTATCCGCACCAGCCCTACAACGGTAATCCGCACATGCATCCAGGTGAGTTGACCCTGCTGCGGGTTATTGGTCAGGGCCGATGGCAACACCCGTTCCACGAGCACGGCAATCACGTTCGCATCCTGGGGCGTGACGGCAACCTGATTCTCGCTCCCGATGGCAAGGCGCTTGCCGGCCCGCTGTTGTTTACGACCACAACCACGCCAGGGTTAGCGATGGACGGCATCTTTTACTGGAGTGGAAAGGGCCTCAACTGGGATGCTTATGGTCACCACCCGGGCTCCAACGATCCGAATGCAGTGTTGCCATGCATGCCGGATGCGAACGGCTACAACACCGGTGATCCGACCGCGATCAACTATTTCGAATGGTGCCAGGACCATAACAAGCCCGTAGAAAAAGCGCCGTTTGGCGACGTGAGCGGCGGTGGTCCAGTCACCTTGCCCGATCCTAACATTCTGACCAATGGCGCCTGGTTTGGCGGCAGCCCGTACCTGGGACCCGATGCGACCACGCGCGCCACTTTCGGATCGTGCTCGGGAGCGAACACCCTTAGCAGTTGCGGCACTAGCGGTACGACTCCGCCTTCCGGCACGATTGCGAATAGTCCTTCGTCCGAGGCGGGCTTTGCCTTCATGTGGCACTCGCACAACGAGCGCGAAATCACCACCAACAATATTTTCCCGGGCGGCATGCTGATGATGATGCTGGTTGATTCCCGGGAGTTCGTCATTGATGAGTCGTTCTAACCAGGAGAGAAAAGATGCTATCCCACTTCGTTAAGTCGAGTTTGAAGATCGCCGCACCGCTCACCCTTCTTCTCCTCCTGGGGGTAAGCCCTTCTGTTGGCCAGCAACAGGTCAATTTGACCGCGGCACCAACCAGCGCCACTTTACCGGACGGCCAAAGCGTCCCGATGTGGGGTTATAGCTGCGGGGTGGCCGGAGTCCAAACGACCGCAAGCTGCACGCCGCTGAATCCGGCGGCTGGGGGCCAGTGGTCGCCCGTGGTGATCACCGTTCCCACGAACGGGGGCGGGTTGCAGATCAACCTCACGAATAATCTTTCGTTCCCAACGGCAGGCACGGCGAACAACATCCCCACATCTATTGTCATCGTGGGGCAATTGGGCGGTGGGCTGGGCACGGGAGGAACGACGACTGCCAGCCCGAGTCATGCGCAACAGGGTGCATCGTGGCCGATCCCGGGATCCTCTGACATCAGCGCCGGGAATACGAGCGATGCCACAAACGGAGCAGCCACTTTTACTCCTCCGGCGCAAGGCCCCCGCGTGCAGTCGTTCGCGACCGAAGTCCAGGCAACGGCAAGCAGCGTGGCTCAGACTCCGACGCCACTAACCTGGACCAATCTGCGGCCGGGCACGTACCTGCTTCAGTCAGGTACGCACCCGTCGATCCAAGTACCGATGGGACTGATTGGAATTCTTGTGGTAACTGACTCTTCCACCGGCACCGCGTATCCGGCTGCTGGTTCTCGCGCGGCAGTAACGTATAACGCCGATCTTCCGCTGCTGTTCAGTGAGATCGATGCAACCCAAAACAAGGCGGTTGATGCGGCAGTACGCACGTCGGGGTTTAGCGAGTCAGCGACGCTCGGAGTGTTGGTCCAGGGCGGCGTCGGAAGCATAACTGTGACCAATGGGGGCTCGGGTTACACAACCGCTCCGACAGTGCACTTCGTCGGCGGTAACGGGACAGGAGCGGCCGCGACTGCCACGATCGACAGCGGGCACGTTACTGCGATTACGGTAACGAGCGCGGGCTCAGGATACCTTTCAAATTACCCACCGACCATCGTCCTGGATCCTCCCACTTCAGGTACCACCGCTACAGCTTCGGCGCAGGTGGGCGGGACGCTAGTTGCGAACGGACCTAACGCGCCAAATTGCAGCGGCGGCGCTGCGGCCTGTTATCCACCGGTGGTGAACTACACGCCTCTGTATTACCTGATTAATGGCGCTGCGTTCGATAAGACGAATCCACAAACTTCGCTCTTCGCGGTTTCGCCGTCCGCAGGTGTGACTGGCGATGTTAGCGGGAGCGTGCTGGTACGAATGGTCAACGCCGGTCTGCGCATGCACGTGCCCTCAATCGTGGGCGCGACGACCGGAAGCTCTGCTTCCGGCTTTGCGTTGATCGCGGAGGATGGCAATCCGCTGCCCGGCGTGCCTCGCGTGCAGAGTGAAGTGTTCATGCCCGCGGGCAAGACCTACGACGTAATGGTCAATGTGCCAAGCGGAGGAAATGCCCTCCCGATTTTCGATCGTCAGTTGAGCTTGTCAGGTGGCTCTATAAACCGTGACTCCGGAATGTTGGCGTACATCAGCATCAACGGATCGCAAATTCCCAGCGGTGCAGGCGGAATTGGAGCTGCAGTCGCTTATGCGGACACGTATAACGCTGTCGCGTGCCAGGCCACAACGTGCAATACGCTCGCGGTTTCGGACTTATCGAAGGGTGTAGTGGCCAACGACGTGAACGTCTTTGGCGTTCAGGTCTCGGTGCCGCCGAGCCATGGAAGCCTTTCCCTCAGCGCGAACGGTACGTTCACCTATGTCCCGAGCAGCGATTGGACTGGTGCCAGTGCCGTTACAAGCGACACTTTCAAGTATTGCGGCAATGGCGCAACGTCAGGTGGGGCATGCGCGCTGGTCACGCTTAATGCGGGCCAGATTGAGGGCGCGGGCGGCATCGTCATGGGCAACAGTGCCTATACGTCCAGCCTGGCGACCTACCTGAAGATTGCGCCTCCGGGCATTCTGCTGGCCGACAAAGATACGGCTGGCTATCCGCTCACTGTTGCGGCTGCCACAGTCACTGCGGCCTCGAGCAACGGAATCGGTCCCTGCGCTAGCGCTAGCAACCCGGTACCGCCTTGCGTCGCTGTGGATCCGAACGGCGGGTTCATTGCCTACGTCTCAGGCGCCGGCACTTACAATTTCACTTATCAGGCGAAGAACTCGCAGGGGACCACAAGCGGCGCGACTAATCTCGGAACCGTTTCACTGATTTTCCCCGCTTCGAGAGGGCTGGCAGTCACGGTTCTGGACGGGAACGACAAGAAGACGACGATCAGCGATTACCGCTGGATCATTGAGGAAGACCGCACCTTCTATGTCGACCCGAAGTGCACCACGAACCCGCCACCGGCGGGCTGTCCCGGGAACGGCGGCGGAGTGGTTCCCAACTTCGGAACGAACTTCCACAGCAGCAGCATGCCCGTGATCGCCGCGGGTTGTACCGGTCCAAATTCGTGCGAAGCGAGGCAGTCGTTGCAGGGTCAGCCCGTAGTCTGCGATGAAGGCAACGGGATCTGCCGTCCAGACCTGAGTGGAAACGGGCAAATGCCTATCGATCCCAGCCAGGTTGCGGTGTGCTCGATAGCTACGCCGGACGCAAAGAACTGCATCGATCCGAACAAGCGCTACTACATCTCGGTGTTGCCGGGTGACGCAGCGGATCCATTTAAGGCTGGCTATGCTGGCGCACCCGATTGCTCTGCCGATGGCAAGGCAGCAGGTTCCTGCGGTCACGGCATGGGTGGTGCTCCGATCAGTGCCGGACAACTTGCGGTGAAGATCTATACGCAGCCCAGCCCGTATCCGACGGCGAAGCTGACGGTCTTTGTATTCGAAGATGATTTCCCGCTGAACGGCGAACACGATGCTGGCGGCGGTCTCGACGTCCTCGCCCCGAACGAGCCCGGCTTGGGTGGGTTCGAAGTCACGATCTTTGACGACGCGGGCGGTACTGGGGATGCCACGGGTCAGCCCACGTACGACATGTTCAATATGCCGCTGACCAATAGTTTGGCGGGAAGCATCGACCCGATGACGAACCTGGATGCTTGCCCAATTTCACCGACCGTCACGGCTAACGCGCAGACTGGGGATCAGAGCCAGAGGGGTATCGTGGGCATGATCCTTACCTGCCCGACATACGAGGCCGACGGCGTCACGCTCTCCCCCCTTGCAGGCCAGGCCGTAGTGCCCAACTTGTACCAGGGCCGCTATGGCATAGTCGCCACTCCTGCCGCGGACCGCATTGCACGCGGCGAAGAGTGGCTGCAGACCAACACCCTCGACGGGCAGAAGGCGCACGATTCCTTCATGCGGGTAGGCGAGCCGGCATATTTCCAGGAATTCGGGCCGGCGGGTTATCACGTGAGTATCGGTTTCGCGAACCCAGACATTATCAACCAGCGCCTCAAAACGCTGTGCAGTGGGAGCGCGGTTTGCAACAATTCGGTCAAGGGTCACATCACGACCGGCCGCATGAGCCGGACGCCAGATGAACGGCTATACGGCAGCGGCACGCACGACAGCTACTCCTTTACCCAGTCCTACGTGAGCCTGGGCGATCCGGACGGCGAGGATTTTGCATTCACGAAGTGCGATGCCGACGGCAACTTCAGCTTCACAGGGATACCAACTGGAAACTGGAAGATTACGACCTTCGACCAGTGGAACGATCAGGTGGTGGACGGAATCTCGACGCCGATCGGACTCGCGGGCAACACCAACCTCGATATGGGAGAGGTGGCGGTCCATCAGTGGCAGTCGGATATCTACACACGTACATTCCTCGACATGAACGGGGACGGCCATACTCATCACGACGGAGATGGCAACGATCAGGACACGGGCCTTCCGCTGGTAGCGACCAACATCCGTTTCCGCGATGGCAGCTTCTCGAACTTCAACAGCACCGACCTGAACGGCTATGCCGGATTCAACGAGGTGTTCCCGCTGTTCAACTGGTACGTGGTCGAAACTGATAGCACTCGGTACAAAACGACGGGTGTGCACGTGGTCTATGACGCGGGCGGTCCAGCTGACGGCACCAGCTTCTGCGGGACCAATGGATACCCGAACTGCGGCGGCTCCGCCATCGGTAAGTACTTAGCCAACACCTTTGAGAACTGGCCTTTGCCAGCGGATCTATCGCTCCCAGGCGCGGTGTATTGCTCGAATCCGGATTGCAGCGGTGCCAGTGACTCCATCAAGCTGGGTCCAATTCCCAGCAGCACCAGCAACCATTCTGCAGGCCGAATCGACCCGCCTTACTGGTTTGGTTCGTACGGATGGCAGGGCTTCGCGGGACAAAACAATTTCCTTGAATTCGGTAAAAAGCCATACGCGGAAGCCAATCCAACGACGGGTGCTCCCGCCGAGAACGGCGGTATTCACGGGCACGTGGTCTATGCCTCGACGCGGCCCTTTGACGATCCGACGCTGCTGCTGCAACTCAGCTGGGAGCCGCTCGTTCCTCACGTCAAGATCAATCTGTACAAAGAAGGATTCGCTGCGGACGGCATAACTAAGACGCTGAGCCTGGTCGATACTACCGAGACCACCAGCTTTGATGATTGGGTTCAGGGCTTCCGTACGGACGGCAAGCCGAACATCAGCTGCCCGGGGCAGTCCACGTCCGACCCGTTCTTCTACGCTTTGGACAAGCAGCCGCAGTGGCTGGACCTGTACAACAACAACGGCGACATCACGAAGGCGACGCCGCTACCGTACAACTCGCAGTACAAGTGCTACGACGGCATGCACAATTGGAACCAGCTACAGCCGGCTCCTTACGACGGCATGTACAGTTTTCCCAGTGTTACAAGTATTGACCCGAAGACGGGAAAGCCGGCGGGCACGAATTGCACGGCTTGCGTTCTCAACCCGGATTCCAGTGACCCCTACCGCGTGGGAACGCCCATGCTGCCGGCAGGCAAGTACGTGGTGGAAGTTGTTGTTCCCCCGGGCTACGAGCTGGTCAAAGAAGAAGACAAGAACATCCTGATCGGCGACAACTTTATCGCTCCGGTCACGCAGCAGTTCGGTGGTCTGGGCAGCATCTTCATCCTGCCCGACCAGGCAGAAATCGCCAGCAATGTTGGCAGCGGCAACCCCGGGAATGCTCAGAACGGGACTGAGAATCTGGGACGCGATCCCAGCGTCCCCAGCCATGAGGGCGACACCGGCAGCGTGGAGAGCTTCTGGCCTTGCGTGGGCGCGGTTCGCCAGGTTCCGGATTACATCAGCCTGTTCCCAGAATCGGCGGAAGTGGCGCCATTCGCAGGAGCCATGCGTCCGTTGTGCGACCGCAAAGAAGTCACGCTTGAAGATCAGAGCTCGGCTTTGGCGAAGTTCTATCTCTTCACCTCGACGCACAAAGCTGCGCACTACACGGGCGTAATCACCGACGACTTCACGGCGGAATTCGATCCGTTCTCACCGCAATTCGGCGAGAAGTTTGCGCCGGCTTACCTGCCAGTTTCGCTGAAGGATTGGACCGGAACGGAAATCGCGCGCACGTATTCCGATGCGTTTGGCGCGTATAACGGCCTGAGCTACTCGACGTGGGAGGTCAACCCGCCGAACCCGACGGGTTATGGTCCGACCATGATGGTCCTTTGCATGAACGATGCAGGATCGGATGCAGCGCCAGACCCGCTGTTCCAGCCGGGCTACAGCCAGTTCTGCTATGAACTGCCCTTCATGCCAGGCCAGACCGGATATTTCGATACGCCAGTGGTACCAACCTCGGCGTTCGCTGAAGGCTATAACCATCCGGACTGCTCTTATCCGGATACCACACCGTCTATCAAGCAAGTCAATGGCGACGGAGTGGGACCGTGGGTGGCCAGCGGCAAGGGACCAGTGATCGCTGTGAACGTCACCAATGGCGGAACGGGATACACCAGCGCCCCCAATGTGACCTTCACAGGAGGCGGCGGCAGCGGGGTTTCCGCGACTGCGGTCATCTCGGGTATGGTCACTGGAGTAACCATTTCAAATGGAGGCACTGGGTATACGAGCGCTCCTGCAGTCACATTTAGTGCTCCGAGTTCGGGCGGAACCGTTGCCACAGGTACTGCCAATGTGATCTCGAAAGTAGCTTCCGTTTCGGTGACGAATGCCGGCACGGGCTACACCACCGCACCGACGGTGGCCATCGCCGGGGGCGGCGGCAGCGGCGCAACAGGGACGGCGCGCCTGAAAGTGAACTCAGTGTCGCTAGGCAATGCCGGCACTGGCTACAACGCGTCTTTCTTTAACACCTTTACGTTCTCGGTTACTGGCGGAGGCTGCAGCGGTAACGGCTGTGCTCTATTAGCTGTCACTACCAACGGAGCTGCACCGCGTCACGTGACGAACATCGCGCTGTTGAATCCGGGTAACAACTACACGTCGCGCCCCGGAACGAACGGCGTGGTCACGATTACCGGCCACGGGTGCACGACCAGCTGCGCGACCTTCTCGGTTGTCATGGGTGTGGGCAGCGTAACTGTAGCTAACGGCGGTTCGGGATTCACCTCAGCGCCAACTGTCACGTTCGCGAACGGCGGCGGCAGCGGTGCTGCCGCGACTGCGAATGTGACTCAAACCGTAACTTCAGTCACCGTAACCAATCCGGGGTCCGGCTATGGCAGCGCGCCGATTGTGACGTTCGCGGCGCCTCCGAGCGGAACCACGGCAAGCGGAATTGCGACGATCACCTCGAGTGTTGTCGCGGTGAACGTCACCAATCCTGGCTCGAACTACACCAGTGCTCCGACCGTTGGTTTCTCCGGCGGCGGCGGCAGCGGTGCTGCGGCTACGGCAAGCGTGCGTACGGGCGACGCTAAGCTGAGCATCACGGCGCTTGGCGATCAACCGGTGGACAACTACGGGTATACCGGCCCATCGGCGTCCGCGGATCCCTTCAACAAGGCGAAGGTGACGCGCCACTATGGTTTCGGCACGGCGCCATCAGCTGCCTGCAACAGTGGCGTCGAAGGCACGCCTTGTCCCAACGTGACCATCGCTGGCAAGCCCATGACCGGCGTGACCTGGTCAGACAGCTCAATCACGGGCTTCGTGCCCAGCGGCGTGCCGGATTGCGATGTGCAGCAGCAGACGCTGTATGGCGGCTTGCACGCATCGTGTGGCGAACTGAGCATCACTACGGCCACGGGCAAGCAGTCCATTGACACCGTGACGGTTACCATCGGAGGGAAACCGCCAATGGTTCTGTCCGGGAGCGAGACGATTCAATCGGCCATCGACGCGGCTGCTCCGGGCGACATGATCATTGTTCCTCCGGGTAGCTACGACGAGATGGTGCTGATGTGGAAGCCGGTGCGGCTGCAAGGTGTCGGCGCCGTCTCCAGTGTCATCAATGCCAATCCGCATCCCCAGGGCTTCTCGCTGTCGACCAAACTCGACCCGTGGCGGCAGCAGGTGGGTTGCCTGTTTGGCCTTGCGCCAGACGGCTCAGCAGCGGCCACCGGGAACCCTGCCAATTGTCCGGCGGGCATGAACTTCCTCCCCAATGGCTCAGCTACTTTCCCGAGGCTGATCGTGGATCGTGTGCCGATGGAAGGTGTGCTGGGTTGGGACACGTCAGTCAATGGCAACCTGGCAGAGCAATTGATCGAGCCCAGTCTGATGGGCGCCTATGAAGGTGCGGCGATCACCGTTCTTGGCAAGGGCGTCAAGATCCCCGCCAATGGCGGCGATCCGTTCGGCAGCGGAGCAACTGAGTCGGCATTCCCGGACGGCAGCGTTGTGCTGACGAGCGGCGATTGCCTAGTTGGGAACAGAAATCCCAGCAACCCGTATCCCAGCAACTTCCAGTGCAACCCGTCCAGCATCGACGGATTGAGCCTGATCAACAGCTCCCAGGGCGGCGGCGGAATCTTCGTCCACGCGTGGGGTCACCACCTGCAGATTGCCAATAACCGTATCCACAGCAACCAGGGAACGCTCTCTGGCGGCATCACTGTCGGTCAAGGCGAACACACGGAAATCCCGGTCGGTCCGAGCAATGGCGCAAACGCCGCGCTGAACGTTCCTCCGGGCTCCTGCTTAGGTACGAACATCGCTAACCTGGCGCTGCCTTATTGCTACAACTTGAATGTCAACGTTCACCACAACGCAGTTACGGCGAACTCCTCACTGGGCGACGAGTTGTTCTCGTCCACCCCGGCGGGTGCGGGCGGAGTCAGCTTCTGCAACGGCGCCGACTACTACAAGTTCAGCTACAACTGGGTGTGCGGCAACATGAACACGGGCGACGGAGCTGGCGTAGCGCACCTTGGTTACAGCTACTACGGCACCATCGAACACAACACGATCATCTTCAACCAGAGCACGAACCCAACCATCGCCACCAACGGCGGCGGCCTGCTCATCATGGGCGCGCCAGATCCCGATCCGCCTTGCGGTGAGGGCAACGATAAGGACTGCGTCTCGCTTCCGGGCGCGGTTACCCCGAGCG
>Ga0070681_10004063_pt1 | contig 13817 bp, 11 predicted proteins | sample KBSC83BmetaG_FD_65650 | JGI IMG/M metagenome (GOLD analysis project Ga0070681, IMG submission 65650) | Corn rhizosphere microbial communities from Kellogg Biological Station, Michigan, USA - KBS C8-3B metaG | ecosystem: Host-associated > Plants > Roots > Rhizosphere | place: USA: Michigan... | reverse complement strand
TTGGGCTTGTCCCAGCCGAAGGCTTTCGCGCCGGCATCGATGGTCTCGCGGCAGCGCAGATGCCGCCGCTTAGCGCCGAGCGGCGTCGCATCGCCCTCTTTGATGGCGTTGCGCCGGCGAAACTCCACCGCGTCGAGCCCCAGCTCGCGCGCGATCATGTCGATATGGCTTTCGACCGCGAAGGTGACCTGCGGCGCGCCGGGCGAGCGCATATGGCCGCAAGGCACGGTGTTGGTATAGACGCGCAGCACCTCGACCGCGCAATTCGGCACGCGATAGGTACCGGCGAGCTCGCCATAGCCGTGCAAGGTCGGGACCGGAACGAAGCCCGCATAAGCCCCGGCGTTGAAGACGATGCGCGCCTCGATCGCCTGCAATCTCGCATCGCGGTCGAGCACCGAGCGCAGCGCGATGGTGGCGGAATGGCGCGGATTCCCCGCGGTCAGTTCCTCGAAGGAATTCATCACCATCTTGACCGGCCGCTTGGCGGCGAGCGCCAGCTGATAGCAAAGGAGGGCGTCCATCAGCGAGCCCTTGCCGCCGAAATCGCCGCCGATCGTCACCGGGTTGAAGCGGATGCGCGCCTCCGGCACGCCGATCGCGGCCGCCATATGCGCGCGGGCGATATGCGGCCCCTTATTGGCAATCCACACATCGACGAGCCCGTCGGCGCCAACCGAGATGAGACAGGTATGCGGCTCGATATAGCCCTGATGCACCGCGGGCGTGGCGAAGCTATGCGCGCAGATCTTGTGCGCGGCGGCGAAGGCCGCGGCGGCGTCGCCATGGCGCAGGACGAGGCGCGAGATCACATTGGGGATCGGCGGAAACATGAGGAGCTCGCCATGAACCCCGGCGGCGGCGCCGGGAAAGACCTCGACCTTTTCCGGATGGATGATCGGCGCGCCTTGCTTCATCGCCTCCGCGGCGGTGAAGACCGCCGGGGTTTCGGCATAATCGACCTCGATCAACTCGAGCGCCGCCTCGGCGATCTCGAGCGTGTCGGCCGCGACCGCCGCGACCTTCTCGCCGACGAAGCGGACGACGCCCTGGGCGAGAACCGGAATATCCTTGCACATGCGGCCATAGCGCGTCTCGGGCACATCGGCGCCGGTCAGCACGGCGCGCACGCCCGGCAGCGCCTTGGCTTTCGCCGCATCGATCGCGACGATGCGCGCGCTCGCATGCGGACTGCGCAGGCAGCGGCCGAAGAGCATGCCCGGCAGCTCGACATCGCCGGCATAGCGGGCGCGGCCGGTCACCTTGGCGATGCCATCGACGCGTTGCACCGGCTGGCCGACGGATTTTCCGCTGAGGCTTTCTGTCGCCATGAGAGACCCTCCCATTGTCTCCGTGCGTTTCCCCAAGTCTATCGGCGTGCTCGTTCATTGCAAGGCAGGCCATCGCGCTCCGCACATACTCGTTGCATGAGCAACCTGCGCCCCCTGAGCTTGACGAAGGGCGACTGCTCCCCTTCGCTCCGCTCAGGGTCGCGCTCAGGGTGAGGAGAAAGGGGTGATGGCATTAAGAAAAAACGCCTCATCCCAAGCGCGAGGCTAAGCGGAGCGAAGCCGAGCAGTTGAGGGACGCACGGCGCGTTTCCAGCGATCTAACATTCCCCGCCCTCTTGACGATCGGGATCGGGTCGCGCAGTTTGCATTGTCCTGCCTTGTCATCCCCTTGGAGCACGCACCCTGCACCATGGCCGCCGATCCTGAGACTTCCCTGCCGCTTCATGGGCTTCGCGTGCTCGAGCTGGGCCACATCGTCGCCGGGCCGACCGCATCGATGATCCTCGCCGATCTCGGCGCCGATGTGATCAAGATCGAGAATCCCGATGGCGGCGATCAGGCGCGGCGCATGCCGGGCGCGGGCTCGGGCTATTACTTCTTCAACCGCAACAAGCGCAGCATCGCGCTCGATTTGAAATCGCCCGGCGGGAAAGCGCTGTTTTTAACGTTGCTGCGCTCGACCGATATCTGCCTCGACAATTACGCGCCGGGCGCGCTCGACCGGCTGGGTCTCGGCTGGGAGGTGATGAGCGCAGAAAATCCGCGCCTCATCCACATGGCGATCAAAGGGTTCCTCCCCGGGCCTTACGAGCATCGCCCCTCGCTCGACGAGCTGGCGCAGATGATGGGCGGGCTCGCCTTCATGACCGGGCCGCCCGGGCGGCCGCTGCGCGCCGGCGCGTCGATCATCGATATCGGCGCCGCGACCTATGGCGTGATCGGCATTCTCGCCGCGCTCCATCAGCGCACCGAGACCGGGCGCGGCCAGAGACTCACCTCGGGCCTCTTCGAGACCACCGTCTTCTGGGTCGGGCAATGGATGGCGCGCGCCGTGGCGACGGGCCAGCCCTCGCGCCCCATGGCCGAGGTCGGCCAGTCGCTGCGCATGGGCTGGGGCATCTTCCATCTCTTCGACACCGCCGATGGCGAGCAGGTCTTCATCGGCGTCACCTCGAACGCGCATTGGCAGCGCTTTTGCGCGATCTTCGGCCTCGCCGAGCTCCATGCCGATGAGCGGCTCGCGACCAACGAGAAGCGCGTCGCGGCGCAGGAATGGATGCTCCCCAAGGTGCGCGAGGCGGTCGCGCGCTACAAAAGCGCGGAGCTGCAGAAAAAGCTCGAAGAGGCGAGCGTGCCCTATGCGCCGTTACACCGGCCGGATCAGCTCTTGGACGATCCGCACTTGCGCGAGACTGGGCAGCTCCTGCCGGTGCCGATGGAGGGCGGCAAGATCGGCAATCTGCCGAAGCTGCCCTTCTCGAGCAGCGATTATGAGTTTACGGTGCGGCGCCCGCCGCCCAATCTCGGCGAGCATACGCGCGAGGTGATGGAGGAGGCGGGGCTCGGCAAGGCCGAGATCGAGGCCCTGCTCGCGGCGAAAGCGGCGGTGCAGGGCGAGAGGCGCTAGAGCCGCAAGCCTCAGCGGCTGCGGCGCCGGCGGAGCTCGCGCAGCGATCTGCGCAGCTCGCCGGGGTCGACGCCATGCGCTGCCATGACGCGGCGCGTCACGGTTCCGCGCATCACATCATCGAGGCTCGGCTCCTTGTCGGCGGTTCGCGATTTGAGGCTCGCCGGCGCGGCCGCGCGCAGCCGGACCACGCCCGCGACCGCGCTCCAGGCGGAGGCGGACCCGCTGAGACCGCGGCGGTGCCGCTCGTGGGCGCGCTCGCGCGCGACCCTCGCCGCGGCCTGGCCAAAGCGGCGCTCGATGGCATTGGCAATTTTCTCGATGTGTGATCGTCGCATATCGGAAAACGATTTGAACGGACGGATGTTCCCCGGCAGGTGCAATTTCTCGGCCGCAGAAATGCGGACGAATTGAGACTTTCCTGTGACCAACCGTGTCTGTCGTGCAACATGCGCCGCGGCATCGATGGGCTTTTCAAGCGCAACGAAACGGAAAGCGCCCATGCCCGTTGTTGCCCATGGATCGATTGCTGGAGATTCTGCCGGCAAGGCCGCAGCCGCTTATCGTCCGCTACGGCGCGACAGCCCTCATCATTGCCGTTTGCTTCCTGATCGTGCTCGGTCTTCGCCCGCGCCAGGGCGTGCTGGGATTCTTTTTCCTTCTCCCGACGATCTTCTTCGTGGGGATTTTCGCCGCGTCCATCCTGTTCGATCATGCGTCGGGAATTCTCGCAACCGCGCTCAGCACCTTGCTGATCTATTGTCTGACGCGATCGGGCGAAACCCAGCTCGAGCCGGGCGAGTTCATCCTTCCGGTCGGCGCTTTCGTTCTGGCGTCGGGCGGCCTGGCGGTCGTCAGCGAAGCGATGCGCAGCGCATGGGAGCGCGCCGCCGCGACCGAGAGCACGAAGGATCTGCTGCTGCAGGAGCTCGGCCATCGCACCAAGAACAATCTGGCGATGGTCGCCTCGATGCTGTCGCTGCAAGCCCGCACCAAGACGAACCCTGAAGTGGCGGCGGCGCTCGACAAAGCCGTGGCGCGGGTGCAAGCCATCGCCAGCGCGCATGACCATTTTCAGAGGGTCGAGCATGACGGGCGCGTCGAGATGCGATCCTATCTCGATACGCTCTGCGGCCATCTCGGCGATTCGCTCCGGGATGTCCGCCCGATCGCGGTGCGAACGGAGCTGGACGATGTTCATCTCCCGCCCGAGCAGGCGGTGCCGCTCGGCTTGATCGTCAACGAGCTCGTCACCAACGCGTTGAAACACGCTTTTCCGGACGATCGCGGCGGCACGGTGAAGGTGGCTCTCCGGCAAGGCTCGCCCTTCGTTCTGACGGTCGAGGACAATGGCGTCGGCTGTCCCGCGGGGAAAGAGGAGCGCCTCGGTTCGCGCCTGACGCGGCTTCTCGCCGGGCAGCTCGGCGCGACGATTGCCTGGGAGAATGCGGAGCCGGGATGTCGCGTCCGGCTGCGTTTCGCCCCGGCATGAGCGCGCGCTAAGCTTGCCGGCGAAACCATCGTTTGGGTATCGAGCAGGACCGGAGCCATGAGGACAGATCGTCTCGCCGCCATTATCGCCGCGCTTCTCGTTGCGGGGCTTGCCGTCGCCGCGCAAGCGGCGCAGGAGCGGCCGCGCTGGATGGCCGATCCGAAAACCGGCTGCAAGGTGTGGGATCCCGCGCCGCAGCCGCATGAAACCGTGCGCTGGACGGGCCCGTGCAAGGATGGCTTGGCCGAGGGCGAGGGCACGGTGCAATGGTTCGAGCGCGGCAAGCCCGGCGACCACTATACCGGCGCTTATCGCCACGGCCGGCCGAACGGCTTCGGCGTTCTGACCTTTGGCAATGGCAAGACGGTGCGCGGCGAGTGGGAGAACGGCACGCTGATCCAGCTCCCCGCCACCGAGATCGATTTCGAGCAGCATTCCTGATCGCGGCCGCCGGAGCGACGGTCTCTCAATTCCATCGGTTCGTCGTTCCGGGGCAGCCGCGCAGCGGCTGAACCCGGAATCCAGGAACCGCGCTTGCACTCGCGATGGATTCCGGCTCGCGCTCGCGATGCTCGCTTGGCCGGAATGACGACCGAGTTATTGGCGTGTCCTCCGACGCGCCGGCGATGCTAACCTTGCGGCGCAGCGTCTGCGCGGGGGCCGGGGAGGACAAGACAGCATGGGCAAGGATCGTCTCGCCGCTTTCAGCGACGGCGTCATCGCCATCATCATCACCATCATGGTGCTGGAGCTGAGGCTGCCGCACGGGGCGAGCTGGGGCGTCTTGGCTTCGGTTGCGCCCAATTTCGTGAGCTATGTGCTGAGCTTCGTCTATCTCGCGATCTATTGGAACAATCACCACCATCTCATCCACACCGTGGCGCGGGTCGATGGGCTCATCCTTTGGGCGAATTCACACCTGCTCTTCTGGCTGTCGATCGTCCCCGCGGCGACGGCCTGGCTCGGCGACAATTTCCCGGCGCCGATCCCGACCGCGCTCTACGGCGCAACTTTGCTGATGCCGGCGATCGCCTATTATCTCTTGCAGCTCGCGATCATTCACAAGCAGGGCCGCCACTCCATGCTGGCGCATGCGCTCGGCAGCGACATCAAGGGCAAGATCTCGCCCTTCGTCTATCTCGCCGGGACCGCGCTCGCCTTCGTCCAGCCCTGGGCGTCGATGACGCTCTATGCGCTGGTCGCGATCATGTGGCTCGTTCCCGACCGGCGGATCGAGAAGGCGATGCGGGAAGGATGAGGAGAAAGCGCGCGGCCGCCTTGTCTCATTTCGCCGGCAAAGTGAGCGCGTAGCGCTTGTCGATGAGATCGCTGGCCTTGAGTTCGCCCTTGAGCAGGCCCTGAGAGCGATACCAATCGATCTGATGCTGGACATCGCGCGCGTCGATCCGCGCCTCGGCATCGACATAGGAGATGCCGGATTTCAATTGCTCCGGCGTCTGGCCGATCGATTTGGCGAGGATCGCCGTGATCGCCGGCGCGTCCCGCGCGTCGCGGTGTTTCTCGCCGGGCCCTGTGAAGGCGTCGTGATAGTCGCGCGCGCCTTTGCGATAGGCGCGCAAGAAGCGCGTCACCACATCGCCGCGCCGATCCGCGGTCTTGGTCGTCACGAACACGGCGCCGAGCTGGAACGGCGTCACATCGCCGATGAAGCCCATAAGCTTCGCATCGCCGCGCTGGACGGCGGGCAGCAACGCCGCGGCCGGTCCGACGCCGGCATCGGCCTGGCCGCCGCTGACGGCCGAGACCACGTTGGGCGTGGTCTGCACCGGCAAGAAGCGAATGCTCTTCAAGTCAAAGCCGAATTTCTCCGACAGCAGCACGATGCAGTATTGCGGCGACGAGCCCACCGTGGTGATGGCGACCGAGCGGCCGGCAAGGGCCTGATAGGATTTGAGCCCCGCCGCGTCGGCGCGGTTCGAGACGATCACCGTGTTGTTCTGGAACGTCGGCATGTCGGCGCTTTGCGCTGCGATCACGCGCAAGCTGCCTTGCGCCGCGAGGTTGTAGAGCCCGCCGGTCAGAGCGGTCGAGCCGAAATCGATATCGCCCGAGACGACAGCCACCGCGATCGGCTGCGCCGCGGTGAAATAGGTAAGCGTCGGCTGTAGTCCTTCGGCGGCGAAATAGCCGCGCGCCAAAGCGACGAAGATGCCGCCATTGCCGGCGGTCTTGAGGAGCCCGATTTTGATCGCCTCCGCGGTCGCGCCGCGCGGCGCGAGGACAAGGAAGGCAAGGGCGAAGAGCCAAGACGCGAATGAGAGTTTGGCGCTCATGGCCGGTTTCCTCCCCCGAAAAGCGGTGCCGATGAAAGCAGCGCGAGCGCGCAAAGCATAGCATCGACCTGCGAGCGCCGAAAGCGAGGCAGGTCTTGCGCTCCGCCGATCCTGTCGCGCGTCAGGCGATGCCCGTGCGTCGGCGAGCTTACGTCGTGGCGGCCTCGGGCAGGGGGAGGTCGTCGCGCCGCACCGGCGGTCCGCCTGCGATGATCTGGACGACGCCGGCGCCGAAACCGATCAGCGTGCCGATCTGCCAGGCGGGGCCGTAAGAGCCGGTGAGATCGAAGATCAGCCCACCGCCCCAGGCGCCGAGCGAGGAACCGATCTGATGCACGACGAAGGAAATGCCGAGGAGGGTCGCCATGTAGCGCGTGCCGAAGAGCTCGGCGACGAGCCCGCCGATCAGCGGCGCGAGGCCCGGCCACCATAAGAGGCCCATCGCCGCGGCGAAGACCAGCGTGCTGGTCTGCGTCGGCGGCATCACGAAATAGATCGCGAACATCACCGCGCGCAGGATGTAGAGGAGGCCCAGTAGCACGTGCTTGGGATATTTGCTGCCGAGCCAGCCAGTCATCAGCGAGCCGATGGCGCTCGTGCCGCCGATCACGGCGAGCGCCTCGGCGCTCAGCATCGGGTCCTGACCGCAAATCGCCAGATAGGCGGGGAGATGCGTCGTGAGGAACACGAGATTGAGGCCGCAGACGAAATAGGCACCCGACATGACGAGGAACGGGCGATTGCGCATCGCCGTGCCGAGCACGGTGCGCATCGAGGTCTTGGCGGGGCCATGACCGGGCATCTTGTCGGCGCCGCCCGCCCAGAAGGCGGCGGGCAGCATGGCGACGCCCAACGCCACGAAGAACAGCACCGCAATCTGCCACGGATGGTGCGCGAGGAGGCCCTGGGTGGTGAGCGGCACGACGAGCGTGCCGAGCGAGCCGACGGCGGAGACGACGCCGAGCATCTTGGTGCGCTGCTGCTCGGAGACGGCGCGGGCGCAGGCGGTCATGGCGAGTGACGTCGCGGTGCAGGAGAGGGCGATGCCGATGAGGCCGCCCGAGACGATCAACGCGAGTGCGCCCTGGGCCGCGGCCATGACGATGAGGCCGAGAACATAGATTGCGGCGCCCGCCATCATGGTGAGGCGCAGGCCGAAGCGGTCGGCGGCCGCGCCGACCAGCGCCTGCGACAGGCCCCAGACGATGTTCTGGATCGCGAGCGCGAAAGTAAAATCGGCCGCGGTCACCGCGAGGTCTTGCGTCACCGGCGTCAAGAAGAGCCCATAGCTCTGGCGAATTCCCATGCCGAGGGCGAGCAGCAACGCGGTGCCGATCAGGATCAGCCGCGATTGGCGGGCGCTCGATTGGGCCATATCCGACATAAGAGAGGTGCTCCGGAGACACTGCGACAGGGAGACCAGTCTAGCCGACCCGGCATGGAGGGCCATCGCTCATTATCGGGGGCGTGCCATGCAAGGCTGCGCCCCGGCACCCGCCAAAACCCAAGACCGGCGCATGCATCAATACCGGCAGCGACGGCGCCCGGCGTAACGGCAAAGCCATCTCGCCTGATTGGCCGCAGATCGTGGCTTGGCTCACGAGACCGACACGGCTAAGACTGGGTCAACGGTCAAAAGGAGGACATCGCATGGAACGCACCCTTCCGCCTTTTCGCGCCGATCATGTCGGCAGCCTCGTGCGCCCGTCTTGGCTGATCGCGGCACGGCAAGACTTCAACGCGGGCCGAATCACCCGTGACGCATTGCGGCCGCTCGAAGACAAAGCCGTGCGCGAAGTCGTTGCGATGCAAGAAGAGATCGGCCTGCACTCAATCACCGACGGCGAATTCCGCCGGCAGACCTATTTGACCGAATTCCTCAACCCGATCGGCGTCGAGTTGCGCCAGCGCGCCAGTAGCGACCTGGTTTATCACGACGACCACGGCGGGACCGTGCCGGCGACGAAAGCCTTCGTCGAGCGACGCATCGAATGGAAGGGATCGGTCAATGTCGAGGCGTTCGCCTTCCTCAAATCGGTGACGAAGGAGACGCCGAAAGTCACGCTTCCCGCCCCGACGCAAGTGCATCTTTTCGCCGGCACGGACGGGATCAGCAAAGCGGTCTATCCGGACATCGATCTCTTCTGGGACGACATGGTCGCCGCCTATCACGCCGAGCTCGAAGCCTTGGGCAAGGCCGGTTGCACCTATGTTCAGATCGACGAGACTTGCATCCCCAAACTCGCCGATCCCGAAATCCAAAATGCGGTGGCAAAACGCGGCGCCGATTGGCGCAAACTGACCCACCATTATGCCGTGATCCTCAATCGCATCATCGACGGCGCGCCGGCCGGCATGCAGATCGCGATCCATCATTGCCGCGGCAACAATGCGGGCATGTGGCAGGCGCAAGCGGGTTACGACGCGGTTGCCGAGATCATGTTCGGCGAAGTGCATGCCAAGGCCTATCTGCTCGAATACGACACGCCGCGAGCCGGCGATTTCGCGCCGCTGCGCTTCCTGCCGAAGGACAAGATCGCCGTCATCGGTCTCGTATCGACCAAGAGCACGCAGCTCGAGCGCGCCGACGAACTCACGGCGCGGATCAACGAAGCGAGCAAAGTCGTGCCGCTCGACCGGCTGTGCCTCGGACCGCAATGCGGCTTCTCTTGCGGTTTCGCCGGATCTCCCATGACCTATGAAAGTCAGCTCCAGAAGCTGCAGCGCATCGTCGAGGTCGCGAGATCGGTGTGGGGCGACTGAGCGAACGCCAAAGATCGAGACGACGCTCCGCTATCAAGACGATCGTCTTATGGAACTGCCTTCGATCCCGCGCTCGGGAAATAGGGGAGGACGAATGGCGCATGAAGTTCACCTCGTCGGCAGCGTGCCGCTGGCGGATGCCGAGACCGTTTTCACCACCGTCGCCGCCGCGCTCGGCCCGGCCATCAAGCGCATCCCCGACGGCGAGACCGGCGAGCGCTTGAGCTGGATCGGCTGGCTTGGCCCGGTTTTCGCCGCGATCCCGCAGCTCGAACTTTCGGACGATGTGTGGCGCGTCCACGAAGCGGCGAGCGCCCATCGCCTCTATCGCCTGAAGCCGGGCGCGAAAGCTGCCGATATCCGCATCGAGAAGCTCCCCTATGGCGATTTCGCGCTGCAATCCTATGCGACGTTCAAGCGGCTGCGCGATGCCGGCAAGATTCCTCCCGGCACCAAATTCCAGGTCGATTTCGCACCGGCGCATTCGGCCGCCCGCTCGCATATCGCCGAGAGCCTGCTGCCCGAGATGGAGCCGATCTTCAACGAAGCGATCATGCGCGAGATCGATCGCATCGCCGCGGCGATCCCGCATCGGGATCTCGCTTTCCAGTTCGACGCCGCTTCCGCAGTCTTCAACATCCTGCAGACCGGGAACTTCGGCCGTCACGGCAAGACCAAGGACGGCGCAGCGGCAAATTTCACCGCCATCCTCGCCGCGCTCGGCAACCGCGTGCCCGCCGATGTCGATCTGCTCTATCACTTCTGCTACGGCGACAACAATCACCGCCATTCGGTCGAGCCGGCCGATATGGGCGATATGGTCGACATGGCCAACCGGCTGACGCGCGCGGTGAAACGGCCGATCCAGCTCATCCATATGCCGGTGCCGCGCGACCGGAGCGATGACGTGTATTTCGCGTCGCTCGAGGATTTGAAGCTCGCCCCGCAAACCCAAATCGCGCTCGGCCTCGTTCATCTGACCGGCGGGATCGACGGCATCCGCCGGCACATGGCGACGGCACGCCGGCACCTCGGTGCTTTCGCGATCGCGACAGAATGCGGCTTCGGGCGGCGCAAGCCCGAGACGATCGCGGAGCTGCTGCGGCTCCATGCGGAAGCCGCCAAGCTCGACTAGGGAGGACGCGACATGGCCCCCTCCAGAGACGTGCTGCTGACCGGAAGCGTGCCGCTGCGGCCGGCGGAGCAGGTCTTCGAAACCGTGGCGCGGCATCTCGGCGGCGTCGCGCCCCGGATTCCCGATGGCGAGCAGATCGGCTGGTCGTCGGCGGCGCGCCGCACCTTCGAGCGCCACCCCGCGCTCGAAGCCTACCGGCAAGTGCCGCTCAATGCCGGCGGCAAGGACCCGGTCGATATCTTTCGCGTGCGGCCCGGCTACGCCGCGCGCGGCCTCGTCTTGGGCCCCTACGGCTATATCGAGAACGCGACGCGGTCCTACGCCGCATTCAAGCAGCTGCGCGATGCCGGCATCATCCCGCCAAAGACGCGCTATCAAGCCACCTTGCCGGGTCCCGGCACCTCTGCCTTCTGCATCGAGCTCGACGCCGACACGCTGTTGCCGCTCGCGCGCGACGCGCTGCTGCGCGAGATCGAAGGCATCGCCGCGGCGATCCCCGCTGCGGATCTCGCCATCCAGCTCGATATCGGCATGGAGGCAGAGCACGAGGAGTTTCTGCGCCGGCCCGAGGCCTGGGACCAGCCGCTCCATCGCGTGTTCCACTGGAGCCTGGCGCAGATGGCCGAATCCGTGGCATGGCTCGCCAGTCGGGTGCCAAGCGGCGTCGAGCTCGGCTTCCATATCTGCTCGATCTGGCATCACGATCCTGCCGGCGGGCAGGACAATCGCGTTCTCGTCGATGCGGCAAACGCGATCCTCGAGCGCGTGACGCGCCGGGTCGACTATATCCACCTTCCGGTCATTCCGGCGCATCGCCAGGACGACTACGCCGTCTTCAAGGATCTCGCCCGTCCCGCCGGAACGCATCTCTATCTCGGTCTCGTCAACATCGCCGACGGGATCGAAGGCGCGAAGCGGCGGATCGACATGGCGGAGAAGGTCGTGCAGGGCTTTGGTGTCGGCTCTTTCTGCGGGCTCGGCCGGCCGCCCGTGCAAGATGCAACCGGTCCTTCGAGCCATTCCAATCCGCCGATCCCGGAATTGCGGCGCGCGAGCCCGGAGACGATCGGCGCGGTGCTCGATCTGCACCGGCAGGTTGCCGCGCTCTAACGCGCGCAGGGAGGAAACGATGACACGCTCCGCGATTGGCACGGTTATGGGCGCGATTGGCTGCGCGCTGCTTGTCTTGAGCGGCGTTTCGGCGCCCGCCCATGCCGACCGGCTGAAGATCCGCATCGGCTATCAGGCCTCGCCGGAAAAGCTCATTCCGATGAAGCTGGGGCGGACCGATATCGTGCCGCATCTCGGCAAATCCTACGACGTGGATTTCGTTCTGTTTAAGGCCTCCTCGCTCGAAGTTACGGCGCTTGCGACCGAGGACATCGACCTCGCCACGCTCGGCTACTCGTCCTTCGGCATCGCCCTCGATGGCGCGAAGATGGAGGATTTGCGACTGGTCGCGGACGGCTATCGCGACGGCGTCGGCGGCGCCTATTCCAACGATTTCATGGTGCTGAAGGACGGTCCGATTCATGCGGTCGAGGACCTCAAGGGCAAGGTTCTCGCCTCAAACGGCGCCGGCAGCGTCGTCGATATTGCGATGCGTTACATGATGAAGAAGCACGGTTTCGAGGATAAACGCGACTATTCGCTGATCGAGGCCTCGCTGCCCAACATGTTTCCGATGCTGGTTCAGGGCAAGGCCGACCTCGTCACCATGAATGCGATCTATTCGCACAATCCCAAGACCGCCGAAGCTGCACGGACTCTGTTCAAGGAACGCGACGCGCTCGGGGTGACCGAATTCGCCTTCTACTGCGCGCGCACCGGCTTTCTGCAGCGCAATCGCGCGGCGCTCGGCGATTTCTTCGAGGACATGGTCCGCGCGACGCGCTGGATGCTCGCTCCCGTGAACCGCGCCGAAGCGACGCACTTGCTAGCCGAAGTTACGAAGCAATCGCCAGAGGTTCTCGCCACCTACTATCTGCTGCCCGGCGAGGATGTCTATCGCGATCCCGATGCGCGGCCAGATGTCGAAGCCTTGCAGCACAATCTCGATGCGATGGAGGAGCTCGGCTTCATCCATTCGCGCATCGATGTCGCGAAACACACCGACCTGTCGTTCATCAATGCCGCCGCCCCGCGCGTCAAGCCGCTTGGCGCCACAAAACCCGCCTCACCCTAGGAGGGCTCGAGCATGACCCATGATTGCTATCTCGTCGGCTCGGTGCCGATGGAAAATGCCGAGGCGGTGTTCGGCGCCGTCGCCGGCGCGCTTGGCTCGCGCATCAAGCAAATCCCCGACGGCGAGACCGGCGAGCGGCTCGATTGGATCACATGGCTCGAAACCGTCTTCGCCAACAGTCCCGCGCTCGAACAATCGGATGAGTTGTTTCGCGTCCATGCGACCGGCACGGCGCGCAGGCGCTATAAGCTACGGCCGGGCAAGAGCATTGCCGATATCGGCTTCGACAATCTTTTCTATGCCGACAAGGCGAAGGCCTCCTACGCCACCTTCAAGCGGCTGCGCGATGCCGGAAAGATTGCGCCCGGCACGCGCTTCCAGGTCGATCTCGTCCCGGCGCATTCGGTGCTGTGGCTCTTCCTCGCCGAAGACCTGCAAGCGCCGGTCGATCCGATCTACAACGCGGCGCTGAAGCGCGAAATCGACAAGCTCGCCGCGGCGATCCCCCATCCGGATTTGAGCATCCAGTTCGATGTGGCGTCGGCGGTCTTCGCCCGGCTGCAACGCGAAGAAACCGGCGTCTATGGCGAGGACAAAGGCGCGATGCAGGCGAAATTCGCCGCCATTCTCGCCGATCTCGCCAATCACGTGCCGGCCGATATCCCGGTGCTGTTCCATTTCTGCTACGGCGACAGCAATCACCGCCACGTCGTCGAGCCGGTCGATATGGGCGACATGGTCGATATGGCGACCCGGCTCAATGCAATGGTCGCTCGGCCGATCAATCTCATCCACATGCCGGTGCCGCGCGACCGCTCGGACGATGCCTATTTCGCGCCGCTCAGAGCGCTGAAACTGCGCCCGGAGACGCATCTCGCCTTGGGTCTCGTTCATCACACCGATGGACTCGAAGGCACGGCGCGCCGCATGGCGACGGCGCGGAAATTCGTGCGCGACTTCGCGATCGGCACGGAATGCGGCTTCGGCCGCCGCAAGCCCGAGACCATTCCCGGGCTGCTCCGTATTCAT
>Ga0070681_10004062_pt1 | contig 13819 bp, 11 predicted proteins | sample KBSC83BmetaG_FD_65650 | JGI IMG/M metagenome (GOLD analysis project Ga0070681, IMG submission 65650) | Corn rhizosphere microbial communities from Kellogg Biological Station, Michigan, USA - KBS C8-3B metaG | ecosystem: Host-associated > Plants > Roots > Rhizosphere | place: USA: Michigan... | reverse complement strand
GTCAGCTACCAGACCGCATGGCTGAAAACGCACTACCCGGCAGAATTCCTGGCGGCGACGATCTCCTCGGACATGGACAATACCGACAAGGTCGTCACGTTTCTGGACGAGGCGCGCGCGATCGGCCTGACCGTCAATCCGCCGGACGTGAACGTCTCGGTGTACATGTTCGTTGCCCCGGAACCGCAGGTCATCCAGTACGGCATGGGCGCGATCAAGGGCGTCGGACGCGGTGCCTGCGAGGCCATCGTCGAAGGCCGCGCAAACGGTCCGTACATCGACCTTGCCGACTTCTGCCGCCGCGTCGACGCAAGCAAGCTCAATCGCCGCGTGATCGAGGCGCTGGTGCTGTCCGGCGCGCTGGATGCACTGGCCGCCAACCGCGCCAGCCTGATGGCGCAACTGCCCAACGCCATGCGCGCGGCCGAGCAAGGTTTGCGCGATCGTCAGTCCGGGCAAAACGACATGTTCGGCGCCAGCAGCGCTGCGGCCATGCCGGTACTCGACGTCGAGCTGCCGAGTGTCGCGCCGTGGCCACTGGAGCAGATCCTGCAAGGCGAACGAGCCACACTCGGGCATTATCTGTCCGGGCATCCCACCGACCCGTGGAAGGACGAGCTGGCGCAGCTTTCCACCTGCCCGCTCGGCGAAATCAACGTGCGTTACCAGCCGCCCAAACCGCGCCGGGAGAGTGACGACGGCAATCGCTTCCGGCGCGGCCCGGACACGCCATGGACCATCGCCGGCATGGTTTCGGTCATGCGCAGACGCGGTGACAGCGAGGCCTTTGTGCGCATCGAGGACGGCACCGGCAGTATCGAGGTCAGCTTCTTTGGCGAGCTGTACCAGCAAGTCGCACCGCTGCTTACGCGTGACGCCATGCTCGTGGTCGACGGCGGCCTGCGGGTCGATGATTTTTCCGGCGGCGGCTTCCAACTGCGCGCACGCAACGCCTGCTCCCTCGCCGATGCCTGCCGCAAGCACACGCGACGGTTGCAACTGAAGCTGCACGACATTGGCCCGGACTTCGTCGCCAGACTGCGCCAGGTGCTGACTGGCTATCTTGGCGGCCGCGCCAGCGTGACACTGTACGGCTACCGCAACCAGACCGCGCAAGCCGACCTTGAATTGGGGGAAGATTGGCGCGTCGATGCGATCCCCGACTTGCTGCGTGCCGTACGCGCGCTACCCGGCGTGCAAGCCGCCCGCTTGCGCATCGCCAAACAACCGGATCAAACCTCATAGGGCAGGCACTGCCCGCCAGACCGCGGCCCGCTTCCCGCCACGACCGCGACTCCGTAGGGCAGGCATTGCCCGCCGGCTCCTGGCTTCATCTGCCAAATTCAGTTGGCGGCACCGCCCGCTGGCGCTCAAAACTTCCCGTTTCGACCCCACCAGCCGACGGGTACTGCTTGCCCGACGACCAGCATGCAACCGCGTCCATGCACCACGCGGCTGCCACCACCGCGATTGCGCATCGCCAAACCGCCTGTCAGCGACCCTACGAACGGTCGCGCCGTTCCAGCATCGCCTTGAGATCCGCAAACGGGTTGCCGGTGGCGGCTGGTGCATCCGGCACCTCCAGCACGCCGCCACGCACATGATCGATGTGCCGCGCGTGTTCGTTGTCGTGGCAATACACGCACAGCAATTCCCAGTTGCTGCCGTCCGGCGGGTTGTAGCTGTGGTCGTGGTTGCGGTGATGCACGGTGAGTTCCTGCACGTTTTCGCGGGTGAACTCGCGTGCGCAGCGACCGCAGACCCACGGGTACATTTTCAACGCCCGCTCGCGATAGCCCAGCTCGCGCTGTTCCGCTGCTTGTCGTGCCTGCGCGACGATCCGGTCAAGTTTGGCGTTGTCGATAGGCGGCTGACTCGGCATGACGGTCTCCCGATACGGAACGAGGTGGCGCGGGCGATAACGAAGGTGACGCCAAGCCGCGCCTTTGGCGCCGCGGCCGCCAGGCACCGCCAGATCACCAACCCGCGCACCACCATTCTCGGCTTTTTGCGCAGAACGGTATACTGGGCCGCTTCCGTGCAGCGAAAAGCAGCGAATGAATCCAAACTTCCTCGATTTCGAACAACCGATTGCCGAGCTGGACGGGAAGATCGAAGAGTTGCGCCATGCGAGCGACGGCCAGGCCTTCAACATCGATGAGGAGGTCGGCCGCCTGCGCGAGAAACTGAAGCTGAAGACCAACGACATCTTCCGCAACCTCAGTTCGTGGCAGAAAACCCAGCTTTCGCGGCACCCGGCGCGTCCCTACACGCTGGATTACATTGGCGTGATGTGCGAGGAGTTCCACGAGCTGGCGGGTGATCGCATGTACGCCGAGGACGCTGCCATCGTTGGCGGCCTGGCCCGCATCGACGGCCGCCCGGTGGTGATCATCGGCCACCAGAAGGGTCGTGATACCAAGACCAAGGTGCGGCGCAACTTCGGCATGCCACGCCCCGAAGGCTATCGCAAGGCGTTGCGCCTGATGCAGCTGGCCGGCCGCTTCAAGCTGCCCGTATTGACCCTGATCGACACCCCCGGGGCCTATCCCGGCGTGGGTGCCGAGGAACGTGGCCAGAGCGAGGCCATCGCGCGCAATCTGTTGGAAATGTCGCAGCTGCCGGTGCCGATCATCTGCACCGTGATTGGCGAGGGCGGTTCCGGTGGCGCGCTGGCCATTGGCGTGGGTGATCGCACGATCATGCTGCAGTACTCGACGTACTCGGTGATTTCGCCGGAAGGCTGTGCGTCGATCCTGTGGAAGAGCGCCGACAAGGCCAGGGACGCCGCCGAAGCACTGGGCCTCACCGCACCACGCTTGCTGGAGCTGGGTCTGATCGACAAGGTGGTGCGCGAGCCACTCGGCGGCGCCCATCGCAATCCGCACTCGATGGCCGTGCGCCTGAAAGCGGTGCTACTGAGGCAGCTCGACGAGCTGGAAGCGATGCCAGTCACCGACCTGCTCGAACAGCGCTACAAGCGCCTGCGTAGCTACGGCGCGTACCAGGAGTAGGCGGCAAGGCACGGCGCCTGGAACCGGTCGCGGTTCCGGGCAACTCAGCACGGCGAACGTCACGCCATCACTCCGGCTCGCACTGCCAGCTCGGCGCTCCCCAAACGGCGCCACGGCGATGTCGATCAGTCGCTTTTTCCCCGGCTGGTCAAGAGCCACATTGGCTCGATAACACTCCATCGCGCGAGGCGCGCCTCAAGCCGCAGACTGGCGAGTGACACGAGGCGTTATCATCGAAAACGCCCTCACTGCGGAATAACCGGCATGGCCCAGGACAAGGACACCGCCAAGCTTGCGGTACTCATCGACGCCGACAACGCCCGGCCGGCAATTATCGAAGGCCTGCTCGCCGAGATCGCCAAATACGGCACCGCGCACGTCAAGCGCATTTACGGCGACTGGACCAAGCCGGACCTCAACGGGTGGAAGGAAGTACTGCTGCGCCTTTCGATCCAGCCGATCCAGCAATTCCGTTACACCGTCGGCAAGAACGCCACCGACTCGGCGATGATCATCGACGCGATGGACCTGCTGTATGCCGAACGCTTCGACGGTTTTTGCATCGTGTCCAGCGACAGCGACTTCACCCGGCTCGCGTCGCGTATCCGCGAATCGGGCCGCATCGTGTACGGCTTCGGCGAGCAGAAAACGCCTGAGCCGTTCCGCACCGCGTGCGACAAATTCATCTACACCGAAGTGCTGGCCGGCCCCGCCGCCGCCAGTACCGACACGGTCCCCAACACTGCGCCAAAACAACGCTCGGCCAAGGAATTGCGCGGCGATACCCGGCTGATGAACCTGCTGCGTGGGGCCATCGAAGCCGCCTCCGACGACACCGGCTGGGCCGGACTGGGCGCGATCGGCAGCATCATCAACAAACAATCACCCGACTTCGACTCGCGCAACTACGGCTACGCCAAACTCAGCGGCCTGGTGGCCGGCATCGGCTTGTTTGATACCGAAGAGCGCCACATCGGCAACGGCAAACACCTCTACGTGCGGCCACGCGCCAGCAAGAAATGAGTGACGCCCTGCAGCAACACCTGCGCGTGGCGCTGACCACCGTGCCGCCCGCGCCGCTGTGCGTGGCGTTCAGCGGCGGCCCGGATTCCACGGCGCTGTTGCACGCGTTGGCGCAATTGCCGGAGGCCCGATCACGTGGCCTGCGCGCGCTGCACGTCGACCACGGCTTGCAGGCGCAAAGTGCAGCCTGGGCCGAGCATTGCGCGCACTTTTGCACAACGCTGGCCATCCCGTGCATGGTGTTGCCGGTGCAAGTCAAACGCGGCGCTGGCGGCGGCCTGGAAGCGGCTGCACGCGATGCCCGTTACGCCGCGCTGGCGACGCAACTTGGCGCGGGGGAATGGCTGGTACTCGCGCATCATCGCGACGATCAAGCCGAGACGGTGCTGCTGAAACTGCTGCGCGGCACCGGGCCGGAAGGTCTCGGTGGCATGCGCGAGCTGCGTGCGTTTGCTCGCGGGCAACTATGGCGGCCGTTGCTCGGCGTGCCGCGTCAGTTGCTGCTGGATTACGTCGCCGCGTGGCAACTGCCAAGCATCGAGGATCCGTCCAATCGCGATCTGCACCTCGCACGCAACCTGCTGCGTCACGACATCCTGCCGCGCCTGGTACAGCACTGGCCGCAAGCCGTGCATGCCATCGTGCACAGCGCGGCACTCAGCCGCGCCGCAGCGGACGTACTGCAAACGCACTGGCTGGCGGCGCTGCCTACCTTGCGCGATCCGGCCACCGACAGTCTGTGCGTCACTGGCTGGCTGGCGCTTGACCCCGCGCTGCGCGACCCGCTGCTCGATCACTGGCTGCACCAGCGCGGCCTGCGCGCACCCACCACCGCGCAGCGCCGACAGATCGAACGGCAATCCCGGGCACTACCGGACCAAGTGCCGCGCATTTGCTGGCCCGGTAGCGAACTGCGCATCTGGAAGGGGCGACTGTGGGCAATGACCCCGCGCCGAGCGCTGCCATCCGGCTGGCAAGCTACTTGGCGCGGCGAACCGCTGTCGCTGCCCGACGGTGGCACGTTGGCGTTGCAGCCGGAGCGCGCACGACTGCCTGCGCCGCTCACGCTGCGCCTGCGCCGCGGCGGCGAGCGCATCAAACCACTCGGTGCCCCACATACACGCGACGTGCGCGATTTGTTTCAGCAAGCGCAGGTGCCACCATGGCAACGCGCCGCCTGCCCGCTGCTGTATCTCGACGACGAGTTGGTGGCGGTTGCCGACCGCTGGATCAATGCGCGCGGTGCGGCGGTTTTCGCCCAGGCCGGAGCCCAACCCCACTGGCATCCCGCGCCTTGATCGAGATCACGCAAACGTGCCGCGGCCGCAGCCGCGGATTGATTCCCGACGGGCACTGCGTTAGCGTTGTCGGCCATGGCCAAGACCCCTCCTGTTGCAGAGCAAACCCCACCACCAGCCGACTTCGAACACGCGCTGGACGAGCTGGAACAGCTGGTCGCGCACATGGAGGGCGGCGAGCTGAGCCTGGAAGAATCCCTCAGTTCGTTCGAGCGTGGTATCGGTCTGTTCCGGCATTGCCAGCAATCACTGGAGCAAGCCGAGTTGCGTGTACGCCTGCTGCTCGATCCCGATGCTCCTGAAAACGCTGAACCATTTGAACCCTGAACCCGAGCTTGGCCCCGCGCTGCGGGCCCTGATCGCCCGCGCGGAGCATGCGCTGGATGGGTATCTGCCGCGCACCGCGCAAGCGCCGACCGCCCTGCACCAGGCCATGCGTTACGCCGTGCTGGGTGGCGGCAAGCGCCTGCGCCCCCTGCTGGTATACGCCAGCGCCGACGCGCTCGGCACCAACGGCCCCGAACTGGACGCGCTGGCTTGCGCGGTGGAGTTGATCCACGCCTATTCACTGGTGCACGACGACCTGCCGGCGATGGACAACGATGCCTTGCGGCGTGGCCAGCCAACTTGTCACGTCGCCTTTGGCGAAGCCATGGCCATCCTGGCCGGCGACGCGCTGCAGGCACTGGCCTTCGAACTGCTCGCCAGCGACCCGACCGCTGCGACCCGCCCGGCCACGCTGGTGCAAATGCTCAGCGTGCTTGGCCAGGCTTGCGGTGCTGGCGGCATGGCCGGTGGCCAGGCGCTGGATCTCGGTGCCGTCGGCCGCACATTGACCCTGCCCGAACTGGAACACATGCACGCGTGCAAGACCGGCGCGCTGATTCGCGCTTCGGTGCGCCTCGGCGCGCTGGCCGGCGGCGCCGACCCGGCCACGCAAGACGCACTCGACGCGTACGCCAGCGCGCTGGGCCTGGCGTTTCAGGTGCGCGATGACATTCTCGACGTGGAAGGCGATGCGTCGGTACTGGGCAAGACCGCCGGCAAGGATGCCGCCGCCGACAAACCGACTTTCCCCTCGATCATCGGCATGCCTGCCGCACGCGCGCGCGTGACCGAACTCACCGCCAGCGCGCTGGAAGCCATCGCCCCCCTGGGTGAACGCGGTGCGCTGCTGCGCGAGCTGGCGGTATATTCAGCCTGCCGCAAGCACTGAAGCCACGACGCGGCTGCCAAAGCCTTTGTCAGGCGGCACCGCCCGCCGCACTCGCACCGCATGCAATGGCGTACCGAACGGCTGCCGGCGGGCGGTGCCCGGCGTGCCGGCCGCCCGACCGGCGCAGCGCCGGTCGGGCGTGATCAACCTGCAGCTACTTGATCAGGCGCAGCGCGAACGGGTAGCGATAGCGCACGCCCTCGTTCGCCTTGATCCCCGCGATGATGGTGAACACCAGCCAGAAAATCCCGATGATGATCCACAGCGGAATCGTCAGGATCATGCCGATGCCCAGCGTCAGCACGGTCAGCACCAGCAGCGCCAGGAATGCAATCGCTACCGTGATGTTGAAGTTCAGTGCCTCTTTGGCCTGATCGTCCACGAACGGCATGGTGTCCTTTTTCAGCAGCCAGATGATCAGCGGGCCGATGAAACAACCCCAGCCGCCACCAAACGCGCCGGTGAGAATGGCACCAAGGAGGGCGGACAAGTGGGCAAACATCGCCCACTGGCGCTGCTCGGCCGGCGGGAAACCAGCCGACGCGGGATCGCCGGAGGCGGGCGGGATGACGGACTCAGGTGGAACGCTCATGCGTGTCTCCTTGCGTCAGCAGCTGCCGACCGGTCGCCGGCAGCGCAGATGCTAGCAAGCATCGCCGCGCCGTGCCGGGATTGGTGTGCCTACCAACCCGCCGGCCTGTCTCGCATCTAGTACAGCACCCAGGCTGCGCACGCGTTGTGAACCCCACCTCGCCCCTCTCCGTCTGTCGTGCGCTCCGGCACCGCGGCGCACCGGAAAGATTTACTCCCCAGCCACGGTCATGGCTTCCAGCAGGATCGAACCAGTGAGGACCGACGCGCGGCGATCCACATCCGTGCCCACGGCCACCATCCCGCGGAACATGTCACGCAAATTCGCGGCGATCGTGATCTCCTGTACCGGGTAGGCAATCTGTCCGTTTTCCACCCAGAAACCCGCGGCGCCACGCGAATAATCGCCGGTAACGATGGACACACCCTGGCCCATCACTTCGGTCACCAGCAACCCCGTGCCCATGCGCCTGAGCAGCCCGGCAAAGTCGTCGCGCGCGCCGTCAGCGCTGCCCGCAGCGACCACCATGTTGTGGATGCCGCCGGCGTTGCCGGTCGACTCCAGCCCCAGCTTGCGCGCCGAATAACTGCCCAGCACATAGCGCGCCAGCACGCCACCAGCGATCAACGCACTGTCGCGCGTGGCCACGCCTTCCGCATCGAAGCTGGACGAACCCTGACCACGGGGCAACAGTGGCCGCTCGTTGATATTGCACCATGCCGGCAACACCGACTTGCCCAGGTGATCGAGCAGAAAGCTGGACTGGCGATACAACGCGCCGCCGCTGACGGCGCCGAGCAAGTGGCCAATCAATCCGCGCGCCAGCTCCGGCACAAACAACACCGGACACTGCCGCGTGGACAGAGTGCGCGCACCGATGCGCGCCAACGTGCGCTCGGCCGCCTTGTCGCCCAGCGCTTGCGCGCTGATGAGGTCGCCTGCCGCACGCACGCTGTCATACCAGTAGTCACGCTGCATGCCATCGTCATGGCCGGCAATCAGTGCCAGCGACAGGGAGTGTCGCGTGCCGCGCTCACGGCCGACAAAGCCGTGCGAATTGGCATACACCGCCATGCCTTGTCCGGCCTGCACGCCGGCACCCTCGGAATTGGTGATGCCGGCATGCGCGCGCCCAGCGTCCTCGATGGCGATACCCAGTTCAATCGCCGCCGTGGTGTCGATATCCCATGGATGCCACAAGTCCAGATCGGGGAACACCGTGGCCATGCGCGCCGCATCGGCGAGCCCGGCCGCCGGATCGGCTTCCGTATAACGCGCAATCGCGCAAGCCTGGTCGAGCGTGGCCTGGATGGAGTCGGGATTGAGGTCCGCGGTGCTGGCCGAACCCTTGCGCTGGCCAAAGTACACCGTCAACCCGAAACCACGATCGCGCGTGTGCTCGACCGTTTCCACCTCGCCCAGACGCACGTTCACGCTCAGGCCGGTTTCGATGCTGGCCGACACTTCGGCCTGGCTTGCACCGGCGCCGCGTGCCCGGTGGATCACGTCCTCGGCCAATTCGGCCAGACGATCCAGGTCGTGCTGGCTGTGATCCTGACTACGGTCCTGGCTGACGGCGACTTCGCTCACGTTGGGGTTTCCTGGAGGATTGACGGGTAGAATAAGCGGTCCGCACCCGTCGAGGTGATCAACATGGGGCCGTCGCCGCGAAATGCAAAGCGCCACACCGAGCCCTGTGCCGCCCGCCATCGGCATCTATCGTCACTACAAGGGCCAGCGTTACCAAGTACTGGGCGTCGCTCGCCACAGTGAAACGGAAGAGCTGCTGGTCGTCTATCAGGCACTCTACGGCGAGCACGGCTTGTGGGTACGCCCGTTGCACATGTTCAACGAGTCCGTTCAACTCAACGGCCAACGCGTTGCCCGCTTTGCCCTCGAACTGGCCGGGTCCCCGCCCGCCTGGCCCGACGAGCGTCGGGTCTGAAACCCGCCCCGCATGAGATCGAACCCCGTGAGCCCGAGCCGCAGCCGCAACCAGACCGAGCTGGACGATACCGACTACGGTCCCAGTCGTACCCAGCAGCGCCGCGAGGCGTTGGCGGTGCTGGCGCTCGCCAGCCAGCTGGTCGAACTGCAACCCACTCGTCTGGCCAAGTTGGAACTGCCTGACGACGTCCGCCGCGAGGTTGAGATCACCCGTCGCACGCCGTCGCATGGCGCGCACAAACGCCAGCTCGCGTTCCTGGCCAAGGTCATGCGCCGATACGACACCGCCGACTTCGCTGCCGTGCGCGCAGAGCTTGGCGAGAACCGCGTCCGACAACGCGCGGAAAACGCCGCCATGCATCGCATGGAGGCCATGCGTGAGCGACTGCTCAACGAAGATCCCGCGGCCTTGCAGGAGTTGATCAGCACCCACCCGCAAGTCGACACCCAGCGCTTGCGCGCGCTGATCCGCCAGGCGCGCAGCGAGCAAGCTACGCCGAACAAACCGCCACGGGCCTACCGCGAGATATTTCAGTTACTCAAGGATCTCGGCGAGACAGACTCCCCGGCCGAGCCGTCGGCATGAGCGCCATCGCCGCATAACACCGAGCCGTCGGCATGCATGCCATCGCTGCATGACGTCCTCGGTCTTGCCGATAGTTCCCGGCGTCACCACTATTGCCGACAACCCCGCTCGCGCAACAAACAGCGGCCACGCCCGTGCGGGGCACCCACTGCCACCGGCCTTTGGAGATACGTCGTCGTGCGCCGCCCAAGTGCGGCGGGTAGTCCCCGCCCTACGAAGCTCTGGCACCCTGGGTTTTCGACGCCACGTCGTGGCCAATGCTGTGGCTGGCGGAATACGCAGCCGCGTGATCCAGTTGCGTGATCGTCGCTCGCCACCGTGTGGAAGAAAGCCGCCATGACGTCGCGACTTTCCCGCGCGAGCGGCACGCCGGGCCCAAGAACTTGCGGTAGCAACCAGGCGGGTGCGGCAAGCCGCACCCGCCTGTGTTGCTACCGCCCAGGCGCCTAGAAATCCTGCTTGAAGCGAACGCCAATCGTGCGTGGCTGGCTGAAGCCGGTATAGACCTGCCCGTTGGGATATTGCGGTGCGACACCGTGTGCGCCACAGACATCGACCCCGCACTCGGTGTACTTGTACTGCGCCGCACGCTTGTCGAACACATTGTTGACGAACACGTTGACTGACCAGCTGTTCTTTTGCAGGCCGGCAGACAGGTCAAGCGAATTGTAGGCAGGCAGGTTGCCGAGCAGGGCGCGCTCGCTCAACCGCAAGTCGGTCGTGCGGCTGCCGACATGCACCAGCGCAGCCTGGACGTACGCGTCGTTGCCACCCAGGTTAAAGCTGTAGTGCGCGATCAGGTTGCCCTTGAACTTGGGCGTTATCGGCAACTGCGTGCCCTTTGGACCCAGCGGCCCGGCCACGACACTGCCGTCCTGCGGATTGATCGAGCCTGGCGGGCAATTCGTGATTGGATTGCCGCTGGCGTCAGTGAATCCGCAATAGTTCGCGCTCAACCTGGCTCGATACACCGCGATCCCCGTCGTCAGCTGCAGGTTGTACGTGGCCTGCCAGTTCAGTTGCGACTCCAGACCATCGATGCGGGCGGAGTTTGCGTTCTTGATTTCAGTCAGACCGTTCGCCCCCAGGATCGGGAACTGGAAGTCGTTCCATGTCTCACGGAACACCGCGCCGTTGAACGACAGCCGGTTGTCCAACCAGGAAGTCTTCCAACCCAGCTCCTCGTTGATCAGGAAATCGGCCTGATAGGGCAACAGCGTGCCGCGCCGGTTGACACCGCCAGGACGAAAACCTTCGGAGCGCGTGGCATAGATCATCTTCGTCGGGGTGATATTCCACGTCAGGTTGTACTTGGTAAGACTTCCGCTTTCCTTTATGCCCTTGTCGAAGTCGGAACACGGCGCGCCCAAGAACGGTTCAGGCGACACGCAGGCGGCTTCGCCCTGGCTCGTTGAAAAACCCGCGCCGTAGCCAAAATAACCGTACAGTCGATTGCTGGTGCGGTAATAGCGCTCGCCAACCGTGCCGGTGAGTACGTCGGGAATGAAATCCCAGGACAGTTCGCCGAATACCGCCTTGTCCCGGTCGTAGCGCATCTGTCGGGTCAGCCAGATCGTGTGCTCCCAGCCGGTGACGGACAGCGAGTCGGCCAAACCATCGACCTGGTAATTTTGCAAGATGTCGTGCTTTTGCTTTTGCCAGAACAAGCCAGCAACGAGCCGCAGCCGTTCGTCTGCCGGCGAGACCAGCCGCAGCTCGTGGCTATTTTTGGTGTAACCATCCCGGTCGCTGATGTGCTGCGAGGGATTGATCAACGCGCCGCTGTTGTCGTAGAAGTACGCACCGGAGCCATACAAGGCGTCGTACCAAAACCCGTAGTCGCTGTAGTCAGTCTGCTCTTCCTGATTGCGCTTGAGGTGCGCGTAGGCATAGGTCAAATCAAAGTTGCCGATCTTGCCCTGCACCGTCAACGCACCTTGCCACCAGCGGTCATTGACGCGCTCGGGATAGAAGTGGGTAACAGCCAGATCGCCAATGGCTGGATCGCTGGCAAAATTGCCATGCGAGATCATCTGCTGCCCCATCAGCATCGGGGTGATTGACCAGTTATCGTTGAGGTCGACTTTCAGCGCAGCTCGGGCCCCGCTGATATTGGCGTCGTTGTAATTGTCCCGGGCGTGTCCGACACACTGGAACGCGGAGGCTGGTGAGGTCCCGCTCGGCGTGCAATCCGGGGCATTGCTGATGGTGATGCCCGAAGTGGGGAACGTGCGCGAGCCGGCCCGGTTGTCGATGTACCCGGCGTCATGTTCACGCCAGCCAACCAGGCGGATCGCCGCACTCTGGTTGATCGGCAGATTGAGCATGCCCTCGGCGGTATAGCCGATGCCGCCGTGGGCGACGGTGTCCACCCCCACGCTGTAATTTGCCGCGTAACCACTTGGGTCAGGCTGGTTGGTGATGATGCGCAACGCACCGGCTTCGGCGCTCGCGCCATACAACGTGCCTTGCGGGCCCGCCAGCACCTCGATGCGGGCAATGTCATACATGTGGATGTCCAGCGGCCCCTGGATCGTCGTCACCGGCTGGTTGTCCAGATATACGCCAACACTCGGCTGCGACCCGGAATGGTTGGTGTTGCCGCCGCTGGTCACCCCGCGCATGTAGATCGACGCGAAGCCCGGGCCGGTGGCAATGCCACCGCCACCCTGCTGGAAACTGACGCTGGGCAGGTACTTCACGTAGTCATCGAAGCTTTGCACATGCAGTGCTTCGAGCTGGTCGGTTGCCAGCACGTCAATACTGATGGGCACCTTCTGCAGGTTCTCCGCGCGCTTCTGCGCAGTCACGGTCACGACGCCGAGCGTCGTGGCTTTCTGCTTTGCGGTGGGCGTGGTGCTCGGCGCAGCGGGCTGCTCCGCATCTTGCGCGAAGGCCGGCGCGGCCATGGCAAAACAAATTGCCGCGGCCAGCGGCAATCGCACCAGCCTCGCCCGCTGGGCACTCACGGTGTGTCTGGATCTACTTGCGTGCATACGATCTCCCCTAACTTGGTCCACGGCAATTCAACAAAACGGGTGCATTCCCCAAACTCTGGCACAGCGGGATAACTTTCCAGTACCGACCCCAAAGCCTGCTCCAGCGGCCCCAACCAGGCGGCATAGTGCCGCCAGTGATCAACGCCTTCGCGATAGATCGGCTGACGCACCTGCTCCGAACTGGCAGTACGCACCGGCCGCGGGTTCTGGAAAAATCGCAGGCATGCTGCTTCGAACGGCAGATCGCAATAATCCAGCAAGCGGCGCACCTCTCCCTCCGTGTCCGCAACCATGCGCTCATATAGCACACGATGGACGCGTCCCGGCAATACCGCATCGAAATGCGCCATCAGCCTGACGTAGTCGTGGTAGTAACGCCCGACATCCTCGAGCCCGTAACTGAAACTCTGTCCGCGCGCAAAATGCTGCTTGAACGCCGAGAAACAACAAGCCAGCGGATGCCGGCGCGCATCGATGATCTTTGCATTCGGCAACATCAAGTGGATCAGGCCGATGTGCATGAAGTTGTTCGGCATCTTGTCGATGAACAGCGGCGCGGAAGTCTTGCGCTGGATCTGTGTACGGGCCAGATACTGCTCGCCGAGTGCGCGCAACGCGTCGGCGTCGAGTGCCGCCAGTGCATCGTGGTAGGGCGTCACGCTGTCCGGGTCGCCCTGCCGGCGCAAGCCGCGCGTCATGGATGCGACTTCGGGCAGCTCCATCGTGCCTTCGACCTGGCTGTGGCTGGACAAGATCTGCTCGATCAGCGTGGAGCCAGCGCGCGGCAGGCCGACGACAAAAATCGGATCGCGTGCGGCGCAACCCATGGTGGCGCGCGCGGCGAAGAACTCCCGGGTGTAACGCGCGCAGACCCGCCGCACCCGCGTGCTGGTTTCGTCAGCGTTGTAGCGCAGCTGCCCGCGGCGGATCGCATTGCCGCGTACATAGTGTTGGAATGACGCTGCGTATTCGCGCGCGTCCTCCAGCGCCTTGCCGATGGCAAACTCCAGATGCAGGCGGTCGTCCGCGGCAAGATCCGTGCGTGCCAGCTGCTGGCGCATGGCGGCCAGGTCCTGGGCACTGAACCGGAAGGTCTTCAGATTGGCCAGACTCCACCACGCTTCGCCGAACGCCGGTTCCAATT
>Ga0070681_10004061_pt1 | contig 13821 bp, 10 predicted proteins | sample KBSC83BmetaG_FD_65650 | JGI IMG/M metagenome (GOLD analysis project Ga0070681, IMG submission 65650) | Corn rhizosphere microbial communities from Kellogg Biological Station, Michigan, USA - KBS C8-3B metaG | ecosystem: Host-associated > Plants > Roots > Rhizosphere | place: USA: Michigan... | reverse complement strand
CGTCGCCGGTGAGGCATCCCGAGAAAGTCGACATGGTGATCTTCCGGGAGAACACGGAAGACATCTACGCGGGGATTGAGTACGCGGCTGGCACGCCGGAGGCGCAGAAGGTTCTCGATTTCTTCGCGAAGGAGTTCCCGAAGGAGTTCAAGAAGATTCGCTTCGGATCGACGGCCGCCGCCGAGGCCTGGCAGGCGCAGCTCGAAGCAATCGGCGCGCCGAAGCGCGAGGTCGGAGTTCGCGTGGGCGTTGGCATCAAGCCAATCAGTGAACTCGGAACCGAACGGCTGGTGCACAGTGCGATCAGTTACGCGATCGCCAACAAGCGAAAGAGCGTCACCCTTGTTCACAAGGGGAACATCATGAAGTTCACCGAGGGCGCGTTCCGCGACTGGGGCTACGACATCGCGAAGAACGTGTTCGGCGCCGTGGAGATGGACGGTGGTCCATGGTGCCGGATTCCCGAAGGGAAGCCGGGTGCGGGCATCGTGATCAAGGATGCCATCGCCGATATCACGTTGCAGCAGGTGCTGACGCGTCCGGACGAATTCGACGTCATCGCGACGCCCAACCTGAATGGCGACTACCTCTCGGACGCGCTCGCCGCACAGGTTGGCGGCATCGGAATCGCGCCGGGCGGGAATATCAACTACGTCACCGGACATGCGGTCTTCGAAGCGACGCATGGCACCGCACCGAAATATGCGGATCAGGACAAGGTCAATCCCGGCTCGGTGATTCTCTCCGGTGAGATGATGCTTCGCCATATGGGCTGGAACGAAGCCGCCGATCTGGTCGTGAAGGGCATGGACGGCGCTGTGGCCGCGAAGCAGGTGACCTACGACTTCGCGCGCCTCATGACCGGCGCGACCGAGCTGAAGACATCGCAGTTCGCGGACGCGATGATTAAACATATGTGAGTTGGCCGCAGAGCCCGCAGCACACGCAGCGACCAGTGTCGCGCTGCGTTCTCTGCGAGCTCCGCTAGTGTCGTCGATGGAGACTCGAATGAAACGCAAAGTGACGGTGGTTGGTGGAGCGGGAAACGTAGGCGCGACAGTCGCCCGGTGCATTGCTGACAAAGGACTCGCTGATGTCGTGATTGTCGATATCGCCGATCAAAAGGCGGCCGGTATTGCGCTGGACATTCTCGAGTCCTGCCCGATTACCGGCTCCGACAGCCGGGTGATCGGCGGGTCTGACTATTCGCAGACCGCGAATTCAGATGTCGTCGTGATCACCTCCGGGGTGCCACGCAAGCCAGGCATGAGCCGCGACGATTTGTTGAACGTGAATTTCGGCATTATGAAGGCGGTCACGGCCGAAGTCGTCAAATACTCGCCCAACTGCATCATCGTCCCGGTTGCCAATCCGCTCGACGCGATGTGTCAGGCGGTCTACCGATTGAGCGGCTTTCCGCGCGAGCGGGTGATCGGAATGGCGGGCGTGCTCGATTCGGCACGTATGCGGACGTTCATCGCGATGGAATTGAACGTGTCTGTCGAGAACGTTCATGCATTCGTGCTCGGCGGTCACGGCGACACGATGGTTCCACTCCCGCGCTACTCGACCGTTGCGGGCGTGCCGATCACGGAGCTGATGCCAAAGGAACGTGTCGACGCCATCTGCAAACGGACCGCGGACGGCGGCGCCGAGATCACGAAGCTTGTCGGCACGAGCGCCTGGTATGCGCCAGGTGCGGCCGCGGCCGAAATGGTCGAATGCATCCTCAAGGACAAGAAGAAGATTCTACCGTGCTCGGTGTTCCTGCAGGGAGAGTACGGTGTGCGCGATTTGTTCGTCGGCGTGCCGATCAAACTTGGCGCGCGGGGGCTCGAGAAGATCATCGAGATCACGCTGACGCCGGAAGAGCAGGCTGCGCTGCACAAGTCGGCTGGCGCGGTAAAAGAACTCGTTGACGTCGTAAAGGTCTAATGTCGGGGGTTGGGGTTCGGGGTTGGTCTCGGCCTCTGGGGGGATTATGACGAGGCTTACTTTTCCAGTCCTTGCGATCGGGTTCGCCTCGGTGCTCGCGGCACAGCCGCCTTCTCTTCCGCCTCCCTTCCCTCGCCAGAACGCCACCAAACTTCTCGAAACCAATCGCATCGTCGTGTGGGACATCGTCTGGCCGAAGGGGCAGCCGACGGCAATGCATCGGCATCCACACGATCAGGTCGGGACTTACTACGCGCGTGGCGGACGGCTGATCACGCAGCCTGACGGCACGAAGCGAGAAGGGATGACGGAGGTCGGCAACCTGTCGACGACCAGAAAAGGGACGACCCATATCGAAGAGGGCGCGACGGATCCGCCGCTGCGCGCCGTCTTCATCGAACTGCTGGAGGATAAAGGTCCCGCCACACCCGCTCCCGACACCAGCGCGCTCGCGGAAAAGGCGCCGAAACCGACGTACGACGACGACCGCGTGACTGTCTGGGATCTGAAATGGGCATCCGGACCGGCGGCGCTGAAGTATCACGCCTCGCGCGATACCGTGATCGTGTTCCTCGATTCAGGCAAGGTCCGTAATGTTGGCGGCAAGACACCGGCTGTCGAGGATGTCAAAGCCGGTATGATGCGCTACCTCGCACACGACTCGGCCGAGACCCTCGAGATGGTCGACGGCGCGCCGCGGACGATGTTCTTTGAACTGAAATAATCGGTTCACGACGATCGACGAAGACGCCGAACCCGTCGACTACGCTCGGGATGTCCTGAGCGCAGTCGCAGGCCAGAATGCGCAGCCGTCCGATCGTTCAGCCAGTGCTGTGTTGAATGTCGTTACTGCACGCACGCGAAGTTGGCGGCGTCGTTCGGATCTCCCGTCCCCTTATAGCGAGGAACCGCCGGGTAGAGGCACAGCGGCCTCGTGAGCTTCACCGTCCGCGTCGTCGCCTTGTCGTCGGAGAATTTCGTCGCGATCAGTTGCGCAGGCGCTGTCCCGCGTTCGACCCAGTTCTCGAGCGCCGTCTGAATATCGTGTGCGGCGTCGCGAACGGGCGGGATCTGCTGACCGACGGCGCCGAAGCTGGTCGCGCCAGGGCCGCCGTAGCAGTGCGTCATGCCCGGCACCATGAAGAGCCGATAGAAAGCCTGCGTGGACGCCAGCCCGCCATTGGCCTTCATGACCTGATCGTAATAGTCGGGGCTGTACGCCGGCTGCAATGTCTGGTCGTTCCAGCCGTGATACTGGATGATTTTGACGCCGCGGCGTTTCGCGGCGGAGTAGTCGACCGCGGTTGCGTTTCCGAGTTTGCCGATCGTCCCGTCAGCTTTATCCATGTCGCTGTCGAAATCGAAGGACCGATAGTCCCAGTCGCGAGTCTCGTAGACGAGATTGGCGAAGTACCCATTCGGAAGTCCGGTGGCGCTGCGGTTCGCCACGAGACCTGTCCAGCCCGCCTCACCGCCCATGGCGAAACCAGGGAAGATCGATGCTCCAGTCCGGGGATTCTTCGGTCCCTGATAGATCTTCTGAAGTGCCGCGACCTGTGGCGGCGTGAGGCACTCGTTCGTATCTTCTCCTCGACAGGTCAGCACGGCCGGATCGAACTTGCAGCGGCGTGGATCCGCAATCACACCATCCGCGAGGCCGTCGTTCGCATCGCAGGCCGCGAGCACCGCATGATTGATCGCCGGCAGCTTCTCCGCTGGAATCGCCGCGCCCGGCGCAGCCAGTGCCTGCGTATTCCACACGAATCCCGCATTGGAATGTGACTGGAAATTCCACGGTGCGCCAATCACCAAGCCGTCGAAGTCGTCGGGATAGCGCTGCGCTTCGAGCAGGCCCTGACGTCCACCGTTAGAGCAGGAGCTGAAGTAGGAATGACTCGGTTGCCGGCCGTAATACGCGGCAATCACGGCTTTGGCCGCAACCGTCACCACATGTTTGGATCGATAGAGGTAATCGATCGCCCGTTCGGGATGGCCGATCGCCCACCAGGTGTCGGAAGCGATGTGGCCGGTGTCGGTCGATGCCGTCGCATACCCTCGCCGGACCAGTTCGTCGAGGCCACCGTCGAGTCCGTTCCGCGTGTAGTTCAGCGTGCCAGCGAATCCGCCTTCACCTGACGAGAGAAATTTGCCGTTCCAGTCGGCCGGCTGCGGCAGCCAGACTTCGAAGTTGATGTTCGAGTCGGCCGACGGCTTGCTCACGCCCTGCACGCGGCAGAACGCCGGCAGGTTGGCGAGCGAGACCGTTGCGGAAGGAGCCAGCGTGCCGGACGTGACCAGCGTTGCGGACGAGATCGTCGAGTGGTCGAGCATCACCCGCGTGAGATCGGCACACGAGGTCGACGCTGAACCGTCGCGCCCGCGCGGCGACGGCGCCTGTGCGGATATCTGAACCGCGGCCGCCGCGAGAAGGAGAGCGACGACGCTGCACGACGCAAACTTCACCATCATGTGGCCCCCAATTCCGAAAACTACTGCACTGGTGTCGCGACGGGCTTTCCCTTTTCGATGATGTAAGTCGACAGAATCTTGGCGATTGCGCTCCCCGTGTTCCTGGCGTTGTGAATCGTGTTGGCCGGGATAATGAACACTCCACCCGTCTCGTATGTCTTCGCCGGCTTGCCGTCGATCTCGATCACGACAGGGCCGTTGAGCACATAACCGATTTCTTCTCCGGGATGGGTGTGCCGCCCGGCGGCGGCCGCGGGCTGGATCTCGGCGATCGCCATGACCGCTTCCCGTCCCGGCGTCGACAGGTCGCCTTGCTGGAGCACCGTCCGCTTGAACGGCGCAGGTGCCTGGGCGGCGACGGCGGCGAGCATCCCGACCAGGAGAGCAGTAGTGGCAAAGGACTTCGGTCGTTTCATGACGGCTCCTCATGGCGGACCTAATCACCTCCGCCAAGGCTACGGTGGTCCTCCGTAGCCTTAGCGAAGGAGGAAGGTCCGCGCGTCTTTCCAGCGCGACAGGTTAGCCCAAGGCGTCGACGTTTTTCAGCAATAAATCTGAATAACGCTGCATCATCCAGACGACACGCTCGAAGAGGTTCGTGAGGCGCAGAAGCAGCGCCTTTTCGTCGGGACTGAGTGCCTGGTCCGGGGCGAGATAGAGACTGCGGATGCCGCCCATCATGTCGCTGCGGTCGCTGCTGAGGTCGTACACCAGTTGGGCGCGGTCGCGATCCAGAGTACGCGCCGCGTCGCCGGCAAACATCAGCAGGAAATCCAGGGCTTCCGCGAAGTTCTCGATGAGGGTCGTCAGCTTGCCATCGGCGCCGATCGACTCAGCTTTAATCGCCAGCTGGCAGAGCGAATCCTCGACCATGACCAGCAGTTCCTGACGGCCGTGCACGTTTCCCAACCGCTCTGAGGTCTGTTCGTCGACGTGTTTGCCGACGAGCGCAATGTAGAAGTGATCGACCTCTCTGAACAGAATGATGAAGCTTTTGTGGAGCGAGAACGGGTTGAACTTCATGCCGTCAGGCGTATGCGGCCGTACTAGCGCCAGATAGTCGCGGGTCGACTTGATGATCCGCATCTGTTCTTTCTCGAGCAGATCAATCGCCGTCACCGCATCACCCAGGCCGTCAGGGCTGATGTATTTCGGTTTTGAGAGATCTTCGACCGGGCTTGGCGGCCAGGTTCGCGCCACGAACCGTTCGATTGGATTGGCAAAGGCCGCCGCCATCAGTGCCATCGATCCGTTGAAAATCAGATTCACGGTCGCGAGCTGCAGCGGCAGGCTGCCGACGATGCCGGTGACGAAGGCCTGCACCAGCGGAACCTTGAAGTGCTCTTCGAAGAAGAACAGTGCGACGAACACCGCGGTCCCTAGGATTTTGAACACATCCTGGAATCGCGACACCTGACGCAGCGTGCCGGTTGTGCCCTTGGTCAGAAAAATTCGTGTGATCGTCGATCCGAGATTCGCGCCGTAAATCATCGCGACTGCCTCGTTCATCTCGAGCAGGCGAGCGTTCGCCAACGCGACTGCGATCAGCGAGACCGTCGATGTCGACGTCGTGATGAATGAAGCCAGCGCCCCCATGCCAAATGCCATGGTCGTCGAGCCGTACCACGATCTCAGGAAGGTCGAAAACCAGTTCGCCTTTTCCACGTCCGATGCTGCCTCGGTCACCAGATTGCTGCCGTAGAGCAGAAGCGCCACACCGAGCGCGATCGAGACAATGGCTTTCAGCTTGAACTCGCTGGTGAGCGAGAACGCGAGCCCCGCGATGCCCACGGCGAAGAGGACGACGATGGTGATGTCGAACGCTCCGGCGAAGACGAGTGCGGTGGTGCCGACATTGGCAAAGGCGACGATCGGGAGCGCCTGGCGGAGCGCGAGCATGCCTGTAGCGGCCATGCTGCCGGCCACCGAGACGACCGATGTCGTGCTCTGCATCAGCGCGCCTGCGAAGACGCCCAGAAACGCGCACCACGGCAGGCTCTTGGTGGACCGCCGAATGAGCATCCGGAGGGTTCGAGAGGTGCTTTCCTGGAGTCCGGTTGTGACCAGATCGAGACCAAGGAAGCAAATGCCGACGCCAGCCGTCAGCAGCGGGAAAACGTCACGCATGCAGAACGCAAAGAATTGGCCGGATATCGGTCCGCGGTCAAGCCGCCACGATTTTTCGTCGGTTCTTCGCCTGCGGCTGTGGCAAGCTTGGAGGCAATGGGTGAACAGACCCTTCACGCCGCCAGGCGACAGCTGTTCTGGGGAGCCGTCTGGCTGGCCGCGGTTCTGATTCTGACAAAGGCGTATTACCTCGGTCTGCCGAAGCCGCACGGCTTCGCGGACGTCATCGAGTACGTCCGCTCGCTCGCCGCAATTTCTTACACCGACCTGTGGTTCGTCGCGGGTTTCTGGGCGCTTGCGCGATTCGTCGTCGCATTGCTCGATGCGTGGCCTAGGGCGGTGAAGGTGTTTTCGTTTGCCGTCCTGTCGGTGGCGGCGTTTTTCTGCTTGTACGCGGTCGCGAACGTCGTGATCTTTGGGGTCTTCGGTGGGTTCCTGACATATCCGCTGCTGGCGCTGGTCGGCGATGTACGCATGGTGCGATCGTCGGTTGGTGCGCATCTGACTCTGCCCGTCGCGAGCGGCCTCATTGGTATGCCGCTGACGTACGGACTGCTGGTCGCGGCCACGCATCGCTGGACCCTCCCACGCTTGCAGTCGCGGGCACCGCAGGTCGCCGCATGTATTGTCCTCGTCGTCTGGACGTTGGTTGGATACGGCATGTGGGAACAGACGTGGCGAACGCGCCCTGACCGGCGCGTCGCGGCGAACTCTGAGTGGGTATTCCTGGCATCCTGCTGGCAGGCGATCGGCCGAGCGGGGACCGTGCGGATGCCGGATCAGTTTTCAGCCGACGACCTCACTGACTTCGAGCCGATTGGCGCGAACCAGATCCTGCCTGTCGCGATTCGCCGTGCCGGCGCGGCGCTTAACGCTCGCGTGCGAGCGGCGCGTCGCCCTCCGAACGTGATTCTCGTTGTGCTCGAATCTGTCGCGGCGCGTTGGACGAGCCTCAACGGTGGACCGTACGAGACCACTCCCGCGCTTCTGGCCGAGTCTGCGCATGGCGTGGTCTTCGAGAACGCCTACGCGCACATCGGCCGCAGCTCGAATTCGCTGGTCGCGATCCTTCTCTCGACGTATCCCAAGCTCGATTTCCGGGAAATCACCGAGCAGTTTCCGAATCTGCCGGGCACGTCACTGGCCACTGTCTTCAAGGAGCGCGGCTATCACACCGCGTTCATGACGCCGAGCGACATGAGCTGGGCCGGCTGGGACAAATTCCTGGATCACCGTGGCTTCGGCCAGGTGCTCGATTACCGCAACCTCACGAGCTGTCCCGAGATGCTGACCTCCTGGGGCGTGGAAGATCGCTGCATGGTCGATGCGATGGTGGATTTCGTCGGGAAGGAGCGCAGTTCGCCTTTCTTCCTGATGGCGTGGACGACGCAGACGCACCATCCCTACGAAATGAGTCCGGGCGTGCCGGAATTGAATTTGCTGAAGGAGCACACCCCTGATGACTGGGAGCTGGGTCACTATCTGAACGTCATCCACGAGACCGATCATCAACTCACTCGGCTGTTCGATGCGGTTCGTCGCGCAGGACTCGATCAGGACACGTTAATCGTGGTGGTCGGCGATCACGGTCAGGCGTTCGGCTATCCGCACGAGAACGTCTACATTCAGGGACGCACCGCGTACGAAGAAGATGTCCGGGTGCCGTTGTTGTTCTGGTTCCCGCGCGGCTACCCAACGCCGCTGCGTTCGAAATCAATCGCGGGGCAAGTGGACCTCGCGCCGACCATTGCGGAGATGGCCGGCGTGACAGCGGCGCCGGACTGGCAGGGCAGAAGCCTCCTCGACGATCGTCAGACACACCGCGCGTATTTTTACGTGGCAGAGGATTCGTTCACGCTCGGTGTGCGGGAGGCCAACTGGAAGTACATCTACGACCTGCGCGACGGGACTGAGGAGCTTTACGATCTCGATCGGGATCCGAACGAGCAACACAATCTGTCCATCACTCAACCTGACCGCTGTGCCCGGCTGCGGCAGCGCCTTGCGGCGTGGACGGAAGCGAACCGAAGGCAGTACGAGAAGGTTAAAGGGTGACGGTAATTCGGAATTCCTGACTCCAAATTCTCAATTCTCGATTACAAGCATCCAGCCTAGTCCCGTCCGGTGAGTGTCGCCTTCATGTACTCGCGCGTCATTCGCGCGATGTTGGAAATCGGGATCGACTTCGGACAGACCGCTTCGCATTCCCCTTCATTCGAGCAGCTTCCAAAACCTTCCAGATCGGCCTGTTCGACCATGGCGACGACGCGCCGGCGCCGTTCAACCTGGCCCTGAGGGAGGAGCGCGAGATGCGACACTTTCGCGCCGACGAAGAGATGGGCAGAGGCGTTCTTGCAGGCAGCCACACAGGCGCCGCAGCCGATGCACGCGGCGGAATCCATCGCGAGATCGGCTGTCGATTTTGCGATCGGGATGTTATTGCCGTCCTGTGCGCCGCCGACATTGATCGAGACATAGCCGCCGGCGGCGATGATGCGATCGAACGCGCTGCGATCGACGACCAGGTCTTTCACGACGGGGAAGGCCTTCGCGCGCCATGGCTCGATGGTGATCGTTTCGCCGTCCCTGAACCGGCGCATATGGAGCTGACAGACCGTGGTTCCGCGGTCGGGCCCGTGCGGGATCCCATTCACAACGAGACTGCACATGCCGCAGATGCCCTCGCGGCAATCCGAGTCGAAGGCAATCGCGTCCTCGCCCTTCTTCACCAGATCTTCGTTGACGACGTCGAGCATTTCGAGGAACGACATGTCCGGCGAGACGTGGTCGGCTGTGTAGTCGACCAGCTTGCCGGGCGCGGCAGGGCCTGCTTGTCGCCAAATCTTCAGATTGAGTCTCACGGTGATCCTTGTCGGCTTTGGGCTCCAGGCTTGGGGCTTTGGGCCGCTTTCGCTTCCTAAAGCCTAACGTCGAAAGCCTGAAGCCTCACTTGTAGCTTCTCTGCGTCGGGTGCACTTCCTCGAAGTCCAGCGGTTCCCGGTGCAGCTCCGGCCGCTGACCGACTCCTTTGAACTCCCATGCAGCGACGTAGGTGAAGTTCGCATCGTCACGCTTCGCTTCACCGTCGGGCGTCTGGCTCTCCTCACGGAAGTGACCGCCGCACGATTCGCGGCGTTCCAGCGCATCGAGCGTCAGCAGTTCGGCGAACTCCAGGTAATCGGCCACGCGCCCGGCATATTCGAGACTCTGATTCAGGTTGTCGGGCGAACCCGGAACAGAGACCGACTGCCAGAATTCCTCGCGCAGCTTCGGAATGGCGTTCAGCGCGCGCTTCAAGCTCCCCTCGCTGCGCGACATGCCGACGTCATCCCACATCACCCGTCCGAGTTCGCGGTGGATCTCGCGGATGCCCCGGTGGCCTTTGACCGACAACAGCTGATTGATGCGCTTCTGCGTGCAGGCGGCCGCCTCGTTGAAGGCATCGTGGTCGGTCCGTATCTTCGGCAGCGGTGCGCTGGCGAGATAGTTGCCGATGGTGTAGGGAATGATGAAGTAGCCGTCGGCCAGGCCTTGCATCAGCGCGCTGGCGCCCAGGCGGTTCGCACCGTGATCGGAGAAGTTGGCCTCGCCCAGCACGAACAGCCCTGGGACCGTACTCATCAGGTTGTAATCAACCCAGAGGCCGCCCATCGTGTAGTGAATCGCCGGGTAGATCCGCATCGGAACCTTGTACGGATCCTCGTCGGTGATCTTCTGGTACATCTGAAACAGGTTGCCGTACTTTTCCCTGATGACCTCGACGCCGACACGGTCAATCGCATCCTTGAAGTCGAGATAGACGGCGAGATGACTCGGTCCGACCCCTCGGCCCTCGTCGCACACCTGCTTGGCGTTGCGTGATGCCACGTCGCGCGGCACCAGATTTCCGAAGCTCGGATATTTCCGCTCGAGATAGTAGTCGCGCTCGTCTTCGGGAATCTGTTCGGGCGGCCTGGCGTCGCCCTGTTTCTTCGGAACCCAGACGCGTCCATCATTTCGCAAGCTTTCGCTCATGAGCGTGAGCTTCGATTGATGGTCTCCCGTGACGGGAATGCAGGTCGGGTGAATCTGAGTAAAGCACGGGTTGGCGAACAGCGCCCCCCGCTTATGCGCCCGCCACGACGCCGTGACATTGGAGTTCACCGCATTTGTCGACAGGTAATAGACCGTTCCGTATCCGCCCGTCGCGAGGATGACCGCGTCGCCTGCGTACCGCTCGATCTCGCCGGTCTTGAGGTTACGGACGACGATGCCGCGCGCCTTTCCGTCGATGACGACGAGATCCAGCATCTCGCGGCGGGCGAACATCTGAACCTTCTTCTCGTGGACCTGTCGCATGAGCGACTGGTAAGCGCCAATGAGGAGCTGTTGTCCCGTCTGGCCACGCGCATAGAACGTACGCGAGACCTGGGCGCCGCCAAACGATCGGTTGTCGAGCAGTCCGCCGTACTCCCGGGCGAACGGCACACCCTGGGCTACGCACTGGTCGATGATGTTGACGCTCAGCTGTGCCAGGCGATAGACGTTGGCTTCGCGCGATCGGTAGTCTCCGCCTTTGACCGTGTCGTAAAACAGGCGGTACACGCTGTCGCCGTCATTCTGATAGTTCTTAGCCGCGTTGATACCACCCTGCGCCGCAATGCTGTGCGCGCGCCTGGGGCTGTCTTGAATGCAGAAATTCAAGACGTTGTAACCGAGTTCGCCGAGCGAGGCGGCGGCCGACGCGCCGGCGAGGCCGGTGCCGACGCAGATGACGGTGTATTTGCGTTTGTTGGCCGGGTTCACCAGCTTCATCTCGAACTTGTGGCGATCCCATTTCTCTGCAATCGGGCCGGACGGTATTTGAGGATCCAGCTTCATTGCAGCACCTGAATGGCAACGAGGTACGCCCAGATCGCGATCGTGATGAATCCCCCGGTGATGACCACCGCCAGGACTTTTCCGGTCGCCCGGATCCGTGGTGTCCATCGCGGGTTGTCGAGTCCCAGCGACTGGAACGCGCTCGAGGCGCCGTGCCAGAGGTGCGATCCGACGACCAGCATGCTCAGGACGTAGAACACGACGATGAGCGGGTTGGCGAAGTTTTCAATCTCGAGACGATAGAGATCCCGTCCGCCTTCCGCCCAGGGGTATTCGGTGCCGTATCGGAACGCCTTCACATGGATGATGATGAAGATCAGGAGCCACAGTCCGGTGAAGATCATCGTCGACGACGCGAAGCTTTTGCGGCTCGTGTAGTCGGCGCGCTTCTTCATCGCGTAACGCGTCGGCCGCGCCTGCTGATTGCTCAGGAACATCGTGACCGTCTTGTAGACGTGCACGAGAAAGATCAGCAGCAGGCCGATCTCAATCACCGGAATCAGCGGGTTGCCTTCGAGCGTGTATGCGTATTTGTTGAAGAGCGAGGGGCCGCCGAAGACCATCAGGTTCCCGGCGATATGAACGATGAGATACAGAACCAGAGCGAGGCCGGTCACCCCAATCAGAATCTTCATTCCGACTGAGGAGTCAAAGCCGCGTAATCGTGAGGACATCAACAGAGAAGTTTAACATCAATTGAACGATGCGTCGGACGCACCGCACGTGTGCGTACCGCTCACAATGCGCGTCTGCCCGTGGCGTTCGACATCCGCCCGTCGCGCCCGCCCGCCCGGGACGTTGACGGAAACTCACGCGGACAATTACCATCAAGAGTTCTCTGTTCTCGACGGCTTCTGCTCCCATGAAAATTCACGAGTATCAGGCGAAGGCGATCCTCGCGCAGCACGGTGTCCCCGTACCGCGAGGCGAAGTGGCATTCAATGCGGCCGAAGCCGGCGCGATCGCGCGTCGACTGGGCGGCGACGTCGTGGTCGTCAAGGCGCAGATCCATGCTGGCGGCCGCGGTAAGGGCGGCGGTGTGAAGCTGGCTCGATCGGTCGACGACGCGGAGAAGCTGGCCAGCCAGATGATCGGCATGACCCTGGTGACGCACCAGACGGGCCCCGAAGGACGCGTGGTGTCGCGCGTGCTCATTGAAGAAGGGCTCAAGATGACGCGCGAGCTCTATCTGAGCATCGTGCTCGATCGCGCCGCCGGAAAGCCAGTGATGATGGCCAGCGCTGATGGCGGCATGGACATCGAAGAAGTAGCGGCGAAGACCCCTGAACGGATCCATAAGGTCTACATCGAACCGGGTGTGGGGCTCGTGCCGTTCGAGGCCCGTCAGCTTGGCTTTGCGATTGGCCTCGATGGGCCCCAGGTCAACAAGGCGGTCAAATTGATGACGGCCCTCTACAACGCATTTGTTGCGACGGATGCCTCGCTTGTCGAGATCAATCCGCTCGTTGTGACCGCGAGTGGCGACCTCCTCGCCCTCGACGCGAAGATGAATTTCGACGACAACGCGCTCTACCGCCACCAGGACATCCGCGATCTGCGGGATCTCGGCGAGGAAGATTCACTCGAAATCGAGGCCTCGAAGTTTTCGCTCAACTACATTCACCTCGACGGCAACATCGGCTGCATGGTCAATGGCGCCGGGCTCGCGATGGCGACCATGGACATCATCAAGCTGGCCGGCGGGGAACCGGCGAACTTCCTCGATGTCGGCGGCGGCGCCAATGCCGAGCAGATCCGTAACGCCTTCAAGATCCTGATGTCGGACAAGAACGTGCGGGCGGTGCTGATCAACATTTTTGGTGGCATCCTGCGCTGCGACGTACTGGCGCAGGGCGTGATCGCGGCGGTCAAGGAGCTCGGCGTGCCGGTGCCGATCGTGATTCGCATGGAAGGCACCAACGTCGAGGAAGGGAAGCGGCTCCTGAAAGAGAGCGGCATGAATTTCACGACCGCCGATTCGATGGACGAGGCCGCGAACAAAGTCGTTCAACTGGCTGGATAGGCGCGACGGTTTATCCCGAAGTCACGTAGGTCACGAAGAACACGAATACCTTAATGGGTTTTGTTCGTGCCCTTCGTATAGCTTCGTGTGCTTCGTGATAAGCAGGCGCTCGAGTGTGAGATGGCCGTACTGATTGACAAAAATACACGATTGCTGGTGCAAGGGCTCACGGGTCGCGAGGGCACGTTCCACGCGAAGCAGGCGGCGGCGTACCACACGAACGTTGTGGGTGGCGTGACGCCCGGGAAGGGTGGCACGACGCACGAAGGGTGGCCGATCTTCAATACCGTTCGCGAGGCGGTCGACCAGACCGGTGCGAACGCGTCGGTGATTTTTGTGCCGCCACCCTTTGCGGCTGATGCGGTCATGGAGGCCGCCGACGCCGGAATCGCCGTCGTGGTCTGCAT
>Ga0070681_10004060_pt1 | contig 13822 bp, 11 predicted proteins | sample KBSC83BmetaG_FD_65650 | JGI IMG/M metagenome (GOLD analysis project Ga0070681, IMG submission 65650) | Corn rhizosphere microbial communities from Kellogg Biological Station, Michigan, USA - KBS C8-3B metaG | ecosystem: Host-associated > Plants > Roots > Rhizosphere | place: USA: Michigan... | reverse complement strand
GCCTACCCAATCGGAGCCTTTTCGACGGTGAAGGATGCGGCGGCGCTAGCCGCGATCTGCAATCTCCATACGCACGTGACACCAGCCGAGAGTTTCACCCAGTTTGAGCGAGATGACGAACGACAACGTGCGATCACGCAGTTACAGCAGCGAGCGATTGCGTTAGAAAACGAAGTAGCGCGTCGCGATCGAGCAAGGCAAGAAGATGCACGTCGCGAAAAAGCCGAGCACGACCAGTTCATTTCGGTAGCGGCGCATGAGCTGAAGACGCCTATTTCGAGTTTACGCGCCTATACGCAACTTCTCCTCCGCGGCGGACGAGATGGCGCAGTGATAGATCGCAGCCGTTTCGTTGATGCCGTCGGTGCGATCGAAACGCAGACCGGCAAGCTCACTCGGTTAGTGTCAAACGTCATGCGAACGCTTGAACTCGAAGGCGGCACCGTACGAATCGAACGGCTAAATGTCGATCTTGCCGATTTGATCCGCAGCACGCTTCGGAGTGAATTCGCGGACGCACGTCACACGATTCAATTCAGTGGTCCCACCATGTGCTTCGTCCGCGCGGATCCTCATCAGATCCGGCAGGTCATCCTGAACCTGCTCGATAACTCGACCAAGTACAGTGCACCGGGTAGCCTGGTGTCAATTGATTTGCAGCAACTGGACGACGGTTCGACTCGGCTGAGCGTCAGTGACGAAGGAATCGGCATCGCGGAAGAACATCGCCAGGAGATCTTCAAGCGTTTTTATCGAGCCCACGTGGACTCTCACCAATCCGGCATCGGTCTCGGACTGTATGTCGCGCGCAAGATTGTCGAGTTGCACGGGGGCACACTCAGTCTGGAAGATACCGTGACGCATGGATCGCGGTTTGTCGTTGACTTACCGCCGGTTTCAGGCATCACGGCGTTAGAACAACGGTTCGACCAGGAGCGTTCGCTGCCACGAGTGCTCGTCGTCGATGACGACGAGAGCATTCGTCAACTCATCGAACTCGTGCTGGAAGATGAGGGATTCGTTGTTGACTTTGCGCCGGAAGGCAGCGCCGCGCTCGATATCATCAACCAGCGTCACCCCGATCTCATCTTGCTCGACATGCGCATGCCCGGTATGGATGGCTGGGAATTTGTCGATCGCTATCGCGCGCAATACGGCCACCGAGCGCCGATCATCGTGTTTACCGCAGCGCATGATGCCGCTGAACGCAGCGCCGAAGTCGGCGCGGACGCCTATATCGCGAAACCGTTTGATCTGGACACTCTAATTGAGCGGGTCACGGCCGTGATACAAAAGTCGGCGCATACTGCTCAGGACTAGCCTGCTGTATGCGCCGACTTTAATGTGAACGATTGCTGAGCGACGTGCACTGGGGCTGGGGAGCAGGGATTCGAACCCCAACTGGCTGATCCAGAGTCAGCTGTCCTACCGTTAGACGACTCCCCAATGACTTGTTCGGCCGCAGCCGAGCGACGCTGATTATAGCAGAGGTCACTGTTCCGCTTCAAATGGCTCTGCGCCGATTACCGACCTATCCCGTATTCACCGTTACCGTGCCTCCGCCCACCTCGCCGATCGGCAGATCACCCAGAGCCAGGTGGTCGAGCAATTCGCGCGACGTCGCCGTGAGGATAATTTGGCAGCCGGCGCCGCCGAGCGCCCCTAACAGTCCATCCTGATGCTCAGGATCCAGTTCAGAGAGCACGTCGTCGAGGAGGAGAACGGGTGACTCGCCGCTGAGAGCGATGATCTGGGCAAGCTCCGCCAGTTTCGTCGCGACGACCGCGAGGCGTTGTTGCCCTCGTGAGCCAAACGACGCGAGATTGCGCTCGTCCAGCGTGTAGACGAAATCGTCGCGATGCGGGCCGATCAGAGTCAGTCCGCGTCGCAACTCTTCGTGGCGACGCTGGCGCAGCTGCGTTCCGACCGCCCGCGCGATGAGCGGCTGCGCATCCGCCATCGTGCCGGAAACGACGCGCTCGATCTGCGCCTCGGGTAGACTGACGCTGCTGGCGTAGTCGATCAGCAATCGTCCATCGCTTTCGGTTAGGCGTTGGAACGCGCCCGCGGCTTCCCGCTTCAGCCCCTGCAAATAACGGAGCCTCGCCGCCAGGATGTATGAGGAATAGGTGGTGAACTCGTCATCCCAGTAGGCGAGTTCATCCTCGGCGTTGCGCCCGCTCCCGTTACCGAGGTCCTTAAGCAGGCTGTTGCGTCGCTCGACGAGTTTGCCGTAGCGACTGAGTGCGCGCAAATATGTTCGATCGAGCTGGCTGATCGATATGTCAAGGTAGCGGCGGCGACCGGAAGGCGAACCGAGCACCAGATTGAGATCCTCGGGCGAAAAGAGAACGACCTTCAGCGTGCCGACGATACCGGTCAGACGGCAGGCGCGACCATCAAGCTTGGCACGCTTGCGCGTGACATTTGGCCGCGAGGAGTCGGCAACCAATGCGATCTCGACTTCGTGATCGTTGTCCTCGGATTCAATCAAGCGCCCGACAACGCGTGCGTACGGCGCCAGATCGAACTCATCGTTGCTTTCCCAGTTGATCAGATCACGGTCGACTGATGCGCGCGGCGAACGTGTGGTCGCCAGCAGGTAGATGGCCTCGAGCAGGCTCGTCTTGCCACTGGCATTGGTGCCGTAGAGCCGTAAGCCGGCGGGAGGGAACTCCAGCGTAGCGCGGCGATAGATGCGGAACTCTTCGAGATCGAGGCGTTCAAGTCTCATGGGTGGGGTGTCGGCCGTTCTCGACCGCGCGGAACGATAACCGCAAAATGCGCGGACAGAACGTGCTTCGACGCACTGGCAACCAGCATCGATGACCGCCGGTCGCGAGATGTCCACGACATCGGACCAGCGGAGCGGACACTAATTGGTGCCAATCACCATCGGCATGATGACGTGCGTAAATTCGTCGTTGCCGGCCGAGCGCAGAACACCGGCCGCGTTCGGCCCAGTCATTTCGATCGCCACATCGCCGGCCCGCATGACCGCAAGTACATCGGTTAGGTATCGACCATTGAAGGCGATTTGCGATTCCGGTCCTTCAACGCGCCCATCGATGACATCCTCGTTGTCGCCCGTCTCGGCCGCCTGAGCCGAGATATTGACGTAGCCGGGGTCAAGTTCCCCCTCACCGGGCGTCATCTTGATGCGCACGACGTCGTTGCTGGACTGTGCGAAGAGCTTGGCGCGGCGTGCGGCGGCCAGGAACTGGTCGCGGTCGACCAGCAGGCGCGTTCCGTACTGGCGCGGCACAATCTGCCGGAAATCAGGAAAGTGGCCGTCGATCAACCGGCTCAGGAATTCAACCTGGCCGGCGCGGACGAGCAACTGGCTCTTGTTCGGCGTGACAGACAGATCGATCGGATCGGTCTGATCGGCGATGATGCGCGACAACTCCTGCAACGCACGCGCCGGAATGATGACCGAGAGGTCTTCGGCCACCGGTTCAGCCAACTCCGCTTTGCGCACGGAAAGGCGAAATCCGTCGGCTGACGCGAGTGTGATGCTGGAGCCGCTAAATTCGACAAGCACACCGGCCAGCACCGGACGACTGTCATCGGAGGCGGCAGCGAAGGCAACCTGGGCGATCATTTCGCGGAAGGTCGCCGGATCGACGCGCGCGGTCGGCGTCATCTCTTCGATGCTGGGCAACGACGGAAAATCTTCAGACGGGATCCCTTTGATATGCGCTTTAGAGCGCGCGCAAGAAAGCGCGACGCTGAACGTCTTGGGATCGAGTTCCATCGATAAAGCTTCGTTCGGCAGACTCGCCACGAAATCCGTCAAAAGATCCGAGCGGAGTGTGATTGTCCCCTCGTCGGCGATCTGCGCATCGATCCAGACCGTTACCGCAATTTCGAGGTTGGTCGCCGACAACCGGAGCTTGCCCTGCTCAGTCGCGAAGAGCACGTTGCCGAGCACCGGCAGCGTCGACTTCTTGGCGACCGCACGGGAAACATGACCGAGTGATCGTTGGAGTTCATCTTGCTGGCAGGAGAGCCGCACGCACGCTACCCCTTCTGTGTTCGTACACATTCTCGCTTGCGAATTATAGCATACCGAGTCGCCATCTCTCTCACGATTCCACGTCTCGGCCGGCGTGATGACGCATGCTCCACGGCTTCTGTGGTACGCGCGCGAACACCTCAACCAGTTGACAGTACGACACACATGTTCTACAATTCTAGAACGTTAGTTCTAAATGCGGTCCGGGTTTGAGCAACATGGACATGGAGAGGCTGAGATGACTGACACGACCGCGTTCGATCCCAAGAAATATCTGACGCGCGTGAATGGCGCAGAGTACCTTGAAGTCAAATGGCGGCTCGTCTGGTTCCGGCATGACAATCCGAACGGCCGCATTCACACCGAACTGGTGACGCACGAGGACAATATTGCGGTCTTCCGCGCCTTTGTCGAGATTCCAGAGCAAGGGAGCGCGACCGGCTGGGGCAGCGAATCGGCCGGAGATTTCCGTGACTACCTGGAAAAGGCAGAGACGAAGGCGCTTGGCCGCGCATTGGCGGCGCTCGGCTATGGCACCCAATTCTGCCCCGACTTCGACTTTGGTGCCGAGGACAACCGCGTCGTCGATTCTCCGATCGATATCAGCCGGACGCGCGCTCGTCGGCCCGCCAGTACCGAGCAGACGGCCGCGACGGCACGGCAGATCAAGTTCCTCTTTGCCATCGCACGGGAGGCTGGCATCTCCGACGAAGACCTCAATCGCGAGGCGCAGGAACTCTATGGCCGCAACGCCGAGGAACTCTACCGGCGGGATGCCTCCGCCTTCATCGAGCGGCTGCAGCAGCGACGTGAGTCGGTCCACGCGGCATCGTAGGTAGCCGGACGCGGCGAATGGAAGGGTGAATCAAATGGCGGCCAGTGTTCTCACCGATATCGCACGCGATAGTATCGGCATGGATCGGAGCCGGCTCGAGCGGCGCGCGAGCGTCCTCTACCTTCGGCTCGAAGATGGGTACGCTCAGATTGAGCGCGCGCTCGATGACGGCCAGGACGTCTCGCGCTGGGAAGATCTCTGGCAACGCCTCTTGCGCGAGTACGAACAGGTATCCGATCTCCTCGCGGTCTCGAATCAGTAGCTCTCCGAACGGGTGGTCAGACGTATCTGACCACCCGTTGTCTTCGCCCTCGGCGACCAATGCTCCCACCAATTTTCCGTGAATCCAGCGTACACTACTCCCGTTGATACCAGCGTTCACCGTAAAGATGGTGTCGAGGGGAGATGTTCATGGATTCCGCGATATCGCTCGATCTCGATCGTCTGCGCTCTGACCTGCGCATTCTCAACGATGTGACCTACCTCAATACCGGAACCGTCGGTATCATGCCAAAGCCGGTGCTCGAGAAGCATCTGGCGGCGATCGAGCAGTATGAAAGCGGCGGCCACCTGACGCAGCCAGCCGCACAAGAAGGCTATCAACGAGCACGTGAGGCGTTGGCTGCCCTGATCGGCGCTTCACCGGAGTGCATCGCGCTGACCCGTAACGCGACGGACGGCGTCAACTTAGTCGCCGCAGGTTTGAAGCTCGAACCAACTGCCGTCGCACTTACGACAGATCAAGAGCACCCGGCTGTCATTCTTCCGTGGTCGGCCGCCGAACGTCGGGGTGGCGCCCATCTCGAACTCTTCTCTATTGGGCCAGATCCCGAAGTGACGCTGACGAATTTCAAGCGCTCGCTTCGTCCGGAGACCAAATTGGTGATCGTGAGCCAGGTTTCCTGCGAAACCGGTCAACGGCTGCCGGTAGAAGAGATCTGTCGCATCTGTCGCGAACGCGGCATCCTCTCGATGGTCGATGCCGCGCAGTCGCTCGCGCAGTTCCCGATCGAAGTCAAACGAATCGGCTGCGATTTCATGACAGGAAACGGTCATAAGTGGATCGCCGGGCCAAAAGGCACCGGTTTTCTGTACGTGGCGCCGAATATGCTGCCGCTAGTCGACCCGATTCACGTCGGCGACGGCTCCGTTTCGCCCCGCTTCGACCGTGTTGCGCTCGGTGATAACCCGGCGGCCGGTGATTGGACATTCGAGCCGACTGCGTCGCGCTTCGAATACGGCACGCGCAACTGGCACACGTTCAGCGCACTCAGCGACTCGATCGCCTATCTGGCTGATATCGGTTGGAGCAACATCGAGGCACACTGCGCGGGGCTCAGCAGCGAACTGAAACAGCGCCTGAGCGACGAGCCAGGCGTCACGTTGCACTCACCGCTCGCCTGGGAGGACAGCTCCGCGCTCGTCACGTTCGGTTTTGCCGGCTGGAACGGTGTCGAACTGAGCCAGCGCCTCTGGAACGACTACAACATCGTTCAACGACGCGTGCAGGTGCCCAACGGTGTTCGCATCTCGTGCGCCTATTTCAACAATTCATCGGACATGGATCGGCTGTTCGAAGCGTTGCTCGAGTTGCGACGAGACTAACGTCCACAGGAAAAAGCCTGGGCCACCTTATTCAGGTGGCCCAGGCCTGTTGTCTTACATTGACATCGTTTACTTTGTAACGATGTCGACGCTCTTGATCGTGATCGGGGTAACCGGCTTCGATTGTTCGCCGGTGGCGCTGGTCGTTACCTGGGTGTTGGCGATCTTATCAACCACGTCCATTCCACCGGTGACCTCGCCGAAAATCGTGTAGTTCTTCTGCAAACGCCCGGTCATATCGGCCTGCACGATAAAGAACTGGCTGCCGTTGGTATTCGGGCCGGCGTTTGCCATGGCGACAATGCCGCGCGTGTAATCGCGCGTCACCGGCTCATCGGCGAAGCGGTAGCCCGGACCGCCGGTGCCGGTCCCGGTCGGATCGCCCGTCTGGATCATGAAGTTCTTGATGACCCGGTGGAACGGCACGTTGTTGTAGAAGCCCTGGGTCGCAAGAAAGACGAAGTTGTTGACGGTGATCGGGTCTTCCGTCGTGAACAGATTGATGACGATGTCGCCATCCGAGGTGTGGAGCGTGGCCTGACAGCCCTTGGTCTTATCCAACTCCATCGGAGGTGGCGACGACCATTGCTTCATGTTGTTCGATGACGACACCAAAGAGTCCTTTCCTGCGGAGGCTGAGACTCCGCATGCTGACTGAGCGGATGATCCGGGCGTACTTGCCGAGCCGCCACCGCCTCCGCACGCCACTACCAGCAAACAGACGAATCCACATACGAAAAGCCGCGCAAACGCGGTCACGGATCGTTCTATCCAACCACTCACTTCGGTTCGCAAGGGCCTGGCTTCTCCTCCTCATTCGCAACGAATTCGGGGCGACCGAACCTGGCCGTTACTCGGCGCGCGGTCCGGCAGCCGCGACTTCGGCCGGCAAGCTGCCGGCAAACGATTGAAAATTCCGCGCGAACATTTGCGCGAGCTTCCGTGCCTGCGCATCGTAGGCGTCCGGATCGGACCACGCCTTGCGCGGATTGAGCACGTTTTGCGGAACGCCGGGGCAGCTTTCCGGAACCAGAACGCCGAAAATCGGGTCCGGTTGTGCAGGAACGTCGAGCAACGCACCGCTCAGCACCGCGTCGATCATGGCACGGGTAAAGGCAATCGGTACGCGATCCGACGTCGAGGCGCTGCCACCGATCCAACCGGTGTTTACGAGCCAAACGGTGGAGTTATGGGCGACAACCATCTCGCCCAGGAGCTTCGCGTAGACGCTCGGCGGCAACGCCAGGAAGGGCGCTCCGAAACAGGTGCTGAAGGTTGCCTCCGGCTCGGTCAGTCCAACCTCGGTACCGGCGACCTTCGCCGTGTAGCCTGAGATGAAGTGATACATCGCCTGCTCGGGCGTCAGCCGAGAAATCGGCGGCAGTACACCAAAGGCGTCGGCGGTGAGGAATATGACATTGCTTGGATGCCCGCCCGTGCCGTCAACTGAATGGTTCGGGATCGCCGACAACGAATAGGCGGCCCGCGTATTCTCGGTCAGCGAATCGTCGTTGAAATCGACCTTGCGTGTCATCGGGTCCATCACGACGTTTTCGAGCACCGTTCCGAACTCTTCCGTCGTCTGGTAGATCTCAGGCTCCGAGTCCTTCGACAGCCGAATCACCTTGGCGTAACAGCCGCCCTCGAAATTGAAGATTCCATTGTCGTTCCAACCGTGCTCGTCATCTCCAATGAGCGAGCGGTTGGGATCGGTCGACAAGGTCGTCTTGCCGGTTCCGGAGAGCCCGAAAAAGAGCGCCGTATCGCCGTTCTTGCCGAGGTTTGCGGAGCAATGCATCGACAGGGCGCCACGAGCCGGCAGTAGATAATGCATGACGGTGAAAATCGACTTCTTGATCTCGCCGGCGTATTCTGTGCCGCCAATGAGCAGCAGCTTCTTCGCAATGTTGAGAATGACGAAGGCGTCGGAACGGGTACCATCGCGCTCTGGAACGGCATGAAAGCCAGGCGCCGACAGGACGGTGAAGCCGGGTTCTGTGTCGAAATGAGTTCCGGCTGGCGTGTCGATAAAGAGGTTACGCACAAAGAGGCTATGCCAGGCATATTCGGTCACAACACGGACCGGCAGGCGAAAATCAGCGTCGGCTCCGACGTAGCAGTCCTGAACGAAAATGTCGCGCCCCTCGAAATATTCGGCGAGGCGTGCATGAAGCGCATCGAACTTTTCCGGAGAAAACTCCTTGTTTCCCTCCCACCAGATGCGATCTTCGGAGGACGGTTCGCGGACGATGAACTTATCTTTTGGAGTGCGGCCAGTGAAGCGCCCGGTGGAAGCGACGAGTGGACCAAAATGAGAGATTTCGCCTTCGTGTCTGAGAACGGTCTGTTCGTAGAGAACCGAGGTAGGGGGAGTCCAGAACACCGCACCAGGTCGCTGAATGCCGAGTGACTCCAGGCCCTGGTGCGTGCCAGTACTTGCCACGTCCGTCGTATTCATATCACCTCCAGGTTCGACTGCTTGTTTCCTTTGTCACGAGGACAGACGGATACTTCCCTGTCTTTTTCGAACGAACGGCAGCGTCCGTCCGAAACCACGCGTACGGCACGGTCAATCAGCGCGGCAACGGGCCACCGTCCGCACGCATCTTCTGATGCTACAACGGCCCGCGCCAACCGGCAATCATTGCCGCAACCGCGACGATGCGATGCCAACGTCGCGCGCGCAAAGCGCGCGCCACCGCTCACGCAGACAGCGCTAGAGGATCAACATCGCGTCGCCAAAGCTGAAAAATCGATAACGATTCTTCACAGCTTCGGCATACGTGGCGAGGATTCGTTCGCGCCCCGCAAACGCGCTCACCATGAGCATCAACGTCGAGCGGGGAAGATGGAAGTTCGTTATGAGAGCATCGACCGTTCGGAATTGGAATCCGGGCGTGATGAAGAGGGAGGTCCAGCCTGATTGCCCGGAGCCCCGCATCTGAGCCGGGTCGATCGACTCCAGCGTGCGGCAGCTCGTCGTACCAACCGCAATCACCCGCCCGCCGCGCGAGCGTGTTTCGGCGATCGCGGCGAGCGTCTCAGGCGGTACGTGAAACCACTCGGCGTGCATCTCATGCTCGCGCACATCCTCAACCTTGACGGGTTGAAACGTACCGATTCCAACATGGAGCGTCACCTCCACGATCCGAACGCCGCGCTGCCGGATCTCAGTCATCAGTTCGGGCGTGAAATGTAGGCCAGCCGTCGGCGCGGCGGCGGAACCTTCGATACGAGAATAGACCGTTTGATAACGCTCAGGATCGGTGAGTCGTTCATGGATGTACGGCGGCAGCGGCATCTCGCCGAACGCGTTCAAGCGATCCGAAACCTCATCAGGCAGCACCACGACGGCCGAGCCTTCAGGACGTCGCTCTACGATCGTGACACGCGCGTCGGTTCGCTCGCCGTCACGATCGGCCAATACGATCTCGCTGCCCGCTTTCAAACGGCGGCCGGGACGAACAAGCGCTTCCCAGCACCCCTCACCGAGCGGTCGCAGGAGCAGGATTTCCGCGTGCCCGCCGGTCGGGCGCCAGCCATGCAGGCGCGCTGGAATGACTCGCGAGTCGTTGACGACCAGCAAATCGTCAGGGCTCAGGTAGTCGATGATATCGCGAAATATGCGGTGCTCGAGTCGATCGCGCCCTCGATCGAGCACGAGCAAGCGCGAGCGATCGCGTGGTTCGAGCGGCGTCTGCGCGATAAGTTCGGGCGGTAGTTCATAGTCGTAGTCTGAGATCAGGATCGGGTCGGGCGCTTGCCTGTGAAGCTCGGGCGACATCTATGCGCGCTCGTCGTCATCGTCAAAGAAACTGGTCTGTTGATCGTCGCGACCGAGCGGGTAGTTGATCGAGAGGTGGCTGTAGGCATGTCGTGTCGCAACGCGCCCGACGCGTGTTCGTTGCAGGAAGCCGAGCTGGATCAGATACGGCTCGTAGACATCCATGATCGTGTCCGGCTCCTCGCTCGTGGCGGCAGCGAGCGTATCGACGCCAACCGGACCTCCGTCAAACTTGTTGACGATCGTCAGCAGGATACGTCTGTCGATGTCATCGAGTCCGAGCGGATCAATCTCAAGCAGATCGAGCGCTTCTCGGGCCACCGGAGCGGTGATTACGCCTTCTGCGCGGACTTGCGCGAAGTCGCGCACGCGCTTAAGCAGCCGGTTGGCAACACGCGGCGTGCCGCGGGAACGAAGCGCGATCTCGCTGGCGGCGACCGTTTCCATTTCGACTCCGAGGATGCGTGCCGAACGCGCAACGATCTGTTCCATCGCCTCCTGGTCATAGAAGTCGAGCCGGAAGATCGAGCCGAAGCGATCGCGCAGCGGAGACGTGAGCAATGCCAGTCGCGTCGTCGCGCCGATGAGCGTGAAGCGCGGCAGGTTGATCCGCATCGTGCGCGCGCCAGGGCCTTTGCCGAGAATGATGTCGACGGCGTAGTCCTCCATCGCCGGATAGAGCACTTCTTCCACGACGCGGCTCAGACGGTGAATCTCGTCGATGAAGAGGACGTCGCCCGGCTTCAGGTTGGTGAGGATCGAAACAAGATCGCCCGCGCGTTCGATGGCCGGTCCCGCGGTGACCCGCAGATTGACGCCCATCTCAGCCGCGACGATCGACGCCAGCGTCGTCTTACCCAGGCCCGGTGGTCCATAGAGCAACACGTGATCGAGCGTCTCGCCACGCACCTGGGCCGCCTGGATGCCGATGCTCAGCCCGTTCTTGACCTTGTCCTGGCCCACATACTCTGAAAGGCGTCGTGGGCGGAGTCCGCCCTCGATCGGCGCGTCTTCTTCGCGTTGTCGACCCGAAACGACTCGATCGCTCATCGATACCCTATCGCCCGCTCAGCGTCGATTACCTGATAGAAGTATATCAATCCGACCAGAACATTTGTGCGGATACGTACTCGACGCGCACTTCACGCCTGATCCGGCAGTTCCGCCTCGTCGATCAACATGATCGGGATGCCGTCTTCGATCCGGTAGCGTCGTCCGCACTGCTGGCAGACGAGTTTGTCGTTTTCCAGCTTGACTTCCGTCTTGCAAACGGGGCAGGCAAGAATGGCCAAGAGTTCTTCACTGATCGGACTCTGTTCCGCCGCACTCACTTGAATACTCCCTTCGATCCGACAGTATCAGCCTCATTCGTGCTTCATCTTAGCAGGGAACACACCGAGTTCGGCCAGCGACTCCGCAACGTCGTGCGTAAGCACATCGTTCCCGGCCAGGCCGAGTTCAATCATCGCCCGCGCGGCGGACTCGACGGTTGGGTCGACCGCTCTCGGCTCGTACATCCGCGGCAGATCGAGCGCCTCGCTGGCATCCACCTCGGGCGGCACTGGCAGATCGAGCCCCAAAATGTCGCGAATGACGCGGGTGTAACCGGCAACCATCGCGTTGAGCGAGTGTTCCCGCTCGACGAAGGCACGGGCATTCTCTCCCAACTGACGCGCGAGGTCGTTCTGGCTGGCGAACGTTTCTAAGAACGCCTCGATCGTCGCTTCTTCCAGCACATCGAGCGGAACCTTGGCGACGACGCCGTCCGGCAACTCCTGAAACGATCCGGTGCCGCTCACCAGCACGGGTCGTCCGGCTGCCATCAGCCGAAGCAAGCTTGCCGACGTCTCTCCGGCCGTCGGATAGCGCAGGTTCACGACAGTGTCAGCCGCTGCCGCGACCAGTCGCGCCGTCAGATCGTCAACGTAACCGAGCGTTTCGACCGCATTCGTCAGCCCGTACAGCCCGATCCAACGCGCCAAGGGCACGTTCGGTGAAGCATTCCCGGCGATCAGCAGCATTGCCGCACGCCGTCGTCGCAGTCGTTGCAGGCTGCGCAGTACGACGTCGATCCGCTTGTGCGGATTGATTTGAGTGACCGATGCTACAACAAAGAGATCGGGTGGCAGATCGAGCGCTCGGCGAGCATCGTCTCGATCGATCACTGGCGGCAGGCGAATGCCCATCGGCACCACACTGACGCCCGTCTCGCCGCGTATAGCGAGCACTTGCGCCCGCGCATATTCGCTATGCACGATCAGATACTTCGAGCGCTCAATCAACTCCTCAGAGAGAGGATAGTTAAACAGCGCTTCGGGGATACGGCCCTGCAGCACGCGATCGGCAACAGCAAGCCCTTCGGAGCCGTAGTGCTCGCCCATCATTGACCGGTAGCGTTTGGCGCCACCACGTCGTGACAGGGACGCCAGCATCAGATGATGCAGCATCGTGTCGTGCAGCACGAGCAGTCCGGGACGGCGCACGGCAATTTCATACATGTACAGATGCGCCGGACTGTTGCCGAACTGGTAGACAACGAGATCATACGGATCACGCGCGTCCAGCCGCTTGAAGCGTCGCGCCGGAAAGATGCGGAGCTTTCCGAACGGATGGAACGGCTCCGGCTGGTAGTCATCGACGAAGACGTCGATCGGCCAGTGCTGCCCGAGGATAGCGAGCAGTTCCTCGTTGTACTGAGAGATGCCAGATGCGACCGGACGCAGCGGAGTAAACCAGGCGATTCTCTGTGCTTCAGGCATGGGCCAGCAAACGTTCGACGACCCGATCCCAGCGAATGTCGCGCGCCCTCAGTCGCGCGTTCTCGCCCAGCCCCCGTGCACACGTCTCGTCATCAAGCAATCGACGTAGCCCCTGCGCCACCGGCTCGGGCCGCGCTTCTTCGACGACGATGCCCGTCCGCCCATCCTCGACCAGCTCCAGCACTCCTCCCGCGTCTGACGTCGTGAGAACCGGTTTGCCGGCGGTAAAGGCCTCAACGGTCACAAGCCCGAAGTCCTCATCGACCGGAGCGTAATACACTGCGCGTGCCCGGTTGTAATACGAAACGACGTCGCACGAATCGATGCGGCCGGTGAAGATCACCCGGTGCGCGATGTCCAGCCGGCGGGCCTGCTCACCCAACGCATCTGTCTCGGGGCCATCGCCAGCAATAACCGCCTTGTATGGCTCACCCGCCAGCGCCAGTGCTTCGAGCAGGAGATCGATTCGCTTGGCCCGATCGAGACGCGACACGCTGAAGATGTAGTCGTCGTACGACTCGGGCGCCAGGCCATCAAGTGTAATGGGCACGTGCAGCGGCTCCGCCGTCAGGCCGACTGACGCCTCTAGGCGACGGGCGACGTTCTCGGAATTCGCGAAGAGTTCCTTACACTCGCCCAAGCCGCGCCGGTCGATTTCGACGATCCGCCGTCGGACTTCGTTATCTTCTTCACTATTCGTGAACTCGGAAAGCGGCGTGCCATAGAGATCGTACGCCTGGCGATGCTGGTGAATGACCCAGGCGATCTTATTCGGATGTTTCACGGCCCACGTCGGAAACTTCGTGCAGATAACCAGATCG
>Ga0070681_10004057_pt1 | contig 13825 bp, 14 predicted proteins | sample KBSC83BmetaG_FD_65650 | JGI IMG/M metagenome (GOLD analysis project Ga0070681, IMG submission 65650) | Corn rhizosphere microbial communities from Kellogg Biological Station, Michigan, USA - KBS C8-3B metaG | ecosystem: Host-associated > Plants > Roots > Rhizosphere | place: USA: Michigan... | reverse complement strand
TCCCGTGAGTTGGCCGTTGAGGTAGGCCTCGCACATCATGCGGAGACCCTGGGCGCGCAAGACCCCGAGCGGACGCTGGTCTCCTGCCTTCTTGCGCGCGGCGGCGTAGGCGTCGACAGCCGCCTTCACGACGACCGCGTCGACGCCGGGCATGTTGGCGGTGATCCAGCCGATGCCGTCGTCGTCCATGCACATCGTGACGTCGGCTTCCTTGGCGGCGTCGCGATGACGTTCGTTGAGGTCGCGCGGGTGAACCCTCGCGACTGCGCGCGCCACCTTTTGCTTGAACTCGCTGACGCTGAGCGACTCGGCACCCGGCAGCACGATCTCTTCCACCTGCGCGCACTTGTCCTGACCGAGCCGCGAGGTTGCCGCGACCATCTTGCGGACGTGTGCTGCGGTGATCAGGCCGTCCAGCCACATGCCGAGCGTCTGCGGCAGGTGGGTGTGCAGACGCTTGGTCCGATGCACCTCCGCCTGCGCCTGATGCAGGGGCAGGCGCAGCGCGACGGACGCTTCGTTTGCCGTGGGCTCTTGGTCGTCCCAGCCCCTGAAGCCACGATGCTCGTGCGCGAGCTGAGCGAGGGCCATCGCCTTCTTGGCCGCTGCGTGCGACTCGACCCGATCCCATGCCTTGAGCAGCCGCGGCAGATCCGCCGGCGCGAGCTCCGAGCCGTCGATCGCCTCCAGCAACCCGACCGTCGAGGAGGAGATGTGGCCATCCTCGATCCACGACAGGACGACCGTCGCGGGCACGCCTTGGCCGTTCCACCGGGACACGTCCAACCGCTCGTCGCCAGGGAGGTCAAAGACCTCCACCGGCAGCTCGAACGGCATCGCGATCACGTCTCGGACATTACGGGCAGGGTCCGACAGTTTCGGGGCCCGACCGAGACGCCCGACGAGTCCTGTGCACGACGGGATCTCCGGTCCTTCTTTCGGCTTCTCCCGCAACAAGCCGATGCCCGGCTCGCCGCGATGGAGCCGGCGCTCTCGATCGTGAGCGAACGTGATCATTTAGCGGCTCTTGGTCCTGTTCACACGCTCAGCGGGTCACGAAGTTGATCACGTTCGCTCATTGGAGAGGCGCCGTTTCCGATCAGGGCGTGACGGGTGAGGAGCTGTCCCTTCGCTTCTCGACGCTGCGCCGGGTGACGTTGCGCGACTGCACGCTGCCGGGACTGGACCTGACCGAGGCGAAGCTCGAGGAGGTACGTCTGGAGCGCTGCTCCTTGACGAGGGCACAGTTCAACGGCGCGAAGGTGAAGCCGCTCCGCATCGAGGGGTGCGAACTCTCCGGCGTGACCGGCGCGGCTGCCCTGGCGGGCGCGTCGATCCATCCCGATGACCTGCTGACGCTGGCAGCGAGCCTCGCGGAGGCCATCGGGATGACGGTCAGCGCGGACGAGGAATGAGCCCGAGGGGGCGTGTCGGTGCGCGGCCGCCGGGAAACGCCGGGGCAAAATGGAACGAGGCCCCTGCATGTATGAGATGCAGGGGCCTCGTACGTTCCCGGCGCACTAACACCTGCGATTGCTCGCCGTGCCATGCCTTCCGGGCCCGGTCTCCGGTCTCGTGGACCCGCTTCCCGGCTTCGGTTGCCCGCTGCCGTTCCGCGTTGCGAAGGTCGCCCTCCGCGTGGTCCCCGTCTCCGGTGACAGGGAGATTTGTACGACGCCGCGAGACGCAGCACAAGGGCTTTCGGCAAAGTTCATCCGAATAGTTTTCGCGTCCACAGCTTGTCCACCGAAAACCCCGCGTCATCCCGAAGTTGTCCACCGAACTGTCCACACGGCTGACGTCTGTCGGGGATATCTGACGCCCTGTTAGATTTCGCCGGTGACTCCCCGGCCGCCCCTCGCTGGGCTGACCGTCGTCGAGGTCTCGATGCTCGGTCCCGCCGCGATCACCAGCGCGCTCGTCGACCTCGGCGCCAACGTCATCAAGATCGAGCCGCCGACCGGTGACTACATCCGCCAGATGACCTGGCCGATCGTCGATGGCGTCTCGCTGATGCACCTGCACGTCAATCGCGGCAAGCGCAGCATCACCCTCGACCTCCGCACCGACGCCGGCAAAGGCGTCTTCCGCGAGATCGTGCGGGACGCCGTCGTCGTCGTCGAGGCGATGCGACCTGGCGCTCTTGCCCGGCTCGGTATCGGCCCGGACGACCTGCGCCCCGACAACCCCAAGCTCGTCTTCGCGAGCATCAGCGGTTACGGCGCCACCGGCCCCTACAAGGACTACCCCAGCCACGGCATCGCCTACGACACCTGGGCGGGCATCGTCACGCCGGCCGTCGACGACGAGGGCTTCACCTACATTCCCGAGCACGTGTCGATCGGCATCTACGCCGCTCCTTTGTACGGCGCCCTCGCGATCCTCGCCGCGGTGCTGCGCGCTCGCGAGACCGGCCACGGCGCCGACCTCGAGCTCGCACAGTCGGACTGCGCCGCCGCGTTCGACTGGTATCGCAGCGAGACCTGGAGGGCCTACGAACGCCCCGAGGACGAGGTCACGGGCAACCCCTCTGACGACTACGAACGCCGCGCTCCCGGCACCGCGGGCATGCGCGAAGGCGTCCGTTACCAGATCTACGCGACCCTCGACGGCCACGTGCTGTTCATGGCCAGCGAGCAGGCGTTCTGGCGCAACTTCTGCGAGGGCGTCGAGCGGATGGACCTGTTCGAGCGCTGGCCGGGGTCGACGTACGCCGATCATGCCCGCGGCAACCGCGAGCTGCAGGCCGAGCTCAAGCGCATCTTCGCGTCGCGGACGTGCGCGCAGTGGATGGACTTCGGCGGGCAGGTCAACACGCCGATCGCGCCCGTCAACACGCCGAGGACCTTGGCCGCGGACCCGCAGTTCCAGGCGCGGCTCGGCTGGATCCCGGCCGCACAGCTCGGCGCCGACCAGCTGGGGTTCCCGGTGAAGTTCGCCGGTGAGGAGCTGCCGGTGCCGACGAAGGCGCCCGAGGTCGGTGAGCACACCTACGAGGTGCTGCGCGCGGCGTGTGACTACGACGATCAGACGATCGCGAACCTCAGGGCCGCCGGGGCGTTCGGGAAGAAGTCGTGAGCAGCGCATCGATCGCCGCGCTCGTGCAGGACGCCGGCGCGAAGTACGCCGACGCCGAGGCAGTCGTCGATGGCGAGCGCCGGGTGTCGTTCGCCGAGCTGGCCGCGCTGGTGCGGCATGGCGCCGCGTTCTGCGTGTCACGTGGGGTCCAGCCCGGCGAGCGGGTCGCCGTCTGGGCGCCCAACTCCCTCGAGTGGATCATCGCCGCGCTGGGCGCGGTTTCCGCAGGGGCCGCGCTGGTGCCGCTGAACACACGGTTCAAGGGTGACGAGGCGGCATACATCCTTGACAAGAGTCGCGCAGCGCTGACGTTCGTCGCGCCACCGTTCCTCGGCAACGACTACGCCGCGATGCTGCGTCAGTCAGTGAGGGGCGACCGTGAGGGCGTGGTCACCCTGGACGAGTCGCTGTGGGACCTCGACGTGCCGGCCGAGATCGACGAGCGGATCGCGTCGCTCGGTCCGGACGACATCGGCGACGTCATCTTCACCTCGGGCACGACCGGACGGCCGAAGGGCGTCGTCACGACCCACGCGCAGACGCTGCGCGTCTTCGACACGTGGAGCGAGGTGGTCGGACTCGCCGAGGGCGACCGCTACCTCGTGGTCAACCCGTTCTTCCACACGTTCGGCTACAAGGCAGGCATCATCGCCTGCCTGCTGCGCGGCGCGGCGATCGTGCCGCAGCCCGTGTTCGACGTGCCCGCGGTGCTATCACTCATCGGGCGCGAGCGCATCTCGGTGCTGCCCGGCCCGCCGACGCTCTACCAGTCGATCCTCGACGCGCGTGCCCCATCGCACGATCTGTCGTCGCTGCGGCTTGCCGTCACCGGCGCTGCGGTCGTGCCGGTTGCGCTGGTCGAACGCATGCGCTCCGACCTCGGCTGCGAGACCGTCCTGACGGCCTACGGGCTGACCGAGGCGACCGGCACCGTGACGATGTGCCGCCGCGACGACGACGCCGAGACGATCGCGACCACGTCCGGCCGCGCGATCCCCGACACCGAGGTGCGGGTTGTCGACGCTGACGGCCGGCCGGTCCCGGTCGGGGAGCCCGGCGAGGTCGTCGTACGCGGTTACAACGTCATGCAGGGTTACTTCGAGGACGCTGAGGCGACGGCGCAGGCGATCGACGCGGACGGATGGCTGCACACCGGCGACATCGGCGTCCTCGACGAGCGCGGCAACCTCCGCATCACCGACCGGCTGAAGGACATGTACGTCGTCGGCGGGTTCAACGCCTATCCCGCAGAGATCGAGCAGGTGCTCGCGACGCATCCGTCGATCGCGGAGGCTGCTGTCGTCGGGGTGGCGGACGAGCGGCTCGGCGAGGTCGGCCGCGCGTTCGTCGTGGCGCGGCCGGGTGAGTCGGTCGACCCGGACGAGGTCGTCGCGTTCTGCAAGGAGCGGATGGCCAACTACAAGGTGCCGCGGTCGGTCGAGGTCGTGGATGCGTTGCCGCGCAACGCGTCCGGCAAGGTGCTGAAGTTCGAGCTGCGGCAAGGGACGGCGGCGCGGTGACCGCCGAGTTCGACGGGCAGAAGTTCCGGCAGGTGCTCGGGCACTTCCCGACCGGCGTGGCGGTCGTCACCGGCATCGACGCCGATGGCCAGCCGGCAGGCATGGCGGTCGGCAGCTTCACATCGGTGTCGCTCGACCCGCCCCTTGTCGCGTTCATGCCGGACAAGTCGTCGTCGAGCTGGCCGAAGTTCCGCGACTCCGGCGCGTTTTGCGTGAACATCCTCGGCGCCGAGCAGGAGTCGGTGTGCCGGGCGTTCGCGATGAAGGGCGGCGACAAGTTCGCCGAGCTGGCGTGGCATCCGGCGTCGTCCGGATCGCCGATCCTCGACGGTGCACTCGCGTGGATCGATTGCGACATCGACGTCGTGCACGAAGCCGGTGACCATTTCATCGTCATCGGCCTCGTTCGGGAGCTCGACATCGGCACGCCGGCGTTGCCCCTGGTGTTCTTCCAGGGTGGTTATGGGCGGTTCTCCTCGCTGTCGCTCGCGGCGTGGGAGAGCGACCTCGGCGTGCAGATGCGCTCGGCCGACCTCGCGCGTCCGCACATGGAGGCGCTCGCCGAGGAGCTCGACGTCGAGTGCGTCGCGAGCGCTGTCGTCGGCGAGGACATGGTGCTGGTCGCGCGGGCCGGCACGTTGCGGTCGGAACGTCTGCCGACGGCTGTCGGACAGCGCATTCCGTTCGAGCCGCCGATGGGCACGGCCTTCGTCGCATGGGCTTCGGATGCGGCGCGCCAGGCGTGGTTCGACCGGCTGGGCGCCGCGGCCAAGGACGAGGCGACCGTGGCTGCACTCGACCGGACGCTCGCCGAGGTGCGGGAGGCGGGTTACTCGGTAGCGCGCGGCCACCGCTGGCACAAGCAGGCGGCCGAAGTGCTCGCCCGCGAGCAGCCGGATCAGCATCGCGACGAGACGGCGCAGGAGATGCATCGGCTGATCGCGATGCTGCCGCCGGAGTACGAGTCGCCCAACGTCGACGCGGACGACGTCCGGACCGTGAACACTCCGGTGTTCGGGCCGCACGGGAGCGTCGTGCTCGTCCTCTCGGTCACTGTCGCGGGGCGTCGTACCCTCACCGCCGACCTGCCGTGGACGGTCGAGCGGCTGAAGACGGCGGCGGCTGCCGTGACGAAGGCGCTCGAGGGGGAGGTTCAGCAGTGACGCACGGTCTCGACCTCGGCACGCTGCTGCTGCGCGTCGCGCTCGGCGTCACGATGCTGGCCCACGGCTACAACCATGCGTGGGGCGGCGGCAAGCTCGCCGGCACCGCCCGGTGGTTCGAGTCGATCGGCATCCGGCCGGGGCGCGTGCACGCGTTCCTGGCAACCTCGACTGAGCTTGTGGTCGCGCCGCTGCTGTTCCTGGGCCTGCTGACTCCGCTCGCAGCGGCGGGTGTGCTCGGCGTGATGCTGGTGGCGCTGATCTCCAACCACCTGAAGAACGGCTACTTCATCTTCCGGCCCGGCGAGGGCTATGAGTACGTCCTGTTCATCACCTTCGCCGCGCTGGCGCTCGCGGCGCTCGGAGGCGGTGGCTGGTCGATCGACGATCGGCTTTTCGTCCACGGCGTGCCCGGGTGCCGCTGGTTGTTCGGGTGGCACGGCCTGCTGGTCGCGGCGGTAGCGGGGGGCGGGGGAGCCGGCCTGCTGCTGGCCACCTGCTGGCGCCCGAAGAGGTAATTCGTTATGGTGCGTAACCTAAGTAGAACTTGTTCTAAAGTCCGCGCAGCGGAAGAGCACAGGGAGTCGTGATGGAGTTCGGTCTGTTCATCCAGAACTACGTGCCCAACCACCGGCGCGAGCAGGACCCCGAGGCCGAGCATCACGCGATCTTCGAGGACCTCGAGGCGGTCATCGCGGCTGACAAGGCGGGCTTCAAGTTCGTCTGGATCACCGAGCACCACTTCCTCGACGAGTACTCCCACCTGTCCGCGAACGACGTCGTCGCGGGCTACCTCGCGGCGCGCACCGAGCGGATCCACATCGGTGGCGGCATCTTCAACCCGTTGCCTGCCGTCAACCACCCTGCGAAGCTCGCCGAGCGCGTCACCTACCTCGACCACGTGTCGAAGGGTCGGGTCGAGTTCGGCACCGGCCGCGGCGCCGGCTCGCACGAGATCCTCGGCTTCCTTCAGCACCTCGGAGTCACTGACACCAACGCGACGAAGGAGATCTGGGAAGACGTCATCCGGGAGTTCCCGAAGATGTTCACCCAGGAGACCTACGAGGGCTACCAGGGCAAGTACTGGTCGCTGCCGCCGCGCAAGATCCTGCCGCGTCCGTACGGTCCGGCGCACCCAGCGATGTGGTACGCCGCGGGCAACCCGCCGTCCTACGAGATGGCCGGCCGCATGGGTCTCGGCGTGCTCGGCTTCTCCCTCGATCGCTGGGACAAGGTCGAGAAGCTGCGCAAGTCCTACAAGGACGGCATCGCGCAGGCCGAGCCGGTCGGCGCGTTCGTCAACGACAACATCATGTCGTGCATTGCGGCGTACGTCGCCGAGGACCGGGAGAAGGCGTTCGAGTCCTACGTCAACGCCAAGCCCAACTACCTGGTGTCGCAGGTCTACCGCTACCACGACACCTTCCCGGCGCCGGAGTGGATGCCGAAGTGGCCCGAGACGTTGCCTGAGCCGGACATGGAGATGGCGAAGCTCGCGTCGCAGTTCGGCGGCATCGTCATGGGTGACCCGGACGACGCGCTCGCGCAGTGCAAGAAGTGGGAGGAGACCGGCATCGACCAGCTGGTCTTCGGCATCGGGCCGGCGCCGATCGAGGAGACGATCAAGACGATCGAGCTGCTCGGCAAGCATGTCATCCCGAAGATCGACACCGACCCCGAGGTGTCGACGACGCGGTACCGCCGGTTGGCAGCCGGCGGCTGACCGCCACGTGGCCAGCCGTTGACAGCGACTTGAGAAGATCACCTCGTGGGACTGTCGCGACGGGAGCTGTTCACGGTCCCTAACGGGCTCACCGTCGCGCGCCTGGTGATGACACCGTGGGTCGTCAAGCGGCTACATGACGACCCGCATACCTGGCCGATCGCCGCTGCGTTCGCGTTCTCGGACAACTTCGACGGCATCCTCGCCCGCGCGGGTGAGAACCGCCCACGCCTCGCCCGGCTGGGGTTCCGCACGTCGGAGTTCGGCCGCAAGGCCGACCCGCTCACCGACAAGGTGTTCACCGCGGCCGTCGTCGGTGCCGGCATGCACAACGGTGTGATCCCGCCGGCACTGGGCGCCGCGTCGCTGGCGCAGAAGGCCGCCGTCAGCGCGGTGACGGTGTGGAACGAGTCACGTGGCGTCGAGATGGCAGTGACCCGGCTGGGTAAGCGGGCCGAGTTCGCCACCAACATGGCCTACGGACTGTTGTTCATCTCGACCAGCCTCGAGCCTGAGCACCGCCGCGTCGTCCGGCCGCTCGCGATCGCCATCGGGGCCGCGGGAACTGCCGCGGCCACCTACGCCGGCTACACCTACTGGCGCGACGGACGTCGCTGACAGGACCATGGCTCGCTGCGCGAGGATGGGCGGATGGCGCACATCCACGACACGACCATGTCGCCGACGAAGCTCGAGCTGCTGGGGCCCTGGCTCAGGAAGCAGCGCTGGTACGCCGGCAACGGGCGGCCTGACCTCACGAAGGTCGGCGGCTTCCGGCTGGACGATCCTGAGGGTGAAGTCGGGATCGAGTTCATGTTCGTCCGCGACGGCACGGACGGCGACGGGACGACGTACCACGTCCCGATGACCTACCGCGGAGCCCCGCTCGACTCGAACGACGCTGCGTTGATCGGCAATGGCGAGCACGGCGTCCTCGGCAAGCGGTGGATCTATGACGGTGCGCACGACCCTGTGCTGATGGCGCAGGTGGTCGCGCTGCTGCAGGGCAAAGCGGTCCCGCAACACCAGTCGCAGAGTGACACCGTCGACCCGACGGTCCAGGTCGTCAACGCCGTGAGCGCGGATGCCGAGCGCGCGGCAATCGCGGACAGGACCCGAGTGCTGCGTGTCCTGGGAGTCGACGTGCCACTGGACGGGGCCACGTGCGTGATCGCCGGCTGGCGGACCGCGACAGGCGCCGACGAGCGCGGCCCCGTGATCACGCTCGACTAGCGTTCGCTGGGTGAACGACGACGAGGCGAGGCAGCTTCGCACCCGCTGCACCAGGTTCGTGAACGGTCATGGGCAGCAGTCCGCGGCTGACTATCTCGCGACCGTGCCTACTCAGACCGAGACGGACCGCTATGGCGAGGGTGGTGTCGTCGCGGAGCTCGAGACCTACGTCGCGGATCTCCTCGGCAAGCCGGCCGCTGTCTTCTTCCCGAGTGGCACGATGGCGCAGCAGGTCGTGCTCCGCATCCGTGCGGACCGCAGCGGGCGAGCGACGATCGTCTTTCACCCGACCTGCCACCTGCGTCTGCACGAGGACGGTGCGCTCGAACGCGTCCAACGGCTCGTCGGCCGCGCCGTCGGCGACGCCGACCGGCTCCTGACCCTCGACGACCTACGCGTTGTCGCGGAGCCCATCGCGGCCCTGCTGGTCGAGCTTCCGCAACGCGAGATCGGTGGTCAGCAGCCCGAGTGGGAGGACCTGGTCGCGCAGGTCGCATGGGCCCGCGAGCGAGGGGCGGCCGCGCATCTGGATGGCGCGCGCGTCTGGGAGTCCGCCGCGAGCTACGGCAAGACCCCGGCGGAGATCGCCGCCTTGTTCGACACGGCGTACGTGTCCTTCTACAAGGGCATCGGCGCACTGCCCGGTTGCTGCGTCGCCGGTGACGCGGATGTCATGGCTCAGGCGCGCGAGTGGCGCAAACGGATGGGCGGCACGCTGTTCGCGCTCTGGCCGAATGCCGCCTCTGCACTCACCTGTCTGCACCAGCGACTGCCGCGGATGGCGCCCTACGTCGAGCATGCCCGAGCGCTCGCCGATGCACTGAGAGCTGTCGACAGCGTTCGCGTCGTCCCGGATCCGCCGCAGGCATCGATGATGCATCTGCTGCTCGACGTCTCGTCGCAGGACTTCGAGACCAACGTCAGGCGGCTGGCGACCGAGGACGGCATCTGGACCTGGCCCAAGGCTGCCCCTACCGTCGACCCGCGAACGCAGAAGGTCGAGCTGTCCGTGGGCGAGGCGACCTGCCAGTGGGATCCGAAGGAGCTGGCCGGCGTGATCGCGCGGCTCGCCGAACCGGTGCCCCGCTAGCGGCGGTGGCGACGGAAGTGCAGGACCTGGGTGTCCTCCTCGACGTGCGCGTCGGTCACCCGGTCGGCGTCGTCGTCGGCGACAGTGAGAGTGACGAGCCACGAGCCACCCGGAGCCTCGTCGACGTGCAGCCCCTGCACGCGGATGCCGCGCTGCTCGGCGCGTGACCGCGCGAGGTATCCCGCCTGGGCAGCGTTGTGCGCAGTGATCGCGAACGGTCCGACCTCAGCCATCAGTCGCCTCCCTCTGCTCGTGATCCCCAGGGCGACCGCCGGTCAATCCAAGGGGCCGAACCACCGCTGAATCCGGCTCGCTCCGAACTCGTCCTTCTCGGCCGCGACCGCCACGGACGGTGGCGTGAAGGGGCCGCCCTCCACGCCCTGAGCGGTGAGGAAGGTGACCTCGACCCGGGCGACGGTCCCGCCCCCGAACTCGATGTAACAGTTCCCGTAGCCGTCATACGGCGTGACGTCGCGGCCGTCGAGCATCGACAGGATCTGCTCCGCGACCACGGCTGCGGCGCGTTCGGCGAAGACCCCCGCGCGAGGCACCGGGGCATCGGCGACGTCCCCGATGGCGAACACTCCGTCGTACGACGTCCGAAGCGTGTAGGGGTCGACGTGCACCCATCCGTCGGTGCCCGTCGGCAGCGAAGCGACGACCTCCGGCGCGCGATGCCGTGGCACTCCGAGCAACAGGTCGTAGGACACCTCGGCGCCGTCGTCGAGCTGGACCGTGCGTCTCGCCGGGTCCACCGACGTCATCCGCGTCGCCGGCCGGAACGTGATGCCGTGCTCGGCGAATGCGTCCTGAAGTGCAGCGGACGTCGCCGGCGAAGGCGGCACCGGCGACGGCAGGGGACTCACGACGGTGATCTCCGCGCTGTCGCGCCGCCCGGTGGACCGCAGCAGGTCGTCGAGCATCAACGCGGTCTCGGACGGGGCCGGCGGGCACTTGTAGGGCGTCCCGGCGACGGCGATCACCGCGTGACCGCCGGCGAAGTCGCGCACCGCGTCTGCGGCTCGTTCGGCGCCGGCGACGGAGTAGAACTCGTGACCGCCCTCGGCAAGTCCCGGTGTCGCCGCGACGTCGAGGTCCGCGCCGAGAGCGACGACGATGACGTCACCGTCATGTGTCCCGCCGGTTGTCTCGACCGTCTTGGCTTCGGGGTCGATCCGCAGGATTCGCTCCTGGCGGAAGGTGACCGACGGACGGGCGAGGTCGCGGTAGTAGGTGCGCCACGTCGTCGACACGCGACCGAACAGCCGGTCCAGCTTCGCGTAACCGAACACGAACGAGTCACTCTGGTCGATAAGGGTCACGTCCACGCGGTCGGCAGCCTCCGCCGACAGCCGCGACGCAACCTCGAGCCCCCCGAAGCCCGCACCCAGCACAAGGACACGAAGTTTGCCGGCCATCCCCACCCCCGCCGGTCACCCTGTCAGCACCAACGCCGGTTGTCGACGTTGCGGCGGTCTAGCTGGTCGAAAGGTTGCGCGTGATGGCGATGGCCGCCGTGAAGGAGCGATACGCGTCAAGCGGGTCCGCCGCCGCGATCGTCACCGTTCGCTCGCGGGTACGTTCGACGCCGCGGACGCGCGCCGCGAGGATCGCCATGTCCGTCGTCAGGACGTCGACCTCCAGCTCGCCGAGCACCGGCGGCGGTCTCAGCTCGCCGGGCTTGCCGAGGGCCGACGCGACGCCATCGCGGATCACCTGGCGCGACACGTCGGGATGCAGTGACTCCGCGGACTCGCGGCCCAGTGACTGCTTCACGACGATCGCCCGGACGCCGGGGCAGAACGGTTCGGCCTCGGGGCCGACGTACTGGTCACCGGTGATTGCCGCGATCGCCACGCCATGACCGGTCGCAGCCAACGCGTTGATGCCGCTCTCGCCGGCGCGCACTCCGCCGATGCGCGCGTCGCTCACAACTCGCGGACGCCCTGCGCGCCAGCCCGTCCGGGGCGAGGTTCGCCATCACCCACCGATCCGGCACTGGTCCCAGTCGACGACGCCGGCAACGCCTTCCATGTCGGCGGAGATGAAGACCTTCATGGCTCAGCCCGCCGTCATGCCGCCGTCGCTGCTCACGACGGTCCCATGAATGTTGCCCGCCTCTTCCGACGCGAGGAAGGAGAACAGCGCAGCGATGTCGTCCGGCTTCGCCAGCCCGCGGGCGCCGGTGTAGCGCATGACGAGGTCGAAGTCGACGTCTGGCGGCATCTGGTAGCCGTGCACCAGGCCGGTCTCCACGCCGCCCGGTGCGATCGCGACGACGCGAAGCGGTGTCTTGAGGTACTCCATCGCGAGCGCCTTCGTGAGCTGGACGACAGCGCCCTTGGTCATGCAATAGACGACCGTGTAGGCCTGGCCGATCAGCCCCGCGTTCGACGCGATGTTGACGATGACGCCGCCGCTCGGCGACTCCAACAGGTGCGGGATCGCCGCCTGCGCCATGAAGAAGTAGCCGTCGACGTTGACGCCCATCATCTGGCGGTACGCCGCTTCGGTCACCTGGGTCATGTGCTCGCCGCGGGCAATGCCGGCGACGTTGCCGAGGATGTCGAGCCGGCCGAAGCGGTCGGCCGCTTCAGCGACTGCTGCCCGGCATTGATCCGCGTTGCTGACGTCGTACGACACGGCGGTCGCGGCGTCGCCTGCTTCGGCGCAGGTCTTCGCCGCCGCCTCGGCGTTGATGTCGACTGCCAGCACGCGAGCGCCTTCGGAAGCGAGCCGTAGTGTCACGGCCCGGCCGATGCCGGAGCCGGCGCCGGTCACCAACGCGACGCGACCGTCGTGGTTCACGACGACTGTCCGAGCCGCGCGAGGTAGTCATCGTCATCACGCGGCGCGATGAACAAACCTTCGGCGTCGGAGAGCAGCATCCCGTCGAGAGTGCACTCGCCCCTCACCAGCCGCTTGCGGCCATCGACGCTGTCGACCCACGCCTTGATGTGCAGCGTGGTGTTCAGGGGGGTCGGCTTGCGGTAGTTGACGTGCAGGTAGGCCGTGAACCCTGGCGCGAGCTGCGCGAAGCCGAGCGCCTCGTCGAACATGGCCGCGACCCAGCCGCCGTGGCAGTGCCCCGGCGGACCTTCGTACGCCGCCCCGAACGTGACCTCTCCCTCGATGACGACCTGCCCCTCGTCGCCTTCGGCGACGTGCAGCCGGACGGGTGGTGACATCGGGTTGCTGCGGCCGCTGACGGGGCTGAAGGCCACGAAGTCGCGGGGGAGCAGCCCGGCTTCGCTGATCTCCCACGACCGGGTCCGCTGCGGCAGGGTGTCGAGCCGATCCGCGAACGCCGCGGCGGCGTCGGCCGCGCGATTGAGCTCCTCGGCGGGTGGCCGGACGACGGCCAGCCGCGCGATGATCCGCCGCATCTCTTCAGCGAGCCGGTAGGAGGCTTCGCGGGTCTTGTCGTCCACGCCGTTCTTTCTACTGATCGGGTCGTTCAGTCCCTGAACTCGGGTGCGCGCCTCTCCTTGCGCGCGGCGACCGCTTCCTCGAAGTTGCGTGTCGTCAGCCGGACGAAGAGCTGGGCAACGCCTTCGTGGTCCATGTGTCCCTGCATGCTGGCGGCGTCGAGGCTCGCCCAGAGCATCCGCTTGGTCAGCTCGACGCCCGGGCGGCTGAAGCCGAGGATGCGGCCGGCGATCGCATACGCGTCGTCGAGCAGGTTCTCGGTGACACTGGCCACGAGGCCGATGCGTTGCGCCTCGTCAGCGGTTACGTCTCGTCCGGTCAGCATGATCTCGGCCGCGCGTGCACTGCCGACGGCGCGGGGGAGCAGGTAGCTGATGCCGAGCTCGCTGGCGGTGAGGCCGTTGACGATGCCCGCGGCGCGGAAGTAGGCCGCCGGCCCGGCGAGGCGGATGTCGCAGACCAGCGCGAGGCAGAACCCGCCGCCGACCGCCGGCCCGTTGACCGCGGCGATGACCGGCTGGTGCATGCGCCGGATGGTCATGACGACGTCGTCGAGCAGCTGCATCGACCGCAAGGCGATCGTCGGCAG
>Ga0070681_10004056_pt1 | contig 13826 bp, 16 predicted proteins | sample KBSC83BmetaG_FD_65650 | JGI IMG/M metagenome (GOLD analysis project Ga0070681, IMG submission 65650) | Corn rhizosphere microbial communities from Kellogg Biological Station, Michigan, USA - KBS C8-3B metaG | ecosystem: Host-associated > Plants > Roots > Rhizosphere | place: USA: Michigan... | reverse complement strand
TTTGATCGTGATCGGCATCGGGGGTGCTATTCTCGCCGGAACGTCGCTCCATGCGCGGATTTTGAACTATGGTTTTTCGAGCGGCGGGACGGATTCATCGCTCGTAGGCGAGTTTTACGGCTTTTACGGCACGGCAGCAGGAGAGGTGCTCGAGCGGGGTCAGATTACCGGTTTCATTGAGAATGGCGCTGTTTTAAACACGCTCCAGGGTGGAGCGCTTACGATAGTATTTGATCCGTCGATCATGCCGGCCGTTGCGGGGACGCTGCATGTGGGCGATGTGATCGCTATTCTGGGCCGGCCGAGGTCCGATGGCACGATTAACGCCATCGCCGTCGAGAATATCGGCAAGTAATTAAATGTGTAAGAAAGGTTATGGGGTGCTGTATTAAATAGTGTCCGGCGCCATGGAGCCGGCCGACAGTTCAAAAGGTCCTAACCAAGAACTTGCATATAACATGACATACTCCGGGAGGGGTTGGACCGTCGGACGACGTTCGCCTCCGGCCTGATGATCAGTGGATAGAAAGGTGAATATTACAATCTGCAGGTCATTTGATTCTGCACATCGCCGACCACGATTATCCATCAGAGCTACTATGGAGTGCGGACGGAATTCAATCATTGCCATTTGCTAGTCCGTCTACATAAATTGCGTACATTAAGGATTTCTCAGGTGGAACCAGGTAAATGAGCGCCTGTAGTTCCCGGGATCAGTCCACGTGATGATGTGCGCGACAATGGGGAATAGCCGGACATCTATATCACAATGGCCCGCGGTTAAAGAGGAAAGGGGAATCCTCAAACGCGCCCGCGGAAACAACGTCCGAACTTATCACTCTTCCTTACAACTGAATCATGTTAAAACGAACCCTCCCTCGCCTTCGACCCGAGTTGGAGGGTTCGTCATGTTTGGGACATGCAAAATAAGAGCCGCCTCCGCGGCTCCGCGACACTCTCATTTCGCACATCCCAAACATGACTCACTTTTCAAAAGAAAAACGCCGATCCGATGTTTGGATGTGGCGTCTTTTTTTATTGAATGGATAAAAGTTCATCCGCAGATGTTCTGCAGGATCGGTATAGCTTCTTTTTCCGGGCGATCGCGCATTGCGTTCGCAAGAATTACGGCTAGGTCTTCGGGCGTTTCTGCGAGCGCCGGTTTGCCGTTTACGGCAACGATGATCTGCTCATCCGTGTTGTGAGGGATGAGAATCAGGGTTGACTGGCGGCCAGTTGTTCGTTCCCACTCGCAAAGACCATCGCGGAGTCCAACAAGAGCCCGTTCGCAATCTGCATTTTTATGCCTGGCTATTCTGGCCATAAGAACAGACCTCCTGATCGGAGGGTATCACTTAAACATGGAGCTTGTAAAGTTATGAATACTTTCGGCGCATACACTTCCTATGCGGTGGGGGTGGCTGAGCACTGAATCAGTGCTTTGTTTGAACTTTGCAAAAAAGACCCCTGCGCGGGGTCTTTTTGTTTCTGCGGTAAATTATTTCCGCCTTTACGGCAGCGGAGCTGAACTCGCTACTGCTTGCGCGGTTGCGGCGATGAATGGGAATTTAATCGCGGCCGGTTGAATATTGGCTTTATTCGGTTTCGCCTGGGATTGTGCGCTTGAAGTTTTTACCGTTGTTCCTTTTTTGAAAGTTGGGGCAGGCACATTCACGATGACCGGCGCGTGCGGCTGGTCGCTCGGGTTCACGATATAGACGCTTGCGGAGGACGACGCGTGTGCGACGCCGTAATCATCAACGCCTTCGAGCGACGCGATGCTCGTGTAGTAGCCGGACGGAACATCATCCGGGAATTGGATATCGAATTTGATCTGATACGCGTCGCCCGGATTAATGCGGCCAACGGGCCATGTGCCTGAGCCGATCGGTTTACCCATGGGGTCGTAGAGCGTCTGGTGAAGCGTTGTGCCGTAGGCGATGCCGCCGCGATCGGTATTTCTGAAATCGATAGTGTAGTGCACCGTGCTGCCCGGCGGCAGAGTGGAAGTCGCGTTGCTCGATTCATTCAATTTAAGTTCGGAACCGTGCTGGTTGCCGCCGATAACCCACCCGGTCGCAAATGAGATGATGTCGGTGTTATCCGAGGGGTTCGCGTCGTGTTCTGATTCGTTGGCGGAAACCTGGTTCGTGAACTGGCCAGGCATCGCTGCCGGAGAGTTCATGGTCTCATCGAATGCGAGTGTTTTCGATTCGCCCGGCGCGAGAGAGGGGATCATCCAGGAAAGCGAGCTCTAGCTCATCATGGTGCCCAGGCCTGCGTTCGTCACATTTTCCATTGCAGGGTCGGTCGGAATGCTTTTCACGGCGATATTCGTCGCACCGGCCGAGCCGTGGTTTTGAACCGTCACGTGATAGTGGATGATTGATCCTGCCGTGAGGGGGTTTGAGGTGACATCTGCCTGTGCGCCCACCCAGACGTCCGGCGCGCCGAACGTGAGGTTGCCCTGCCAGTCGCCGAAGATATTAATGAGAGCAAAGAGCACGTTTTGGCCGACGATGTTCGTGTTTATGATGTTGATCGAGTTGCCGACGGCGGTCGCATTGCCCGTTGTGATCGTGCCGGATCCCGTGCCGCCGATGTGGTTGTCGCCCGTGAGGGCATACACGTGGAGATCATTTTTAATATCAGCGGAATTATTGTTCGTTACGTCCGAAGTCGAGTTCGTGAGGATATTGTTCACGCCGGGACCAGCAAGAAGGAGTCCATCGGGCGTTTGCGTCCATTGGAGTCCGGGCGGCGTCCCGAGGATTTTGCCATTCCAGGTGCCGAACACGCGCACGAGTACGAAGATCGGCTCGCTGCCCATGATGTTCGTGTTCGCAAGATTGATGGCATTCGAGACCGCAGTTGCGGCGCCGGAAACGATAGTATTCGTTCCCGTCGTGGAGGCGGTGTTGCCGCCCGCTTCGGCTTTCACGTCGAGGCCATTTTCAATCGTCGAGGTGTTGTTGTTCGCAATGGAGCTCGTGGCGGCCTGCGCGGCGGGCGTGCTCGTTGCGGTATTGAAGAAGCTTTGGCCCGGGAGCACGATGTCGCCATTCAATGAATTGAAGTTGTTGAGGACGAGGAGCAGATAATTCGCATTCACGAGGCTTGAGTTCGCAATATTCAGAATATTGCCGGCCGCAAATGCGTTGCCGGTTGCGATCGTCGCCGTCGAATTGCCGTTGTTCGTAATGCCGTTCACGCCTGAGCTTGATGTTGCATTCAGCGTGTTCCCGATCGTGCTCGAGTTATTGTTCATATCGGCGATCGATCCCGTGCTGCAGAGCGCGCACGTGGAAGCGAAGTTAAGCATTGAAAAATTCACATCGCCCAAAATAGGCGCAAAAAGGTTGAGGAGAGAAATGAGGCCGTTTGAATTGATGATGGCCGTGTTAATGACATTCGAAATATTCACCGCCGTCACGGCGTCACCCGTCGTGATGGATGGCCCTGCATCGGTGCTCGTTGCTGCGCCGCCGATGGACGTTGTACTCGAAGATTCCTGAAGGCCGTCATTTGAAACGGTTGAAGTTGTGGAAGAGACGTCGCCCTGGGCGTTATTCGTGATAGTCTGCGTTGTCGTGCTCGAAGGGGGCGCGGTGGTCGTTGCCGTCGTTGTTGCGATGGTTGAAGTCGCATCGGTGCTCGTCGCGGCGGGCGTACTCGTTGCGTCAGCCGCCAGTGCGAGCGGAGTTCCGATGATTGCCGCGCAGGCGACAATCGCAAGCGCGGAGCGAATAATAGTTTTGTTCATGGATAATATTAAACGTTAGATTTGAAGACCCACTGCCAGATGGTTGCAAAAAATGATGCGATGCGGCCCATAAATGTTTGCGGAGGAGGTGGCATTTCGATATGGCTGGCTGTCGGAGGCACGACGGCGTAGATGATCTGTGCAGGCGGCATTTTCGTTTCAATCATTGCGGCATTTACCGAGCTCGTCCGATGCGTCGTCGTTCCTGCGGCCGTGGTTTGCGTGTGTACCGATATCTCGATTGATCCGGTTGCCGTGCTCGTTGCAATATCGATCGGCGGTTGCGCCTCGCCGTTCACGTTTTGCTCAATGTGAACGCTCGCGCGCGCCGTACCCTGCGTCACCGCGCCGCCATTTGAAACCACATTGCCGCCCGTTGAGGCGCTTGCTGAAATATTGTTCACGATAGTTGCGGCCCCCCGTGCAGCCGGAATCGTGGACGTGCCTGCGACGGCGAGAAATATGATGCTTGCGGTTGCGATTTTTTTCATATGGCAAGAGGATCCGGTGCTTCCTCCCCGAAAAACGGTCAGATATCCGCGGACCGCTCTTCGGGGAGGAAGCGAGAGCCGATGATGGCGCTCGTTTCCGTCCCCGTGAGGTTTATCCGATTAGAAGATCCTCAGGAAGCTGAAGTTGAGGAAATTCCAGGAGCTCGACGTGGCCGTCGCGGATCCGGTTGTAACCGAGCCGCCGGTCGCCGATGCATCGTTCGAGGAATTCATGCTCGCATTCGAGCTTGATCCCGAACCGTTCAGATTGATGTTCCCATCAGAGCTGTTCGAAGCGCGGCCGCCGAAGGCGCTGTTGTCGCCCGTCGTCGCGTTCGTTGCCACGGTGTTCGCAATGTTCGTGTCATTCGTGGCGTTCACGCTTACGTCGCTCGTCTTGGTGTTCGTGGTCGTGTCGTTCGTCGTCTCGTTGTTCGTGTGCGTTTCGGTGTTCGTGTCGACGCTCGTGTTGATGTCCGGGTCATCCCAGGACCACATGGAGCTCTGGCCTGCGAGGCCGCTCAAGCCGACGGATCCCAACTGGTCCGAAAGGCTGCCGCCCGAAGACGTGTTGTTCGAGGAGCTATTCGAAGAGTTCGAAGAGCTATTCGAAGAATTGTTCGAGCTGTTGCTCGAGCCGTTCGAACTGCTGTTCAGGAACGAAGGATCGGAAACGGAAACTGCGTTAACGCCCGCCACATTCAAAACGCTGCTGCCCGCCGTGGCGTCGCCCGTGCGGACGGTGCCGCCGTCGGCGCGCGCGGTGTTATTCGATTGCGCATTCACCGGGTCGCTGCCGGAGGTGCGGCTGTTGTCATTCACGTTCATAGTGCCCGAGTTCGAAGCGACGCCGCCCGAAGCGGTGTTGCCTCCCGTCGAAGCGTTGGTCGTCACGTTGTTCGTGACGCTCGCGGTATTCTCGCTCGACACGCGGACCGTGTTCGTCGTGGTGTTCGTGACGGTCGTCGTGTGATTCTCATTGTTCGTGCTCGTCACGGTGTTCGTGTCCGTTGTGGAGTTCGTCGCGGCAAATACCGGCGTCGCAACGAGCGCAAGAATCATGAGAGGAGCGGCAATGCCCGCAATGGTTTTGGTATATTTCATGGTTGCTAGTAATTAATTATTTTTTTGAATTTTATTTTTTATGCTCGACCTTTGATATCCCGAAAAGAATCTTCGGGCGCAAGGAAGCCCATAACGCCCTTGCGTCCGAGGTCCCCCTCGGCGTCGAAAATAGCGGAAAAAAGCTCCCGCTCGATTTTCTCGAGTACCGGGTCGCTTGTGCGCTGCTCGTCTTCTTCGGATTTTTTTGAAAACAAAAAAGGAATGGACATGAATGTGAGCTGCACATCCACGCCCGTGCCTGGATGCGCTATGCTGGTATTCTGTTTTTCTTCGTGATCGAGTTCATCGCTGGGGAGCGCGAAGCAGGAACTCAGCTACTCTGCTTTCGCGTTAATTTATACACGGCCATATTCCAAAAATTACGCTTTTTGCGGGGTATACGGGAAAGCGCCTCGTGAAACATTTGAGCTCTCGTTCCGTACCTTGCGCGTATATACAGACAAAGGTCGTGTAGACTTATATACGCACAACATACAATGATGTATTACGGATACGGCGGGGGATGGCCATTTTTCGGGATTCTTTTCGGGATATTTTGGTGGGTGATCATCATCGCCCTTTTAATCGGACTCATCCGGTGGCTTTCGGGCGGCAGGCGCCGCGGCAGATACTGGCACGATCATCGCAGCGAATTCAGCCATTCGTCTTCTTCGGCGCTTGAGATATTAAAAGAACGGTACGCAAAAGGAGAGCTCACGAAAGAGCAGTTCGACTCGATGCGCAAAGACATCGGCGAATAGTGAAAGAGGGCGGGTATTATTCGCTCCGCTTGCGAAGAAGATTGCCGATCAGGCCGATCACGATAGCGCAGGCAATGCCCGCGAGGCCAATTATGAAAGCCAATATAAAAACGCCGCGCAGGCGGTCGGCGGCATCCGGTCCGGAATATCCAGCGATGATAAATGCAACACCAAGAAAGAACCCATAACCCGCTTCATTCGCAAGGGTATGTTTCCATGTGCGGCTTTCAAGGCCGATCAAAAAAGCAGTCACGCTCCAGGGGATGAGGCTTGCCCACGATCCAACGAAAAGCAGGCGCGAGCTTATAATACCCCAAACAATGCCGAGAGCGGCGGCAATAATGAAAACATTGCGCTCGCGCATGAAGATTATTTGAAAAAAAGAAAATAGAGGCCGCCGAGCGACAGGATGATGCCGAGAAAATTCCAGCGGTCAAACGGTTCTTTGAGGAATAATACGCCAATGACCGTGGCGAGCGTTATTGCGAGGACGTATACGATAGGCGTAACCTTGTCGAGGTTCATTTCATTGAGCGACAGGAAGAGGAAAATGCTGTAGAGCGCGAGGCAGACGCCCCCGATTGCGAGAACCAGGATTCCTTTTGATGTCGCGAAGATGTTTGCACCGCGATATTTTGCGTGCGTGAGAACGGCGATTTGAATAACGGCCGCGAAGGCGGGCAAGAGAATAGTGCCAAGAAGGGGATAAACTTTGCCAGCGGAAAGTTTTACGGCAACCACGGTAAGGCCGAAGAATATTCCGGCGAGCGCGGGATAGAGCATATAAAAAGTATAGCAAATCCGGGCCTTGCAGGGTTGTCAAGTTTGTCCACAGTTACGCTTGACTATTAAATTCCGTAGCATATTATGAATATATGCACACCATTCAACAAAAACTATTGGCTCTCGCCGAGCAGAAAAATCTCGGCAAATATACGCTCCGGGAAATAGGCGGATTCATAGGCGAAACATCGCCGCAGAAAATAAAACATCATCTTCAGCAATTAGAAAAGAAAGGCATGATCAAAATCGATAAAAATAAAAATATAATAGAGAGGGCGGGCGCTGGTTTCAAGAGTGGATTTTTGGCGAACGGGAAATTGCTCGCGATTCCAATTCTCGGCTCCGCGAATGCGGGTCCGGCTCAGATTTTTGCCGATACGAATATTGAAGGATATTTGCGCGTCTCGCCCTCGCTCATCGAAGATTATCGGCCGCGCCATCGCTTGTTTGCGGTTAAAGTGAATGGGCCGTCGATGAATCGCGCCGTCATTAATGGAAAAATGATCGAAGATGGAGATTATGCGATTATCGACAGCGAAGATCGCGAGGCGGAGGATGGCGATGTGGTGCTCTCCGTTATTGACGGCATGGCAAACATCAAGAAGTATTATGTTGACAAAGAGAACAATCAGATTTTGCTTATGTCCGATTCAACAAACGATTTTCCGGCGATTCATATTCATGAGAGCGACGATTATATGGTGAATGGAAAAGTAATCGGCGTCGTGAAAACGCCGAAGCCGCCGAAGCGCAAGCGATAAAAATAAAACCGCCCGTGGTCGCGGGGCGGTTTTATGCTTCCGGTGCTGCCTTTCGAATTACGGAGCGACGACGAACCATACGCCGCCGACGTTCTGTCCCGTCGTATCGCCGGGGTTCTTGTCTTTTGCGTAGAAGTACAGCGGCATGCCGTTGTACGTCACCTGCATGCTGCCATCGGCGCGCTTAATCGTGCCGAGCTGGCCGTTAATGCCGGTTGCGCCTGCAAGAGAGGCTGCATCCGATCCTGAAACCGTATATGGCGGCCAAACAGCTGCGCACTGTCCCGTGCAGTTGCTCACGTTTGCGGCGTCTCTCGTGTACTTGTAGAGCGTCATGCCGTTCGTTGCAACGAGGAACGTGCCGAGAGTGCCGGTGCTCTCCATCGTGTTAAGCGTGAGCGGCGTCATGGCGGTGCCACCCGTGGGATTCTGATCGCCGGACGTTGCGGAACCATACGGGCCCGTCGTCGGGCTCACGTTTTGCTGCTGAGCCATCGAAACCCAAACATAGATGCCGACGATGGCAACAATAATGACGACGATGAGCCATACCAACGAAGATCGTTTCATGTCTGTTGAATGTTGATTTATGACCTTATGTTAAATTTCGTGCCGGGTGCGGGTGATTTCGACCACAATCAGCCGTGCCGGGCACTACAATATAAGTATACGATTTTGGATGGAAAGCTGTTCCCGGCATAAAGAAAGCCCTTCTTCTGGCTTGCGCTAATTGATTTCGATCGTCTGGAGAGCCGGCTCTTCTACCGCATAGGCAACGTTAAAATTCATACGGCCGATCACTTCGCCGCGCTCGGTTTCCACATTCACGCGCCATGCTCCGGGTTCAAGATTTTCGTTAACCGAAAACGTATGGTAGCCGCCTTCGCGCCCGCCCGTTACGGGCAGGGCCACGCGGCTTTTCGTTATCCAGGCATGCGATTGCGGATCGTATTCCTGCCATTCGTGGATGATGGTCGTCGAAAAGTTGTTGGGGGAGAATATCGCGCTGTATGCATAGATCGGCTCGCCGGGAGCAATGTGCACGTCGTCGGCAAGTTTGAAGAATGCAAAAGGACCCTGGCTTTCGGCTGCGGCCGTATAGCGGCCGGGGGCGTTCACGATGAATGTTTGGTAGATGCCGCTGTCTTTGAGCGAGAGCGGGATCGGCGGGATGAAATTGAAAAAGTAGAGCGCGTTCATGCCGGCAAAAATAATGATGATGGCAAGGAAAAGCGGCGTGCGGCTCTTCACGAACTTCTCGCGCGCCGTGAAACGAAGAATGAGAAGAAAAAGACCGATGAATGCAAGACTCGCGACGCCGGCAATAAGGAACGTCGTCTGGCTCAGCGTGTGCATGATGACGGGCACAATGTAAATTGCGAATGCATACACCGAAAGGAAAAATAAACTGATCTGAAACGTGAGGCGAAGATAGCGGCTTTTTGCATTTTCATTCGACAGGAATGCGGCGGCGAGAATAAGGAAAAACGGCCAGCTTGCCGCGATTGTGCCGCTCCGGAAATAAAAAACGAGGAACGTGCTCAGGATGCCGCCAAAAAAGAATTGCATGATGTTCGCGAGCCAAAAATGATAGCCGACCGGCTCGTTTGGATTCGGCCCCTTGTTCTCGCGGATATTCACGAGAACGATGCAAATGCCGACGATCAGGAGGTGCGCGACGACCCAGAAATTTTCCCAGAACATGTCGACGCGCCGCAGCGTGAGTGCGTCAAACGTGAATCCGCCAAAAAGAGAGAGCGAGGAAAGCGTGCGTTCAGAGCGGGCGTACCAATCGCGGATGCGCCAAAATCGGCGCGGTTTCGGCTTGCGGCGATATTCCCAGGGTTCCATATTATCGGCAGGCTTGGCCGGTTGCGAAAGCGTCGGAGGTCGAATTCGGGTCGAAGGCGCCCACCGGAACGACGCAGGTCCACTCGAGTACGGGGGATTGGAATATTGTTTTCACTCCGCTTGTCGTGCCGACGTTCGTCACTGCAATTCTCACCATCGGGTTCACGCCGGTGATGCTCAAATGATGGACGCCGATCACGTTTACGGGCAGGGCCTTTTCGGTATTCCCCGGAACGGTAAAATTCATCGGAATCGTAATGCCCGTTTGACCTGCACTCCATTGATCGGCCGGATCCTTCGGCATGTTCTCGAGATGCTGATCGACGATGATCGCATCGGTTGCGGGGTCGAGAAAGCGTACGACGAGCGGCGTGTCGATTACGCCGAGCGCCGTATACGCGGCATCGAAGGTGATGCTTGTGATCGTCACGGGCTCGCTGTTTTCATTATTGAAAACGATGTACCCTACGTTTTTATCATTTTGAAGGACAGTGTTCATGGATGACGGATGTGAAATGACGAGCGGTCCGGCGGATGTCGTGAAATCGAAATGTTTTACAACGGCGCGCCGGTCGCTGCCGCCCGTTGCCGCGAGGGACAGATCGCAGCCATACGTAGTGCGCACGGCAAACGCAGGCGACATGTCGGGCGAGTTGAAGGGCGGCATAGTGGGCGGCGGGTTGCAGGTGAACGAAAAATTAAATTGAGGGACGCCGTTCACGCCGCCGATCGTTTGGTTGGTGAGGTCCCACGTCGCTACATTTACGCCGCCGGATTTTGTTGCGAAGACGAGTGCATAAGTTCCGTCGAAGCGCGTTTTAAATGAGAACGTCGTGTTGTCCAATATCCATTGCGCGGTGATATGTGCGGGAAGCGGGAGCGGGGTCGGCGCGGTTACCGTTGCCGCGATTTTTGCCGGCGCCGGCGCCGGTTTGCGTGCGGCCGGCTTCGGTTTCGATAATGCGAGCGTCACTTTCGGCAAAAGGCCGGGCGCGATTTCCGGAAGCTCGCTTATCGCGGCAGCCGTTGACGTAGGCTCGGCGGGGAGTGCGGGCAGGGGAGCCGCTGTAGTATAGACCATCGCGGTTTCGGGAAGTGCGACGATGGCGTTATGTTTCGGGACGAAAAAGCCGCCGATTGCGGCGAAAATTCCGGCTATGGCGGCCGCGATGTTCATTACTATTGATTAAACGGCCTCGCGAAAAATCTGTCAAAACGGGCCCCAACCGGCATAACCCCGCCATATGGACAAATTTCATAAAATATGGTAAAATTCACCCTAGCATTCCAAGACTTGGGAGGTTTCACATGAACACTAATGCACCAACCCGTTTTCTGTTGGTGTTGTGGGCTGCCATGGCATTTATGATGCCGCGGCAGGCCTTTGCCCAATATGTCCGTCCGTTTGCGCTGCTGAAGCCGGCGCCAAAGAAAGATGAGCCGAGCCGCAAGGTTCAACTCTTCTATCGATGGAGTCGGATTTCGGTATTCGCGAGCGGCGGACTCGATGGCGTGACCACGGCTCGCTGGATGAGCCACTCCACGATGGCGCTCAGAGCTGACGGAAGTCAGCTTGCGCGCATGTATCCGAAAGAGGTGGGACCGTTCGTGCCGGTATGCGGCGGCAGCATGTTTGCTGCAGTTGCGTGCCCCGCGGGGTTCAACTTTCTTGAGGAACGCGTTGCCGATCGTTTGTATCGGCGAGGCGGGTGGGGTCGCGTTGCGGCCATTGGGTTGAATGTCGCGAAAACGGGATTCAGCCTTTGGGGAGGCGTCCACAATATCAGACTGGAACGGGCCATTGATGCACGCGTTCGTGCTCAAACCGGATATGCCGGCAGGGTCACCTGGCGGTAGCCGGTTTATGAAGCACTGATGTATTTAGCGGCCGGCAAAGCCTCCTGTGAGGGGTCTTGCCGGTTGCATTTTCCTCCTTCATACGTATTGATTTTAGAGGTCTATGGGGTTTATCCCCAGTGCTCTTGACAAGAAAGATGCTCCGGTCTATACTGGAGTTGCAGGCATAAAAAGATCCGTGTCTCTACTGCCCCCGGGATCACCTCCCAAAGGAATGCTCAGTAGGGCCACAAACTAGGGCCGTCATGAGAATACTCAGACGGCCCACAATTTTTTTAAGACACCGCGCGCGGCGTTTTTTATTTTTAATTTTAAAACAAGGCAGCCGACGGTCGTTTGGCGTATGTCGGCCGGTCGATGATTTTTAATTCTTTATCAAGCGTAATGCCGAATGGCGCATGGTCGGAGCCGAGGGTTTCGCGCTGCGTGAATGCATCGCGCACGAGCGGCACGAGCGATCTGGTCAGAAAGAAATAATCGATGCGCCAGCCGATGTTGCGTTCGCGGAGTTCGTTCCGGTATGGCCACCACGTGTATGATTTTTTCTCGGGATATTTTGCGCGAAACGCGTCCACATACCCGAGCTCTATTAATTTGGAAATCTGTTCGCGCTCCGCGGGCGTGAACATCGTGTTCTTTTCATTTTGCTTCGCGTGATACACGTCGAGTTCCGTGTGCGCGACATTGAAGTCGCCGGTGAGGATTACGTTTTCGCGCGCGAGCGAGCCGAGAACAGGGAAGAGCTCTTTATATACTTTTAACTTGTAGGGGATTTCATGCTGGTCGCGCGCGCCGTTCGGAATATAAAAATTGAACAGCGTGAAATCGTCGAACGTGAGTTTGATGCATCGGCCTTCATCATCGAAGCGGTCGATGCCAAGTTTCGATTCGAACGAGATCGGCTTTATTTTTGAATAAATGGCGGTGCCGGAGTGGCCTTTCTTGAGGGACGAAGAATTGAAGTAAGCGTAATAACCGTCGATCTCTGAGAACTCTTCGGCGAGTTCGCGATAATCCGCTTTGATTTCCTGGAGGCATACGATGTCCGGATCTTCCGCGGCGAGCCAGCCGCGGAACGTTGTGCGGAACACGGATCGGATGCCATTCACGTTCCAGGTAAAGAGTTTCATCTTTTTATGATATACTTTTCCCATGAACGAAACATCAGTGCGGCACGATATGGTCACGACGGCATTCGAGTTGGATAACTTCAAAGTCGTGAAGACGCTCGGCATTTCGCGCGGCATTATCGTGCGCTCCCGGAATATCTTCGGCTCCATCGGCGCGGGATTACAGACGATCGTCGGCGGCAATATATCGCTCTTCACGAAACTTTGCGAAAAAACGCGCGAGGACGCGTTCAATTTGATGCTCGAGCACGCAGGAGAGATGGGCGCGAATGCCGTGATCGGCGCGCGCTATGATGCAACGGAGATCATGCGCGGCGTTACCGAGGTGCTTGCCTACGGCACTGCCGTCGTTGTGGAGCCGGAATAATCTCAAATAGAAAAACCGCCCCGCCAAATTGTCTTGGCGAAGCGGTTGATGATTAGGCGTTTGTCGTTGAATATAACCGAAGGAGGTTTGGAGTGTCCCTCATGACATTCCATACTCCATTTGCGGTATATCCTTCGCTTGTGCAGCCGGAACCAATCAGGATGAACTGAGCGGCGGCGATGGTTTGCGGAGCAGCCGCGGATAGTGAGTCGTGGACGCGGTCCATCATGACATCATCCGGCAATCCCAGCATGTTCGCGAGCGCCCGCCGCGCTAAAGAAAAATCTTCAAACTTCTTTTTGAAGTCTTCCGGCGAAGGGGGGTAGCTCGGCTTGAAATTGTTCAACAAGATCGTGAGGAGCGCAGGATCGACATGCATCCACCCTCCCTTGTCGGATGCCATGGACTGAGCCATCCCGTAAATCCGCTCGAGCCATTGCTTATGGGTTTCTTTCTCGTGCGGACTGTATTCTTTCTTCATATTTTGCCTCCCGTGCTAGCAATTGGAGCCTTTTTAAGAATTCGAAGAATCCGGGGTAACTATATAATATTTTTCACTGATAGTCAATAGCGATTATTTTGTAGTATAATCTTATGGCTAAAAACATGGCTCACGATATGGCGATCACGGTGGACGGGCTCGCGAAATCATTCAACGAGTTGAAAGTGCTTGATGGCGTGAACTTCGTCGTCGAACGCGGCACGATGCTCGCGCTTTTGGGTCCGAACGGCGCGGGGAAAACGACGACGATCAGGATATTAAGCACGCTTTTGCCGAAAGACGGCGGCACCGCGCTCGTAAACGGATTCGATGTTTCAACGCAAGCGGACGACGTGCGCGGGAGCATCGGGCTCACCGGCCAATACGCGGCCGTCGATGAATTTCTCACGGGAACGGAAAATTTGGAAATGATGGGGAAGCTCTATCATTTGAGCTCTGCGGACGCCAAACGCCGCG
>Ga0070681_10004055_pt1 | contig 13826 bp, 10 predicted proteins | sample KBSC83BmetaG_FD_65650 | JGI IMG/M metagenome (GOLD analysis project Ga0070681, IMG submission 65650) | Corn rhizosphere microbial communities from Kellogg Biological Station, Michigan, USA - KBS C8-3B metaG | ecosystem: Host-associated > Plants > Roots > Rhizosphere | place: USA: Michigan... | reverse complement strand
ACCGGCTCACGCCGCTCGCAAATCGTAAAACCAGCGACATCGACTTCGTTGTCTTTCGCGAAAACACTGAAGGCGCGTACTGCGCCTCGGGCGGTTTTCTGAAACAGGGAACTACCGACGAGATCGCGTTGCAGGACGAAGTCAACACGCGTCGCGGTGTCGAACGCATCATCCTCGCGGCCTTCGAGTATGCGCATGCAAATGGTCGCAAACGCGTGACGATGGCTGACAAGTCTAACGTGCAACGTTTTGGCGGCGACCTCTGGCAGCGCGTCTTTAAAGAAGTAGCGGCAGGCTATCCCGGGATCACTGCGAATCACCAGTACGTCGATGCGATGGCGATGTTCATGGTGCTCGATCCTTCGCAGTACGACGTGATCGTGAGTAACAACTTGTTTGGTGACATTCTCACGGATCTCGGCGCTGCGATTCAGGGCGGGCTCGGCCTCGCTGCTTCAGGCAACATTCATCCCGGCAGAGTCTCCTTGTTTGAACCTGTACACGGCAGCGCGCCGCCGCTTGCAGGCAAAGGAATCGCGAATCCGATTGGCGCTATTCTGACCTCGGCGATGATGCTAGAATACTTAGGCTTCCAAACTTTGAGTAAAGAAATCGAAGCGGCGGTTCGCGCCGCAATCTCTGCGAATGAAACGACCAGAGATCTTGGCGGACAACTATCTACAGAACAGGCAGGCGCTGCTATCATCAAACGGCTGGCGAATTAGAACTGGAGGGGTTATGGGTGCGGGCACAGGGAAACTCACGACGAAGGCGATCGCGGTTATCATTATTGTGGCGATGCTCGATGCGGTAGGGATTTCACCCGTGGTCATGGTGCTCATCACCGGAGTCGTCTTCGTGGTTTGGCTCTGCGCGCGCCGCGCTCAGGCTCGCGAAGTGGAACGCATCTTCGACTTCTACATCGCTGCCGACGCGATCCTGCGTGAAGACGAACGGCGCTGGTATGGTTTTGAGATTATCGAAGTGATCGAGCACGGCGAAAGCATGCTCGAGCTCATGCCCGACCCGCCGCCGTTGAACTACTACGCTCTCGGCGCACTTTATCAAAGGCTCGGCAATCATCGGGCAACTGTCGAATACCTCTCGCGTGTAGTTGAAGACGAGTTGTGCGAAGAAACGCACCGGATCACGCCGTCACCGCAATTGCGCCGTTACGTGACGATGCTGCGCCGGCTCGAATATCAACCTTCGAATGCGCCCCAAACTCTCGCAGCGGTCAGAAGTCTCGAACGTTCGCGCCAGCGAAATGCAGCGCAGTTATTGGTCGAGAGTCGCGAACTGCTCGAGGCGGAAAAGAATAACGCACAAGCAGACCAACACGTTGAGGCAGCAACCGAAGTTCATGAGGAAGCCAGTTTTGCGACGTCGTTGCCGCTGAGCGCGATCTCCGCGCCGCCGCCGATCACGAAGGTGCTGCACGATCTTTACCAGGACGAGACGAGAGCCAGTAACTAATTGTTTGAAACGCTGACAGCCGAAATCATCGCCATCGGATCGGAGCTGCTTGCGCCCGATCGCACCGACACCAACAGCCTCTGGCTCACTGAAAAACTCAATCAGCTCGGTATCGAAGTAAAACTAAAAACAATCGTCGGCGACGACGATGCCCGCCTCGAAGACGCAATCAAAGATGCCGTAGGTCGCTCGAAGGTGGTGATTACCACCGGCGGCCTTGGTCCAACCGAAGACGACATCACCCGCAAAATTACTGCGCGCGCGCTTGGTCGCCGGCTGCTTCTCGACGAAGTAGTGCTGGCTGAAATCCGGCAACGATTCCAATCGTTTGGTGTGACGATGCCGGAGCGCAATTCGCGCCAGGCGATGGTGATCGAAGATGCGCAGGTGTTGCCGAATCCGAACGGCACCGCGCCCGGTATGTTCATCGATCATCATGGCACGGCGATCGTGTTGTTGCCCGGTCCGCCGCGCGAGATGCGTCCGATGTTCGAGAATCATGTGGCTGAGAGGCTCCAGAGCCGCGCCGGCAGTTTGCGCGTGGTGCGACGCATGTTGCGCGTTGCGGGCATGGGTGAGTCCGCCGTCGATGAAAAGATCGCGCCGGTTTACACGCAGTACGACAATCCGGTCACGACGATTCTGTTTAACCAGAGCGAGATTGAGATTCATCTGACCGCGCGCGGGCGGACCGAGAAAGAAGCGAACGATCTGCTCGATCGTTTGTCGGCGCAGCTCGAGGAACGACTCGGCAACGCGGTTTTCTCGTTTGCGGGCGAGAAGATGGAAGAGGTCGTGGGACTCAAACTCACGCTCGGTGGTTACACGCTCTCGGTGGCGGAGAGTTGTACCGGTGGTCTGCTGGCGCAACGAATCACCGAAGTGCCGGGCTCGTCGAAGTACTTCATCGGCGGCGTGATCGCATACGCGAATGAAGTGAAGACGAAAGAGTTAGGCGTAGAGCCGATGATGTTGATGGAGCACGGTGCGGTCAGTGCGCCGGTGGCGGAGGCGATGGCTGAAGGCATTCGCAAGCGCGCGGAAACTGATTTCGGTTTGTCGATCACCGGGATTGCGGGGCCGGATGGCGGGACTGAAGAGAAGCCGGTGGGCACTGTCTTCATCGCGCTCGCGGATGAGTTGAAGACGGAGCATCGCAGGCTGAAGATTCCCGGCGATCGAAATCTTGTCAGGTGGCGAGCCTCGCAAGCAGCGCTGGATATGTTGCGGCGCAGATTGATCTAACGGAAATGACGCAGATTATCGTTGTGATTGTTGCGTACCTGATCGGGTCGATACCGTTTGGATATCTGATCGTGCGCGGCAAGGTCGGCGCGGATATTCGCGAGACGGGGTCGGGTGGAACTGGCGCCACGAACGTTTCGCGACGAGCAGGGAAGATGGCGGGAGTTGTCACGCTCGTGCTCGACGCGTTAAAAGGTGGTGCGGCGCTGCTAGTCGCCGCCAAGTGGACTGATAGTGATTGGATGATAACGGCCGCGGCGATCGCGGTGCTCGTGGGTCACATATTTCCGGTGTGGTTAGGATTTCGGGGTGGCAAAGGCGTGGCGACAGGCGCCGGCGTTTTTCTCCTTCTCGCCCCCTTCGCGCTCTTGTGTGCCGGTGTTCTATTCCTCGCGATTGTGTTTTTAACCAGGTACGTGTCGGTGGGTTCGATGATTGCTGCCGCGACCATTCCGCTGTTTGTTTGGTTGGAGATGCATTCATGGCCCTTTTTAATAGCGGCCGCTGTGTGCGCACTGCTCATCGTGTTTGCCCATCGCGGCAACATCGGCCGGCTGGTGCAGGGAACTGAATCTCGGATCTGATGAAGCAGATCGCAATAATCGGCGCCGGAAATTGGGGGACTGCGCTGGCAATCGTCGCCGCGCGCGCCGGACATCAGGTGAAACTGTGGTCCCGCGACGCCGGTGTCGTGAAGTCGATCAACCAGGATCGCATCAACTCACGTTATCTCAGTTCTGCGTCAATTCCCGCGAATGTAACCGCAACGAATGATCTCGGAGAGGCTGTGCGCGATGCGACCTTGATCGTTTTCGCGGCGCCCTCACACACCGCGCGCGAACTCCTAACGGCGGTGTCACCGTTGATCGGCGAACCGTCCATCATCGTGAGCGTTTCCAAGGGCATCGAGATCGAGACTGGTAAACGGATCTCCGAAATCTCGAAAGAAGTAGTCAACATCGCACATTCGTTTGTTTGTCTTTCCGGTCCGTCGTTCGCAAAAGAAGTTATCGCCGGCCATCCCACTGCAATCGTCGCCGCGAGTAAAGACGGCTCCGCCGCGCGCGCGGTCCAGAACGATCTGAGTTTTGAGAACCTCCGCATCTACACAAACTCAGACGTTGTAGGCACGGAGCTCGGTGGCTCGGTTAAGAACGTGATGGCCATCGCCGCCGGAATGACTACCGGCCTGGGGTTGGGATCGAACAGTGTCGCAGCGTTGATCACACGCGGTGTTGCGGAGATCACGCGGCTCGCGCGACGCGAAGGTGCACAGATCGAAACTCTCATGGGCCTCGCTGGCCTCGGCGATCTGGTGTTGACGTGTACCGGGAGTCTCTCGCGCAATCGCTTTGTGGGCGAAGAGCTCGGCAAAGGTAAAACTCTCGCAGAGATCACTTCACGTATGAACGAGGTTGCGGAAGGAATCAACACGGCGCGCGCGGTGAAGAAACTCGCGGACCGCGCCAGCCTCGAGATGCCGATCACCAACGAGGTAAACGCGGTTCTCTATGAAGGCAAACCCGCGCGTGACGCTGTCGCGGAACTAATGAGCCGCCCGCTTCGGGAAGAAATTTAAGCCGCGGCTCAAATTAATTCGACGAGATCACCAACTCGCACCGCGCCAGCTCGAATCACTCGCGCATAAATCCCGAGATTCATGTTCGCGGCGTCCCTGATTGAGCGCAGAATGCTCTCGTCTTTCGGAAACTCCGCCTGCGCGTTCATCGCCATCGCGCAACGCTCGGTCGGAAGTTCGCACTGAACTTCGACCTCACCCACTCGAAGCGTTTGGCCAAGCCACTCAAACTCAACCAGCCCCTTGAACGCTGCTTCGGTTTCTACAAAAAAGTTTGGACGAAACCGACGCACATCCCAGTTCGCTTGCGGATTCAGACGCGACATCTCCGCGAGCGTAGCCGTGGTCAGTACGTGAATCGGAGTCATATCGAAATAATGTACGGCGGTACTATCCTGCTGCAATGACGACAGTGACACCGGTTTGTTGAGCAGTTCCGTCAATCGCGCGTTGACGTCGGACGCGTCGCTGGCGACCATGAGACCGTCCGGAAATCGCATGTCGACGTGGTGAATCGATCCGTTCACCGGTTGCTCACGATAACGCGCCGCGCACTGCATCAGCAGCGGGTAACGTGTGCCGGTCGCGAGCTTGCCCGAGGTTTCTTCACGAATGGCCCAACCACGATCTCCTGCAATTCCGCCCACGCTGACGGTACATGACGAGAGTTGTTCGCCCGCCATCGACTTCACCGCAAAGCGCCAGATTTGTTTGACAGTGCCGATACGCATGATGTGTTAATATTCGCAGCCGCAAGCCATCGTCTACTCAGTGACAAAGTAAAGGAGCCCATCGAAATGTTCAAGACGTCTAGTGCGTCTCGTAAAAGTATCATTCTGTGTCTCGCGCTGATCCTTTCAGCTTCTCCGATTCGTGCGCAACGTTCTCAAACATCGGCAACCCCGCCGAAGCAGGCAGATCCACTGAAGGCGCTGCAATATCGCAGCATCGGGCCATATCGCGGCGGGCGCTCTACGGCCGTGGAAGGGGTTCCTTCGCAGCCGTACGTTTATTACTACGGGGCGACGGGCGGCGGCGTTTGGAAGTCGACGGACGGCGGCATCAACTGGGAGTCGATCAGCGACGGCTCGGTGTTCGGCACCGGATCGGTGGGCGCGATCGCGGTCGCCGATTCGGATCCGAATACGATTTACGTTGGCATGGGTGAGTCGCCGATTCGCGGCAACGTTTCGCACGGCGACGGTGTTTACAAATCGACCGATGCCGGCAAAACGTGGAAGCGCGTTGGTCTCGAAGATACACGACAGATTGCGCGTGTTCGCATCCATCCGAAGAATCCCGATCTCGTTTATGTCGCGGCGCTGGGTCACGTTTGGGGACCGAACGAGCAGCGCGGCGTGTTTCGTTCCAAAGACGGCGGCAAGACGTGGGACAAGATCCTGAGTCGAGGAGACAAGGCCGGCGCGATCGATCTGATTATCGATCCGACGAACCCGAACATTCTCTACGCAGGTTTCTGGGAAGTTTATCGCAAACCCTGGACGCTCGAGAGTGGTGGTCCAGGCAGCGGCATCTTCAAGTCAACTGACGGCGGCGATACCTGGACTGAGTTGACGCGCAACAACGGCTTGCCGAAGGGAACGATCGGAACAGTCGGTATCACTGTTTCACCCGCTAACCCCGATCGCGTCTGGGCGATCGTTGAAGCTGAAGATGGTGGCGTGTTTCGTTCCGATAATGGCGGCACGAGTTGGACCAGGGTGAACGAAGAACGTCGCTTGCGACAGCGCGCCTGGTATTACACGCGCATCTATGCGGATCCGAAGAACGCCGATTCCGTGTACGTTTTGAACACCGGTTTCTATCGCTCGAACGACGGCGGCCGGACGTTCACGGGCATCTCTGTTCCGCACGGCGACAATCACGATCTTTGGATCGCCCCCGACGATCCGAATCGCATGATCGAGAGTAACGATGGTGGCGCGAACGTCTCCTTCAACGGCGGCCGGAGCTGGACCGAGCAGGACCAGCCCACGGCTCAGTTCTATCGCGTCGCGCTCGACAACGATTTTCCATACAACGTCTACGGCGCGCAACAGGACAACTCGACCGTACGTATCGCGAGTCGCACGACTGAAGGCGGCATCGGAACGAGCGACTGGTACGACGTTGGTGGTGGTGAGTCGGGCTGGGTTGCGCCGTCTCCAAAAGATTCGCAGATCGTGTACGCCGGTTCTTACGGCGGATTGACGACGCGACAGGATCATCGCACGGGCCAGTTGCGCGACATCAATCCTTATCCAAACAATCCGATGGGCGCGGGCGCGGACGTTCTAAAGTACAGGTTCCAATGGAACTTTCCGCTCCTCTTTTCACCGCACGATCCCAACACACTCTACTGCGCAGCCAATGTTCTATTTAAATCGACCGACGAGGGCAGCAGTTGGACGATCATCAGTCCGGACCTGACGCGCAACGACAAGTCCAAGCAGGCTTCATCGGGTGGTCCCATCACGAAAGACAACACGAGTATCGAATACTACGACACGATCTTTACCGTAATGGAATCGCCCGTTCAGGCAGGCACGATCTGGACCGGCAGTGACGACGGTCTCGTGCAGCTAACACGCGATGGCGGGAAGAACTGGTCCAACGTTACGCCGCCGAGCAGCATCATGCCGGAGTGGATCCAGATCAACTCGCTCGAGGCGTCGCCGCACGATCCGGCGACGGCTTACGTTGCCGCGACGATGTACAAGTTTGACGACAACAAACCTTATCTCTACAAGACCACTGACTACGGCAAGACATGGAAAAAGATCACAAACGGAATTCCCGACACGACCTTCACCCGCGTGATTCGCGAGGACCCGAACAAGCGGGGGTTGTTGTACGCCGGTACTGAAACCGGTATGTACATCTCGTTTGATGCCGGCGAACACTGGCAGTCGTTTCAACTCAACTTGCCCGTCGTGCCGATTACGGACCTCGCCATTCAGAAACGCGACAAGGAACTCGTCGTCGCGACGCAGGGCCGATCGTTCTGGATCTTCGACGACTTGCCGGTGCTGCATCAGTTGATGGATGCAGGTGGTTTTAGTGCGGTGGGTGAGACGAAGCTTTTCACGCCGAAGGAGAGTTATCGCATGCCGGGCGGTAGTTTTCCGCCTGGGCCAACGGCAACGTTGGGACGAAACCCGGCGAACGGGGTCGTCGTTTACTATTCATTGAAAGCGAAGCCCACGACGGATGTCGATCTCGAGTTCTTTGATTCGGCAGGGAAGTCGATCCGCAAGTTCACCGCGAAACTGCCAAAGCACGGCGAGGCTGCGGCGACGGTTGCGCCCGCGGGGCCACCGCCTGGTGAGGGCTTTTTTGGCGTTGGTGCTCCGCCGCCTGTGCCAACCGAAGTTGGGCTGAATCGTTTCGTTTGGGACACGCGATATGCGGATGCAGTGCGTTTTCCGGGAATGATTCTCTGGGCGGGCGAAACGCGTGGTCCAAAAGTGTCGCCCGGAACGTATCAGGTGAAGCTCACGGTCGACGGTAAGACTCTGACGCAGAACTTCGAGGTCAAACCCGATCCGCGTTTGACGACCACGCCGGCGGATTATGCGAAGCAGCTCGATCTGGGGTTGAAGATTCGCGACAAGTTGAGCGAGACGCATAACGCGATCATTCAGATTCGCGACGTCCGTAAGCAGGTCGAGGATCTGTTGAAGCGCGTCGGCAATCAGCCGAATTCCAAACCTGTGAACGATGCGGGTACGGCGTTGAACAAGAAGCTGACTGAAATCGAGGAGGCGTTATATCAGACGAAGAACCAGAGCAGTCAGGATCCGTTGAATTACCCGATCCGTTTGAATAACAAGCTGGCCGCCCTCGCGGGTGTGGTCGGCGGCGCAGAAGCAGCGCCGACGGCGCAGTCATACGCAGTGTACGACGAACTCGTCGCGCAGATCGATGCGCAGTTGCAGAAGCTGGCGCAGTTAATGCAAACCGATGTGCCCGCGTTTAATCAACTGGTCCGCGATCAGAACATCCCCGCGGTCGTTGTGAAACCACCAACTACGAATCCGTGATTATGATCCGCGTGATCTGCGGCTAAAATGTAACGTATGGCCGAACCTGTAACGATTAAACAGATTGCTTCGATAACAAACGCCAAGCTGACCGGCGACGAATCGAGCCTTGTAACTGACGTCAGTCATGACTCGCGTCGCGCCGGTGAAGGGACACTATTCACCGCCGTCGCGGGTGCTCTTTTCGACGCGCACAAGTTCGTGCCGCAGGTGATGGCCGAGGGCGCGGTGGGAGTGTTGTCGGAGCGTCCAGTGCCTGACGATTTCAACGGCGCGTGGCTGCAAGTGGCAGACATTCGTCGCGCGATGGCACTCGCTGCCGCCGCAGTCCAACATCATCCATCGCGCGAGCTCCAGCTCGTCGGCATCACAGGCACTAACGGCAAGACCACGAGCGCGTACCTGATCGCTTCCATTCCCGAAGAAGCCGGCGAGCTCGTCGCGATGACCGGCACGGTCGAGTACCGCCTCGGCAAAGAACGCTTCAAAGCAGATCGCACCACGCCCGAAGCGCCCGACATGCAGCGACTGCTACGACGCGCAGTCGAGATCGGCTGTCGCACCGCCGTGATGGAGTGTTCTTCGCAGGCGATGGATTTCCATCGTTGCGACGAACTCGAGTACGCGGTCGCAGTCTTCACCAACCTCACACGCGATCATCTCGACTATCACAAGACGATGGAGAACTACTGGTACGCGAAACAGCGTCTGTTCGACGGCCGGCTCGGCACACGCCCGCGCAACTCCGTGATCAACGTCGACGATCCTTACGGCCGCGAGCTCGCCGCGTCACTGGAGAAGGATGGCTTGCGCGTGATTCGCTACGCAGTCAAAAGCGACGGCGACATCGTCGCTCGCGATCCGCAGTTCTCTTTGAACGGAATGCGTTTTCGACTCGTCACACCCGCAGGCGAACGCGATTTCCACTCGCCGCTGGTTGGACCGCCCCACGTTTACAACACGCTCGCAGCGGTCGCGAGCGGACTCGCGCTGGGCTACAGTCTCGACGTCATCACAGCAGCGTTGGAAAAATGTACTGGCGCGCCCGGGCGTTTCGAACGTGTGGTCCATGCTGGCGACTTTTCCGTAGTCGTTGACTATGCGCACAGCGACGACGCGCTGCTGAACGTGTTGCGCACCGCGCGTGAGGTAGTGAAGGGAAAGATCATTACCGTCTTTGGTTGCGGCGGCGATCGCGATCGCACGAAGCGAGCGCCGATGGGTGAGGCGGCGGGAAGTTTGAGCGACGTAGTGATTCTGACTTCCGATAATCCGCGCACCGAAGATCCCGAGCAGATTCTTTGCGACGCTGAGGAAGGAATTCAAAAGACGGGTAAGCCATACCGCAAGATTGCAGATCGCACCGAAGCGATTCATCAGGCAATCTCAGAAGCGCGTGACGGTGACCTCGTGTTGATTGCGGGCAAGGGGCATGAAGATTATCAGATCATCGGGCGCGAAGTTTTTCATTTCGACGACAAGGAAGTAGCGCGTGCGGCGCTGGCTCAGAGATGTTGAGCCTGAATTTAACCAAACCAAGTTTCACGCAGAGTCGCAAGGACGCTAAAGGATTCGTCTTAGGCTTTCCCTTGCGGCTCTGCGTCTTTGCGGGAGTTGTTTTCTTTCTCTCGTCGCCCACGCACGTCAGTCAAAAATCTGCACCGCCCTCACCCTATGGTCCACCAGTCACACTCACCACTATAAAAGAAAAAACCATCACCGAGAGCAGCGGCCTCGTCGCGTCGCGTCAAACTCCCGGCGCGTACTGGACTCACAACGACTCCGGCGATGGACCATTCATCTACAGCTTCGACACTCACGGCGACTCGTTCGGTATCTTTCGCGTCACCGGCGCACAGGCGCGCGATTGGGAAGACATCTCGATCGGGCCTGGACCACAGCAGGACAAATCGTATCTCTACATCGGCGACATTGGCGACAACAACAGTGTTCGTGCGGATATCGTCGTTTATCGGGTGCTCGAACCCGCTCTTACTCCCGACACGCGTAAGCTCACCAAAGCAAAGCCAGGAACAACCGAGCCGGCGGAAGTAATCAGGCTGCAATATCCTGACGGTTCACACGATGCCGAGGCCTTGCTGGTCCACCCTTCGACCGGTCACATCTATATCGTCACTAAAGTCCTGATCTCAGATCCGGGTGTTTACGAAGCAGCGCCACCCTTTCCGGCGGGCAAGACTATCAAGATGACGCGAATCGGGACCATTCACGTGCCGAGTGTTTTTGGCGGTGTCGTCACGGGCGGCAGCGTCTCGCCGGACGGGCGGCACGTTGCGCTGTGCGATTACTTTCAGGGCTACGAGTTAGTCCTGCCGCCAGGCAGTACTAACTTCAAGAATATCTGGAAACAGAGGATGGTTGGTTTCGATCTCGGCAAGCGCAAGCAAGGCGAGTCGATCGCCTACAGCAGCGACGGCAAGGCGTTGCTCGCAACGAGTGAAGGTAGACGAACACCGCTGATTCAAGTCGTACGCGATCTGCGATCCAGCAACCAGTAAGCAGGCACGCCGAGCAGGATCAGACCCAGACCAATCGCTGACTGCCGCGGTGTGTTGACTATGGTTTGAATGATTAGGCTGACCGATACGATTAAAAACAGGATCGGGACCACTGGATATCCCCAGGTCCGGTAAGGTCGTTCCGTATTGGGCTCGCGACGCCTGTAGATAAAGATCGATCCCGCAACCAGTGCGTAGAACAAAGTCAGTGCGAAGATCGCGTAGTCTGTGAGCGTGTCGTACTCGCCCGAAAGCGCAACGATACAGGCCCAGAAACACTGAACCACGAGCGCTCTGATCGGTACGTGTGTGCGCGGCGATACGTGCGCCAAACTCTTTACTATCAGTCCATCCTTCGCGAGTGCGTAAGGTATGCGAGCGGTCGCGAGGATCGATGCGTGCAGCGCGCCGAAAGATGATGTCATCATCGCGGCGGCCATGAGTGTTACTGCAACAGCGCCGAGCAATCGTCCCACTACTTCGGCGGCCACCGACGAGGACGCCGGAACACTGGCGATTGCAGTCGGCGTCAGCACGTGAAAGTAACTTACGTTCACGAAGAGATAGAGTCCCATTACGACGAAGCCGCCGCCGATCAAAGCGAGCGGCAGGTTGCGACCGGGATTTTTAACTTCACCGGCGAGGAACGTGATGTTGTTCCACCCATCGTACGCCCACAGCGCGCCGATCATCGCGGCTGCGAATCCCGCGACGCCGCCAGTCGTTATTGCCACGCCCTCGCAAGTGCCGCCGCTATTCGCGAGTGCGAGATTGCTCCAATTTCCATCGCTATAAAGAAAAGCACCGGCGCCGACTGCAACCAACAAAACGATCTTCATTCCAGTGAGCACGCTCGCGACGCCGCCACTAACTCTGACCGCTGCGCAGTTGATTAGTGTCGTGATGATGATCGCCGCGAGTGCAACGAGTTGCAGACGTGTAAGTGAAACACTGAAACCGCCAGGCAGCGTGAATGGTCCAAGTACTGCCGGTCTTAACGTTCCGCCGACGAGGTCGTTGAGAAAGATCGCGAAGCCAACTGCCAGCGCTGCTGCCGAAGCAGTGCGAGCGATGACGAATTGAGTCCAGCCGTAGATAAATCCCATCGGACGGCCGTAAGCATCGCGAACAAGCCCGTACTCACCGGCAGCGCGCGGCTTCATCGCAAGCAGTTCCGCGTACGTTAGTGAGCCCGCCATCGCCAGCAGACCAGCGAGTACCCAGACGATCAGCGTCTTGGCAGGCGTGCCGACGTTGCACGTCATAACGCGTGCCTTCAGAAAGATGCCGGTGCCGATGATATTCGCGACGTTGACGGAGATTGCAGCAATCAATCCCAGCCCGCGGATGAGTTGTGTGTGTTCAGTCTGCATCCGTGAAAGATCCGCGTAATCTGCGGCTAAAAGCCGACGTCGTTTGCGATCAGATCTTCGTAAGTGTCGCGGCGCCTGATGAGCGTGGCCGATCCATCTCTACGAACCAGCACCGCAGCGGGGAGAGGTCGCCCATTATAGTGAAACATCTGGGCCAATGAATAGGCGCCGCAGTTGAGAAGCGCCAGTACTTCGCCTGGTCCAACGTTCTCTGGCAGTTTGCGATAGTCAGGCAAACGGCCTTCGCGTTCGATGTCGAAGTAGACATCGCCCGAATCACACAGCGGACCGGCAACTTTGTAATCACGTTGATACGGCGCGCCGGCGCGCGAGGCGGAGATCAGGTGGTAGTACCACTTGTAATTGTTCATCGAGAGCATGATGTTGTAGCCCGCATCGGTCAACAACCAGACATCACCAGTTTCGGGTCGCTGTTTGATATTTCGCACCGTTGTGAGCACTAAACCCGCATCCGCGATGATGCTTCGGCCTGGCTCGAGAAGAATCGTGACTTGATCGAGCAGATGCTCCGCGTCCGCGGCACGCGCTGATTCACGCGCGACGCGCAGTGCTTCAGTTAGCACGACGGTGGGCTCGAGCTCCGCGCCGAGCATGTCGCGCTCGTGTTCCGGAAGTTGATCGGCCTGCGAGCGATCGCGGAGGTAGTTGACGGGAATGCCGCCGCCGAGATTGATGTGTTCGAGCGTGTGGCCGGTCGCGCGATGAATCGTGACGAGGTGTTCCCACATGCTCTTGAAGGCTTCGGCGAACGGCTCGACGTCAGGTGTTTGTGAACCGACGTGAATGTGAATGCCGCAGACCTTCACCAGATCGGGTTTTTGCAAGCCGCGCCGGAAGGCTGCGAGAACTTCTGACGACGAGATCCCGAACTTCGACGTCAGCAACGCAGTTTGAAGCCCGAGGTGTGAGCGCGTGCCGATCTCGGGGACGAGACGCAACGTGATACGCGCCGCAGGGATCTGTTCGCCACGAGCGCGCAGCCGCTGGACCGACTGTTCCACCAGTTCGATCTCGTAGATCGAGTCGATATTAATAGCGTAAATGCCTGCGCGTACCGCGTCGTCGAGCTCGTCGTCTGACTTGCTCGTGCCGTTGAAGATGATCTGGTCCGGACGAAAGCCGACGCGCAGGGCTTTGAACAGTTCGCCGCCACTGTTGACCTCGATGTCGATGCCGGATTCGAGCACGACTTTGAGGACCGCCATGTTTGAGTTTGCCTTAGACGCGTAGCAAAACTTGATCGGTCGATCGACGGCGTTCGCGGCGCGTTGCAGACGTGCGATGTTGTCGCGAATGCGACCTTCGGAAAAAACAAATAACGGCGAGTTGAACTTCTCGACGAGCGCGATTGTGTCCGCGCCGTTGACGGTCAGGTGATCGTCACGCACTTCGAGATAGCCCGGTATGGACCATGCCGGACACACGGTAGCTGTTCCAGATGACATTTTATTCAGTTAGACCGCAGATAAACGCAAATGGACGCGGATCAAACCTAAGTATTAGTTTTGATCTGCGTCATTTGCGTTTATCTGCGGCTGATATTTCAGTTTGAACGAGCGAAATTGTAACT
>Ga0070681_10004054_pt1 | contig 13830 bp, 10 predicted proteins | sample KBSC83BmetaG_FD_65650 | JGI IMG/M metagenome (GOLD analysis project Ga0070681, IMG submission 65650) | Corn rhizosphere microbial communities from Kellogg Biological Station, Michigan, USA - KBS C8-3B metaG | ecosystem: Host-associated > Plants > Roots > Rhizosphere | place: USA: Michigan... | reverse complement strand
CCGCCGCCGCCCGCACTGCCGCTTGCCTCTGCGGCCTGCCACAGGCCCTGTGGCCGGGCCGCCGCGTGCCCCTGCCGCCTGCCTGACGCTCGCCAGGCGCCACCGATTCCTAACGGGGCGCTCACAGCGACCGCTGTACGTTTGCCTTGCCGCCGGCGAGGTCAAAAGCCGGCTGAAGGGGTGAACGCCGTGACCGCAATCGTTATGGATGGCGCCTTCCTGCTGCTGCTCGCCGTGCTGTACGCGGCGACGCACTGGCTGGTGTGCGCCCTGGCGCGTCTGGGGGGTGTCGAATGACCGCGCCGTACGTGGTCAGCGGGGTGCTGACCGTGGGCCTCTTCATCTACCTGCTCTACGCGATGTTCAAGCCCGAGAAGTTCTGAATGACGGCTCCTTCGGTGGCGCTGATCGCCGCCCTGATGATCGCGATCCTGCTGTGCGTGAAGCCGCTCGGGCTTTACATGGCCCAGGTGATGGAGGGCAAGCCGGTGTGGCCGGCTCGCGCAGGCGCGCGCTTCGAAGCCCTCGTGTACCGGCTGTGCGGCATCGATCCGGGAGCGGAAACCGGCTGGAAGCAGTACGCGATCGCGCTCCTGGTGTTCAACGGCCTGGGCGCGCTTCTGGTCTACGCGCTCCAGCGCCTGCAGGGATGGCTGCCCCTGAACCCGCAGCAATTCGCGAATGTCTCACCCGACTCGTCGTTCAACACGGCCGTCAGTTTCGTGACCAACACGAACTGGCAGGGCTACTCCGGCGAATCGACCATGGGCTATCTCACGCAGATGGCCGGGCTGGCGGTGCAGAATTTCCTGTCGGCCGCGACCGGAATCGTCGTCGTGGTCGCGTTGATCCGCGGAATCGTTCGGCACGCGGCGCACACCATTGGCAACTTCTGGGTCGATCTGACGCGCTGCACCCTCTATATCCTGCTGCCCTTGTCGGTGGTGCTCGCTCTGGCGCTGGCATCCCAGGGAGTGGTGCAGAACTTCAGCACCTACAAGGACGTGACCACTCTCGAGAGGCTCGCCTACAGCCAACCCAGGCGGGATGCCTCCGGCAACCCGGTGCTGGAGAACCTGACGACGGACCAGCAGACCTTGCCCATGGGCCCCATGGCCTCCCAGGAGGCCATCAAAGAGTTGGGCACCAACGGCGGCGGTTTCCTGAACGCGAACTCGGCGCACCCGTACGAGAATCCCACCGCGCTGTCGAATTTCCTGGAGATCCTCGCGCTCGTGATCATTCCGGCCGCGCTCACCCATACCTTCGGACGGATGGTCGGCGACACGCGTCAGGGATGGGCGGTATTCGCGGCCATGGCCCTCCTGTTCCTGTCGCTGGTCACTATGGCCGTCGACAGCGAGCAGGCCGGCAACCCCCGGCTCGCCAGGCTGGGAATCGATCAGACGGCGACCCTCACGCAGTCCGGGGGCAACATGGAGGGCAAGGAAACGCGCTTCGGCATCGGCGCCTCCGCGCTGTTCGCGGCGACCACGACGGCCACTTCCTGCGGTGCCGTGAATTCCATGCACGACTCGTTCACGCCGCTCGGGGGCTTCGTCCCGCTCTTCAACATGCAACTCGGCGAGGTGGTGTTCGGCGGTGTGGGCACCGGGCTGTACTCGATGCTCATCTTCGCCATCGTCGGCGTGTTCATCGCCGGCCTCATGATCGGCCGCACGCCGGAATACCTGGGCAAGAAGATCGAAGCGTTCGAGATGAAGATGAGCTCGATCGCCATCCTGGTCATGCCCTGCATCGTGCTCGTGGGCACGGCCATCGCGGTGCGGCTCACCGCCGGTCAGGCCGGCGCTGCAAATCCCGGCGCCCATGGATTTTCCGAGATTCTCTACGCGTTCACTTCCGCGAGCAACAACAACGGCAGCGCCTTCGCGGGCCTGTCTGCAAACACGCTGTTCTACAACACCGCGCTCGCACTGGTGATGTGGCTCGGGCGCTTCTGGCCCATCGCTGCAGTTCTATCCATTGCCGGCTCGCTCGCGGCCAAGAAGCGTGTGCCGGTCACGGCGGGCACGATGCCTACGCATTCCCCTACGTTCGTCGTTCTGCTGATCGGCACGGTGTTGCTCGTCGGGGCGCTGACTTTCGTCCCCGCGCTGGCACTCGGTCCGGTCGTCGAGCACCTGACGCTCTGGAAGGGGGGTTGAGCCATGTCCGACCTGACTGACCGCGAGCTGCTTCCGGGGCCGCGGGGTCCGGCGGGCCCGCGGGGTGCGGGCGAGCCGCCGCGTCCGGCCTGGCCGCTCCGTCCGGCCGAGTCGCCGCATCCGGCGCAGACACCGCGCGCCGCGGTACGACACAAGCTGTCGATGTTCGACCGGCTGTTGCTGATTCCCGCGGTCATCGATGCCTTCCGCAAGCTCCATCCGCGTGTGCAGTGGCGCAACCCAGTGATGTTCGTGGTGTACGTCGGCAGCATTCTGACCACGCTGCTGTGGGTCCAGGCCCTGGGCGGGAGAGGGGAGGCCCCGGCCTGGTTCATCCTCAATGTGGCGATCTGGCTGTGGTTCACCGTCCTGTTCGCCAATTTTGCCGAGGCGCTGGCGGAGGGCCGCAGCAAGGCTCAGGCGGCATCCCTGCGGGGCCTGAAGCAGGCGGTGTCGGCCCGGAAGCTCGCCGATGCGACCGATCGCTCACGCCAGTCCCGCATTCCCGCCGACCGGCTGCGCAGGGGCGATGTCGTCCTGGTCGAAGCGGGCGACTACATTCCGGCGGACGGCGAGGTCATCGAGGGGGCTGCCTCGGTCGATGAGAGCGCGATCACCGGCGAATCGGCGCCGGTCATCCGTGAATCCGGCGGGGACTTCTCCGCCGTGACGGGCGGTACGCGGCTGCTCTCCGATTGGATCATCGTGCGAGTGACGGTCAATCCGGGCGAGACGTTCATCGACCGGATGATCGCCATGGTGGAGAGCGCGAAGCGCCAGAAGACGCCCAACGAAATTGCGCTCACCATCCTGCTCGTCGCGCTCACGCTGGTATTCCTGTTCGCGACGGCGACCCTGCTGCCTTACTCCCAGTACAGCGTCGAGGTCGCAAGGCTCGGCACTCCGATCACGCTTACGGCGCTCGTCGCGCTGCTGGTGTGCCTGATTCCGACGACCATCGGCGGCCTGCTGTCGGCGATCGGCGTGGCGGGTATGAGCCGCATGATGCAGGCCAACGTCATCGCCGTGTCCGGGCGTGCCGTGGAAGCTGCGGGCGATGTCGACGTGCTGCTGCTGGACAAGACCGGAACGATCACGCTCGGCAATCGCCAGGCCGCGACGTTCACTCCCGCTCCGGGAGTGACGGAGGAGGAGCTTGCCGATGCGGCGCAGCTTGCCTCACTCGCCGACGAGACTCCTGAGGGCCGGAGCGTCGTGGTGCTGGCGAAGCAGCGTTTCAAGCTGCGTGAGCGCGACCTGCGCTCTCTCGGCGCCACGTTCGTCGCGTTCTCGGCGCATACACGCATGAGCGGCGTGGACATCGGTGACCGCCAGATCCGCAAGGGAGCGGCGGATGCCATCCAGCGGCAGGTCGAGAGCCTCGGCCATGTTTTTCCGAAGGCCATCCTGAGCAGCGTGAACTCTGTGGCGCGCCGCGGAAGTACGCCACTGCTGGTGAGCGATGGGCCGCGCGTTCTGGGCATCATCGAGCTGAAGGACATCGTCAAGGGCGGGATCAAGGAGCGCTTCGGCGAGCTGCGGCGCATGGGGATCAAGACGATCATGATCACCGGCGACAATCCCCTCACCGCCGCGGCCATCGCCGCCGAGGCGGGCGTCGATGACTTCCTGGCCGAGGCGACCCCCGAAGCCAAACTGTCGCTGATTCGCTCGCACCAGAGCGAAGGGCGGCTCGTCGCCATGACCGGTGACGGCACCAACGACGCCCCGGCTCTCGCGCAGGCGGACGTGGCGGTCGCCATGAACACCGGCACCCAGGCGGCCAAGGAAGCCGGCAACATGGTGGATCTCGACTCCAATCCCACCAAACTCATCGAAGTGGTCGAGACGGGCAAGCAGATGCTCATGACCCGCGGCTCGTTGACCACGTTCAGCATCGCGAATGACGTCGCGAAATACTTCGCGATCATCCCCGCCGCCTTCGCCTCGACGTACCCGCAACTGAACACGCTGAACGTGATGCGGCTGGCGAGCCCGTTCTCCGCGATTCTCTCAGCCGTGATCTTCAACGCCCTCATCATCGTGGTCCTCATCCCGCTTGCGTTGCGGGGCGTCAAATATCGCGCCCTGGGTGCGGCGCTCCTGTTGCGCCGCAATCTGCTGCTCTACGGGCTCGGCGGACTCATCATTCCCTTCGCGGGCATCAAGCTCATCGACGTGGCGCTCAGCGCCTGCCATCTGGTGTAGCCATGAACAACGTGCTGCGACCCGCGCTGGTGTTGCTGTTGGTTCTTACCGCGATCACCGGCTTCATCTACCCGCTGGTGATCACTGGCCTGGCCCAGGTGTTGTTTCCACATCAGGCCGCCGGCAGTATCGTCATGCGCGACGGCAAGGCCATCGGCTCCAGCCTGATCGGACAGAGCTTCAGCAACCCGAAATACTTCTGGAGCCGACCGTCCGCGACCTCCCCACAGCCGTACAACGGACTCGCCTCGGGAGGCTCGAACCTGGGGCCCCTCAACCCGGCGCTGATGGATGTCGTCGAGGCGCGAGTCGAGGCGTTGCGCGCCGTCGATCCCGGCAACACCGCACCCATTCCCGTCGATCTGGTCACGGCGTCCGCGAGCGGCCTGGATCCTGAGATCAGCCTCGCCGCCGCGAACTATCAGGCCGCGCGAGTGGCGCGTGTACGGGGTTTGCGGGTCGGGGAGGTGCGGGCATTGATTGCCGGGCACGCGCGGGGTAGGTTGTTCGGATGGCTGGGCGAGCCGCGCGTCAACGTTCTCGAGATCAATCTCGCTCTGGATGAAGTGCGCGTGCCGCCCGCCCGCTTCAAGCGAGGCTGAGCGCACTGCATGGCCGAAGTACGGCCCGACCCCGATCAGCTCCTGGCCCGGGTCCAGGCGGAAGAGACGCGCGCGAAGCGGGGCCGCCTGCGTATTTTCTTTGGTGCCTCCGCCGGCGTCGGCAAGACGTACGCGATGCTCGAGGCCGCGCAGAATATGCGCGCTTCGGGCAAGGATGTGGTCGTCGGGTATGTCGAACCGCACGGCCGTGTCGACACGGAGCGGCTGCTCGAAGGGCTCGAAAGAATCCCTACCGTCGCGGTCGGCTATCGCGGCATCGTGCGCCAGGAGCTCGACCTGGATCGCGCCCTTGCCAGACACCCGTGGATATTGCTCGTCGACGAGCTGGCGCACTCGAACCTCGTGGGTGGCAACCCGCCGCCCCGCCACCCCAAGCGCTGGCAGGATATCGATGAGCTGCTGGACGCCGGAATCAATGTCTGGACCACCGTCAACGTCCAGCACCTGGAAAGCCTCAACGATCTGGTGGGCCAGATCACGGGTGTGCGTCAGCGGGAGACGCTCCCTGACAGGGTGTTCGATGAGGCGGACGACATCGAGCTGATCGACCTGCCGCCGGATGACCTGCTGGCGCGGCTGCGTGCAGGCAAGGTCTACATCGCAGACGAAGCGGCGACCGCAGTGGAACGCTTCTTCCGCACGCCGAACCTGATGGCACTGCGCGAGCTCGCATTGCGCCGCGTTGCGGACCGGGTCGAGGCGGCAGCACGAGCGCTCCCCGAGGACAAGACTCGCCTCCGCATTGCGGGCGACCGCATTCTGGTCGCTGTGGGTCCTGACGCCCAGTCGGAGCAGCTCGTCCGTGTCGGCAAGCGGATGTCCGATGCGCTCGACGCGCAGTGGACCGTTGTTTACGTGGAGACGCCGCGGCTACTGAGACTCGCCGACTCGGACCGCAACCGCCGCATCGAGGTACTGCGCCTCGCGGAGTCACTCGGCGCGGAGACTGTGACTCTGGACGGCCCCTCGGCAGCCGAGACTCTGATCGAGTACGCCCAGACGAGGCACGCGACGCGTGTGATCGTAGGCGCGCCGAAGCGTCGCGGGTGGCGTGCGATCCTGCGTCCTTCCGCGTCGGTCCAACTCGTGATGGGCGCCCGGGGATTCGATGTCATTACAGTCGCGACGACCGAGCGCACCGCGATTCGACCTGCCGCGGGCACGAACAACTCCGACAGCGGACGGCAGATTCCGTTGGCACGATATGCCTGGGCCGTCGCCACCACTGTGATCTGCACCGCGCTGGCGGTCACCATGTTTCGGCGCTTCGAGCTCTCGAACCTGGTGATGATCTACCTGCTGGGGGTGACGGTATCGGCGCTGCGACTGGGGCGCGGTCCTTCCGCCTTGACGGCTGTTCTGAACGTGGCGGCGTTCGACTTCTTCTTCGTTCCGCCGCGCTACAACTTCGCCATCTCCGATGCGCAGTATCTGGTGACTTTCGGCGTCATGCTGCTCATCGCCCTGGTGATCGGCAATCTCGTGGCCTCCGTTCGGCAGCAGACCCGCGTCGCAGGAGCTCGCGAGCGTCGTACGGCGCTTCTGTATGCCATGAGCCGCGAGCTCACGGCCATTCGCGGCGGGGGCAGCATGGCACGCGTGGCGGTCCGGCATGTGGCGGAGGTGTTTCAATCGAACGCGGTGATTCTCCTGCCGGATGCGGATGGCAAGCTGCATTACCCGAAGGATCCTCCGCTCGAGCAGTCGTACCGGTCCGCGGATCTGGCGGTGGCGCAGTGGGTAACCGACCACGGCCGTCCGGCCGGTCTAGGGACGGACACGTTGCCGGCGGCGCCGGGGTTGTACGTTCCACTCGGCGAGGAGCGCCAGCGACTGGGCGTCCTGGCGGTACTCCCGTCCAATCCGCGGCGCGTGCTGTTACCGGAGCAGCGCCATCTGCTCGAGACGTTTGCTGGCCAGATCGGGCTCGCGCTGGAGCGCGCGCGCCTTGCCGAAGCCGCCGAGGCCGCGAATCTCGCGCGCGAGCGCGAGAGCCTGCGCAACACTCTGCTGGCGTCGATCTCTCATGACTTGCGTACACCCCTTGCCGTCATCGCTGGAGCCGGCGGTGCGCTCGCGGAGCGCGGAGCGTTGCTCGATGAGGCCACGCGCATCTCCCTCGCACGCTCCATCGAAGCGAAAGCCACGGAGATGACCGGACTGGTCTCCAACGTTCTGGATCTCATGCGTTTCGAGTCCGGGGAGATCGTCACACGTCGCGATTGGCAATCCCTCGATGACCTCGTCGCCATGGCTCTACAGAGTCAGGCGGAGCGGCTCGCGCAGTATCCGGTGGAGCTGAAGATTCCCCACGAGCTGCCGCACGTCCATGTCGATGCCACCCTCGTCGTGCAGGTGTTCTCGAACCTGCTCGACAACATCGTCAAGTACACGCCTCCCGGAACGCACGTGCTCGTTGCGGCGATCGTCGACGGCTCGTTCGTTCGGGTGACGGTGGACGACGACGGGCCGGGGCTGCCTCCTGGGGAACCCGCGCGCCTGTTCGACAAATTTCAGCGCGGCGTGGAGGAGGGGACCGCGGTCGGCGTCGGTCTCGGCCTCGCGATCTGTAAAGCGATCATCGTGGCGCACGGCGGCACTATCGAGGCTCGGCGGCGCGAAGGCGGGGGTGCCCGATTCCAGCTCACGCTGCCCGCCACGGAGCCAGGCTGATGACGCGGGCGATGTACCAGGTGTTGATCGTCGAGGACGACCCCGACATCCGTAAGGTGCTGCGCGTGCTGCTGGAGACCGACGCCTATCGCGTCGTCGAGGCCGAGAACGGGGCACGCGGGGAGATCGAGGTCCGCAGCCACAAACCGGACCTGGCGGTCGTGGATCTGGGTCTCCCCGACGGCGACGGCCTGAAGCTCATCCAGAAGATCCGCAGCTGGTCCCCGGTGCCGATTCTCGTCGTCTCCGCTCGCACCCTGGAGGAGCAGAAAATCGCCGCCCTCGATGCCGGCGCGGATGACTACGTGACGAAGCCTTTCAGCGCGCCCGAGCTGCTGGCGCGTGTGCGCGCCGCCCTGCGCCGCTCCGCCCGCTCTCCCGACCATCTGCCGTCGCTGAAGTTTTCCGGCACGACGGTCGACCTGACTCGCCGCGAAGCCACCCATACCGACGGCACGAGTATCCATCTCACGCCACTCGAGTATCGGGTGCTGGATTGTCTCGCCCGCCACGCCGGGCTGATCGTCACCCAGACTCAGCTCATTCGCGAAGTGTGGGGCCCGGAGCGCCTCGGTGACACCCGCAGCCTGCGGGTCTGCATGAAGAATCTGCGGGCGAAGCTGGAGGCGGATCCGAAGCGGCCGGAGCACCTCGTCACGGAGGCGGGGCTAGGTTATCGGCTGCGGACGGAGGAGTGACCGCGCCGGCGGTGCGCGTCGTAAACCGGTGCAGGCCGCCCGAGGTCCTCAGGTCAGCGAAACGATCAGCTTCGCCGAGTGGCTGCGCCAGTTGATGGGAATGACAAAGCAGCGCGTACCGGGCTTCTGCGGCAGCTCCGGCTTCTCCCCGGCGAGCACGCTGGGCACCGAGATCACGAAGTCGCGTCCGAAGTCCCGCCGCGCATTGCCGGAGATGGTGTTGGCCACCTCGCCGACGAGATCGCGCATGGTCTCGTGGCTGAAGTCGTTCTCCTGCATTTTCATCAGCAGCACCGTGAGCATGGCCTTCGGGGCGGTGAAGAACACCACGCCTTCGCGCTTGCCGGAGATGTTGATGACACCGGTATAGTCGTGGACCGCGGGGGTGCCTTCCATGAGATAAGGCGAGCCGATCGAGGCGGGCTGCTGGGCCGCCACCTCGAAGTAGTTCGTCGTCCCCTCGACGAAGGTTTTCAGCTCCTGTTCCTGCAGCATGGGTTTATTCTCTGATGAGCTCCGCGATCGCCTCGTTCAGCTGCCGATCGGTAAAGGGCTTGTTGAGGAAGCCGTTCGCTCCCTTCTCCATCGCCTCCACGGCCGTGGCCTTGTCCGCGAGCGCCGAGATCACCAGGATGCGCACCGCCGGCTTCAGCTCCACCAGCTTGGAGATGCATTCAATGCCATCCATCTGCGGCATTGTCAAATCCATGGTGACCACATCCGGGTCGTGCTTCCTGAACAGCTCCAGTGCCTCCAGGCCATTGCCGGCCGTCCCCACGAGCTCGATCTCATCGAACTGCTGCGAGCGTTCGATGCGCCGGCGCATGATGTTCGAGTCATCGACGATCATGAGCTTCAAGGATCGGGTCATGTCGGTTCCTTACTCCTTCACTGGGGGCTCTTCAGGCGACGGCGCTCGCCTCCTCAGCCGCGGGCAGGACGATCTTGAACCGGGTGAATTTTCCCGGATTGGTGCTGACGCCGATCTTGCCGCCGAGCGCATAGACGCTGCGCGCGACGACATCCATGCCCACTCCGCGGCCGGCGTCCATGGAGACTTCCTCCTGCGTCGAAAAGCCGGGCCGGAAGATCAGCGCCATGGCGGCGCGCATGTCCATTCCGGCCGCTTCATCCGGGGTGATGATCTGCTTGCGAACGGCGGCGGCCTTGAGCTGCTCCGGGGAGATTCCGGCGCCATCGTCCTCGAAGACCAGCTCGTAACCTTCACCTGCTTTCTTGAACTCCACCTTGACGGAGCCGATCTCGCCCTTGGTCTGGGCGCGGCGCACGTCCGCGGCCTCGATGCCATGGACGGCGGAGTTGCGCAGCATCTGGATGACGCAGTCCTTCACGGTGTCGACGTAGGAGCGGGGTACCTCCGCGAGGCCCGTGATGGTGAGTTTGAATCGCTTGTGATGGTCGTGGGCGAGCCGCTCCGCCATCGAATGCAGAGTCGGCGACATGTCATCGGGTGATCTGGCGCCGGCCGCCGCGGGCGCTGCCTGCGGCGCGGGGGCCTTCGATTCCGACTTCGCCGGCGCGGGAGCGTCCTTGATGACCGTGAGACGCGTGGCCATTTCGCGCACGCTGCGCAGATGCGCGAGCAGGTCGTCGAGCTTCAGCACCATCGGCAGGAAGTCGTTGCCCGAGAGCTCCGCCTTCTTCTTCAGCTCGCTCACCATGTCCTCGAGCGAGTGCACCCGGTGCGCGATGCTCATCAGGTTGAGCGCGGAAGCCTCGCCCTTGATCGAATGGAGCTCGCGGAACAAGCCGTTCAGCTTCTTGCGGAACTCGCCGTCGGTGCGCGCGGGCTCCTTCAGGATGGCGTTGATGAGCTGCAGGCCGGTCTCGGTCGAGTCCAGGAACGTGGTCAGCTGCAGCGGATCGACGTGCATCATGCCGAGCATCATGTCCAGCTGCGCGTTGGCGTTCTCGTGCGACTCCTGGAGCTCGCGCGCGAGCAGCACGCTGGAAGTGATGTCACCGACCGAGCACAGCACGTGCTTGACGCCCTTGGGCCCCATGACGCGGTGGAAATCGAACTGCAGGTAGCGGGTTTCCTTGCCGCCGTGCCCGTTGTCCATGCTGATCTCCAGCTGGCCCAGCGGGTTGATGCTCTTCATCAGGTTCTCGTGGGCGCGGTCGCCCCACAGGAGCTTGATGTACTTCATCGCCGTGTTGAGCGTGGCTGGAGGCACGAGCTCCTTGAGGAGCTCCTCGAAGAACAGCCCTGCGAAGTCGCCCCGCCCGAACATGCGGGTGAGGGCTTCCGACCACACCGAGCCGATGCGGTATTCGGCGTCGAGCAGGAAGAAGCCTTCCCGCACGGTCTTCAGAATGTCGCGAGTCTGCTCCTGGGCTTCCTTGGCGGCACGCTCGTGACGTGCCCGTGTCACCTGGAAGTAGGCGGCGGCTCCCGCGAGGACGACAGCGACGAGCACACCGATGGAAAGCAGGAAGCGCAGCTGGGTCGAGTCGGTCGAAGCCACGCTCTGGAGCGTCGCGGCCACGTTGGCCAGACGAGTCTGCAGTCCTTTCGCGTTGTCGCTGGCAAACAGCTGCGCGCGCTTCACGTCGGCGTAATGAGCCTTGCCTTCGCGTGAGAAGCTGCTGCCCCCTTCGTCGGTGTCCAGATAGGGTTGACCGGTGAAGGTGACGACCGGGTTGACCACGGGCCCATACTGGTGCCACAGGAGAAGGGCCTGATCGAGATCCGTCGACTCGATCGTTCCGCTGGTGCCGAGCTGCTCGAGGTCCTGATCGAAGCGCTTGACCGTCGCTTTCAGGTCGCTCAGCGCCTGGCCGGAATACGCACGCGCTTCCAGTCGGTCACGCAGCGAGTTCAATTGCTGCGAAATGGCAGCGGGGTAGGTCTGCAGCGTGCTAGCGGTCTGCAGAGCCGTGATGTTCGTGCGCATCTGCGTGGCAACCCGGAATCCCGCGAGTAACACGAGACCCAGGACGAGAGTCAGCACCGTGCCGATGCCGTACGTTGCCAACTGGCGATTGCGCTCTTTGCCTGCCAGATTCATTGCTTGAGGTCTCCTGGAAATCCTTGGCGTCTGCCGCGCGCGCCTTATTTCGGCAGCTCGAAGCGAATCGTGGTGCGGACCGGGATCTCCACAGGCGCGCCGTTCACTTTGACGGGGGCATAGCGCCAGCGCTTCACCGCCGTCACGGCCGCTTTATCGAACACGCCCGGAGGGCTGGAATCCGTGACCCGCACGTCGCTCGTCTCTCCCTTGGTGCCCACAGTAAATTCGAGGGTGACGACACCCGCGAGCTTGCTGTCGAGTGCGTTTTGCGGATAGTCCGGCGCCACGTAGCGCGTGCGCTTGAGCTGTGCAGCCAGCGCGGCGACGTTGGGAGCGGGCGCCGCAGCGGCGCGCGCCGCCGGAGCGCTTGCCGCACGCGCAGTGCTCTGAAGCTGCTGGACACCCTGGATGTCACGCGGATCGGCGCCCCAACGCTTGGCCTGCGCGAGATCCGAATCGAGCTGCGCGGCCTTGCCGGGATCGCGCGCGACCGACCGAGCGCGCTCGATAAGTCTGGAGGCGAGATCGCGACTCAGACCGGTTACCGCCGAGTTGGAAGGGTCCGTGGTCTGGAGCTGGCCGATGTAGTAGGCGGCGCTGTCCTGCGCGGGATCCGTCAGTTTCCCATCACGGATACGCTCGCGTGCCATCTGGACAAAGCGCTCGCCTTCGGCCGCCATTGCTTTCTGCCGCGCGGTGACCAGATCCCGCTGGAAGGCCGTGATGTCCGCTGCGCTGACTCCGCCGCTCCTGGCCTCGGCGAGCCAGTGATCCTCGTCAGCCTGGTTCTTGCTCAAGGCCGCTTCGCGCGCCTTGCGCATGAACGCCGCGTTCAAATCCCGCTGTGCGCGTTGCGTCGCCGCGTTCGTCGGGGCAGCCTCGCGCAGCTGCTGCATGTAGAGCTTGGCGCTGTCCTCGGCAGGATCGGTCAGCTTGCCGTCGCGAATGCGATCGGAGATGAGGCCGGCGAGACGCTGCAGTCGGGCCTCTTCCTGGCGCCGCGTGATCTCCGCGCGCCACTTGTTCAACTGATCCGCGGGTAAGGAGGACTGCTGCGCCTGGCGCACCAGCGCAGCCGCGCGGTCGACGTTGCCGTCGGCGAGCGCCTTGTTGACCTGTGCCGTGGTGAGCCGCAACTCCAGAGCGGGAATGCGCGCATCCTTCGGCGATGCCGCTTTCAGATTCGCCATGGCCAGGGCGGCCTCATCGAAGCGCTGGGCGTTCATGGCCTCGTCGAAACGCGAGGCGAGCACCGAAGCGACGCGCTGCAGACCGTCGAGTGCTTCGCCGTTCGTCGGATCCACGGCAGCGGCGGAACGGTAATAGACGAGTGCGTTGTCGCCACTTGGCTCGGTGTAATGACGCTCGCGCATGGCGCCGCGTGCCTTCTCCAACAGCTCATCGAGGCTGCCCTTGACGAGTTGCGTGTCGGCGGCCGGTTTCGGGGCCAGCGTCGTATCGCTGTCGGGCGCCGGCAGGACCTCGACCGTCGCATGCTTGGCGTGGGCCGGGGCGGTGGCCGGCTTGCTCTTCAAGAAATACCAGGCGGCTCCGCCGGCAACCAGCACCGCGGCTAGCGCGGCGGCACCCAACATCACGGCCTTGTTCTTCGAGCCGGAGCCGCTGTCGGCGGGCGCGGCGGCCGCCTCGACCTGCGGGCGGAAGGGTTCGATGGTGACGGCGGCTGAGGGGCGCGCCGTGCCCTTCCTGGCGATGGCGTCCGTCATGACGCCCTCGAGCACGGCGGCGGTCTTGCGCTTGTCGATGGGGATCGGGAGCACCGCGAACACCGTCGATCCCTTGACCGCGGCGCCGATCTGCTTCTCCGCTTCCGCCGTGGCAAACACCAACATCACGACGTGCGGCGCGCGGGTATGTACGAGATCGACGTCCTCGCGGATTGCAGCAAGGTCTCTGCTGTCGAAAACGACGACCTGGCCGCGTTTGGTGTTGTGCAGGTGCTCGAGCGCGGCGTTCACGGAGTCGACGGGACGCACGGAGGCCTGGCCGCCGAGGGCCTCACCCAGCTCGAGCAGGAAGTCGTCCCGGGTGGTGACGGCGGTGACATCGACCGCCGGCCGGTTGGCAATGGCGCCGGAGGAGGCGCTGGCTCCCGAGCCCTCCAGGGGGCGGGAGGCATTCGACGCTGGACTGGCCACAAATGTGTCTCCGCTGTAGTCCCGACTCGAGGGGTCGTCGGGCGCCTTTCTTCATTGCCGGGCTAAGCGGCGCGCAGGCGGAATCGCCCCGTCGGCGCGCGGAAAAACATCCGCAACGAGCATAGTTGTATGCCGCGACACCGCAGTGCCACAGTTCACAATAACGAGAGGCGGGCGTCGCGCCCCGACGACTCCCCAGGAGGGCCGCCGACAAAAGTCGAGCGGCGGCGCCCCATTTTCGTGATGCAGGTCCGGTGGCGCGGCCG
>Ga0070681_10004052_pt1 | contig 13833 bp, 10 predicted proteins | sample KBSC83BmetaG_FD_65650 | JGI IMG/M metagenome (GOLD analysis project Ga0070681, IMG submission 65650) | Corn rhizosphere microbial communities from Kellogg Biological Station, Michigan, USA - KBS C8-3B metaG | ecosystem: Host-associated > Plants > Roots > Rhizosphere | place: USA: Michigan... | reverse complement strand
GCTTTGCACTTGCTCCTTCGCGGTTCGCTCACGCTCGGCGGTGTCGAGGCCGACAGCCGCCTCGCGGGCGATGATCTCCAACTCGGTGTTCAGCGCCTCCAGGCGTCGCTGACAGTCTTCGACCTGGGCCGGCGTCGCGTGATGGCTCACAGCCACGCGCGCGCATGAGGTGTCGAGCAGGCTCACCGCCTTGTCCGGAAGCTGCCGATCCGGGATATAGCGATGCGAGAGCTTCACGGCCGCTTCGAGCGCCTCGTCGAGAATCTGCACGCGGTGGTGCTTCTCCATCGTCGAGACGATGCCGCGCATCATCAGGACCGCTTTATCTTCCGCAGGCTCATCGATCTTGACGGTCTGGAAACGACGGGTGAGCGCCGGGTCCTTCTCGATGTACTTCTTGTATTCGGCCCACGTCGTGGCGCCGATAGTCCGCAGAGTGCCACGCGCAAGGGCGGGCTTCAGGAGATTGGCCGCATCGCCAGTGCCAGCGGCACCGCCGGCGCCCACCAGTGTGTGTACCTCGTCGATAAACAGCACGATGGGCTTCGGAGACGATTGCACCTCGTCGATCACTTGGCGCAGGCGCTGTTCGAACTCGCCCTTCATGCTCGCACCGGCCTGCAGCAGGCCGACATCCAGCGCCCGGAGCGTTACATCCTTCAGGGAAGGAGGCACGTCGCCGGAGGCGATGCGCCGGGCGAATCCCTCGACCACGGCTGTCTTGCCGACGCCCGCCTCACCCGTGAGGATCGGATTGTTCTGACGGCGTCGCATCAGGATGTCGACGATCTGCCGGATCTCATCGTCGCGGCCGACCACGGGGTCGATTTTCCCTTGCCGCGCCTGGTCGGTCAGATCGACGGTGAAGCGCTTGAGGGCTTCCTGTTTGCCGAGCTGCGCGGGAGGCATCGCCCCGCTCGCCTCGCCGGGCGCCGCCTGTTGCGCGAGCTGCGAGCCGTCATTCGCCCCGAGCACCTCCTCCGGCGAACCTGAGACGATCTGCGCAAAGTCTTCCGCGAGCGTGTCCGCTTTGACCTTGTCGAACTCCTTCGAGATGCTCAACAGCACGTTCCGCAGCGAGGGCGTTTTCAGGATCGCCAGCAGGATGTAGCCCGTGCGTACCTGGGAATCGCCGAACTTCAACGTCGACCACACCCACGCCCTCTCCGTCGCATCCTCGATGTGAGCGGACAGATCGGAAATCGAGGTGGCCCCGCGCGGCAGGCGATCGAGCGCCTCCGTGAAATTCTGCGCCAGGCGTGCGGCGTCGAGCTTGAAAGCGCGCACGACGCAGGCCAGATCGGAATTCTGCGTCTGCAGGATCTGATGGAACCAGTGCACGAGCTCCACGTACGGGTTGCCGCGCAGCTTGCAGAAGACGGTGGCGCCCTCGATGGACTTGTAGGCGAGGCTGTTCAGCTTGCCGAACAGCGCCACTCGATCGATGTCACCCATGGACGGGGGCTCCGGAAGTTTGCGTTGAAAGGGAGGCGCGACACCGCTGTCCCTGGATCAGGACGTCCTCGGCGCTCGAGCGCCGTGCGCCGAGCCAACTCGTCCAGCCGAGCCGATTGCCCTCGAGAGGTCGCGAATCGTTTGCAGGAGGGCCCGCAGGGCCCAGGCGGATGCCGGGGATGTCGACGTCGCGCAGAAGCAGGCGCAGCTGCCATTCCCACTCGTCGTCGGTGTAGAGGCGCACGAGATCGTGGAGCTCGCTGAGGCCCGGAGAGCCGGGCAGGAAATCGGCAAACTCCGCGCGAGGCAGCGGGCCCAGCACGATCTCGAACTTGTGCTGGCACTGCCACGTCGAGCCGCCGACAGTCGTGGAGAGACCGAGTTGCTGCTCACCCAGACGGCAGTGCAGGTCGGGAGGGATGTCGAGCCACGCGCCAGCGAACGGCCGTACCTCCACAGGGACCTCCAGGTAGTCGGCCAGCAGTGCCTCGAGTCCGTCGGCCGAGCGCGCCTGCGGTGCAAACCGCCCCGCGCGACTCAACTTGGCGAAGTCGGGGACGCTATCGCCCTCGCGCGCGCTCTCGGGAGCGAGGCCGACCAACGCCCCGACATAGGTGCGAAACAGATCCGCCTCCGGCCGATCCAGACTCACGGACGGCTCGCTGTCGGCCCAGGCGCGGTAGAACAGGGAAATGAGCCGGTGCTGAAACAGATTCAGGAAGTCGACGACGGTGCCGTCTTCCTTGTGACGCCGGCGCTCGTAGGCCAACTCCGTGAGATGCAGAGGCAAGGCGCCGTTGGGTCCGAAGACACCGAAGCCGAACTGCTCCAGCCGCACTCGCCCGTCGTCGTCCAGCGCCACCGAAGCGATGTCGCTTGGCGCGAACGACAAATGCGGCGCCTGCCCCAGACGCGCGATATCGTCGGCCGCTCTCCGCGACTCACCCAGTCGGGGGCGGCCGGCGAAGCTCTGCTCGAGCAGACGAAGCGCGGCGAACAGCTCGAACGCATGCGGACGCGTTTGCAACGTCTCGAGCGCGGCCGACGGCTTCCGAGCTTGCAGCGAGGGATCTAGATGATCTGGCGGCATCCCACCCTCACCGGCCAGGTCTTTACGGCCCCGCGCGCCGCAGACTGGAGGCGCAGTTGCGTGAATGAGTTGAGCGAGACGTAGCGAGCGAAGAAACGCTCGAGCACCGCCCCCAGCGCGACGATGCCCGCTCCCTCGAAAGCGGCCTCATCGACGGTTACGGAGATATCCAGGCCGCGGCCGTAGCTGATGGGACCGAGTATCGGCAAGCGGCGCACGACAGGCTGATAGCTCACTGAGCGCACGCCCTCGATCTGCCGCCGTGCGGCCGCATCGTTCGTGTCCGCGTACAGAGCGAGCAGGTCGCGAAGCATTTCCGCACCGCTGTCGGGTGCCCGGTCGACGAGAGACAGATAGTTCAGCGAAAGATGGCTGATCAGCTTCCAGGCGGTCGTGCCGAAGGCCGGCGACTGACGCGGATAGCTCGGGCCTGTCAGGCAGCGCACGGATTCCACCGGCGCTCCGCCCTCCACGGTGAAGTCGGTGCGCCCCTGACCAGTCGCCATCTGCACCGGCAAATCGCGGTTGGTACACCAGGCTTGAGCGTCGATCTGGCGGATTTCTCCCGACAGAGGTCGCTGCTCGGCATCGACGATCGAGACAAAGCACTCGCTGCCGACATAGCCCGACCGAGCCCCGGACTGATTCTGGCGCGCGGAGAGCAGTCGCGGACGCCGCTGCAGCGTGTAGAAGGCGGGAGCCGATTGCCGCGTCGTGCCGTGACTGACGGAATAGAAGGGCAGTATTCGCGTCACCGACTCGCCGCCGGCACCGATGCCCTCGACTGGGCCGAGACTGTGAATCTCGAAGTCCATCGGCCGGTTGCGATCGGGGACGAGGTGGTATTCGGTCTCGGCGGGCGTGACGTGGACGCGGTCTACGGCACGCGGAAACAGATTCACCGCCGGGGTGCAGAACAGACGGAAGTGACTGGCATCGATCGCGTTCTCGAGGCCCGGCTGTCCTCGCTCCATGGCGAGATAGATCTCGATCTCCTCGCCCTCGCAGCCGCGGATCGCGGCGCCGAGGTCCTGCACCGCGAAGAACAGCAAACGCTCGGGAAATGCAAAGTATTCCTGCAGCAGGCGATAGCCCTGGAACGATCGGCGAGTGACGGGCAACATCGCTTCGGAATCGTCGAGACCCGCCGCGCGAACGCTCTTCGCAGGGATGAAGTGCACCTCACTCCCTGCACGGGTACCGCGCACGTACGCACCGATGCAGTCGGCGGTCACCTGCTCGAAGATCCGATGCGCGATATCGGGGGTCGCCTTCAGGAAGAAGGTGAGCGACTTCAGCGGCAGCGCCTTCAACGGCACACCCGGCGCCACCTTCAGACGCAAGCGGATGGCCGTTCGCGCGCGTCCGTCAGTCGCGATTCCCTGTGTCGACAGAGCGCCGGAGCCCGACAGATATTTGGCCTCAGTCACCGTGAGCGGCCAGAGCGTGACATCGTGAGCCGTACGGAACTCGCAGGCGGTGCGTTCGCCCTTGACCAGCGGGCTTCGCAACGTCGTGTCGCGTTTGATGAGGTGGCCCGTATGGACGCCGCCCTCCTTCATGTCCGGTGCCAACTCGACGATGGCGCAGGAAGGGATCGGGCTCAGGAAATGCGGATACACCATTTCCATCAGGTGCTGCGTGAACTGCGGGTGCCGCGCATCGAGCTTGAGTTGCACGCGCGCGGTGAGGAAAGCAAAGCCTTCCAGAAGGCGCTCGACGTACGGATCGGTGCACTCCAGTCCATCGAGCCCGAGGCGCGCGGCGATGCGCGGATAACTCTCCGCGAACTCGGCGCCCATCTCACGCACGAATTGCAGCTCGCGGTTGTAGTACTCGAGGAGCCTGGGGTCCATCAGGTCGAGCCCGAGTCGGAGAGCGTGACGTTCCCGGAATCGACATCGATGCGGGTGCGCAGTACGAGCTGCTGCGGCACCGGTTGGCCCCAGAGCTGGGCGTCGATCCGGAAAGCGAGCACGTGAGTCTCGTTACCCTCCTCCCCCACCTCAGGAGCCACACGGACCGCAGACAGGCGCGGCTCGAAGCGCTTGACGGCGGCTTCGATCGTTGCGGCTATCTGCTGCGGGTCGACGCTGCGGGCCGAGCGGCCAGCAAGCGACGGCATACCGAAATTCAACACTGAGGACTGCACGTTCGGATAGGCGGACAGATCGACGACCGCCTCGAGGCTCGCGCTGTTCAGCAACGCGGCGAGGTCTCGACAGACACAGTCGCGCAATCTGCGCATGGAGACGGCTTTCAACTCTCCCGTCTCCACCGAGTTGTTCACCACGTTGCGCGCGGCGATCTCGCAGAGTGTTTGCAAGGCGACGCCGCTCTTGGCAGCGACCTCCCTGGGCAATCCCGGAGGCTTCAACACCAGGGCCTTCAGGTGCGAGAGGGAAACCTTTCCCGCCGAGGCGGTGAAGCTGAGGCGCAGCGTGTCCCCGGAAGCCGCGTCGGCGCCTTCCGCGAGGCGCAGCCCCTGCGCGGTCAGGATGGGGGTCAGCTCGCGCTCGGCGATTCCGAGGTGCCGCAGCTCCGCACGGCGGAAACTGAACTCGTAGACGGTCAGCAGGCGCTCGTCGTCGAGCAGCCGGTCGAACAGCGCCGGCTGGAGTCGCTCGCGTAGGCTGAGTTGGGCCATTGCGCGAGGCTCCTCATTCCTGGGGGGCGAGCGCGAGCTCGCGGATGTCCAGCAGACCGATCTCGTCGGCGTCGGTCGTCAGCACACGTTGGCCGAGCCCCGCATACTGCGGAGCATCGGCATCGCCACCCAGCGGGATCCATTCCGTCTTGCGTGCGAGTCGCACGGCATCGTCACCGCTGCGCTCCGAGTTGGGGTAGCGCGACGGCAGCAGTCCCATCGCTTCGCCGCCGTTGGCCCAGGTGAACTGCGCCGGGAGCCAGACCAGGTCGCGCGCATCCGTGGGCGCCTCGATGACGATGGCCTTGATGCGCTCGAACGGCACCCAGTAGTAGGCGCCGTTGAGCAGTACCTCCAGAATCGGCCCGAGCCGCGAATCGGCGTCCGCGATCCACTCGAAGGGCTTGCCATTCAGCGTACCGCCGACGGCATGCACCGACTCGAGCGCCTCGAGGCGCAGCGCGGCGGCCTCCTTGCCTGGCAGCTGCAGAGCCTGCAGAAACGCGGCGATCCACGGCAACGGCTCGCCAAACACCAGAGGGGAGCGCGTCCCCGCAAACACCTGCGCGCGCAGTCCCTCGCACTGAATGGCCGCCGCATAGGCGTGCTGCATGGGCAGCGCGCTCGCATCCAGCTCTACGGCGACCGTCAGCTGATTGAGTGCGCGATTCCAGTCGCCGGTCACCATGAGCAGCTGCGCGAGAAACACGCGCAGCTTGGAATCCGCGGGCTGCCGTCGCACGTCGTTTTGCAACTGTGCGAGGCAACCCGCGAGATCTCCGCCAGCAAACTGGGCGAGCGCGGTCATCGGGCGTGCGTGCCTTACGCCTTCGCGTTCGCTGAGATGTCCCAGGAGAACGCGTGCGGCGTGCCTTTGCCGCCCTTCTCCGCCTGCGTCGTGTATTCGATCTTCACTTTCGCGAAGTTGAGCGTGATGTTCTCGGTGAGACGCTCCTCACCGCCGCTGCCGCCGGTGCGATAGCTGGCGACCATCACTTTTTCGAAATCGATGTGCAGGTACTCCAGCGGATTCTCGCCGGCCTTGCGCACGATGATCTTGCCCTTGGCGAAGTGCTTGCCGTTGGCGCAGAACAGCATGATGTTCGGCGACGCGGCGTCGATGTACTTGGTGATCGAGATGTCGTTGAAGGTCGCCTTGCCCGCACCGCCACCGCTGCCATGGTGAAAGGTGCCGGAGTTCGACAGTCCCCAGTTCCAGGAGAGGATGTCGATCTTGCCCTTGTGGGCCTTGTCGACCGACTCGCCCTTCACGCCGTCCAGGTCGAGAAACATGTCCACTGCCATGGTCGCTGATCCTTTGGTTACCGAATGTTGGAAAGATGCGCAGAGGGGCCGGGCGCCCTCAGCCGGCCTTTGCCGACGGCAGGCGCGATACGAGGCTCAGGGAGATGTTCACTCCCTCGAGCTGGTAGTGCGGCCGCAGATGGAACTTCGCGGAGTAGTAGCCGGGGTTGCCCTCGATCTCCTCCACCTTGACCTCCGCACCCGCGAGCGGCTTCTGGGCCTTCAGGGTCTCGCCTGCGTTCTCGGGGTTGCCGAGCACGTAGCCCATGATCCAGTCGGACAGGTAACGCTCCATATCGGCGCGTTCCTTGAATGAGCCCACCTTGTCGCGCACCATGCACTTCAGGAAGTGCGCGAAGCGGCAGCTCGCAAACAGGTACGGGAGGCGAGCAGCGATGCGCGCATTGGCCGTCGCGTCCGGATCCGAGTACTCGGCCGGCTTCTGCAGGGACTGCGCACCGATGAAGGCCGCGGTATCGGAGTTCTTGCGATGGATGAGCGGCATGAAGCCGCAGGCCGCCAGCTCCGCTTCGCGGCGGTCGCTGATCGCAATCTCGGTGGGGCACTTCATGTCCACACCGCCGTCGTCGCTCGGGAACGTGTGCACCGGCAGGCCTTCGACCGCGCCGCCCGACTCGACGCCGCGGATCGAGGAGCACCAGCCGTAGTTCTTGAAGGAGCGGTTGATGTTCACCGCCATCGCATATCCGGCATTGGCCCAGGTATAGCGACTGTGGTCGCCCACTCCGGTCTCCTCCTCGAACTCGAACTCCTCGACGGGATTGCTCTTGGCGCCGTAAGGCAGGCGTGCGAGGAACCGCGGCATCGCGAGTCCGACATACTTGGCATCGTCCGACTCGCGCAGGCTGCGCCACGCGGCATAGTCGGGAGCCGCGAAGATCTTGGCGAGGTCGCGCGGATTCGCCAGCTCCTGCCAGGAATCCATGCCCATGAGCGTGGGGCTGCCGCCGGCGATGAACGGCGCATGCGCCGCGGCGGCGATCTGCGACATCTGGCCCAGCAGCTCGACATCGCCGGGCGTGTGGTCGAAGTAGTAGTCGCCGACGAGCGAGCCATAGGGCTCGCCGCCGAGCTGGCCGTACTCCTGCTCATAGAGCTTCTTGAAGAGCGGGCTCTGGTCCCAGGAGGCGCCTTTGTACTTCTTCAGCGTCTTGCCCAGATCCTTCTTGGAGATGTTCAGGACGCGAATCTTCAGCATCTCGTCGGTTTCGGTGTTGTTGACGAGGTAGTGCAGCCCGCGCCAGGCGCTCTCCACCTGCTGGAAGCGCTCGTTGTGCAGAATGACGTTGATCTGGTCCGTGAGCTTCTTATCGATCTCGGCGATGATCGCCTTGATCGTGCCCACGACATCGTCGGAGACCACAGCGGTCTCGCGCAGTGCCTGCTCGGCCAGCGTGCGCACGGCACGCTCGACTTCCGCGCGCGCGCCGTCGGTCTTGGGCTTGAACTGCTTCTGCAGCAGGGAGGCGAACTGATCGGCATCCGCGGCGACGCTTTCCGCGACCGCTTGCTTGGCTTCGGCCATTTACTTCTCCTCGCCGGAAGCAGGCTTGCCCTGCTCGGCCAGTGTTTTGAGCAACGCCGGGTCGTTCAACGCCTTGGCGATGAGGTCCTCGGCGCCGGCCTTGCCGTCCATGTAAGTGATGAGGTTGGAGAGTTGCGTGCGCGCCTCGAGCAGCTTGTTGAGCGCATCGACCTTGCGCGCCACGGCAGCCGGGGAGAAGTCGTCCATGCTCTCGAAGGTGATGTCCACCTGCATGTTGCCCTCGCCCGTCAGCGTGTTCGGCACGCTGATCGCGACGCGCGGCTTCATGGACTTCATGCGCTCGTCGAAGTTGTCGACGTCGATGTTGACGAACTTGCGATCGTCGACGCCGGGCAGGGGATCCTTGGCATCCCCCGAAAGATCCGCGAGCACGCCCATCACGAAGGGAATCTGCACCTTCTTTTGTGCGCCGTAGACCTCGACGTCGTACTCGATCTGTACGCGCGGGGCGCGGTTGCGTGCGATGAACTTTTGACTGCTTGGCTTGGCCACGTCAGATCTCCCGTTGGGAAGCGATTACTCGTCAGTCGCGCACTCCGCTCGCCGCCTTGGCGGGCGCGAGCGCTTCAGGCGCGAGCTCTGCGAGCACTTCTAAAAAATCTTTCGCGACGAGCCGCTTTGCGCGCTCCAGGAGCAGCGGTATCGGGCTCGAAGGTTCATTGGCGCGGAAGAAGGCGGCGACTGCGTCCAGGGCACGCGTAGCGTCCTGCCGGCTGCGAATGGCTCCAACACCGACTGCGCCGCCGGAGATGCCCGCGGCACCGTTGTCGCCGGCAGCCGAGCCGTCCTCGGCGGGGGCTCTCGTTGCCAGGTGATCGTTGACGAGTCGGCGGGTGCGCGAGAGCGGTGCCGAGAGGGCCCCAAAATCGGGAGCCGCCTCCGATCCGCCCTTGGAGCGCATCGACTCTTCGATGCTGTCGAGGCTCCTGACGCCGGTGTCGAGCTGCTCGGACAGTGCCTTCAGCTCCTCTACCGAGCTCGCCGCGAGCAGCGCACTGAGTTGCGCCTCATCGACCGCGGCCGTCTCACCCTCCGTGGGCGCGATCTCACCGGTGGCCATCTCGATGTCGCGGATGCAGAGCGAGCCGAGCTGCGCGTGCGAAAGAATCGACGCGCGGCGCACGCCATCGACTACTGCCATGCGATCCGCAAAGCCGCTGAGAGCGTTGCGCCGCAGGATCGAGTCGTCATCGACTCGCGGAAAGACCTCATCGCTCCAGTCCGTCAGCCACTGAGCGGCCACCGTCAGCGCCTGAGTGAATTCGCCGAAACCCTCGGTGCGCACGGCGGCGGCCGCGAGGTGTGTCAGCAGACGAAAGTCCTTGCTCTTCTCCAGAGCCTCCAGGGAGCGGTCGCGGATCTCACGCCAGTCCGTCTCCGCGGACAGCGGCGCGGACTGGCCGAACAGCCGGTAGCCGTCGAACGAGGCCAGGAGTTGGGTGTCTTCGAGATCCTCTCCGCAAGGATGCTCGGCCGTGATGGCCTGGAGGAGACCTGAGTCCGCGATCGACATGCGAGCGTAGATCGTGAGTGACGATTGCGCTACAGGCTAGCAACTCGCGGCTGCCGCACCATCTATACGGAAGTATGTGATTCGAAGCGGTGTGCGACCTGCTTCACACTTTGTCTGAAGTTTGATTCTCGCGCTATCGAGATGTGATCAAACACAACTTACATCTGTACGAAAGTATGGGTTGTGTGACCTGACTGAAGGGCGCTAGGGTGCACGGCGTGCAATTCCAGCAATCTCTCGAAGCCGAGCAGGCACGCTTCATCCATCGCAGCGTGCCGACCGCCGCAGTCGGCGGGCTCATCGCCGTCTCTCTCACAGTGCTCGTGTTTCGCCCGGTGGTGTCCGGGCGTCTGTTGTACGCCTGGCTGGGCGCATTCCTGATTCTGACGGCGCTGCGTTTCCCGAGTTGGATCCGCTTCCGCCGCATCGATTTCGGTCCCGACACCTCACGGCGCTGGCTGCGCGAGGCGGCGACGGCGTCCTTCGTGTCGGGAGCGCTCTGGGGCATCGGCGCGCTGTTCCTGTATCCCGAAGGCCAGCTCGCCTATCAGTACACATTCGCGATCGCACTCATCTTCATGGCGGTGGCGTGCCTCTTCAGCTACGCGCCGCATTACCTGACCTTCCTCGCGTTCTTCCTGCCTTCCATCGTGCCGGGCATCGTCGGGATGGCGGCACAGGAGGGCGCACAGCAACACGCCGTGGCAGCGGGTCTAGCCTTGATGAGCCTGGTCGTGCTGTGGTCGCGCCGGTCGTTGAACGACATGTTCATGAAGTCGATGCGGCTGCGGTTCGAGAACATCGAGCTGATCGACGCGCTCACCGTACAGCGCAACGCCGCGGAGTCCGCGAAAGAGACGGCGGAAGCGGCCCGCGAGACCGCAGAGTCGGCGAACCTTGCCAAGACCCGTTTCCTGGCCGCTGCGAGCCACGATCTGCGCCAGCCCATTCACGCCTTGAATCTTTATCTGGGCGCGTTCAACCAAATGCGCCTGACACGTCAGACCTCGGCGCTGCTCGCCAAGGTGCGCCAGTGCGCGCAGATCATGGACGAGATGTTCCGCGCGTTGCTGGATGTCTCGAGGCTCGATGCGGGAGCCGTGCAGCCGCGGATTTCAGTGTTCCCCCTCGCGCCGCTCTTCAGCCGCATCAAGGTGGAGTTCGAGCCGCAAGCGCTCGCCAAGGGGCTCGAGCTGCGCTTCATGCGCAGCTCCGCGTTCGCCAAGAGCGACCCGGGGCTCGTGGAGCGCATCCTGCGCAACCTGGTCTCCAATGCGATCCGCTACACCGATCGCGGCCGCGTCGTCGTGGGCTGCAAGCGACACGGGGAGGCGCTGCGCATCTGTGTCTACGACACCGGCGTCGGCATCGAACCTCGCGAGCGGTCTCTCGTATTCGAGGCCTTTTATCAGGTCGGCAATCGCGAGCGGGAGCGATCCAGGGGCATGGGCCTGGGGCTGGCGGTCGTGGAGCGCCTCGCCCGCCTGCTGAGCGCGCCGATTACGTTGCGATCGGCTCCCGGTCGCGGCAGCCTGTTCGCATTCGACCTGCAGCGCGGACAGCCGGTCGAACTGCCCGCGCTACGCCTCAATCGCAACCTGTCCCGCAACCGCGATCTCACCGGCAGGCTCGTGGTAGTGGTGGACCGGGAAGAGCTGATATTGGATGCCGCACAAACGCTGCTGAAGCAGTGGAACTGCACGGTGATCGCGGCCACCTCGGGCCGGGATGCCCTGCGGCAGCTCGCCAGTTGCACGCGACCTCCGGACGTGCTCTTGTGCGACTTTCGTCTCGGAGACGGTGAGGACGGCGTGGCCGTGACAGCCGCCCTGCGCAATGAGTTCAACACGGACATTCCCGCTTTGCTGATCACAGGCGACACGAATCCGGAACAGATCCGAGCCATCGCTGCGAGCGGTCTCGCCGTAGTTCACAAGCCGTTGCGCGAAGAAGAATTGAACGACGCCATTTGCGCGCTGTGCGCGCCCGCCCAGGCCCTGCAGCAGGACTAGGTGGTACCGACCGACAACCGGCGCGCGGCCTGCATGGCCTGGGTCCGGTTCGCCACGCCGAGGACCCTGAACAGCGAAGACACATGCATCTTCACTGTGATCTCGGCCACCCCGAGCCGCAGCCCGATCTCCTTGTTCGAGAGGTGCAGCAGGCCGAGGATCTCGATCTGCCGCGGCGTCAAACGGGAGGCTGTGGTTGGCTCGAGCACGCTATTGGCCGTGGGAGTGATCCACTGCGGATCGGTAGAGTCGCCCGCGAGCACTCCCTTGACGGCATTGCAGAGGACCTCAGTCGTCACCGCCTTGGAAATGAACAGACGGGCGCCGGCACGCAGCGCGCCCGTGGCATCCAGCCGCTCCTCGGAGGCGGAGACGGCGACGATGTCCACCGTGGGAAACTTGGCCAGCAGCGCCGCGATGGCCTCAGTACCGCACATTCCGGGCAGGTTAAAATCCAGAAGCACGAGGCACAGCTCCGGAAGCTGCGAGGCCATGCGCAGACCCTCCTCGGCAGAGCTTGCCGAGCGGATGGTCGCTTCGCCGAGCAGGGTTCGCAGCAGCTGCGCCAGCGCGTCCCGATACAAAGGGTGGTCGTCGATGATCAGCGCGCTGGCCATGGGAGTCGATAATAGCAATCGATGGATTGCTGGGTAATCCTCAGGCGGGAGTAAAGCGCGAATGACGTCGCGTATCGATGATCCGATTCGCATCGAGCAAATCCGATCTATCTATCGCACCGGCAAACCCGGACTGGTCACGACGCTCGTCGCCGTTTTCGTGCTGACGGCGGGCCTCGTCTATATAGACGCCGCCTCCACCTTCCGCGCGGCCGTCTTTCTGTCGGTCATGATCTTGCAGACGGGCTGGCGCCTGCTCGTCTATCGCTCTTACGCTCGCATCGCGGACACGCCGCACGACTGGCGCCCCTGGGCCCGCCGCTTCACCGTCGGCACGTTTCTCGGCGGCGCCACCCTCGGAACCGGCGCCGTCTGGATGGTGTCAGGTCAGCCGAATGAGCTGCAGATCACAGCATTGCTGCTCATTTTCGGCTGCACCGGCGGCGCCGTCGGCGCATTCGGCGCGTACATGCCGGCGTTCTTCGTCTTCTTCTGCGCCATCTGCATCGTCCCTGCCCTGTGGCTGTTCACGCGCGCCGACGCCCTGCACATCACCATCGGTATCCTCTTCGTGTTCTGGTTCGCCGCCGTCGCCGAGCAGGCGCGCCGCGGCGCCCGGCAGTTCGTCGAGTTCGTGCGCTTGCGCCTGGAGAACGTCGATCTGGTCGAAGATCTGCGGCGCGAGAAGGCGCTCGCGGAAGAAGCGAACGTGGCGAAGTCGCGCTTTCTGGCTTCGGCCAGTCACGACCTGCGTCAGCCGGTCCACGCGCTGAGCGTCTTCGTCGGCGCCCTGCGCGCCCACGAGATGAGCTCGGATGCTCACGGTCTGCTCGATCACATCGACAGCTCCGTTCGCGCGCTCAGCGGGCTGTTCGGCGGGTTGCTCGATATCTCCCGGCTGGATGCCGGCGTGGTCGAGGTCCACCGCGCTCCCTTTGCCATTCAGCCGGTCCTCGAGCGGGTGTGCCGTGACTACCTCTCGCAAGCCAGGGCCAAGGGCGTCGACCTGCGATTCCGGCCGACGCGTGCCGTCGTGGACAGCGACCCCATGCTCTTTGAGCGCATCCTGCGGAACATGGTCTCGAATGCCGTCACCTACACCGACCGTGGCAAGGTGCTGGTGGGGTGTCGACGTGGCCCCCTGCTACGGGTGCAAGTGTGGGACACCGGTCGCGGCATCGCCGATAGCGAGCAGCAGCGTGTATTCCAGGAGTTTTATCAGATCGGCAATCCGGAACGCGATCGCACGCGGGGCGTCGGTCTCGGGTTGGCGATCGTCAAGCGTCTGACCACCCTGCTGGATCACCGCCTGGAGCTCACCTCCCGGGAGGGCAAAGGCACCCGCTTCAGCGTCGAGGTCCCTTGTGCGCTCTCCGCCGCGCAGCCTGATGCAGGCGATGCACGAATCCTCTCACAGGTGGCGGCAGACGGCTCCTCAGGCCTGATTCTGGTGGTCGACGACGAGGGCGCCATTCAGCTGGCCATGCAGAGCCTGCTGCAGAGTTGGGGCTACTCAGTGATTGCCGCCGGAAGCTACATGGAGATGCTCAACAGAATCGGCTCGCGGACGGAAATCCCGCGCTTGATCATCTGCGACTACCGCCTGCGCAACAACGAGACCGGTAGC
>Ga0070681_10004047_pt1 | contig 13839 bp, 9 predicted proteins | sample KBSC83BmetaG_FD_65650 | JGI IMG/M metagenome (GOLD analysis project Ga0070681, IMG submission 65650) | Corn rhizosphere microbial communities from Kellogg Biological Station, Michigan, USA - KBS C8-3B metaG | ecosystem: Host-associated > Plants > Roots > Rhizosphere | place: USA: Michigan... | reverse complement strand
TCAAGCGTCTTGGTGGACGTCCACCACTTGGCGTCCCATACCTCGCGCATGATCTGCTCCCTGGTGACGACCTTGCCCGCGTCCCGCAGCAGGATCCACAGGAGGTCGAACTCCTTCGTGGTCAGGTCGAGCTCGGTGTCGCCGTGCCAGGCGCGGCGCGCCTCGGCGTCCACCCGCACGCCGCGCACGGTGCCCGGCACCTCCGCCGTACCGCGCCGCAGCAGTGCCCGGACCCGGGCGAGCAGTTCCGCCAGCCTGAAGGGCTTGGTCACGTAGTCGTCGGCGCCGGCGTCGAGGCCCACCACGGTGTCGACCTCGTCCGCTCTCGCGGTGAGGATCAGCACCGGCACCCCGTTGCCCTCGGCGCGGACCCGGCGGCACACCTCAAGGCCGTCGAGTTCCGGCAGCCCGATGTCGAGCAGGATCAGATCGATCCCGTCCGACAGCGCCCGCCCGAGCGTCGTCGGCCCGTCCTCGGTGACCTCCACCTGGTAGCCCTCCCGGCGCAGGGCGCGGGACAACGGCTCGGAAATGGAGGTGTCGTCCTCAGCGAGCAGCACACGGGTCATAAGTAGATAGTAAAGCCACGGTAAAAGAGTTGCATCCAATGCCGTGCCCTCACGCCCGGGTCTCGGTGTCAGGTGCGCAGCGGACGGGTGTTGCCGAGGTCGCCCTGGTCGGGTGGCCCCGCATCACGCTGCCGCTCGTCCTCGACCAGCTGGAAGAGGAGCGCCGACACCCGTTCCACGTGCGGGATCTCGGTCAGTGCGAGCTCGCCGTGCTCGCCGGCCGACTCCACGACCAGCGTGCCGCTGCCGAGCAGCCGGTCGAGCACTCCCTTGCGGAACGAGACGTCGGTGACCCGCGACAGCGGGATGTCCCGCCCGTTGCGCGTGAGGATGCCGTCCCGCAGCCGCATCCGCCTGGTCGTCAGCTCGTAGACCGTGGTGCGCCAGCGCAGGACCGGATACATCAGCCACCACATGAGCAGCACGACGGCCACCACGGCGAGTGCCAGCCGCTCGACCCCCGCCAGCTTGTTGGCCGGGATGAGCACCTCGCCCGCCAGCAGCACGGCCACCACGACGAACGTAAGGACGACCGGCAGCACCAGCGTCTTCCAGTGCGGATGAAGCACCGCGACGGACTCCTCGCCTACCGCAAGCGAGCTGTCATGACCCATAGGGACATCGTAGGACCGTCAGCTAGAAGCGGACGTGAATAACGTCACCCGCCGACACTGGAGTGATATTTGTGGCACCCGTTTCCTGAATCAGGAGCCGGCCGTCGGAATCGATGTCGCGGGCCACGCCGGTCACCATGCGGCCCACCGGCATTTCGACGCGGACCTGCCGGCCGATGGTGGCGGACAGCGACCGGTAGGCGTCGAGCAGCCCGGTGCGCGCCGGGTCAGGGTCGGCGCGGAAGGCCAGGTACCAGTCGGCGAGCCGGCGGAGGATCGCGAGCAGCAACTCCTCACGGGAGACGGCGGCGCCCTCGACGAGCAGGGATGTCGCCGGAAGGCCCGTCGCGGAGACCGGGAGCGCGTCGGCCGGGGTGGCGACGTTCATGCCAGTGCCGATCACCACGGCGGAACCGTCGGGCGACTGCTCGGCGAGGATGCCCACCAGCTTGCGGTCACCGACAAGGACGTCATTCGGCCACTTGAGCACCGCGTCCACGCCGGCCACCGCGCGCACGGCGGACGCGACCGCGACGCCGGTCAGCAACGGCAGCCAGCCGCGACGGCCGACAGGCACCGCCGCGGGGCGCAGCAGCACGGAGAACGTCAGCGACGCGCCGGGCACGCTCGTCCAGGAACGGCCGAGCCTGCCCCGGCCGGCGGTCTGCTCCTCGGCGACGAGCACCTGGCCCTCGGGGGCATCCGGCGCGGCGGCGGCCCGCGCCAGCAGGTCGGCGTTGGTGGACCCGGTCGACGCCACGACGTCGACCGCCGTCCACAAGCCGCCGAGCGCCCTGGCGCGCAGCGCGCCCTCGTCAAGCAACCAGTCCTCCGTGCTCATGTGCTTCCGGCGAGGCGGAGCACGATTCCGTTCGGACGACTCATCGGCGGAACCGCAGGATTCCTACGCGCCGATCGCGATGCGCAGGCGGCGGAAACCCTTGCCTTTGTTCTCGACCTTGACGACCGAGATGCGGCCGACCTGGGACGTGGACGCCACGTGGGTGCCGCCGTCGGCCTGCTGGTCGAGGCCGACGATGTCCACGATCCGCACGTCCTTGACGTCCTCAGGGACCAGGTTGGTCGCGGTCCTGATGATGTCGGGGAGCTTGAAGGCCTCGTCGCGGGGCAGCGAGCGGACGTCGATGCGGCGGTCCGCGCGGAGCTCAGCGTTGCAGGCGTCCTCGACGGCCTCCTTGAAGCCGGACGGCACGGCGTCGAGGTTGAAGTCCATCCGGGCGACGAGCGGCTCCATGTTGCCGCCGGTGACCAGCGCGCCGAAGTCGCGGAAGACCACGCCGCACAGCACGTGCAGGCCCGAGTGGGTGCGCATCAGCGCGGTGCGCCGGTCGTCCTCCACCGCGCCGCGCACGCTCGTCCCGGCCGGCGGGAGCGGGTCGGTGTCCAGCGGGACGAGGTAGACGTCGTCGTTTCCCTTGCGGGTGTCGACGATGCGCGTCTGCACGCCGCCCCACAAGAGCACGCCGTGATCCGGCGGCTGGCCGCCGCCGCCCGGGTAGAAGGCGGACCGGTCGAGGATGATCCCGTCCGGTCCGGAGTCGAGCACCACCGCGTCCCACTCGCGCAGTGTCTGGTCGTCAAGCTCAAGCCGATGCGTCCTGCTCACCCTCGGCAGCCTACAGCGGACGCCGGGCGGGCGTCCCCCGGGCGACCGACAGCGGTCCCGGGGGCGTCCGCCTCGGAGGTCACGGCTGCGCCGCCGCCCGGGCGGCGGCGCGGCCGTGGGCGAGGGCGAGCACCGCGCCCACGATCGCCAGCCCGGCGAGCGCGGCGGAAACCGCCAGGTACGCGTGCCCGGACGACAGCGCGAACGCGGCGAGCTGGCGGACACCCGCGGCCGAGGGCAGTTGCCCGGCCAGGTTCAGGTACAGCGAGCCGAACGTCGCGATGCCGACCACGATGCCCAGTTGGGTCACGGTCACGATCACGCCGCTCGCGTCCGCCGCGATCGTTACCGGCACCCGGGACAGCACCCGCCCCATCAGCGCGCCGAACGCCCCGGCCATGCCGGCCCCGCACACCGCGAGCGTGACGTACAGCCAGACGCCGCCGTTCCCGCCGGAGCGCAGCAGCAGCCCCAGCCACACAAGCCCGACGGCGGTGACCCCGAAGCCGGTCATCGGTAGCCGCCCGTGGTAACGCGAAGGCAGCCGCCCCCAGTTCAGGCTGACCAGGGCGAACGCTATCCCGCAGGGGACGAACGTGAGCCCGGCCCGCAGCGCGGAGTCGCCGAGGCCGTCCTGCAGTTCCAGGGCCAGGCCGAACAGCCAGCCGCCGAACACCACCATCGCCGCGAAGAGGCCGCCGAGCCCGGAGATCATGCCGGGCAGCCGCAGCAGTGAGCCCGGCAGGATCGGCTGCCCGCCGCGCGCGCCGACCCGGCGCTCAACGAGGCCGAGCAGGGCGAAGCCGGCGAACGACGCCGCCAGCAGTAGCCATCCCCACACCGGCCAGCCGAGCGGCTGCCCGAGGACCAGCGGCAGGACGAGCGCGAACACGGCCGGCGTCAGCACTGCCAGGCCCGGGAGGTCAAGCGTGCGGACCCCGTCGAAACGGCCCGCGGGCAGCAGCCGGCCGCACGCGAGGACCGCCAGGCCGACCGGCACGTTGACGAGGAAGACGGGCCGCCAGGAGCTGCCGAACAGGTCTGCGGAAACCAGCAGGCCGCCAATGACCTGCCCGAGGACGGCGCCGCCGGAGATCACCGTCGCGTAGAGGCTCATCGCCCGGGTGCGCGGCCCCGGCGCGGTGTACGTCCGCTGGATCAGGCTCAGCACCTGGGGGATCATCGTCGCCGCGCCGATGCCCTGCACGAACCGCAGCACGATGAGCACGCCGGTCGACGGGGCGAGCCCGCAGCCGAGAGAGGCGAGCGTGAACAGCGCCACGCCGCCGAGGAACACCCGCCGGTGCCCGAGGATGTCGCCGAGCCGGGCGCCGGTGACCAGCAGGACCGCGTACGCGATCGTATAGCCAGCCACGATGAGCTGGAGTGACGCACCCGACGCGCCGAGCGTGGCATGCATCGCGGGCACCGCGACGTTGACGATATTGGTGTCGATGATCGCCATGATCTGCCCGGTGAGGACCACGGCGAGGACGAGGCCAGGCCGGGCGGCACGTCCCGGCCGGCCGGCCAGGCCCAGCCGGCGCGCGGCGGCCCCCGACGGCCGGACGCTTTCGGTGAGGTCTGTCATGTCACCCAGCTTGCCGCCCCTTTTATGCTGGTACCAAGATCGTAGTTATCCTGGTACCAGCAGCACCTGGCAGGCTCGCCCGCTATCCGGAAAGATGCCTTACGGAGGATGCCACACGTGGAGGATGAGGGCATGACCACGGCACCGAAGGCGACCGCGGCCCGGCGGACGGAGCTTGCCGCGTTCCTGCGCGCCCGGCGGGAGCGGATCAGCCCGGAGGACGTGGGCCTGCCGCCCGGCACCCGCCGTCGCACCGCCGGCCTGCGGCGCGAGGAACTCGCCCAGCTCGCCGGGGTCGGCGTCACGTGGTACACCTGGCTTGAGCAGGGCCGCCCGATCAACGCGAGCGTCCAGGTCCTCGACGCCGTCGCCACTACGCTGCGGCTTGACGCGGTCGAACGCGCCCACCTGTTCCGCCTCGCCGACCTGCCGGGCGCGGCGACCGCCGCGGTGGACTGCGGCGACTGCCCGCTCCCGCCCGAGGTGCAGCAGGTACTCGACGGCCTCAGGTTCCCCGCCTGCGTGCTCACCGAGCGGTTCGACCTGATCGCCTGGAACGACGTGTACGCGGCGCTCTTCCCCGGGATCACCGAGGCGCCGCCCGGCGAGCGGAACACCCTGCTCGTCAACCTCACCGACCGGCCCTGCTGCAGCCCGCTCGAGGACCACGTGAGCCACTGCCTCACCTTGGTCGGGCAGCTGCGCGCGGCCTACGGCCGCCACGTGGGCGACCCGGCGTGGACACACTTCATCCGCCGCCTTGAGGCCGTCAGCCCGGCGTTCGCCGAGGCCTGGGCGTCACACGACGTGGCCCAGGCGACCAGTCACACCAAGCGCTTCCGCCACCCGACGGTCGGCCGCGTCACCACGACGTCGACCAGCTTCGCGGTTAACGCGGTCCCCGGTGCCCGCCTTGTCGTCTACACCCCCGACGACGAGCCCAGTGAAAAGGCAATCGCCCGGCTGGCCGAGGGCGCGGAGCGTGACGCTCGCTTCCCCTGCTGGAATTCGCATCATCCCGAACGGATGCGGCCTGCTCTGTCAGTCCCGTGACGGCTGCCTTCGCTGCCGTGATACCCGGGCGGGTAATGAATCCACAATTCCCACTTCGCCTTGACGTAAGGGCTAACCCGGAACGTCGCCACCTCAAAGTAGTAGTTATCAGCAGCGAGCAGGCGTTCGAGCAGTTGCAACTCACTCCGGTTCTGAGCGCTCAGACCGGAAGGCTGGAACAGGAATCCTGTGAATTCGTGCCCTTTCTCCGTTTCGACAATTTTACCGTTGCCTTGCGTGAAGATCGAATAAGCCTCGGCCGACGGGCTCCAGTCAATTCCCTGATCGTGCTGCGTATAATAAGCTCCAGTGTCGGCATCGAAACTAAAATACCGCCCGGAGATATTCAAGGCTTCAATCTCACTGATAGGTCCCATGATGGACGACGGCCAACTATATTGATAGCTGGAGCGCCACATGCCGTCAATCAGGAGCAGCCATAGGACGGCCAACGCGGCCACGGTCGCACGGCCGTGCTTGCCGAGTGCCCAGTCCAAGGCAACGGCGGCCGGGACGGCCAGGAATAGTCCGCTGAAGGCCGTGTGCTTATCGAGGGAAGTAAGCTCGTGGATCCGAACCGAACTGGCCTGGACGACTGACCCGGCGATGAGCAATATCGCCGTCGTCGCAGCCTTATCCCAGGCGCGTCGGCGCAGCATCAGCAGGATCGCCACGATCGCCAGCGTGAACGCCAAGCCGACATCGAACGCCAGCGATTCCATGAGATACCAGGTCGAACCCGGATCGAGGGCCTGCCGTGAGGTAGTAGTGAACTTTAGCCCGTCGGCGATCCCCGGTCCCCATAGCCGGTAACCCGCGATCAGTAGACCGGCGAAGACGAGCGCGGCCATTCCGCTGCGTAGCACCGCTCTCAGGAAATCACTCTGCCAGCGACTTCCGGCTGTCACGTCCGTAATAAAGATTAGCAGGAGCACCAAGGGCGCCAAGGCCAAGCCGACGTACTTGGTGGCAGCCGCTAGGGCGAGAAGAATTCCCGCAAGCACGGCGCTGGATACCGATCTCCTCGTGATCCCGGACGCCGCGGCCACGGCCAGCAGCGTTAGACAGGGAGAATCAAAGGTGGCATACTTGCCGATGTATTGCACCGAACCGGTCAATGCGAACACCAGCGCCGCCCACAGCCCGACGTTCTCGGTAAAGAGATACCGGCCGATTCTATGGACGGACCAGGTGGCGATGAGCATGAGGAGCAAACTAAAGATCCGGACCAGCAAGAGGCCACCCGCGGAGTCTAGTACCGCCGCGGCCACCGGGTAGAGGTTCGGGGCTCCAGAGAAGAAACTCCCGTAGAAACGGAGGAGCGCCGCGTTCGCAGTTCCGCCGTGCAGCAGATGCGCGATGACCACATGGCCGCCGTGAATGTATAGGCCCTCGTCGTCGCTGGCTATGTCATTCAATCTCAAGGTTAGCGCGGACTGGATGGCCAGTATCAATGGCAATCGATAGGCCAGTAGTCTTTCCCGCGCGAGCATCGTACGTTTGGCAGGCGGGAGAAAAGACAAGACGACGTCCTGCCATCCCACCACTGGCCTGGTTTCCGTTGGCGCACTCATGATCAGACCAAAGCGCTGCGCCCGGTCACCGAACGCCAGTCGGGAACCTGAGTCTCAGCACCCCGGCGCGCGTGAAACTGTTCGGCGATGCCCGAAGCCACCAACGGGCCGGCGACGTACAGATTGAGCAAGAAGAAGACCAGCATCCCGGCGAAGGTGGCGAGTCCGTCCTCGTCGATGCGCAGGGCCAGGCCGGCGGCGGCCAGGCTCAGTGCGAGGCCAAGGTACACGGTGTAGAACCGCTTAACCCGTAGTGCGACGGGCGCGGGCGCCGTGGACCCGGTGGGGTGCCATTCGACGACACGACTCTGGATGACATGCACGATGTTGAACAAGTGGGCGAATCCGTAGACCGTCTGGAGGCGCAGCACTTCCATCCGCCATCGAGTCCGCATGACCACTGGGTAAATGACGACCCATGAGACGAGAGCACCACTCAGCCAGATCGTGTTCCATGAACGCACCCACTCAGGGAAGAGCCACGTCATGACAATCGTGGGCAACGGGATCGTCAGCGCACTGAGCGCGGTGCTGATGTAATACAAGAATCCAGACCAGAAGCAGAGGCGCGCACGTAGCGGCAAGTATTGTGTCGTATGGAAGCGCTTGGTCGCCACCATGGTTATGGATCCTTCGCACCAGCGGTACTGCTGGGCAATGAAGTTGTCTAGGTTATCGGGCGCGACCCCCTTGCTCAGCACGATCGGCACGTAGCGGATGCCGTACCCAGCGTCCGCCAAGTACAGGCCGGTATAGATGTCTTCCGACTGCCCTATGAGCGGAAATCCTCCGATGGCGGTGAGCGCCGCTCGCCGGTAGAGGGCGGAGGTACCGACACAGACCGCGGCATCCAGAGCGTCACGCGACGGCTGGATGAAGCGGTAGAAGAGTTCCTGGGTCGAGCCGGCGCAGCGCTGAACCCAGTTCATCTCCTTGGTGGAATCGAAGAACTGCGGGCTCTGCACGATTCCCACAGCGGGATCATCGAGGTAGGGAACAAGCTCAAGAAGGAAATCGTGACGCGGAACGAAGTCAGCGTCGAAAATGGCGATGATCTCGCCCTTCGTCCGCTCGGTGGCGTACTGGAGATTTCCTGCCTTCTTGTACTCTGATCCTGGGCGCGCGAGATAGTGGAACCGGTATTTCTCGGCTAGGTGGCGGACGGCGGGTCGACTGCCGTCATCGAGGATGAACACGCGTAGGTCGCCGGGCCACCGCAGGCGCGTCATGCACCACATGCTGTTTTCGAGCAAGCTGAGATCTTCGCCCGCCGTCGGCAAGAAAACGTCCACCGACGGGTACCGGTGCGGCGCCCAATTCCCGACGAGGCGTTGATGTGCAGCCATGTCGATGCGTCGCGGCCGAGTGGAAGTATAAAGGGACAGAGTCTGCTCAACGGCGTAGACGACTAGCGGAATGATGAATATAAAGGTCTCGTATGAGCTGAGGGTGAAGCCAGCGAAGCTGATGATTACGCTAATAAAGGACAAATATTGAGCCAGGATGAACCATCGCTTCTGATTGCCTTTGACGTACAGGTACTTCTCTTTGTCCGAAGGAGGCGCGGCGAACCTGGTGGCACCCGCACCCGCGGGGCCCGGCACGGACCGATCGCTTGCGCTTGCCCTGGCCGACGGTTCGATTGCACTGCGCACGGCGCCGGCTAGGTGCGCGGAATCCGAGGCGTTAGCCCTTAGCGGAACGATCGGCACGTCGGTATGCTCTCCGTGCTGCCGGTCCGCGATATTCTGCAACCGCCGCAGGGCGACAATTTGCGTGCTGGTATCTGGCCCCGTGTACGGGAGCGCCGGCCTTACCCGATGTTCGGCCGGGCGCCATTGGTCCCGGGAGGCCAACGAGTCCCGATGATCACCGCTCGAACTGAAACCCCCAGACTGAACCAACACGCCCCCCGCGCTTTAGGTTCCCCGCCGTAACGTCCAGTCGTGGCTGACCGAGATGGGCCGAAGCTTGGCTAGACACAACAAGCAGACCTTAGCCGGTTTAAAGCGGACATGAGGCTAAATCAAGGTATCCAAGTTCGCACCGGACGGGTTCCGCGTAAATTCCATCACAGAGGGGGATTCGCGGAGGTTCCGCGCGCGAGAATACCGCCCGCGTGGATGAGCGGAATTTTTGGTAAATGCTTAATTTTCTTACCCGCACCGCACCGCCGCGGCCGAAGGGCATCAGCCGGTGTTCTGCAGGCCGGCCGCGATGCCGCTGACGGTCAGCAGGAGCAGGCGGGTAAGCGCCGTGCGCTCCTCCGCGTCGGCGTCATCGGCCCGTAGCGCGGACAGGGCCCGCAGCTGCAGGTAGGACAGCGCGTCCACGTACGGGTCGCGCAGGACGATCGCGCGGGAGAGCACCAGCCGGTTCGCCACCAGGCGGTCGTGGCCGGTGACGGCGAGGACCAGCCGCCTGGTGAGGTCGTACTCGTCGAGCACGCGGTCCGTCAGGTCGGGCCGCCCGCCGAGCGCCAGGTAGCGGGCGGCGATCGCCCGGTCGGTCTTCGCCAGGGACATCTCCGCGTTGTCGAGCAGCGTGGCGAGCAGCGGCCACTCGCGGTAGGCGCGGCGCAGCTCCGCCATCCCCTCGGGAGGAATGTCGCCGTCGGAGTCGCCGGCCGGGATGCCCGCCCACGCGGCGGCGGCGAGCCCGCTGCCGAGGCCGTACCAGCCGGGCAGGTTCAGCCGGGTCTGCGCCCAGGCGAACACCCACGGGATCGCCCGCAGGTCCTCAAGGCCGAGCGGGCCGCCGCCGTGACCGCGCCTGGCCGGCCGTGACCCGATCCGCAGGCCGCCGATCTCCTCGAGCGGGCTGACGGTGGCGAACCACTCGGCGAACCCGTCGGCTTCCACGAGCGCGCGGAACGATCCCTTCGCCGCGGCGTCGATGGCCACCGCCAGCCGCTGGAAGTCCGTCGCCGCCGCGCCGTTGCGGTCCGCAACCGACGGCGAAGTGGCGAGCAGCACCGCGGACGTGACCTGCTCCACGTGACGCAGCCCGATCCGGGGCTGGCCGTACCGCGCGAAGATGACCTCGCCCTGCTCGGTGACCTTGAACCGGCCGGCGACCGAGCCGGGCGCCTGGGCAAGCACGGCGCGGCCGGCCGGGCCGCCGCCGCGGCCGATCGCGCCGCCCCGGCCGTGGAACAAGGTCAGCTTCACGTCGTGCTCCGCCGCCCACGCCGTGAGCTCGGCCTGCGCGTCGAACAGCCGCAGCGTCGCCGAGGCGGGCCCGAGTTCCTTGGCGGAGTCCGAGTAGCCGAGCATGACTTCCAGCTGGCGCCCGGTCTCGGCGAGGCGGGCGGCCACGGCGGGGATCGACAGCATGCCGGTCAGCACGGACGGTGCGTTGGCCAGGTCCTGCCCGCTCTCGAAGAGCGGCACCACGTCGAGCACCGGGCCGTCGCCGTCGGGGAACGCGTAGCCGGCGAGCTCGTACACCGTCGCGATGTCCTGCGCCGACGTGGTGAACGAGATGATGTAGCGGCGGCAGGCGTCGACGCCGTAGCGGCGCTGGATCCAGGCCATCACCCGGATGGTCTCGAGCACCTCGCGCGTCATGGCCGACGGCGAGTCGCCCGCCCGCAGCTCGGCCAGGGCCTGGGCGTGCACCTTCGAGTGCTGGCGGACCTCTAGGTCCGCCAGATGGAAGCCGAACGTCTCGGCCTGCCAGATCAGGTGCTGCAGCTCGCCGTAGGCCTGCCTGACCGCACCGGCCGCCGCGAGCGACGACTGCACGAGGCGCAGGTCGGCGAGGAAGTCCGCCGCACCGCCGTAGGCCAGGTCGAGGTTCCTTGTCCGTGTCGCGGCGAGCCGCTCCGCCGCGTACAGCAGGTAGGCGCGGTACGGCTCGCCCGGCGAGCGGGCGGAGATTTCCGCGAGCAGTTCCGGGTGTTCCGCCGAGGCGGCGGCGAGCGCCCGGCGCAGCGCGGGCGGGGCGGAGTCCTCGTAAACCGTCAGCGCCCGGCCGATCCTGCCGCAGGCAGCCTCGAGTCCGCGCAGCGCGTGCTCGGCCTGGATTACCGCGGCTTCCCTGGTCACCGCGGCGGTGACGTTCGGATTGCCGTCCCTGTCGCTGCCCACCCAGGACCCGAACCGCAGGAACGGCGGGACCGGCGAGGCGGCCGCGCCGCTTTCCGCGCCGAGCAGCACGTGGTCGAGCGCGCGGTACACGGCGGGCACCAGCTGGAACAGCGTGTCGTCGAACGCGGTCATCACCGAGCGGACCTCGTCGGCCGGCGCCATGCCGGCCACCCGCAGCTGCGCGGTCCGCCAGAGCAGGTCGACCTCCTCGCGCAGCTTCCTGCGGCCCTCCGCCTGCTGGGCGGCCCCGGCACGCTGGTCGTCGATCGAGGTAAGCAGGCCGCTGACCCGGCGCAACGACGCGACGACCGCGCGACGGCGGGCCTCGGTCGGGTGCGCGGTGAAGACCGGGTGCACCCGCAGCCCGGCGAGCAGCTCGGTCAGGTGCGCGGCCCCGCCCTCGCGGGTGAGTTGGTCCACCGCGGCGGCGAGCGACTCGCGCGGCGCCTGGTCGCCCGAGTCACGCAGCCGCAGCGTGCGAACGCGCTGCTCTTCTTCCGCCAGGTTGACCAGGTGGAAGTACACGGTGAAGGCACGAGCGACCAGCTCGGCCCGTTCCCATGACCACGAGGAGATCAGCGCCGTGATCTCGTCTCCGGCGGCCATGGCCTGCGCCGATCCCCGGTCCTCGGCCGAGCGGGCGTCGATCACCGCGTGCCGCAGCCGCTCCACGTCGGCGAGCAGGTCCGCCCCGGCGGACTCGCTGATCACCTCGCCGAGGATCTCGCCGAGCAGCCGCACGTCGCGGCGCATCACCTCGGGCAGGTCCGCGGAATCGCGCGCCCGGCCGGCGCCGGCCGCGGCGCTCACGGCCAGGTCGTCGGCGGGCCCGGCGTCCGGACCGCCCCGTACATCGCCAGCGAAGGAATCCACGAGGTGAGCCTAACCACCGCCCGGTAAGCCCAACCGTCGGCCGGGATATAAGGAACGGTTAACCTTTCCCCCATGACCGCGACTGACCCCGTTCCTGACGAGTTGCCTGACCCGCACCCGTCTGATCTGCATACGACCGCCGGGAAGATCGCTGATCTGGAGCACCGCCGGTACGAGGCGGTGCACGCCGGGTCGGCGGCCGCCGTGGAGAAACAGCACGCGAAGGGCAAACTGACCGCGCGGGAGCGGATCGGCCTGCTGCTGGATGCGGGCTCGTTCACCGAGCTCGACGAGCTGGCCAGGCACCGCGCGCACGACTTCGGCATCGAGAAGAACCGGCCGTACGGCGACGGGGTGGTCACCGGCACGGGCACGGTGGACGGGCGCCCGGTCGCGGTCTACAGCCAGGACTTCACGGTGTTCGGCGGGTCGCTCGGCGAGGTCTACGGCGAGAAGATCGTCAAGGTCATGGACCACGCCATGAAGACCGGCTGCCCGGTGATCGGGATCAACGACGGCGGCGGGGCCCGGATCCAGGAGGGCGTGGTCGCGCTCGGCCTGTTCGCGGAGATCTTCTTCCGCAACACCCGCGCCTCCGGTGTCATCCCGCAGATCAGCCTGATCATGGGCCCGGCGGCCGGCGGTGCGGTCTACTCGCCGGCGATCACCGACTTCACCCTGATGGTCGAGGGCACCAGCCACATGTTCATCACCGGCCCGGACGTGATCAAGACCGTCACCGGCGAGGACGTGACGTTCGAGGAACTCGGCGGCGCGCAGACGCACATGGCCAAGTCCGGCGTGGCCCACTACCAGGCGGCCGACGAGACCGACTGCATCGAGTTCGCGAAGCTGCTGCTTTCCTACCTGCCCTCGAACAACCTCGACGAGCCGCCGGCCTACCCGGTCACCCCCGACTACGAGATCTCCGCCGAGGATGAGAGCCTCGACAGCCTGATTCCCGATTCGGCGAACCAGCCCTATGACATGCACAAAGTCATCGAGACGGTGCTGGACGACGGGGAGTTCTGCGAGATCCACGAGGGGTTCGCGAAGAACATCGTCGTCGGCTTCGGCCGGGTCGCCGGCGCGCCGGTCGGCGTGGTCGCCAACCAGCCGCTGCACCTGGCCGGCTGCCTGGATATCGACGCCTCGGAGAAAGCCGCGCGATTCGTCAGGACATGTGACGCTTTCTCAATTCCGATCCTGACATTTGTCGATGTCCCCGGATTCCTGCCCGGCGTGACCCAGGAATGGGCCGGGATCATTCGCCGCGGCGCCAAGCTGCTGTACGCCTACGCCGAGGCCACCGTCCCCAAGGTCACCGTCATCGCCCGCAAGGCCTACGGCGGCGCCTACGACGTCATGGGCTCCAAGCACCTCGGCGGCGACGTCAACCTCGCCTGGCCCACCGCGCAGATCGCCGTCATGGGCGCCCAGGGCGCGGTCAACATCCTCTACCGCCGCGAACTCGCCGGCGCCGCCGACCCCGACGAACTGCGCAGGCAGCGCACCACCGAGTACGAGGACACCCTCGCCAACCCCTACGTCGCCGCCGAACGGGGCTACATCGACGCGGTCATCCGCCCCGCCGAGACCCGCGCGGCCGTCACCCGCGCCCTCGTGTCACTGCGCACCAAGCGGGAGACTCTGCCGCCCAAGAAACACGGCAACATCCCTTTGTAAGCGCTAGGTGACAACCGTGGCCTTGAGTAACCATTCCGGGTGCATCCGGCGGCAATCCCGCGCCAAGTGGCACGCGCACGGTCCAACCTGCCCTAGAGTCGTAAGACGATGAGCGAATTCGCCGCCCCGATGCCCGTCCTCGCCAGATATGCGGTCATGGT
>Ga0070681_10004046_pt1 | contig 13840 bp, 13 predicted proteins | sample KBSC83BmetaG_FD_65650 | JGI IMG/M metagenome (GOLD analysis project Ga0070681, IMG submission 65650) | Corn rhizosphere microbial communities from Kellogg Biological Station, Michigan, USA - KBS C8-3B metaG | ecosystem: Host-associated > Plants > Roots > Rhizosphere | place: USA: Michigan... | reverse complement strand
CATCGAGGTAGACGACCTGGCCGCGGTGGTCCAGCGACTGCGCGCCGCGGGCGCGCACTTCCGGAACGAGATCGTCACCGGTGTGGGTGGTCGTCAGATCATTCTCGACGATCCCGCCGGTAATCCGATCGAGCTGTTCCAGCCGACTCGGGCCGAGGCGCGTCTCGACACGAGCGGGCGGTAACGAGTCGTCAGAACAAGTGCGGTCGCGGCGGCAGGTGCTTGTCCGATTCGACTAGCGAGCGAAGTATGACATCGACCAGCTCGAGCTGCGCCGGCGTCATGACCGCTCGGATGCGCGGCACTTCTTCGCGCTCGAGGGCCCACGCGCGAAGCGCCGTCGCGTCGACGCGCCGTCGAATGTCATTGACGTCGTAATCGTCGCCACTCCGGCTCGCGATGAACGCAGCGACGTTGCGCCACACGGAATCTGCTCGAACCAGATATGATGCCCGCGCGGACTCGAGCACCCCGACCTGATCGCGCGTAAGCAACAGCGAGTCGCGCATTCGCTCGAGAACATCGTAATAGTTGACGACCTCGTAGTCGGCGAGACGTGCCCGAAGGCTGTCCTCCGGAGCCCGAGCACGATTCTGCCTGAGCGGCGCCATCTGCAGAAAGCGCTCGAACTCCTTTCGCCGCAGCGGCTGGCCCAGCTCGAGACGGACGTCGAGCGACACGCGGAATGGCGCGCGCAACGTCGTCTGGGATGACCGCGTGCTTCCGAATCTCGGATTCACGGCGTACTGAAACCTGTTGAGCGTCGGATCGAATCCGCGAACCGTATAGAGCACCGGATCCGGACGACTCGACGTCCCCCACCCGTGCAACCCGTTTTCGCCATGGAGCAACTGATCGAGTCCGCCCAACGGATTCGTGAAATTGAGCGACGCCACCATCAACCGGCCATCGAGGACGTGCATGTACCCAGTCGACAGCGCAGCGTTCATCGACGACGTCCAGGGTCCCTCGCATCCATTGCGCGCGGCTGGCGCGCCGAGCTGGCGTCGCAGACAGTCGCGGGCCTGCGATGGTGCGGCCGCCATGAGCGTTCTCAGATCGCGCGCCAGGCTCGCATCGGCGGCCGCCGCCGGATCGAACACGAATGCGCGATCGTTCGCGAGCCCATCGCCGTTGATGTCGCTCGCGACGATCGGCGTGTACGGAGTCCCAGACGCGATGTTCCAGCCGAGACTGAGCCCGACGGCACTGCCCCACTGATAGCCGGCGGACACGATTAGATGATGTCGCGCGTCGAAGGGCGCGCGGCCCGCGGCCAATGCCGTCGGCGAGCCGAACGTAGCGTCGTCGAACCCGCGCGCGGTCGCGTTCACATCGCTCATCGTGTACGCCACGCTGAACACCCCTCGCGACAGCTCCGGCGTCACGATCAGGGTCAACTGCCGGGCAGTCGAGTGGAGGTCGGATACGAGTTCCGACACACGGCCAACCGTGCGTTCGCGGCGCGCGTCCGTGAGCGACACGATCCCGGTTCCGGGCACGATGCTCGACGCCGACACAAACACGGGTCGATCTGCTTCGTCGGCGAGCGAAAAGCGGGGGCGATCGGCGAAGTTTGCGTCGAGAGTGCCCGGCTGATTCAGATTGTACGAGTACCACCCGTCCAGTGAGTACCGCAGAAGGCCGAGCGCGCTGCCGAACCGGAGATTGCCACGCCAACTTCTTGCCAACGCAAAAGACGGCGAAAAGAGCGACACGTTTGGCGCACCGTCCACGAACGCGGAGGGCGCTCCCGCCGCGCATGTGGTTGGGACAGCCGAGCGATCTACTCCATAACGTGTCCAATCGGGCAGTGGTGTCGCCGAGCCGACGCAAAAGAGTTGGCTCGAGGCCGAGGCGAGACCAGTGGCGGTCAACGCCGGCAGCAACGCATCCGCCGACAGATCCTGGCGAAACTCTCCGATGCCTCCACTCAACACGGCGCGTGGCGGCAACCAGATGCGTCCCGTGGTCGCCGTGCCTGTCGCGACGTTTGCGCGCGTCGGACGATACGTCCATGCGAAGCCGAGCCGCGGACTCGCATGGAGTGTGTTCGGCGCATGCGTGTTCGAGACGCCGAGTGGGTCGACGGCTGGGTTGGCGGCGATCGACGACAGGAAATGGTTTGCCTCGAAGCGAACACCGGGTTCGACCTGAAATACGGGCGTCACCTGCCAAACATCGCCGATCGCGAACGCGCCGTTCCACAGAACCGACGAAGCGGCAGGTGTCGCAAGCGCTCGCGAGAATGACGACGGCCGATTGGCCTCGAGATCCGCGAGCGAGTTGAAGGTGAACGTTCCGAATTGATCGGCGTTCGCGTCGACGTGTACCGCGCCGACCTGCGACCGCCCGAATATGCGAACCTTGTGCGACGGAGTAGCGTAGAAGTTCAGCACGCCGACCGTCTCCGACTGCAGGTTCGAGGTCGCGGGCGTCTCCCCTGCTCCACCGATCGTCAACGAGCGGCTGACCGGATCATCGCCGCCAAACTGCGACTCCACGCGAACGAGTGCGGACGGAAGGCGAAGGTAGGGATCGCTCGTGCTTCGAGCGCCGCGCAGAGAGGATGTCAATTCTGTGGAATAGGCATCGGTCATGTGGAGCCATTGGCCGATGAGCTGTCCGTTCACCGACTGGGCGCTGCGGCCAAGTGCGGGCGCGCTTGTCAACCCGCTGCCCGGATTCTCTGATCGCGCGAACGATCCGACGCCCGTGAGTGAGACGGCGTTCGTCCACAAACGCTGGTACCGCCCGGGGTCGCGATAGTGATCGAGGCGCAGCAGAAGCGAGCCGCGCTCGTCGATCCTGGCGTGCGGCACTGCCGACGTCGACAACGGAATTCCGAGAGCCGTGGCGATGCTTCGCATGCGAGCCACTGAATCCGCGGCAACGCCGGCAAGCGACAACGCACTCGCGCCCGCGTCGAGGAGCGAGGCCGAGCTCGCGCTCATTCGACGAACACTCAAACCGGAATTGTACCACGCGTCGTGACTGCCGAACGGACCGTCAGCGTTCGCGTTGATCGCCAGAGCACCGAAGCGCTGGCCAACCCCGTTGGCATTCGCGTCCGTGTATTGGAGCGCGGGTGCATCGAGCGTCAGTCGCCCGAACTGTTCCGACACGCGACCGCCCTGCGCCATCTCGACATTGATGCGCGCACCACCGAATCCACCGATGCTAGGATCGAACGCGGACGAGATCACCCGGACGGCGACGCGTGCGTCGCGCGGGATTTCGCCACCCCCGAAGGACATGCCGTTGAACGACGCGCTCACCTGGCCTGGAAGCCCGAAGGCCGAGAGGCGGCCATCCGGAGTGACCGTTAGACCGGGCGTGTTTGCGGCGAGCGCGTCGAGGTTTCCAGCGAGCTCCGGCGGCAGCGCACCGTTGAGTGTCTGTGCATTGTAGTCCGCGGCTGCGGGATCACGGAGTTGCCCGCCATCAGGAAGAGGCCGAGGGCGCTGAGCAACAACTTGCACTGTCCCGAGAGACGTAGCCGCGCTCGCGAGCCGAATGTCGAGCGTGATCTCGCCAGTTGGTCCGATCGCTATGCGCCGTCGGAATGCTCGGTAACCGGGCGGCGCCGCATAGACGAGATAGTCTCCGGTTCCTTGGTCGAAACGAATCACGAAACGCCCGCTCGAGTCCGAGACCGATTGGTGAAAGGTCCGGTCCGGCGCCATAGTCGCGATCACGGTGACGCCCGGCATCACCCTGCCGCTGTCGCTCGACACCGTGCCTCGAATGATCTCGGAGCGTCGTCCGGTGGCCTGGGCACGTGCGGTCGCGGCGACGATGCACAGCGCAGCGAGTGGCGCGCACACGCTGCGACGGACCACCCGAGCACGGATCGGGGAATCAGCCATGGTCGGAAAGTGATACACCTCCCGTGGTGTGGCAACGAGTCATCTCGGGCCCCTCGCGCTGTCCGTTCGTCTTCTCACAAGGTCAACATCCTCGGCAGCTGCGCGTACGGCTCCGAACGCCTAGGTCAAAGGGCCACTGACGCCCGTTTTCATCGCCAACTAGATCCCTCGCTTCGAGTTGTCGCGCTGTTGCGGCACACGCGCGAATGGATCCAGGTGAGGCGAGCGAATGCAGTATCGGATCGGTCTCGAAGACACTCGTGATCGTCATCGCGAGCAAAGTTTGACCGCTCGCAAGCCACGCCAACCGTACGTCGCGCCAGCGCTGGAACCGCTGGGAAGCTGGAGCGCGCTGACGCTCGAGCAAAGCGTCGGAGTCGCGTTCCTACGCGCGCTATTCGACGGCGGCTACTGGTGGCCAGATGAGCCCTACTGAGCGCGCAACCCGGCGCCCGGTCTTCTTCATCACTCTGTCACTGGCGCTCACGGCGTGCGGCGACAAGGCCGTCACTGGCATCGACAGCGTTGGCGGCGCCGGAAGCGCGCCGACGCGCCGCGTGGTTGGTGTCGCCGAGCTGCGATTCGACAACGCAACGACGATCAACGTCGCCTCCAGCATTCTATTGGCGACGACGATCGCCGATCTCGAGCGATTGCGCGCGACGGCGACTCCGGTCGGCAATCTCGCCGCCATTCAACTGCAGCGCATCATCACTGGTGAGTTCGCGACCGTCCCGCAGGGGGGAAGCAAGACGCGCTTCCTTCGTGCGACGTACGGACTCCGCAACGCTGGCGACAGCGCGCTCTTCGATCCATCGCACGAAAACCTGACGTTCGTGCCGGTCCAAACCTCGGCGACGCTCGCCAACACGGCGGTGCGCCTCTTTCAGCGGGCGGACGGAACAGTCGCCAGCAGCGCGCTGGCCGTGCAGTTCGAGCCCACGCAGTTGATGGCGCTCGACGGCAGTGGCAATCTGATCACACTCGCGTCCGATGTAGAAGCAGACGTCAGCGCTGATGACGTGAAGCGAACAGCGCTTCCCGCCGGTGCATCCGCCGTTCTGCCGTTCAGCTTCATCGTCCATCGCTTTCCTTCAGGTACGAGCGCGATGGATCTGGGACCGTTCGATGGAGAAGTCACGTTCGCCTTCAGCATTCCTGACCAGGCGAGCTCGCAAGACAACCCGACGACGATCTCGGTTCTGCTTCTGATCGTTCGGAACACCGCCTCCGCTGAGACACCATGAGGTGCAGATCCCTCGTGCCGGGAGAGCGATGATGTTGCGAAGCTTCGCTCATGCACCCGACGTCATCACCACTGACCTCGGCGACGAGTTGATCCTGCTCGATCCGCGGAACGGCGAGATGTTCAGTCTCAACTCGTGTGGCCGGCGAGTCTGGTTCGCTCTACCCGCCCGATCCGTCGTCCAGGTTGCCAATGCACTGTGCTCGGAGTACGAGGTCACACTCGAACGCGCTCGCTCGGATGCGGAGACGTTGCTCGACGAGCTGACGCGCGCTGGGTTGGTCATTCATGATGACAAAAAGCCCTAGCTCGATCGAGCTCTCGATTCTTGGCCACCGCTGTCGCGCGACGAATGCTCCACCCGCAATCGAAGCGTGGCTCCGCCACTGTTGGCAATCCACACGACCGGCGTGGAGCGATGCCGCGATCGACGCCACGTTCCTGACGACACCGCCGTGGACGCGAGCGCCGACGTACGAGGACGTCGACATCACGGCGCTGGACGGTGCAACGTTGAGTTGGCTCAGACACGGTCCGCGTTGCTGGAGCACGCGCAATGCGAGCGCTGGCGTCGAGCTGACGCTGTTCGGACATCGCGCGTGCATTCGCGCATGGGACGCGGAGTGGAGCAAGCTTCCGCGCGCGGACCGTGCGACGTCGACGCTGCTCGCGCTCCACGTCGCGATGTGCGAGGCGCTCCGAGGCCGCGGCCTCGTTCCGCTGCACGCCGCAGTGATCGCGCGCGGCGGCCGTGCAACGGCGCTCGTTGGCCGCGCGGGCGTCGGCAAGAGCAGCACGCTCATCGCGGCGCTGGAAGCTGGCTGGGCGCCGATCGCGGAGGATTTTGCCTGGCTCGATCCGGTGACGCGACAAGTCTTCGCATGGAGCGGCGAACGCGGCGTCCGACTTCGACCCGATGGCCTGCGCCGCGTTCCGTCATCCTGGTCGTCGGCGGCGTGGCGCGAGGAGCGCGACGGAAAGCTGCTGCTCGCGTACAATCAGATTCCGCTGCCGCGCCTCGAGTCTGCCGAGCTCACGCGGATCGCGCTGATCGATCGCGACGCCTCTCGCGCAACAGCGTTCGAGCCGCTGAGCGCGCGCGAAGCCGCGCGCGCGTTCTGGGAGAGCGCCGGCGTTCCCTTGTGCCGCCTCAACCGCGAGGTATTCGCGCGACGAGTTCCGACGTTGATCTCGGATCTCGAATGGACGCGACTGATACTGGGTCAGGGGTCGCCGGAGCTATAGCGCGAGAGGGAAATCGAAAATTCTGATGGTAGAGTGCGCAGATATCGGGCTGCTCCATCTCTAACAGCACGCCGCCATTGCATTCGACCCAGGCGTGTCCGACGATCGCGGCGCCGCGCCGGCGCAGCCCGGTCACGAATTCCACTGGCCAGCCGCGCTGCTTGAGCGCGGCGTACACCGCGAGCGCCCGCACGAGACATGGTCCGGCTGGCCCGCTCCCGGCGAGTCGGAACGCGTAGAGCACGCCCGCGATCACAAGCTCCCGCGACATGCGCGGCGTGAGGGGACCTGTGACAGTCATCGACGAAACCGACTCGAGCAGCGCGCGCATATCGGAGTGTCGGCGGACGGCGCGGCGAACGCGCATCACAAGCGGAAGGAACGCTAGCCCGACTGGCGTCATCGCCGGAGCGCGAAGCGCGCGCGCCACGACCCGCTCCGGGCCGCCGAGCAAGCCGCGTTCATGGAACGCCGTGCGGTCGAGCCGGCGACGCTCTTTCGGAGCGATCGGTTTGAGGTCGAGCAGGCCAGAGTCCGGATCACATCGTGCGAGAAACGCCGCGAGCGTTCGCTCGCATCCGAGGGCGCACGCACGCTCCCACAGCTCTTCGCGACTCACGTCGTCCAGTGCCGAGATGTACTTGAAGTCGATGACATCGTGCGGCTTGAGCCGCCAGCGCTCCGCGCCCCAACAGCGCTGCAACACGAGCGCGACCAACAGCATGTCGACCGGGCAGGGCTCGCGGATGTCGATGCCGTTCCAGAGGCGGATTCGCGAGCTCCGCCACACAGCGTCAGTGATTCGCCGTTGTACGCGATACCATGGCAAGACGACGTGCAGGATCTCCGTATGCGCGTCGATCCGTGTGCCGCCACCCAACTGAGAAAGGCAGAATGCGTTGTGGGTGTGACGGAGCCCCCACGCAACGGGCCGGGCGGTCTGCCAGCCGAGGTTCCGGGCGATGGCCTCGGCTCGATCGCGTTGGTTCGGCATCAGGAGGACGTCTACGTCGCCATGAAACCGGGCGCCGATCCTCGGGTACACGAACTCGGAGAGTTGAAATCCCTTGAACAGCAGAACGTCGACATCGGCGGCTCGCCAGGCGCGAAGTAGTGGCTGGAGCGCGGCCTTGAAACGCTGGTGGCGGCCAAGTGAGGCGACGTAATCCCGCCGAAGCTCGGCGCGTAACGGATGGGTCGCCGGCAGAACGGAGTGGGCGTAGGGCGCGAGTCGAGCTGCGCGCAAGACGGACGCGCTCGGCGGGGGGCCGTTTCCCAGGAGCCAGTTTGAGAGGAGACCCGAGGCAGGTTCAGTCGTCATGCAGCACACCACTTCGCAGCAGGTCGTGGTGCAAGCGACGGCGCATAGGACATGCCCCATCGCGGTTCGGAGATCGTTCCCACTAGACTTCACGCCAGCACCCGCAGCGTGTCGCTCTCGACAGTTCTCTCTCAGCCCAAATGCGATTTCCCAAGTTCGCTTTCTGGCCGCTCGCCACGACGCTCGTGCTCTGTGATTGCGCGACCAAGCGCGCCATCGAGGAATCGGTGGTGCCCGGCGTATCGCGGCCGGTGATCAAGGACGTCGTTCGCTTTACGCTCGAGTACAACCGCGGCGCCGCGTTTTCGATGCACTTTGGCCGATACGAGCGCGTGCTCCTCATCGCCGGCGGCTTCGCGATTTTGAGCATCCTCATGTACTTGTATCGTGACCTCATGCGTTCGCGCACGAGCTGGCCCGCGGTCGTCGGATCGGCCTTGGCTGTTGGCGGGGCCATCGGAAACCTGCTGGATCGAGTGCGGTCGCCGCGCGGCGTCGTGGACTTCATCGACGTCGGCATTGGTGGATCCCGGTTCTACATCTTCAACGTCGCCGACGTCGGGCTCTCGATCGGAGCGCTGCTCATCGCGTACGCGTTGTTGCGAGCGGAAATGACGACGTCGAAGCAGGAGCCGGCGCTGGCGGACACGTAAGGACGCAACACCGAATCGCCTCACATGGACATCCGCTGCCCGCAATGCGCGTGGGAATACACGCCGGGAGTGCTGTGGGCCTGCGGACCGGACGGATGCGGCGCCGGCTTCGACACGTTTGCCACGCGCGGCCGGTGCCCGAGGTGTGAAGCGCAGTTCACCGTCACCTGGTGTCCGCGGTGCGGTCGTCCGTCGCCGCATCGGGCGTGGTATGTTACGCAACCTCCCGCCGGTTGATCGCTCCCGACATGGAAACACTCTGGACCGAGGTCGACGAGTATCTCGCGCACCATCTGACGCCGTCGGACGATGCGCTCGACAACGCATTGGCGACGAGCGCGGCGGCCGGGTTGCCGCCGATCAACGTCACACCGACGCAAGGCAAGCTGCTGCAATTGCTCGCCCAGATGCAGAATGCTCGTCGCATTCTCGAGCTCGGAACGCTCGGTGGATACAGCACGATCTGGATGGGCCGCGCCCTCCCCGCTGATGGCGAGCTGCTGACGCTCGAGATCGATCCCACACACGCCGCGGTGGCGAGACACAACATCGATCGCGCTGGGCTCGGCGATCGCGTGCAGGTCGTGCTCGGTCCCGCGAGCGAAACGCTCGCGAGGCTCGCGAGCGATCACGTCGAGCCGTTCGACCTCGTGTTCATCGACGCCGACAAAGCGAACATCGACGCGTACTTCGAAGCGTCGTTGCCGCTGTCGCGCCCGGGCACAGTGGTCGTGGTCGACAACGTGGTGCGAAAGGGTCAGGTCGTCGACGCCGAAACCGAGGACGCGAGCGTGCGTGGCGTTCGCCGCCTGATCGACCGGCTGTCGAAGGACCCGCGAGTCTCATCGACCGCGGTGCAGACGGTCGGCGGAAAAGGCTACGACGGCTTCATTCTTTCCGTCGTGAGAAAATGAGCGCGACTCGTCCCATACGGTAAACCCAACCGAGCACATTCGGGTCGAATCGGTCGCACACTGTCGGAGAGAAACGCGCACTCCGCGCCGTTCACTCCGGCTCTCGACCGGAGTCCTGTCATAATCCGTTCTCCCTTTGGTAGCTCGCGTTCACAGACCGAACCTCGCCACATCACGCTCGTCGTCGATGCCAACGATCAATACGTGACGAGCAAGGTCAGCAAAGCCACCGTCATCGCCGCCGAAGGAAATGGTGCGCGCTTCGTGTTCGGCGACTCCAGTGCTGCGAATCCTGGTCCCGTGGTCATTCGGCGCACGAACAGCGGAGACGCAGGCGCGGCCGCTTCGGGTACCGCGTTCGCCATCACGACATCGCGAACGGACGACGGGCCGGCCGGCGTGTTCGGCACCGGCTACTCGATGACCGACATCGCGTCGATCGGCGTACGCCGATTCACCACCGGCCAGCTCGGAACCAACGCGATCATCGTTTCGGTCGTGAAGCTCAAGTAGCTGAGCGTCGCCGTGCTGCGCGCCGGGACTAGCCGGCGCGCCGTACGGCGGCGATCGTCGTGCCCGCGCGATTCGGCGAGACCGACGCCCGTCGCGCGATCACGGAGGCGATCGTGTTCGCGATGTGCGCGGCGTCGCGTTCGGCGCCGTGGATCATCGTCGACGACATCGAGTGCAGGAAGTGAAGTCCGATGAAGTAGAGTCCCGGTTCACTTCGCACGACGCCGCGCTCGTGGATGGGCTGCCCGCTGTCGGCGAACACCGGAAGGTCGATCCATGAAAAGCCCGGGTGAAATCCGGTGCACCAGATGACGTTCTTGACGTCCATGATGCGATCGTCCTCGAGCACCGGAAGTCCGTCGCGAACGGTTGCGACTTTCGGCACGCACTGCACGCCGGCAGCGATCAAGTGTCGGCGTTTCTGCCGAATCAGCGGACCGCCGCTTGGAAGCCCAGCGGGACGGATGCGTCGGCCGATCGGCGTGCTCGACGTCAACAAGTGGTGAAAGATTCCGCGCAGGAACAACGGCGCGAACACGTGGCGGCCGAGGAAGCTGCTCACGGTGAACGGAATCTCACCCGTCGATCGACCAGACATCCACACGTTGTGCCCCGCCCGCACAGCGTCGATCGAGATCTCGGCGCCCGAGTTGCCTGCGCCAACGACCAGCACGGCGCCAGGCTTCAGCTGCGACGGATTGCGATAGTCCTTCGAGTGAAACTGGACGATCTCCGGAGAGAGATGACGCGCGAACTCGGGGATCCGAGGCTTCTGATAGTTCGCCATCGCGACGACGACTTGCTCCGCTTCGTAGACCGTGTTGCCCGCCGACACGATGTACGTGTTCCCGCGGCGCGAAAGCGTGTCGACCGTGACGCCCGTCTCGACTGGCAGCCTGAAGTGCTTGGCGTAGCCCTCGAGATAGTCGCCCACCTCGTCCTTCGTGGGAAACGAGAACTTGGGCGCGGGAAATTTCATTCCGGCCAAGCCATCGTAGCGGGCCGGCGTGAAGAGCCGCAGTGAATCCCATCGGTTGCGCCAGGTGTCGCCCACACGCGCGTTTGCCTCGAGAATGACGAACGGCAATCCACGCTGCGAGAGATAGTATCCGACACTCAGTCCCGTCTGTCCGGCGCCGATGATGACGGTCTGAATTCGCTTGGTCGTGACGGTGGTCCGCATATACCTGCCTCCCCTGACGGTGTTCGAGATTGCTTGATGGTCAGAGGATATGGGCGCCCGCTCTCTAGCGCGTCGGGCGAATCATGCAGGCGCGTCGCCGCGCGACATGGGTATTTCTATGTACGCACTGTCATCCCGAGCGGAGCGAGGGATCTGCACTTTGCGCCGTTTGCACTTCCATCAAGCCAGATCGTGCTTGAACGCATATGCCGTCGCCGCTGCTCGGCTCGACAGGCCCAGCTTCATGAAAATGTTGCTCACGTGTCGCGCGACGGTTTTTTCACTGATGGAAAGACTCTGCGCAATGGCGCGATTCGTCTTCCCTGTGGCGATGAGCGCCAACACTTCGCACTCGCGCGATGTCAGCGTCGTGTCGCTGCGCACCGCACGCATTTCCACGAGTCCCACGACACGCTCGACGTCTGGCCGTGCGCCGAGCCGCTCGAAGCAGTCGCGGGCTGCCGCCAGTTCCAGTAACGCCATCTCGTCGTCGCCGAGCGCTCGGTTCGCGAGCGCGATCAGGACGCGGACGCGCGCGATCTCGTACGGCGCGCCGACCTCGGCCCATGCGGCCTGCGCGTCGCGAAGCACCGCCATCGACTCCGCCGCGTCACCCTCGGCCAACAGGACGGCGCCACAAGCGGAAGTCGAAAGCGCGCGGAGGAACGGCGTCTCATAGTTCGCAAGGAGCGACGCAAGGCGGTCCGCGGCCGCGTGGGCCAGCGACATCTCGTTCGCGGCGAGCATGATCTCGGCGCACGCGGCCAGGACCTCGGCGCGCGCGGGTCGCGGAGTGCGGCCTTCCACCACATGACGCACGGCCGCCGTCGCGACGTCGATTTGCCCCTGCGCGAGGCGAAGCAATGCCAAACCCGGCTGTGGCGGTCGCCCATGTTGGCTGGCGAGCCGATAGCACTCAGCCGCCTTGTCGAAGTCGCCGCGCAGACGATGCAACTCGGCTTGCTGATAGAACGCAGCACCCGCAGCTGGATGTACCGGCGGTTTTGCGAGCACCTCGCACGCGCGCCCGGCCTGGTCGAGCGCGTCCGGCCACGCGCCTTGCACTTGCATGATCGCCGCGCGATGCACGAGGCATTGGCCGCGGAAGGGCGAGAGATCGGGCTGCGCCGCGTACCATCGCGTCACTTCTTCGGTCCATTCCTGCGCACGACGCCAGTCGAGCATTTCGTGACAGGAGTCGAGCATGCTGCAGTACACGGGACCGACCGCGATCGGCGGGATCTCGCCCGCGGTGATGGCGATCATGGCTTCGTCGAGCAACCTCACGCCTTCGGCGATCTGACCCAAGGAAACAAGCGATCGACCCTGCCCATGGCGAGCCATCGTCATGAGCGACGTATCGCCGAAGCGCTGGCCGATCGCGAGCGCCTCCATGAAGATCGACAGCGCGCCCGCCGGATCACCGGCGAACGACCGCCGGATGCCGGCTGGAATCTTCACGTAGCCGCCCGCCACGCTGTCGAGCGCGTGGTCGTCGAGCAGATGTTGCGCCCGCGCTAGCCATCCTTCGCTGCGAACCGGGTCGCCCGCCATGGTGAACTGAAATCCCAGCCAGAACGCGGACATCGCGGCGGCCTCGATCTCGCCCCGTCGCGAAAACTCCTGTTGCGCGCGCGTGCGAAGCTCGACGCTTTCCGCATCCTGGCCAGTGAGATAGGCGGCTGTCGCGAGTCGTTCGAGATCGATCGGAGCCAGCGGCGACTGCTGGTCAGCGGCGGACAGCAAGTCATGCGCGTCGCGCCATGCGCGTCGTTCGACCGCGTCTCGCCCGCGATCGAGTGCGTCCCGCGGCATCGTCTTCCTCGTGGTGGCTTGCATGGCCATTTGAATCTAGCGCATTGCGCTCGGACGCACGCATTGCCGGGGCCCGTGCCCTTGCGCCGCTGGAGGGATCGAAGGTAGAGTGTCTACCATCACGTGGTAGACACTCTACCTTCGTACCCATGCCCGCTCGTTCGTCCGATCGTCTCGAGCTCCTGCAAGGCACGCTCGATATGCTGATTCTCAAGACCTTGCTGTTCGGACCGATGCATGGTCACGGCATCGGCACGTCCATCCGGCAGACCACCGGAGAATCGCTCGTCGTCGACCACGGGTCGCTGTACCCGGCGCTTCATCGTCTGCAACGCGACGGGTTCATCACCTCGAAGTGGGAAAAGGCGCCCGGCAAGAACAGAGAGCTGAAGTACTACCGGCTCACCGCGGCCGGACGTCGCCAGCTCACGCGGGCGGAGTCGAGGTGGAATGATCTCGTTCACGCCATCGGCCGCGTCATGAACCCGCTTCCCGAGGGGTGACGAATGCTTCGCCGCTTGCTTGCACGGATTTGGCGCCGCGGTTCGCCGTCAGATGACGAGATCGCGCAGGAGCTTCAAGACCATCTCGATCTCGAAACGGAGGCGCTCGGCGCATTGCGACAGGCGACGCCAAGCGATGCGCGATTCGCTGCGAAGCGCCGATTCGGCAACGTGGCCGCTGCTCGCGAAGCTGTGCGAGAGGTCTGGCACTGGGCATGGTTCGACGAGCTCACGCAGGATCTTCGACACGGCGTGCGCGCGCTTGTCAGAAATCCAGGGTACAGCATCGCGGTTGTCGTCACGCTCGCGATGGGCATCGGCGCCGCTGCCGCGACGTACAGCCTATCCCACGCGATTCACAATCCCTTCCCGCGTCTGCCGCAGCACAAGCTGCTCTGGATCACACAGACCAGCGCCGCCTGCGCGCCTGATTGTACCGAGGTATCCCCCGCCGGCTTCGCCGCACTTCGCATGCGCGCGCCGTCGATGACGCCCATCGGCGTGTTTTCCTGGAGCACATTGCTGCGCGAACCGTCAGGAAGTGTTTCGCTCCGGGGGTTCCGCGTCACACCGACCGC
>Ga0070681_10004045_pt1 | contig 13841 bp, 11 predicted proteins | sample KBSC83BmetaG_FD_65650 | JGI IMG/M metagenome (GOLD analysis project Ga0070681, IMG submission 65650) | Corn rhizosphere microbial communities from Kellogg Biological Station, Michigan, USA - KBS C8-3B metaG | ecosystem: Host-associated > Plants > Roots > Rhizosphere | place: USA: Michigan... | reverse complement strand
CCGGCGATGCTCGAGCCCGTGACCTACGAGAAGCACCTCGCCGACATGGGCAGCTCCCGCGTCGACCAGCACGCGTTCGCCGGCTTCCTCGCCCGCGGCGAGCTCGACCGCCACCTGCGGAGGATGCGCGCCCGCTACCGCAAACGCCGCGACGCGCTCGTCGAGGCGCTCGCCGCCGAGCTGCCCGAGGCGACCGTCGAGGGCATCGCCGCCGGCCTGCACGCCACCGTCCGCCTGCCCGGGAGCGACGACGAGGAGCGCATCGTGGCGGAGGCCGGCGCGCGCCGGATCGCGCTCGGCACCGTGGCCCGGTATCGCGTCGCGCCCGGCCACCGGCCGCTGCTCCTGCTCGGGTATGCGACGCAGCCGGAGCCGACGATCCGGGCCGGGGTCACGGCCCTGCGCGAGGCCGTGGAGGCCGCCCGGGCCTAGCTCGCCACGCTCTCGAGGTTGCTCTCGTGGACGCGCTGGTACGGCGCGAAGTAGTCGATCCAGCCCGCGTCGAGCGAGCCGGCCACGAACGCGCGCAGGTCGGCGTCCTCCGGCCGCGGGTCGCGGGCGTGCCGCAGCAGCTCCTCGACGTAGCGCTCGGTCGCCAGGACCAGTCCCTCGTCGTAGCCGCCTGCGGTGATCCGCTCGACGCTGCCGTGGTTCGGATAGATCCGGGCCGCGCCGAGCGCGCGCAGGCGCTCGAGCTCCTTCAGGTGGCGGGCGAGCCCGTCCGGCTCGGACACGTAGGTGACCGTGTCCTCGAGCGTGTCGCCGGCGAGCAGGATGCTCTCGGCCGGGATGTGGAGGACGGTCGCGTCGCGGCTGTGGATGTCGAACTCGAGCAGGTCGACGCCGACGCTGCCGACGTCGAGATGCAGCGCGCCCGAGAACGTCCGCGTCGGCAGGATGAGCGGCGAGATCGCGGGCGGGCCGGACTTGCGCCCCTCCTCGATCTCGGCCCGGTGCTCGGTCATGAGCTCGGCCGTCAGGGCGTTTGCGATCACCTCGCAGTCGGCGAACGCCTCGGTGCCGGCGATGTGGTCGAGGTGCCAGTGGCTGAGGACGACGGTGATCCGGCTCGCGCCGCGGCGCTCGACCTCGTCCCGGACCGCGCGCGCGTGCGGTACCGAGACGTGGGTGTCGTAGACGAGCGCTTCGCCGCCGTCGACGATCGCGAAGCTGCAGGTGCCGAGGGAGAGCGCGCCGTCCTCGACCCAGGTCGCGTCCGGGCCGAGGTCGGGGCCGGACAGGCGCCCGTCGTAGAACCCGAGCAGGGTGTCGGTCAGCTCGAAGGTGCGCAGGTTGGACGTGTCCATCGCCGCCGAGGGTACACGAGGGCGGGCGCAGGACGAGGAGTAGCGTGCGGGCCGTGGACACGCTGGCCGGCACGGCTCTCGCGGTCGCCGCGGCGACGATGTTCGGGCTCGGGACCGTGCTGCAGGCCGAGGTCGCCGCCGCGGCGCCGGCCGCCGACGCCCTGCGGGTGCGGCTGCTGGTGCGGCTGGCGCGCTCGCCACGCTGGCTCGTCGGCGCGTTCGTGACGCTGGTCGGCTGGAGCTTCCAGGTGGCGGCGCTGCTGCTCGCGCCCGTGACCGTGGTCCAGCCGGCGCTCGCGTTCACCGTCGTCGCGGTGGTCGTGCTGGCATGGGCGATGACGGACGAGCGGCTCGGCCGGCGCGACACGGCGGCCGCGTGCGTGCTCGCCGCCGGGATCGGCGGAGTCGCGGCACTCTCCCCGGCTCGAAGTGCGGGGCACGCCGACGCCCGGCCGCTGGCGGCGGTCATCGTCGTCCTGGCGATCGCCGGAGCCGCGCCGCTCGCGCGCCGGCGGTCGGTCTGGGTCGCGCGGCTGCTGCCGATGGCGGCCGGCGCGGCGTTCGCACTCTCGGCGATCACGACGAAGCTCCTCACCGACGCCGGCACCGGCGCTCCCGCCACGGCCGCCGCGTTCCTCGTGGCCACGGCGCTCGCGTCCGCCACCGGGGGCATCGACGAGCTGAGCGCGCTGCGGGCCGCCGGCCCGGCGACGGTCGCGCCGCTCGTGCTCGCCACCCAGACGCTCATTCCGGTCGCGCTCGCCCCGGCCCTCTTCGGCGAGACCTGGCCGGGGTCGGCGGGGCGGCGGCTCGGCCTGGCGGCCGCGATCGCCGCGGTCGCCGGCGGAGCGGTCGTGCTCGGCCGCGCTCGCGGGGCCGCCTCGGTCGCGTGACGGCTGCCGACCGCCGGATTGCACCAGCGCCGGCCTACCAGCCGGTGCGCAGGACGAGCTCGAGCTGGTCGACGAAGAAGTCGGCGCTCTCGCGCGTGATGCAGAGCGGCGGCTTCACCTTCAGCATGTTCAGGTGGTCGCCGGTCGGCTGGACGACGACGCCGAGCTCGCGCATGCGCTCGCAGATCGCCTCTGCCACCTCGGTCGCCGGCTCGCGCGTCTCCCGGCTGCGGACGAGCTCGACGCTCGCGTAGAGGCCGATGCCGTGGACGGCGCCGATCAGCTCGTGCCGCCCGGCCAGCTCGCGCAGCCGGGCGAGCAGGTGCTCGCCGACGACGCGCGCGTTCTGCTGCAGGCCCTCGGACTCGATCGCGTCGATGACGGCGAGGCCGGCCCGGCAGCTGACGGGGTTGCCGCCGGTCGAGGAGAAGAGGCTGCCCTCCGCGGCGAACGACTCGGCGATCTCGCGGCGGGTGATGACGGCGCCCATCGGATGCCCGTTGCCGAGCGCCTTGGCGATGGTGATGACGTCGGGCGCGACGCCTTGCTCGAGAAACCCCCAGAAGTGGTGGCCGAGCCGGCCGTAGCCGACCTGGATCTCGTCCGCGATGCAGACGCCGCCCGCGGCGCGCACCGCCCCGTACACCGCCTCCAGGTACCCGGCCGGCAGGAGGATGCCGCCCGCATTCCCGTGCACGGTCTCGGAGATGAACGCCGCGGGGCGTTCGCCTCGCTCCGCCAGGCCGGCGATGACGGCGAGGGCGTCGCGGACGTACGCCGGGCCGCTGTCCGGGCCGCGATGCGTGCCGGAGTACGGGTTGGGCGAGTCGACCAGCCGGACCCACGCCGGCCGCGTCTCGAGCGCCCGCGGGTTGTCGGCGACCGACGTCGAGATCGCGTCGGCGGCCATCGACCAGCCGTGGTAGGCCTCGCGCATCGCGACGACGATCTGGCGTCCGGTGTGCGCCCGGGCCAGCCGCAGCGCGAGGTCGGTGGCCTCGGTGCCGCTGTTCACGAGCAGCACCGTGTCGAGGCCGTCGGGGGCGAGGCCGGCGAGCCGCTCGCAGAAGTCGGCCACCGCCGAGTAGTTGAAGCGCGAGTTGGTGTTGAGCAGCCGGGCCTGGCGGGAGATCGCCCGGGCAACGCCCGGGTGGGCGTGCCCGACCACGGTCACGTTGTTCACCATGTCGAGGTAGACCCGCCCCGTCGTGTCGATCAGGTGGTGCCGCCAGCCCCGCTCGATCTGGGGTGGCTCGGCGTAGAAGTGCGGCTGGACGCGCGCGAACACGTGGTCGCGGCGGGCGAACACGCGGGCGGCGTCGACGGGGGGCGCTGCGCAGTCGAGCCCGAGGACCGGCGAGGGGTCGGGACAGATACGGCGCCACACCGCGGCCGCCGACGGCGTCGCGAAGGCGGGCGGATCGGCGTCGGGGACGACGCAGAGCTGAACGCGGAGCCGGCCCGAAGCGGCGACGGCGCCGACGCGATCGCCCCCGGCGACCTGATCGCCGGCCCGCACCGCCGGGTCGATGCCGTCGACGAGGACGGTCGCGCCGTCGCACTGGATGACGAGCCGTCCGCGAACGGCCTCGACGACGGCGCCGTCGGCCGGCGCGGCCAAGCCCCGTCCGGCGGCGACGGCGACCTCGGCGTGCAGGGCGCAGGTGGCGGGCTCGTCGGCGCCGTGGATCCCGGCGCGCGAGAGCCGGTGCTCGCCGTAGCGTGCGAGCGCGACCTCGCCGGCGGCGGCGAAGACCGCGTCCTCGACTCCCGGCTCGAGCCACCGGCCCTCGTCGAGCGCCTCGCTCGTCGTCGAGAGATCGGCGATCGCGACGTGCTCCGCCGCGAGGCCGGCGATCACCGGCCTGAATTTCGGCGCGGGCGCCGGAGCCGGGTCAGGCAGGGCGACGGCGGCGCGGATCGCCGCCTCCGCGAGCGCCCACGGCACCGAGGCCGCCGCCTCGAAGATGGCCCAGTCGAGGTCGCGGTTCGTTGCGACGTAGCCGTTGCGCGGGTCGACGGCGAGCTGCTTCTCGTCGGCTGCGACGAGGGTCGCGCCGCGCAGGACGACGAGCGGCCACAGCGCCTGGACGTCGGCCCCGTCGAGGGGCACGATCGCGTCGAACGCGGAGACGGCGGGGAGCCAGCCGAGCGGGTCGCGCCCGACCTGGTGAAGCAGCGCGGCGCACGCGACCGCGAGCTCCGCGGCGACCCAGCTGCGGCTCATGTCACCGAAGTCGATCAGGCCGCACGGCCACGCCCGCCGGTCGGCCCCGATCGCGCCAACCACGTTGTCGCCGGTCACGTCGCCGTGGATCGGCGCGATCCGCAGGTCGTCCTGCACCCGCGCCAGCCGCTCGCAGGCGGCGGCCGTGACCGATACGACCCGCTCGCGCCGGGCCGGATCGGCCACGTGCGGTGCGAACGAGGCGACGACGGCCTCGCCGTGGCGGAGATCCCACTCCAGCCGGCGATGCAGCCCCGGCGCGTCGAAGTCGGCGAACGCGCGGCAGGCCGCGGCGGCGAGACCGCCGATGCGGGCGCGCACGGCCGGGGCCAGGTAGCCGAAGCTCGAGAGCGGCGTGCCGTCGAGGAACGTGAGCAGGCGGACGGCGAGGTCGCGGTCGCCGATGCGGGCATGCTCGAGGCTCGCCCCGCCGCGCGACCGCTGCGGCCGGGGGACGGGCAGGCCGGCGCGGGCGAGGTGCTCCATCGCCGCGTTCTGGCTCTCGAGCCAGACCTCGGGCACGGCCGGGTTCGCGATCTTCAGGACGTAGCGGCCGTCGTCGGCGTCGATGCGGAAGTTGCGGTCCTGCTGGCTGCCGAGCTCGGTGATCGCACCGGTGACGCCGAAGACGCGCCCGGCGATGTCCGCCGCCTGCTCCACGCTCACGTCCGGCGGCTGCGTCTCCGCCGTTGCGAACATCGCCATGTCGGTACCCCCGCCGCTGCGAGGGGCGTTGGAGGTCTCCATGACGCGCACAGCCTACAGGGCGAGCGGAGGCGCCCCGTACGTGCCGGAGCCGGGGCCGCTACGAGAGGACGAAGCGGCTGAAGAGCGCGTCGAGCTCCTCGGCCGTGCGCGCCAGCTCCTGGGCGGAGGCGGCGATCTCCTGGGCGGATGCCGACGTCTGCTGCGTCGACGCCGAGACCTGCTGGGTCGAGGCGGACGACTGCTGCGCGACGCTCGCGACCTCGCCGGTGACCGCGACGATCTGGTCGACCCGGGTGCGGATGTCCTCGATGGCGGAGCCGATGTTGTCGAAGGCGCCGCGCGTCGACTCGACGATGGTGACCGACTCCTCGGCACGGTTCGCGCCCTCCTCGACGATCGTGACGGTGCGGTGCGTCTCGGTCTGCATCTCGCCGATCAGGTGGGCGATCTGCTCGGCAGCCTGCTGCGACTCCTCGGCCAGCTTGCGCACCTCCTCGGCGACGACCGCGAAGCCGCGGCCCTGCTCGCCGGCGCGGGCGGCCTCGATGGCCGCGTTCAGCGCCAGCAGGTTGGTCTGGCCGGCGATGCCGGTGATCGTGTCGACGATGCCGCCGATCTGCTCGGACTTGCTGGAGAGGCCGGAGATCGCGGCCGTGATGTCCGCGGCCGACGAACGCATCGCCGCCATGGCCTCGCTGGCCTGCCGGGACGCCGCCACCCCGTCGCGGGCCGAAGCGCTGGCCCCCTCGGCGGCCCCGCCGGTCTCCATGCTGGACGCGCGCGCCTCCTCGACCATCTGCAACTGGCGCTCGGCACCGGCGGCGACTTCGGTGATCGCGGATGCGATCTCACCGACCGCGCGGCCCGCCTCCTCCGACGTCGACGCCATCTCGGCGGACGCGGCCGACACGGTCGCGGCGGCGGACCGCATGCTGCGAAGGACGCCGGTCAGGCTCTCGCGGCTGGAGTTGTAGGCCTCCAGCGAGTCGACGGTGCGATCGCGGATGCCGTTGACCGCCTCGGCGATCTGACCGAGCTCGTCGCCGCCGTAGTTCTCGATGCGCGGCGTGCTGGGACTGACCTCGAATGTCAGGTCGCCCTCGGCGATCTTGGTGAGACCGGTGCGCAGGTCGGTGGCACAGTTGTTCTGCAGCATCGTCAGCCGCTCGAGCACCGGCCGCACGCCGCGCTTGATGCCGCGGGTGAGCAGGTAGCCGACCGTGACCACCGTGACGAGCAGGACGGCCAGGAGGGCCACGGTGAGCGTCCGTGCCGACGAGTACGACGAGGCGGTGGCGGCAGTGGACGTCGCCGCGTCGGCGTTCTGGATCTCGATCAGCCGCGCCAACTCGCTCTCGATCGACGAGAACGTCGGGTCGCCCTTCTCGAGCACGCCGGCACCGCGCGCGATCTGGCGCGCGTCGCTGATGGCGATGAAGTTCGAGGTCTGGTCGAGGTACCTGGTGTAGAGCGCCCGGATGCGGGCCAGGATGCGCATGTCCGTGGGGTTCGTGTCGTGCTGGGCGAACGCGGCCAGGGCCGAGGTGAAGTCCTTCTGGTCGCTCCGGATCTCGCCGGCCACGCCGGTCTTGTCCGCGGTGGTCGAGACGGTGAGGTGCTCGCGCTGATGGCGGACGAGCGTCTCGATGGCGATCGACGCCTGATCGATCCCGCTGACGGACGGCAGCACCGTCCCACCCACGTGCGACGCGCGCCCGTTCATCGAGCTCATGCTCATGAGCGCAACACCACCCAGGACGAGCGAGACCACGACGACGACGCCGAAGCTGCAGTACAGCTTCTGGCCCAGCGACATGTTCCGGATCCACGTGACGCGCACGACAGGCTCCATTCGTCTGGGAAGGCCGCGGGGGAGAGACTGCAGCCGCGTCGAGTAGTCGGCGCGTACCGCTCCGGGTTGAATCGCCGGGAGCCAAGATCAAGGGAGCGGGCCCCGGCGAGTACCACAAGACGGGGAGGCGCGACCCGTGTAGTGAGCTCAGGTCAGGCGGCGATCGGCTGCTCGGCCGACTCGGCACGCGGAACAGGCTCACCGCGCGTGGCGCTCATGACGATCCCGCTCACCGCGGCGAGGACCGCGAAGCCGACGCACACCCAGAGCGCCGGCCCGAAGCCGGCGGTAACGGTGGCAGGGCTACCGAGGTGGCCGTGCGCGGAGAAGACGGCGCTGGCGATGGCCAGTGAGAAGACCGTGCCGAAGCGCTGGGCCATGTAGTTGATCCCGGACGCCTTGCCCACCTCGTCGGGCGCGACTGCGCTCAGGACGGCGGCGGGCACGGTCGGCAGGGCCATCGAGATGCCGACCCCGGCGACGAGCAGGGCGGCGACGAGTTCGATCCAGCCGGTGCCGAGGGAGGCCTGGGCGGCGACCAGGAAGTACCCGACCGCCTGCAGGACAAGACCGGTCAGCATGATCGGCCGTCGGCCGAGCCGGTCGGAGAGCGCCCCGGCAAGGGGTGCGACGAGCATCGGGGTGCCGAAGAAGGGCAGCAGTCGCAGGCCGGTGCCGAGCGGTGAGTCGCCGTGGGCGAGCTGGAACTCCTGGGTGATGAAGAAGGCAGCGGCGAACGTGGCCCCGTGGAGGAAGAACGTCGTGAGGTTGCCCACCGCGACCTCGCGCTTGGTGAACAGCCGCAGGGCGACTATCGGCTCAGCGGCTCGGTGCTCCCACCAGAGGAACCCGACGACGAGTGCACAGCCGGCGCCGAGGCTGCCGACGATCTCGGCGCTCGCCCAGCCGGCGGCGTTGGCGCGGGTTAGAGCCCAGACGAGCGCGACGGCTCCGGCGGTGATGAGCCCGACGCCCACCAGATCGAGGCGTGCAGGCGCGCCGTGACTCTCGGGCAGTAGCCGCATGCCAAGGACCGCTACGGCGAGCCCGATGGGGACGTTGATCCAGAAGATCCAGTGCCAGTCGATCCCCTCCGTGATGGCGCCGCCGACGATCGGGCCGAGGGCCACCGCGAGCCCGGCGACGCCGCCGTAAACGCCGATAATCATCCCGCGCTTCTCGGCCGGGAACGCCGTCGTCAGGATCGTGAGGCTGAGCGGCAGCACGGCCGCAGCGCCGAGGCCCTGCCCCGTGCGTGCGGCGATCAGCCCGGCGACGTTCGGGGAGAGTGCGCAGGCCGCCGAGGCGAGCGTGAAGAGAGCAAGACCGCCGATGAAGACCCGGCGCCGGCCGAAGCGGTCGCCCAGGGCGGCGGCGGTGATGATTCCGGCGGCGAAGGCGATGCCGTACGCGTTGACCGTCCATTGCAGTGAGGAGAGCCCGACGTGCAGGTCGGCCTGCATCCGCGGCAAGGCCGTGATCACAACCAGCGCGTCCAGGACGACCATGAAGTAGGCAGCCGAGGTAAGCCCAACCACCCAGCCGAGGCGTGCAGGTGCCAGATCGCTCATCGCTCCTCCCCCTTTCCCGGCCGGATCTGCCGCCGCTCGATCGCCGCGGCGAGGTTGTCGAGCTCGTTGCGACGGTGGTCGAGGTACCCCTGGGTCCAGGCCTCGTCGTGAAGGGGATTGATCGTCATGACCACCTTCGTCCGGGCGCCAACGGGCTCGAGATCGATGACCGTCAGGTGCTCGTACGGCTCGTGATCGGGCACGAAGTCGATCACCGTCAGGTAGGCGAGGCGGGTCGGCGGTGCAGCCTCGGTGAACGTCTTGCGCAGCTCGGACGAGAGCGGCGCGCCGAGGTTCTGCATGAACGCGACCTGCTCCGGCGAGGTCGCCGTCATCGTGTAGTGCAGGACGCCGCCGGGCGTAAGCTCGAGCTGGCTGACCCGGGTTTCGAAGCCGTCGGGCGCGAACCACTCCTCGAGGCCTGCAGCGGTCGTCCAGAGCCCCCAGATCAACTCTGCTGGGGCGTCGTAGGTGCATTCGAGCCGAGCGGCATCTGGACTGGGCGTAGGCTTGGTGTTCATCGGTCCCTCCGTTGCGTCGTGGTCGGCTCGATGGCCGGTTCTGCCCTGATAACGAACGGAGAGACGCCGGACGGACACGTCGGCGAGAAGATGGGTGTCCGCTTCTCGAGCTGCCGATCGTCTACAAGGTGGAACCACCCTGGAAGGAGGCGGGATGAGATACGCGCTCTTGATCTACAACAACGACGCAGTCCGCCAACGGACACCCGAGCAGCAACGCCGAGTCAACGACGGGATCGCGGAAATCCTGGAACGCCCGAACGTGACCGGCTGGCTGCGACTCCACGACTCCGAGTCGGCGACGACGATGCGCTCCGACGGGGAGCGGTCACTGCTGACCGACGGGCCGTTCGTGGACAGCAAGGACTTCCTGGGCGGCCTCGTCGTCCTCGACGCCGAGAATCTCGACGGCGCGCTGGCCATCGTCGAGGAGCTGCAGGCGGTCCGGGCCACAGGCGCGATCGAGATCCGGCCACTGCGCGACGGCCACCTCCGCGGTGCTTGAGCAGGTCTTCCGCGACGACTGGGGCCGGGTCGTCGCCTCGCTGGTTGGCTTCCTCGGAGACATCGAGCTGGCCGAGGACGCCGCCCAGGAGGCGTTCGCCATCGCCGCTGAGCGGTGGCCGCGCGAGGGGGCCCCGGCCAACCCGACCGGCTGGCTGATCGCAACAGCACGAAACCGCGCCATCGACCGCATCCGCCGCGAGCGGACGCTGGCGCTGAAGACCGCGCAGCTCGAGCGGGAGCTGCGCGACGGATCGGAGGAACCGGTGGACGAGTCGACGACGTTCCCGGACGAGCGACTCGAGCTGATCTTCACCTGCTGCCATCCCGCGCTCGCGCTCGAGGCCCAGGTCGGCCTGACGCTGCGCACGCTCGGCGGCCTTTCGACCGAGGAGATCGCCCGCGCCTTCCTCGTCCCGTTCGAGACGATGAGCAAGCGCCTGACACGCGCCAAACACAAGATCCGCGACGCCGGCATCCCCTTCGCCGTCCCGCCCGACCATCTTCTTCCCGAGCGGCTCAACGCGGTGCTTGCGGTCGTCTACCTGATCTTCAACGAGGGCTGGGGCGGCGACCGAGTCGACCTCTCGGCCGAGGCCAAAGGACTCGGCTCCGGGCTCGCCGAGCTGATGCCGGATGAGGCCGAGGCGCAAGGCCTGCTCGCGCTCATGCTCATCAACCACGCCCGCAGCGCCGCCCGCTTCCACGACGGCCAGCTCGTCCTGCTAGACGACCAGGACCGGTCGCTCTGGGATCGGGCGCAGATCGAGGCGGGCAGGAGCCGGCTCGAGCGCGCCCTCGCCCTCCGCGGCAACGGCCCCTACGTCGTCCAGGCAGCGATTGCCGACCTCCACATCCGGGAGCCGCGCGACTGGGAGGAGATCAGCCTCCTCTACCGGCGGCTCGAGCAGATCACGGGGTCGTCGGTCGTGGCAATGAACCGCGCCGTTGCCATCGCCGAACTCGAAGGGCCCGAACCAGCGCTCGACCTACTCAACCGTCTCGACCTTGGGGAGTACCGCTACTACCACTCGACCCGCGCGGACCTCCTGCGCCGTCTCGGCCGCGGCGACGAGGCGCGCAGCGCCTACGCGCGCGCTCTCGAGCTGACCGAGCCGGGCCCAGAGCACCGCTTCCTCGAGCACCGCCTCGCCGACATCTCAGAGAGCGACAGGACGGGCGCAGCCCAGGCTGACGAATGGCGGTGAGTTGCGCGTACGCGTGAGCTTTCGCTGTCTGAGCTGGCTCGGCTCCTGGCTCGCAGTGGCGAGCGTCCGATTCGTGCGACGGCGCTCGGTTTGAGGATCTCGCGACAACTCCACAAATCGCACTACACCAGCTCGCCAGACCCACCGGTGTGCACCGCGCCACTCCGGGAATGGGAAAGCCCCGCATATCCGGGGCTTTCCCTGTAGCCGATCTGTCAGCGGGATTCTGCGGACGCGATCGAGCGCCGAAGCGCGGTTCGGCGCAACCACGCCGATCCGCGCGCGTCACGAACGCCGTGAAAGGCCGCCAAGTGGCGTCCCCGTGATGCACCGGTGATGCACGCGTCGTACAGTCGAGTGACGCGGCTAGGTCACTCTGTCACCGTCTCCCATTCCAGCGTCTCTGGGTTCCAGCACTGGAGAGTGAGCTGTCCACCGAGGAGCGGGTCGAGCAATCGGGCCACCTGCGCATGCCCGCGTGATGGGTCCGTGTTGAGCTCGAGGTCTCGCGCCAGCGCCGCGTACGGCCGCGCCCATTCGTGCGGGGGCTCCGGAATCGCGAATGGTGTCTCATGAGTTGCTCTATTCGCAAACACGAGCTCGATAGCGTCGCGCAGGCGACCGGCCTCGAACGTAGTGAGTTCAGTGATGATGACCATATCGACGAGATCCTTCGGGCGCGAACTCGGCCGATCCGCGCCGTAGATCCGGGTGTACGCGTGGAGCTTCTCGGCCAGGTGCTGCTCCAGTGGCGCCGCAGGCACGCGTGCGGGCTCGATGCCGGCGAAATCGAGCAGGTCCGGCGTCTTAAGAGCTGCTCGAACAGCCGCCCCGCTACGGAACAATCGGCGCGGAACCGGACGCCACCGCCGGCACCAACGTCGGCGTCTCCGATCCGAACGACCTGAAACTCGAAGTGATCCCCCATGTCCAGCGCTGCTGCGGCGATCAGCGCCTCCGTGACCTGTCCGAGTGATCCCGGCCAATCCAGGTCGATGTCTCGCGTCGCCCGTGCATGACCTGCGAGCCGGAGTTCCAACGCGAAACCCCCCTTGAGCACCCAGCGGTCGGGTGCCGCACGCCGGAGGCGCGCGAGCAGACGGCTGAAGGCGACGATCTTGCGCGCACGACCGACCGGCCGCCCACCCGCTCGCGCGCTTGCATTCAAACGGGCTTCCAGCGCGGCGCGAAACGCTGCTGGTGTGTCGTAGCTCACGGTGCGGCCAGCGACCGGTCGATGCTCGCCCTGAGGCTGAGAGGCCGATGAGCGACAGCATTTCTCAGTCGGCCGGCCGTCGTTATGCCCTGCTCCAGCGCCTGCCGGATCGCAGCCTCGATCTGATCGGGCTGCGTCCCACTCTCGAGCGCATCAACAATCGTTCGCTCGGGCGACGTCACCCGCATCCCGTGCACCTGCCGCACCTCGTCGGACCGCAGCGGGATTCGTGGATGATGGAACCGCACACCCGAAGGAGCTCGACGCGACCGAGAGTCCCGGGGCAGCGTCAGGTCCACCGCCGCCGGAGCCACGTCGGAGAGGCCGTAAAGTTCCAGCGCGCTCTCGTGCGACACCACCGCCCGGTCAGGCCCGGCCAGCACCCATGCTGCCGCCACCTGCTCAAACGGCGACCCTGGATAGAACCGCAGTCGGTAAAGCCCTCGCCCAGCCCGCCGCAAGCGCCCCCCCTCGTGGGTCTGTTGCCGCAGTGTGTTGCGGTGGAATCCGGCCTTCTCCGCCTGTGCGACCGTGACGTAGCCCGCCTGCGACTCAGCGAGTCGTCCTAACACCTCCCACCTGTCCTGGTCACGCATTTGCACAACTATAGCGTGCAATTCCGTGACCGGAACCGGCCGAGAGGCTGCCGTGCGCCCGCACGCCTCCCCGCGCTCTGCCGACCGCAAGCACCTCGATCGCCACCCCAGCCTATAGACTTCCGGCCTCGATGCACGCGTATCGCCTGCGAGTCGATCTGCATCCCAGCGACATCGAGCCGCCAATCTGGCGCCGCATCGAGATCTCGGCTAATGCGACGCTGCTCGAACTCCACTGGGCAGTACAGAGCCTGTTCGGATGGGAGAACTCGCATCTCCACGAGTTCTCGGTTGGCGACCGGTCGTTCTCGGATCCCGAGTTCGGACTGGGCCGCGAGCTCGGCGATGAGGGGGGCGTCACACTGGCCGATGTGGCCGAGCCCGGCGACGAGCTCAGCTACGTCTACGATTTTGGCGACGACTGGCGCCACAGGATCGCTGTCGAAGGCGCGGCAGAGCTGGAGCCTGGGGACCCGGTGTGCCGACTCGTCGATGGCGCCCGCGCAGCCCCGATCGAGGACTGCGGAGGGCTGCCCGGCTACCTCGATTTGGTCGACGCAATGGCCGACCCAGACGCGGCCGACCCTGAGCTGCTCGAATGGGCGGCCAGCATGGGCACCCAACCATTTGCCCCTGACCGCTTCGACGTCGCCGCGACGGCCGCGGCAATGACAGCGCTTGGGGGCCACATCTCGCGACGGCTCGCATCAGCGACCCGCTGAGCTGGCACTGCCATTCGCAGAACGGCGCGGCCTCTGACGGGCTCGAACCAATAGACCTTCATCCCGACCACTCTTGTAAGCCGGCGCCTTAACCCCCGACACAAGCCGGGTGGAGCCGGCCCCCGTAAGTGGCTCAACCATGCGCCCCCTCCCCACATCCATGGCCGACTCCAGCATTGCGAGCCCGGTCTCGTGATGCACCGGTGATGCACGCTGAATTGGGAAACCCCGCGTGTGCGGGGTTTCCGGTAGCCGATCTGTAAGCGGGATTCTGTCTGGGGCAGTCATCCATCTGGGCCAGCCGTTGCCGGCCGGCTCGCGCCGCCTACCTGGAGCTCGGCGGGCCGCGTCATCGCTCCGTTTGGCGTTGCACCGGGTGGGGCTTGCCTAGCCGTCCGCGTCTCCGCGGGCGCTGGTGGTCTCTTGCACCACCGTTTCACCCTTGCCTCGACGCCCGAGGGCGCCGGTCGGCGGTCTGCTCTCTGTTGCGCTTTCCATCGGGTTTCCCCGTCCGGG
>Ga0070681_10004040_pt1 | contig 13846 bp, 8 predicted proteins | sample KBSC83BmetaG_FD_65650 | JGI IMG/M metagenome (GOLD analysis project Ga0070681, IMG submission 65650) | Corn rhizosphere microbial communities from Kellogg Biological Station, Michigan, USA - KBS C8-3B metaG | ecosystem: Host-associated > Plants > Roots > Rhizosphere | place: USA: Michigan... | reverse complement strand
GTCGCCTCTGGAAGCTCCAGACCTACTTCAACCGGCGCGGAAACTCGTGCGTTCAGTTGACGGGCGACGGTGGGGTGAGCCGCACTTGCTCTCCGGGCCGAGTTCCGGCGAAGAGCTTCACGCCAGTATGGGGCGCGGAGCGCTCAGCCGGGACAGCCGGCTGGTCGCGCCTCTGGATCTTCGGAAAGGTCGCGCCGAGCGTCCGCAGGATGACGCTTCTGCGCGAGTGCGGCGGCGAGGTCTTCAACTTTCCGTCGGGTCTTCGCACCCAGCGTTGGTTCCTCCGCGTCTACACAGGCTCGCGGCTCAGCGCGGGCGGCATGCCGGTCGAACTGTCGATGCGCGATGCGGCCGGTGTCATCGTCAGCAACCAACACATCTCGCTCTCAATCTCGCCCACTGCGCCGTCATCTGGGCCATCTGAGGCGTGCAGCGCGAAGCAACGGGCGTGGGCGCTCTCCCAGGCGCGTCGTGCAGCCTTCCATCGGGCGAGGACGCTGCCGCATGCTTTCCGTCGGGCTGCGCGGCCAAGCGATCGGCTGCCGAGTCGACTGGCCCGAATCGTCCAAGCAGGACCGAGCGGTGCAACACCGGATCGCGTCGTCGCCTCGCGCCTCGTCGCCACCTACATCGACGCTCGTGGTCGACGCGCGGCTCTCTACCTGATCGAGAGCCTGCGCCAGGTCTGCACGATCACAACGTGGGGCACCGGCGCTAGTGGCGGCTGCAACCCAATCGACGATCCGTTCGGCGGCCGCCACATGATCGGCGGCAGCGGCCATCTCTACAGCGGTGTCGTCGACGACTCGGTCGCAAGAGTCGTCGTGGTCGGCACGCTCGGCGTCCGCCATCCAGTCTCGGTCGACGGCGATCGCGCGTTCATCTACGACTGCAAGGCTTACAACGGCTGCTCGTGCGTCGTCAGCCGTGTCGAGGCTTACAACAAGAACGGGAAGCTGATCGAGAGCGAACGGCTCGGAACCGGTTGCCGGAAGCCTTCCGCAGCTTCCGCATCAGTCGGGAGGCCTGATTACACAAAGAAGAACGGCACCGTCTCGTGGCTCTTTAATCACCAGCCGCGTGGGGCATCGCTCGCTGCTGCCGGTATCCGCCTCACCGACACCGTCGGAAGCCACTGGCAGCCGGTTCGCTTCGCTCGGGTCGTGCAGCCCAACCCGAGGAGCAGCTATCGCGTCGTGCTCTCGTTGATCGGTAAGCGCGGCCGAAACATCTGCATGACCGAGTTTCTCGGTCGCACCGCGCTTAGCGGCGGCTGCGCAATCGGGCTCGGCCTCAAGCCGTTCACGTTCACCACCGGCTCTTCTGATCGAGGCGCCGCAGGAAGCGCGGCCAGACTCATCACCGGCGTCGCAAGCGACGACGTGGCGCGCATGGCGCTGGCCTTCGAAGACGGACACGCGACCTTGATTCCTTTCAAGAACAACGTCTTCATCGCGCTACTACCGAAGGCGTCGACCGCGCGACTCCTCGTCGCCTACGACCGCCAGGGTCGCGTTATGCGCATGACCCGCATTCCCGCGCCGATCGGGCCGCTCGGCTAGATGGAAACCTTTCCGAGCGGAGGGGACAGACCGCCGCCGCCGCCGACCGGCCACGTAACACTCGGACAACTCCAGCGCATCTACACCCAAAGCTACGCGCGGCTCAGCGGACCGCTGCTCGACACCCTGTCGGAAAGCGAGGCGCACCAGGTTGTCCAGGAGGCGTTCGCGACGGCGGCCCGGACACGCTTCACCTTCCACACCGAACGGGCTCTCGCCACATGGATCGCGCAGGCGATTGCGGGCGCCTCCGAAGCCTCCGAATCGGCGGCGTCCTCAACGCCGAGCCTGACGCCGTGCATCTGTGACTGGGACGACGTGCTCAACCGCGCCTCGATCTCAATACACGCGAGCTACGACCCCTCGCCGGTCGCTGCCACTCCGTCAGTTGGGCGTGGGCAGGTCAAGGCGGCGCTCCGCGGCCTACTTGTCCGCAACGCCAAACCGAGCAAGGCGCCCCATGAAAGCCCGGGACCGGAACCGCGCGAGTAACCGTAAGGAGAGGGAGCGTGTCGAAGACGGTGCTCTCAGTCGCTAGCTCCCTGCTCGCCGTCGCCGCCTTGAGGGTATGGGGTCTCCTCGCGGATCGACGGTCTGGAAGTGGAATTGACCCGGTCTTGTTGACACCGTGATGCTTTCGGGCTCAGCCCGAGGGAGGAGCGGAGATGCCAAGGACGAGACCGCCGTACCCGCCGGAGTTCCGCCAGGAGGCGGTCGAGGTGGCCGTCCGGTCGCCACGCGGATCCGCGCTGGGCGCACTGCTCTGGCCCAGTTCCCTCTCTCGGTGCACGCGAAAAGCCGCGCTCGACAGCGATGCGCTCGACATTGGCCGTAGTCGTACGACAAGTATTGGGTGGATTCACGGCGTGCTCGCCTCGATTGGCACCGTCGGCGACGCCTACGACAACGCGGCCGCCGAGAGCTTCGTCGACAGCTTCAAGACCGAGTTGATCCGCGACCGCGTCTGGCGCAGCCGCTCCCAGCTCGAGCTCGCCGTCGTCGAGTACGTCGCCTGGTTCAACAACGAGCGTCTCCACACCTCACTCGGCGGCATCCCGCCCGTCGAGTACGAGCGGCAACACGCGAGACGATAGGTTCGAGAACGAGACCGATGGATGAAAGTAGGAAACCAACCAAAACAGTCTCCGCGGAACCCGGGATGGCTCATACAGGGTTGGCGTGAATTGGGGACGTGGCGGCTGAGTTGCAACGACGGACGATTCGAGCGCGCGGCGGATCGTATTAATAAGGCCAGGGGCGTCGGGGCGCGAGAGGCTATTCTGATCCCGCGCTCCGCAACTATTGGGAGAGCGTTTCGTACGACATAAACATATAAATGCCTGCAAATGGGCATGTTTTGGGCGGTTAGCTCAGTTGGGAGAGCACCAGCTCGACAAGCTGGGGGTCACTGGTTCGAGCCCAGTACCGCCCACCTTCGAATCCCCGCCTGTGCGGGGATTCTTCTTCTTGGAGGGCGTTCCGGGTGTTGTGCGAACCGACCTACAGGCCGAGAACGAGCATGAGCGCCTCATCGACTGCGCGCAACTCGTGCGCCTCGAGTCGACCGGCGGATCGACCGAGCCTCTCCGGATCGACGACGGTCGTCTGTTCCGCGAGCACGCGCGTCTCCTGACCGGCGAGCGTGACCGTTGGCCGGAAGCTCGCGGCGCGGGCGCTTGTCGAGGTCGGAGAGACGAGAAGCGTGCTCAGGCCGAGGAATTCGTCGGCCTGTACGACGACCGCGTAGCGGGCGCCTCGTTGCTCGTGTCCGCGCGCGCTCTTCGGCGGCGGGAGCCGGAAGACCTCGCCTCGGACCATCAGTCGCCTCGAGCTGTTGGCGCGAGCTCCGCCAGCTGCTCACGGATGACACGCATCTCCTCGCGATCGTGCTGATCGGCGGCGAGCACGCGTACTTCGTCTCGGACGGCTGACCGGAGCCGCCGGCGAGCCGCTGCCTCTCGCAGCGCCATTCGCACGGCTTCCGAGTCGCTGAGCTCGCCGGCACGCACGATTTCGAGTGCCGCTGCTGAGGCGTCATCGAGACGAACGTGCAGCGACCGAGCCACCTTCCCACCGTAGCACAGAACGTGCTACGGAAGTGTCACGGTATGACCACGAGCTCCGGCGCGATCAGGTCGACAAACCGGTTCGCGCAATACTCGGTTCGGCCCACTCTCAGGACGTGAGACTGGCCCGCCGAGCTGCGACGCAGATCGGCGGGTCGACCTTGCGAGAGAGCTGATCGCTCCGGTTCCGTCGCTATCAATTCGCAGGTGGAGTCGGTCGAGGCGGTTTCGACCCGTTTGCGGGGTCGATGGGCAGGAGGGGGCGCGCGCCTGCCCGCCACCGTCCGCGGCGCGATCGTGCCGGTCGCCTCGGTGCTGGTCGGCGTCGCGACCTGGCAGCTCATGTCGCTTGCGGCAGACACAGGCACCGATCAGTCGTGGCGCGTCGCACTTCATCTGACGTGGACTCGCACCATCCACTTCGGCCCCGGCTTCGTCTGGACGTACGGGCCGCTCGGGTTCCTGTCGTTTCCGATCGCCGTCGCCGGCAGCACTCTGGTTGCGGCGTTCGTCTTCTCCGCGGCCGCGTGGTTGCTGCTCTCGTATCTGGTCGTGCGGCGCGGGGCGGCCGCCTTCGGTCTTCTCATCGGCATCCCGCTTGCGTATCTCGTGGTCGGTCTGCCGATCGCCATGCCCGACGTCCTGCTGTTGGTCGAGGTGCTCCTCGCGGCCGCCGCGCTCGAGTTCGCGTCCCCGTGGTTCCCCGTTCTCGGCGGGATCACCGCGGGGTTGTCGCTGCTGACGAAGACGAACAGCGGCGCTGCCGCGGTCGGCATAGCGATTGTCGCGTCTGCCGCGCTCGGGGTACGCCGCGCAGCGGTGGCGGCGACGGCGGTCGTTGCGACGTTCGTCGCCGGTTGGACGATCGCAGGAAACTCGTTGGGCGACATCCCGTCCTGGCTGCGGCTGTCCGCATCGATCGTCGAGGGGTATTCGCCGACGATGCAGACCGAGGTTGCCGGCTCGGGACACGACTACCGCCTCGCCGCGTTCGCGGTCGCGACGTTGCTGGCGACGGCAGCGCTTGCCGGGCGTGGGCTGCGGTCGCGTCGAGGAATCACCCAGGTTCTGATTGCGATCGGGTTCGCGTTCATGGCGTTCAAGGAGGGGTTCGTTCGGCATGACCCGCCACACGCAGCGGCGTTCTTCGGTTCGCTCGGCGTCGCGACCGTCGCGTTCGCGCGCCGCGATCTTTCACGGGTCGCGGCGGTGGCGGGCATCGCGCTCTGCGTCTGGGGGGTTCACCGGTCTGTCGGTCTCGGCTACGCCCCGTACGCATCCACGCGGGCCGCCGGGCACGATCTCGCGGATGTCGTCGTGAGCCGCCGGCGCCATCGGGTCGTGACCGATTCGGCAACCGCCGAGCGCTACTCCTACCTGGTTCCGCCTCGCCTGCTCAGCCTGCTCCGCGGGAAGACCGTCCATGTCGATCCGTTCGAGACGGCCGCCATCGCCGCCTACGGCTTGCGCTGGCGTCCGCTCCCGGTCGTGCAGGCGTACAGCGCCTACACCTCGACCCTCGACGAGCACAACGCAGCGTTTCTGGCGTCGCGCGACGCGCCGCAGCGAGTGCTGCGGCAGAACACGAACCTGGTGATCAACGGTCGCTCCCGCGAGCTCGAGGCGCCGGCAGAGTTCCGCGCGCTGATCTGCAACTACGTGCAGCTCGGCTGGAGCAAGGAGTGGCAGGTCCTCGGACACGTCCCGCAGCGGTGTGGTGCCGAGCGTGTGCTCGGCATCGTGTCCGCGGCGCCCGGTGCGGCGATTCCCGTTCCGAATGCCGCGCCGAACGAGCTCGTCTTCGCGCGCATACAGCTCGATGATCCGGCGACGAACAGACTGCGCGGCCTGCTGTACAAGCCGCACGTGCCGCACATCTCGCTCGGCGGCGGCCCGTTCGTCCCGCTCGTCGCGGCAACGGCGCCCGACGGAATCGTCCTTCACGTTCCCGGCTCGGCGGGTTTTGCGCCCGAGTCGGGCGGTGCGATCGATTGGAGCACGATCGCGGTCGGCACGCTACGCGGACGCGCCCGGATCGAGTTCATCGCGACTCCGATCGAAGGCGCCGGTCCACCCGCCGTCGGCGAGCTGACCACCCGGCCGCTACCGGCGATCACGCTGACCGACAGCGGCCTCAAGACGCCTACGCGAACCATTTCGGTGGTTCCCAACACCGGGTACATCGACTTCGCGTATCCGCGACGCGACGCACTCGTCCTACGCGGTTGGGTCGGCGATACGACGGCCGGCATCCCGGCGCGGCGGATCCTCGTCTACGCGGATGGGCGCCTCGTCTTTGCCGGACGGCCGAACACCCGGCGGCCGGACGTCGCGGAGGCACTCGGTGAGCCGCGACTGGTCCATGCGGGTTACACGATCGTCCTGCCGCTCCGCGATCTGATCGCGGGGGGCAAACGACGCCACCTCCGCGTCTTCTGGCTCGCAGGCAGTCGCGCGTTCGAGGTGATCTACACGCCATCCTTCGGCTGGCGCTGATAGTCGCCTCGCGACAGCAACCGCTCCAACCAGACGTACAAGATGATGAAGAGGTAACGGCTGCCCATCTCCTGCAGGCTCAGCTTCGAGGTGCCGGCAGTCCGGTTCGTCCACGAAATCGGCACCACCTTGAAGTTGTGCCCGCGCGCAACCGCCTTCAGCGGCAACTCCACCGTCAGGTTGAACTGATTGGAGAGCAACGGTTGAAGCGTCACGATCACGTCTCGACGGTACGCCTTGAACGCGTTCGTCGTGTCGTTGTAGCCGTGCCGGAACAGCATGCGGATCCCGACGTTGACGATCCGGTTCAGCACGAGCTTCGTCCTCGGATAGTTGCGGACGTGAGCACCGGGGACGAAGCGAGATCCGAACGCACAGTCCCAGCCTTCCTCGAGCACGCGGAGGTAGCGCACGACATCGGCGGGGCTGTCGGAGCCGTCGGCCATCACGATCGCCACGGCGTCGCCGGTGAACAGATCGAGACCGGCGCGGATCGCAAGCCCAAAGCCGGGAGGGTTGGGCGAGCGGTAGGCGCGGATACGCGGATTGCGTTCGGCAAGCGCTGCCGCAACTGCGTACGTAGTGTCGGAGCTCGCGTCGTCGACGACGACGATCTCATAGTCGATCGACTCCGACGCGAGCGCCGCGACGAGATCCGCCACGGTGCCGGCGATCGACTCTGCCTCGTTCCGTGCCGGGATCACGATCGAGTACTTCACGTCGCGACTACACGTTCAAGCTCGCCCTCGTGGTCGCGCACCCAGTCGACGACGTCGCCGACGATCGCGCGAACGTCTCGTTGCGGCCGCCACGCTGTGAGCTGCTCGAGCCGGCCGCAGTCCGAGATGTACAGAGGTACGTCGCCTGGGCGTCCCTCGCCGGCGTCGGCGGCAACGGTCGTCGTACGTCCGGTCAGATCCACGCAGAGCTCCGTCAACTCGACGAGCGAGATCGAGTGCTCGACGCCTCCACCGACGTTCACGATCGCGCCGTCCCAGCGTTCCGGGTCGCGAAGCTGGAGATCGATCAACTCGACAGCGTCCGCGACATGAAGCAAGTCGCGAACCTGCTTTCCGGTGCCGCCGAAGCCCAGATAGCGCAGCGGCAGGCCGAACCAATGCGCGAGCACCCAGTGCGACACGAACCCTTGGTCGACGCGGCCCATCTGCCAGGGCCCGGCGATCACCCCGAACCGGTTGACGACAGCCGGGATCCCGTAGGTGACCCGGTACTCCTCGATCAGGAGCTCGGCTGCGAGCTTCGTTCCGCCGTAGATCGTCCGGAAGCCGTCGAGCGGGAAACGCTCGGCGATCCCACGAGCGGACGATCCCGGCAGGATCTGCTCCGCCGCGAGCACGAACCGCGCCTCCGACTCGTCGAGGTGCAGGGAGCGCAGGTGCCCCACCGGGTAGATGCGACTCGTGGAGAGAAACACGAGCTGCGCGCCGTGACGCCGACAGTGCTCGAGACAGGAATAGGCGCCGAAGAGGTTCGTCTCGACGGCGTACTCGGGCGAGTCGCCGACGCCGGCGAGCACCGATGGCTCGGCGGAGCACTCGACGAGGGCGTCGAACGCGCCGATCGCGGCCAGGTCGTCCGAACTGCGGACATCGCCGCGAACGAACCCCACGCCGGCCCGGTCGAGCCGCGGCAGGTTGAGCTCCGAGCCGAGGCGATGAAGGTTGTCGAACGCGATCACATCCCAATCGGGATGCTGCGTCGCCATGCTGACCGCCAAGTTGCCGCCCACGAACCCGGCACCGCCCGTGACGAGGACCCGCATCGGCGGTCATCCTAGGGACGAAGGGCGGGTCCCTGTGTCGTGCGCCGGTTGCCAGCGGTCTCTGTTGAACTCGACGAGCTCCTCCGCGATCGCGCGGATGTCGTACGCCTGCGACCAGCCGGGGTAGTGCGAAACGAAGCGCGCGTTGTTACTGATCCACCAGATGTGATCGCCGACCCGAGCGGTGTCGCTGTAGGTCCAGTCGAGCTCCTCGCCCGTCACCTCCTCGACCAGCGCGATCGCTTCCAGCACCGACACATTGCTATGGCGCCCGCCGCCGATGTTGTAGACCTCGGCGACGCGCGGCTCGCGAAAGACCGCCTCGAAGCACGCGATCAGGTCGCGCGAGTGAATGACGTCTCTGACCTGTTTCCCCTTGTGTCCGAACACCGTGTACGGGGTTCGAGTCATTGCACAGCGAACGACGTAGGCGAGGAAGCCGTGCAGCTCGGCCGCGGCGTGGTTCGGACCGGTGAGAGTGCCTCCGCGGAAACAGGCGGTGCGAAGGTCGAAGAGGCGCCCGTACTCCTGCACGAGCACGTCGGCGGCGAGCTTCGACGCGCCGAAGAGGCTGTGCAGGCACGCGTCGACCGACATCGACTCGTCGATCCCGTCGTACCAGTCGTCGTCAGGCTCGAGTTCCCAGCGGCGGTCGTGTTCGACAAGCGCCAGCGTGTTCGGCCGGTCGCCGTAGACCTTGTTCGTCGACGTGAAGATGAACACGGCCTCCGGTGCGTAGAGGCGGGTCGCCTCGAGGAGGTTCAGCGTCCCGACTGCGTTGATGTCGAAGTCGGTGAACGGCTCGCGAGCCGCCCAGTCGTGGGAGGGCTGCGCGGCGGTGTGAACCACGAGCGAGACGTCAGGGCCGTAGCGGCGGAACAGCTGCAGGACGGCCTCGCGGTCGCGGATGTCGGTCGAGTGGTGCTCGTACCCGGCGCCCAGCCGTTCCTCCAGGCGCCGGCGGTTCTCGCGGGTCGATGCCTCCGGCCCGAAGAAGACTGCGCGCATGTCGTTGTCGACACCCGCGACCACCATCCCTGCGCTTCCGAAATGCAACGCGGACTCGAACCCGATCAGCCCACATGAGCCTGTCACGACTGCAACCCCCATCCGCGAACGACTCTAGCCAGACCCGCCGGCGGGCCGTTCGTCTAGCGCCGGATCGCGGTCGACCCTGCGGCACGAGGGCGCCGAGACTTTAGTCAGCCGGTGCCCCGACCGATACCGGGCAGGTGAACCTTCGCTGGGGACTGCGGTGGCTGGCGCTCTCGACCGTGCTCGCGGTCATCGGCGGCGCCGCGACGTTGGGAATCGGGCACTTCCGGCACGGCACCGACCGCGCGCGGGCGACGGAATTCCGCTTCGCTGACGCGCATTCGGCGGCCTACGCGGCGGCTGCCGCCGAGTGGAGCATGGTCGCGCGGCGCCGCGGCGAACTGGTCGACAGCGCGGTGTATGCGCGCAACGTAGCCGCGCTGCGGACGAAGTTGAAGCAGATCGCGTTGAGCGACCCGGCCGCAGCGCCGACCGGACGGCGGCTCACGACGCTGCTCGATCGCTACGAGCGCGATGTCGCGCTCGAGATCTCTGCGCTTCGGAACGGAGACACCGCGACTGCGATGAGCATCGATGCCAAGCGCGTCGACCCGGCGTTCGGCCGGATCAACGGCGCGCTCTCCCGCGCGATCGCGACGACCGAAGCGCGGCGCGCGAACGCCGAGCGGAACGCGATCCTCGCGGCGCGCTTGATCGTCATCTCGGCGGCGATCGGAATGTTGATCGCAGTCGGCCTCTTCGCCCGCGCGCGTCGTCGGGTATCCGAGCGCGGCTTCGAAGCGGATCACGACGAGTTGACGGGGCTACTCAACCGGCGCGGCTTCTTCTCCTGCCTCGGTCAGACGGTCACGGGGCGCGAAGCGCGCGTCGCCGTCCTGCTGCTCGATCTCGACGGCTTCAAGGAGATCAACGACACGCTCGGGCACGCTTCGGGCGACGACCTCCTCCGCCAGATCGGCGCCCGGCTTCGCGGGACGCTGCGTCAGCGGGACGAGATCGCGCGCCTCGGTGGCGACGAGTTCGCGGTCCTCGTCGACGCCCCGCGAACGGAGTCGGGTGATGTCGGTGAGATCGGCCGGCGCGTCCGCGACACGCTGACGGCGCCGTTCGAGGTGGCCGGTCTGTCGCTCCAGGTTCGCGCCAGCGTCGGTGTCGCCGTCTTCCCCGAGCACGGCACGACGGCCGACGAGCTGTTGCGGCTGGCCGACATCGCGATGTACCAGGCCAAGCAGAACCGCATCGGCCTGTCCGTCTATCACTCCTCGGCTGATCCGCGTGAGGGGCAGGCGCTGCAGCTGTCGAGCGAGCTCGAGCGTGCGCTCGGCGCAGGCGAGCTCGTCGTGCACTACCAGCCCAAGGCGAACCTCCACACGGGCGCGATCACCGGCGTCGAGGCGCTCGTCCGGTGGCAGCACCCCGAGCGCGGGCTGCTCCTTCCCGATGCGTTCATTCCGATCGCAGAACGGAACGGGTTGATCCGCCGCCTGACACTGGAGGTCATTCGCACTGCGCTCACGCAACAGGCGAGTTGGTGCGGCGAGGGGATCGACGTGCCGCTCGCGGTCAATCTCTCGATCGCGAACTTGCTCGACACCGACCTCCCGCGGGACATCGCAGCGCTGCTCGACGACCTGCGCGTGCCCCCCGGCGCGTTGAAGCTCGAGATCACGGAGAGCTACCTCGTCACCGACCCGACACTGATTCACGGGAATATCCAGGAGCTGTGCAGCCATGGCGTCGGGCTTGCGCTCGACGACTTCGGGACCGGCTACTCGTCGCTGACCCACCTCCGCCGGCTGCCGATCGACGAGATCAAGATCGACCGCTCCTTCATCCAGGATCTCGAGACCGACTCGGACGACGCGGCGATCGTCCAGTCGACGATCGACCTGGCGCACAGCCTCAACCTGACGGTCGTGGCCGAGGGCGTCGAGACAGCCGTGACCTGGAACCGGCTGCGCGACTTCGGCTGCGACCAGGCTCAGGGCTATTACCTCGCCCGCCCGATGCCGGCGCAGCAGCTGACCGGCTGGCTGTTGCGACGCGCGGCTGCAGTCGCTCCGGTCGAGCTGTAGCGCCGGACGTTCCGTCCGATCCTGGCCGATCCGCGATTGACTGCTGGCAGCGGTTCGGCAACCCTACGCCACGTGGGACAGACGGTTCCGATCACGATGCGGCGCCTGTTCGCGGTCATCGTCGCGGTGGCTGCGTCCGCCGTCGTACTGCCTGGAGCGGTCGGCGCATCGGGTGGCGCGCCGGTATCGGTCACCTTCGCCACCGAGGTCACCGGTTCATGGGCGGCGGTCGGGAACACGCTGTACACGGACCCCGGCTCCTGGACCGGGCAGCCGACTGCGACGTCGTCTCAGTGGTACCGGTGCGACGCCGACGGCGGGAACTGTGCAGCGATCGCCGACAACCACGACTTCGCGTACACGCTGACGCCGGCCGACCTCGGCAACACGTTGTACGCGGTCGTGAGCGCGACCAACGACTCGGGTACCGGTGTCCGCGCGTCGTACCTGACCGGGGTCGTCGGCGCACCGACCGTCCTCGCACAGCCCGTGATCACCGGCGACCCGAACGTCGACACGACGCTGTCCGTCACCACCGGCACCTGGACCGGGACGCCCACCAGCTACGCCTACCAATGGTCGAGCTGCAGCCTGTCGACCCCCGGGGACTGCACGCCGATCGACGGAGCGACGGCGTCGACCTATCACGTGACTCCGTCCGACTTCAACGGCGACTACCTCATCGCGGACGTCACTGCCGCGGATGCCTCGGGCTCGGCCGACAACGTCGCGCACCCCGCGTTCGCGGTCGGCGAGGCACACACCGACGTGATCGAGCCGGGGAGCCCGCCGGGGCCGCCGAGCGCTGTCGTCCTGCCGGGTTGGACGGGCGACGCCACCGTCGCCGGCAACGTGTTGATCGGAGACACCGGAGTCTGGCAGTACCTTCCGGCGGCGAAGTCCTACGGGTGGTACCGCTGCAACCTCAGCTGCGTGCCGATCGCCGGCACGGAGCAGCAATTGACGTACACCGTGCAGGCGGACGACCTGGGGCACGGCATCGAGTTCGCCGTCGTCGCGTCGAACATCGCCGGCTCGAGCGGGCCCCTCGGGACACAGGGCTACGTGAGGAACAACACCTACCGATCGAGCTCCGGCCCGGCCGGGGCTCCGGAGCCGGGTCGAGTCCCGACACTCGTCGGCGACAACGACGGCGTCGGCAGCGTCCTCGAGATCTCGGAGGTCACGTGGATCGCGCCGAACGACCCCACGGTCACGCAGACCTACAAATGGCTTCGCTGCCACGCGGATGGAACCGTTTGCGGATTCATCGACGGGGCGACCGCGTCGGACTATCAGTTGACTACGAGCGACCTCGGGCACGTCATCTACGCGTTTGTGATCGCGACGAACAGCTATGGCACGACGACGATCCCGACCGCAACGACGACACCGTCGATCGGAGCGCCGATCAACTCGGATCCGCCGGTCATCACGGGCGACATCAGCGGCGCCGGGACCACGTTGTCGGCATCGACGGGAGAGTGGATCAACTCCGCCGGAACGTTCGACTACCAGTGGTACTCGTGCGACATCGACGGGGCGCACTGCAGTGCGATCGCGGGTGCCACGGACTCGACCTATGACGTCACGAACGGCGACGTCGGGACGACGGTGCTTGTCGAGGTCGACGCGACCAACGTCGAAGGGACCGGCACAGCCGACTCGTCGCCCACAGGAGTCGTCGGCTCTCCGTACTCGACCGCGGCCCCGACGCTCGGCTCGACCGATGTGCTGCAGGACGGGACACCGATCGCCGAACCCGGCGACACGCTGAGCGTCGGCCAGGGGACATGGCACGGAGCGCCGACGTCGTACACCTATCAGTGGTTTCTCTGCGACCCGAGCAGTCCGACAAGGGCGGACTTCACGAATTGCACCCCGATCCCGTCGGCGACGTCGAATCACTACCCGATCGGCAACGACGTTCGAGGCCACACGATCTACGTCGAGGTCGACGCGACGAACGCGTTCGGAACCGCGGCCGCGTACGCGTGGCCGAACGGGTCGATCGGCGCTCCGCAGCCGCTGCTCGACAACGGCTCGATCAGCGGCACCGCTCAGGTCGGTCACACGCTGACCTTCGTCAACGGAACGTCGTGGGCCGGCGAGACGCCGATCACGTGGTTCTATCGCTGGAGCCGTTGCGACACGGCCGGCGCGAACTGCGTGACCATCCCCGGCGCTACGGCGAGCACCTACACGCTCGTCGACGCCGACGTCGGCCACGTGATCCAGGGGTTGATCGGGGGCCGTAACAGCTGGGGCGCGAACGGCTGGGGGCTCGCCTACAACAGCGCCGTCGTCGCGGCTACGCCGAGCAGCGGCGGCTCAGGCGGAGGCGGCGGCACGCCGCTCGACCTCTCGGTCGCGGTCGCCGCTTCGGCGGCGCAGGTCGCTCCGGGTGGGTCGGTGCAGTTCCACGTCACGGTCACCGACGTCAGCGGATCGGCGGCAACGCACCTGCACGTGACGGTTCAGATTCCGGCGGGTGCACAGGTCGTCGCGTCGTCCACCGACCGCGGCCCGGGCTGCGCGGTCTCCGGGAGCACGCTCGACTGCAACCTCGACTACCTGGCAGGCAGTCCGGCGCAGGGCAATGTGCTCGTCACCCTCACCTTCCCGAGCGCCGGGACACAGACGCTGACCGCGAGTGCCACGGCCGACCAGACCGACGTCGCCCCGGCGAACAACAGCGCGTCGGCGATCGTCCAGGTCGGAAGCCCGCCGCCACCGCCTCCGCCGCCGGTCCTCCCGCCGCCGCTGAAGCCGCCCGTGTTGAAGCCGCTGAGCACGCGAACTCTCGCT
>Ga0070681_10004036_pt1 | contig 13848 bp, 13 predicted proteins | sample KBSC83BmetaG_FD_65650 | JGI IMG/M metagenome (GOLD analysis project Ga0070681, IMG submission 65650) | Corn rhizosphere microbial communities from Kellogg Biological Station, Michigan, USA - KBS C8-3B metaG | ecosystem: Host-associated > Plants > Roots > Rhizosphere | place: USA: Michigan... | reverse complement strand
CGTCGAGCGAGAACTCGAAGCGCTGGCGCTTCGCCTCGATGCCTTCGCCCTTCATCAGCAGCTTGGCGCGCGTTTCCAGGGCGTCGAGCTGGTCGTTGATGCGCTTCGCCGGTACCGGCGTCGCCATGATCTGCGTATGCTCGAAGATGTGCAGCACGTCCGCGGCCGCCGCGCCGAACGCGCACCAGGTGGAGGCGGCCTTGCGCTGCGGCACGATCACCTTCTTCACGCCGAGCTCACGCGCGAATACCGCGGCGTGAGCGGGACCCGCGCCGCCGAAGGCGAAGAGGACGAAGTCGCGCGGGTCGAAGCCTTTCTCCACCGTCACCTTGCGGATGATGTCCGCCATGTGGAGCTCGACGATGCGGCACGCGCCCGCGGCGCACTCCATCGCGCTCATGCCGATCGGCTTGCCGAGGGCCTCGATGGCGCTCGTCGCCGCCGCCCTGTCGAGCGTCATGCGCCCGCCGGCGAAGTTCTCGGCGTCGAGGTAGCCGAGCACGAGCTGCGCGTCGGTCACCGCCGGCACTTTTCCGCCGCGGCTGTAGCACACGGGGCCGGGAAAAGCGCCCGCGCTGTCCGGGCCGACGGTCATCGTGCGCGCCTCCGGCTGGACGCGGATCAGGCTGCCGCCGCCGGCGCCGATCGCCTGCAGGTCGACCTTCGGCAGGAAGTATTCGTACTGGTCGGTGTTCGAGATGAACGAGTAGGCGGGCTTGCCCTCGTGGATGATGGAGACGTCGAACGACGTCCCGCCCATGTCGGTGGTGATGACGTTCTTCTCGCCCATGGCCGCGCCGAGGAACATCGACGCCGTCACGCCGGAGACCGGGCCCGAGTCGAGCGTGAGCAACGGCGCCTCGCCCGCGCGCGCCACCGGCACCGTGCCGCCGCCGCACTGCGTGATCTGCAGGCCGTGCTCATAGCCGAGGTTCTTGAGGCTCGTGTCCAGGCGCTCGAGATAGCCGCCCATGACGGGGCCGAGGTAAGCATTGAGGGCGGTGGCCGTGACGCGCTCGTACTCTCCCCACTTGGGCGCGATGTCGATCGACGTCGTGACGAAGATTTGCGGCGCGAGCTTCTGCACCAGCGCCTTGACCCGGTTCTCGTGCACCGGGTTGCGGAACGACCAGAGGAAGCAGATGGCGATCGCCTGCACGCCGTCCTTCAGCAGCTCCTGGATGGCCGCCTCGGCCTCGGCTTCGTTCAGCTCGACGACCACCTCGCCGAAGCAGTCGACGCGCTCCGACACGCCGCGAATCAGCTTCTTCGGCACGATCGGCGCCGGCTTCGATGTCTCGGGGAAGTGCACCACCTTGCGGATGTCGCGCCCGCCGTAGCCGCGCGAGCCGCGCATGATGTGGATCGCGTCCTCGTGGCCCTTGGTGGTGATGAGGCCGACCTTCGCGCCGCGCTTCTGGATGATCGTGTTCGTCCCCACGGTCGTGCCATGGGACAGGAAGGCGATGTCGCGGCAGAAATCGTCGAGCGAGATGCCGAGCGCCTGGGCGCCGGCGCCGAGCGCGTCCATCATGCCGCGCGCGAAGTCCGGCGGCGTGGAGGGGACCTTGGTGGTGAGCAGTTTTCCGGCGCGATCCACGATCGCGCAGTCGGTGAAGGTGCCGCCGATATCGATGCCGACGAGGTAACTCATGGCGCCTATATTATCGGGCACTCCCCGGAGACGACCTTGGCGCTCGGCGCGACGATTTACCATTTCGATATCCAGCTTTCCCACGTCGACCGCGGCGTCTACGAGCGGCTGGCGCTCAAGGTCGCCCGCCATCCGTCGGAGGCCGAGGACCATCTCCTGGCCCGCGTGCTCGCCTACTGCCTGGAATTCACCGAAGGCTTGACCTTTTCCCGCGGTCTGGCGGAGCCGGACCAGCCGGCGCTCGCCGTGCGCGACCTCACCGGCCAGCTGCGCGCCTGGATCGACGTCGGGGCCCCGGACGCCGCCCGGCTGCACAGGGCCGCCAAGGCCGCGCCGCGCGTAGCGGTGTACACGCACAAGGGCGCCGAGGCTCTCTTGCGCCCGCTGCAAGGCGAGCGCATCCATCGCGCCGCAGCGATCGAGCTGTACGCCTTCGAGCGCGAGATGATCGACGGCCTCGCCGCCCGGCTCGAGCGGCGCATGGCTTTCGATCTTTCGGTGACCGACGGCCACCTCTTCGTGGCGCTCGAGGGTGCTACCCTCTCCGGCGACCTCGAGCGCCTGCAAATAAATAGGGACAGACCCTAATTATTTTTTAATTAGGGTCTGTCCCCAATTTCCGGAATCCATGAGAGAACTGTCCCTCCTTGAAACGCGCGTGCTCGGCACGCTGTACGAAAAGCAGCACACGGTGCCGGACAGCTATCCGCTGACGCTCAATGCCCTCGTGTCCGGGTGCAACCAGAAGACCAGCCGATTCCCGGTGATGGAAGTGAGCGAGGCCGAGGTGCAGGGCGCGCTCGACAGCCTGAAGAGCGCAAACCTCGTGATGGAGACGAGCGGCGGGCGCGTTTCGCGCTACTCGCACAACGTCGAGCGCGTCCTGCAGGTCCCTTCGCAGTCGGCCGCGATCCTGACGGTGCTCATGCTGCGCGGCCCGCAGACCGTGGGCGAGCTGCGCATCAACTGCGAGCGGCTGCACAAGTTCGCCGACATCTCGGCGGTCGACGCTTTCCTCCAGGAACTGGCGGGGCGCTCGCTCGTCGTCCAGCTCGCGCGCCAGCCCGGGTCGCGCGAAGCGCGCTGGGCTCACCTTCTGAGCGGCCCTCCGAAAGCGGAGGAAGCCGCGCCGGAGAGCGCGCCCACCAGCGAGCTCGCGGCCCTCAAGGCCGAGGTGGCCGCGCTCAGGGAGCTCGTCGAGCGCATCGCCAAGCACGTCGGGATCACATAGGATCCGCCGAATGGAAGCGGACGCCGTCGTCGTCGGCGCCGGCGCCGCCGGCATGATGGGCGCCCTCGTCGCCGCGCAGCGCGGCGCGCGGGTGCAGCTCTTCGAAGCGAATCTCGAGGGACCGTCGAACCTCCGCGTGAGCGGCGGGCTCTTCACCGGCGCGGGCACGCGCTGGCAGCGCGAGGCCGGCATCCAGGACGAGCCCGCGCTCTTCGCGCGCGACATCCGCGCCAAGGCCGCGGGCACCGCGAACGAGGAGATCGTCGACGTCGTCGCGCGCCGCTGCGGGGAGGCGATCGACTTCCTGGCGGACCAGTGCGGCTTCGCCATCCACCTCCTGAAGATCGTGGCACCCGGCCACGCCGTGTCGCGCCTGCACGCCACGCCGGGCGAGAGCGGCCGCGAGCTGCTTGCGCTCATGCGCGCGGCGATCGATCGCCAGAAGCGCATTTACGTCGTTGAAAAGCAGATTAGGGATCTCGATAAGTTCGGCGCGACGCCGATCCTGCTCGCCACCGGCGGCTTCGCCGGCAGCCCGAAGCTGCTGCGCGAGTTCCTGCCGGAGGTCGCGGACGCGCTGCACATCGGCGCCGGCCCGAACGACGGCTGCGCCATCGATTGGGGGCGCGAGCGCGGCGCGGCCCTGTCGACGATGGAGGGCTACCAGGGCCAGGGGCACGTCAACCCCGGCGGCAAAACGCGCCTCGGCATGACGCTGCCGCGCCTCGGCGCAATCCTTCTCAACCGCGAGGGCAAGCGCTTCGTCGACGAGGCGATCGGCCCGTCCGAGCTGGCCGCCGTCGTCCTCGCGCAGCCGGGCGGACGCGCGCTCGAGGTCTACGACCAGCGCATCCACGAGGCCGCGATCAGCCAGGGGCCGTATCGGGAAGCGTGGGAAGCGGGCGAGGTGAAGGTGGTGGACGACCTCGCCGAGCTCGGCCTGCCACCCGTGGCGCCGGAGAATCTCGCGAAATTCCAGCGGCCGCTCTACGCGGCGTGGGTTACCGGCGCGCTCGCCCACACGCAGGGCGGGCTCGCCGTGGATCGTCGGGCGCGCGTGGTGCGCGCCGACGGATCTCCGCTCGACGGGCTCTACGCCGCGGGCGGCGCCGCGGCGGGACTCGCCGGCCGCGGCGGCGAAGGCTACCTGCCGGGCAACGGCCTCGCGCAGTCGTTCGCGCTCGGCCTCATCGCCGGCGAGGAGATGAGCTCAGTCCGCCGTCGCGCCTGAGATCTCGACGGCGCGCTTGAACTTCGCCATCTCGCGCTTGTGATAGGCGGCGGTCTCGGCCGGCGTGCCGCCGACGGCGGTCGCGCCCATGTCGGCGAGCTTCGCCTTCACTTCCGGCGCGGCGAGCGCCTTGCCGACTTCCTGCGACATGCGCTCGACGATCGCCGGCGGCGTAGCGGCCGGCGCGAAGAGGATGATCCACGCTGCCGCGTCGAAATCCTTGATCGTTTCCGACACCGCCTGGACGTTCGGCAGCGAGGGCGCGCGATGCAGCGAGGTGACCGCGATGGGACGTACCGTGCCGGCCCGGATGAACGCGGGTAGCGAAGGCAGGCCTTCCACTGCCATCTGAACATCGCCGGCGATCACTGCCTGGGTCGCCGGCGAGCCGCCGCGAAAGGGCACGTGCGTGATCTGCAGCCCGGCGTCGGCCTTGATCAGCTCCATCGCGAGGTGCGCGGTGCTGCCGGTGCCGGAAGACGCAAAATTCATCCTGCCGGGATTCGCTTTCACCCAGTTGATGAGCTCCGGCAGGCTATGCGCCGGCACCTTCGGGTTGACGATCAGCACCTGCGGGAAGGCGGCGAGCGTGGTCACGGCGACGAAGTCCTTCTCCGCGTCGTAGGGCAGCTTCTTGAAGAGATACGGGTTGATCGCCATGCTGCCCGGCGAGCCGACGAGGAACGTGTAGCCGTCGGGCTTCGCTTTGGCCGCCGCTTCGGTGCCGATATTGCCGGAAGCGCCGGTGCGGTTCTCGACCAGGAACGACTTGCCGATGTTGTGGGTGAGCTGCTGGGCAACCAGCCGCGTCACCACGTCGACCGCCGAAGCCGCCGCGAACGGGTTGATGAGCGTGACCGGTTTCGCGGGCCAGTCGCCTTGCGCGAAAAGGGGGCTGGAAAAGGCGAGGAGGGCGAGAAAGAATCGGTTCATGACCAAAGGGTACTTGAACGTGCCGTGGGGCCAGGTGCATTTTCGAACCGTCGAAGCACCCGCAAACCTGCCGGTGCTGCTGCTCCTTCACCAGTCGCCGCTTTCCTCGGAGACCTACGAGCGCCTGCTGCCGCACCTCGCTTCCTGGTGCCGCCCGGTCGCGCTCGACACGCCCGGCTATGGCGGCTCCTCGCCCGCGCCGCAGAACTGGGAAATCGCCGACTATGCGGCGGCGGTGTGGACCTGCGCCGACGCGCTCGGTGCAAAGAAGGTGATGCTCGCCGGCCGCGCCACCGGTTCGGTCTTCGCGCTGGAAGCGGCACTCGCCAAGCCGGAGCGCACGCTGGCCCTCGTGCTGTACGGGTACCCCGCGTACTCGGCCGAGGAGCGCGCGCAGCGCCGCGCGAACCACGCGCCGCCGAATCCGCCGCGCGACGACGGCGGGCACCTGCAGGTGCTGTGGAATCGCATCAAGGGCGAATATCCGTGGATGGATGCGCGCCTCGCCATGCTGTCCATCCGCGGCTACGTCATCGCCGGCGAGGACTTTGCCTCGTCCTACCGCGCCGTGTGGCGGCACGACCCGGCAGTGCCGCGCAGGCTGCCGATGCCGACGCTGCTCCTCGGCGGCACGAAGGATCGCCTGTTCTTCATGTTCGAGCGCGCGAAGCAGCTCTTCCCCGACGCCGAAGCGCGCGTGCTGGAGGGCGCCACCGATTTCGTCATGTACCAGGAGCCGGAGCGGTTCGCTGCCGCCATCGCCGAGTTCGCCAGACGACACGTATAGTCCGCGCCATGCGCTCGCTTCTCGCTTTGCTGTTCTTCTGTTCCACCGCCTTTGCCCAGTCCGATTTCCCGTCGCGGCCGATCCGCCTCGTCGTCACCGTGCCGCCCGGCGGCGCCGCCGACTTCATCGCGCGGCTCGTCGGCGGCAAGGTTGCCGATTCGCTCGGCCAGCCGGTGGTCGTCGAGAACAAGGCGGGCGCGAGCGGCACCATCGCCGCCGACGCGGTGGCGAAGGCTCCTGCCGACGGCTACACGCTGCTGCAGAACTCCATCACCACGCACGGCATCGGCCCGCATCTGTTCGACAAGCTGCCCTACGACCCGGTGAAGGACTTCGCGCCGGTCTCCGGCCTCGCGCTGCTGCCGCTCATCATGGCGGTGAACGCCGAGCTGCCGGTGAAGGACGTGAAGGAGCTCATCGCCTACGCGAAGACGCATTCGGTGAACTTCGCTTCTTCGGGCAACGGCGGCGCGCCGCACATGGCGGGCGAGCTCTTCAAGAGCGTGACCGGCGCGCCGATCGTGCACGTCCCCTACAAGGGCAGCGGTCCGGCGGTCTCGGACCTGGTCGGCGGCCGCGTGCAGATCATGTTCGACGCCGCGCCCTCCCTCATCGCGCATGTGCGCAGCGGGAAGCTGCGCGTCCTCGCCGCCGCCAGCACCGAGCGCAACCGCCTGCTGCCCGACGTGCCGACCTTCGCCGAGCTCGGCTACCCGCAGGTCAACGTCTCGCTCTGGTACGGCCTGCTCGCGCCGGCCGGCACGCCGCGCGCCGTGGTCGAGAAGCTGAACCGTTCGGTCGCTCAGATACTGGAAAGCAAAGACGTGGCCGAGCGCCTGCACGCCCAGGGCGCCGAGCCCATGCGCGGGACGCCGGAGGCCTTCGCCACCTTCATGCAAAAGGAGATGGCCAAGTGGGCGCCGGTCGTCAAGGCAGCGAACGTCAAGGCGGAGTGAAAGGGGAAATAAGCGCCGGGCTGGCGCGCTTCGTAGCGCGGTCGCGCTGGACCGATATTCCGGCCTCGGCAAGACGCGAAGCCCGGCGCGGGCTCCTCAACATCGCCGGCTGCATCGTCGCCGGCATGCGCGAGCCACTGGCACAGCAGGCGGTGCGTGCGAAAGCCGAGCGAGCAGTCATTCTCGGTGTCGCCGCCAACGCGCTCGATTTCGACGATACGCACCTGCCGACCGTGCTGCACCCCGGCCCGCCGGTCGGGGCGGCGCTCTTCGCGCTGGCGGACCAGCGGGCGTTTTCCGGCCGCGACATGCTCCATGCGTATGTGCTCGGCGTCGAAGTCGCCTGCCGGCTCGGCAACGTCGTGATGCCCGGCCATTACACGCACGGCTGGCACATCACCAGCACGTGCGGAGTGTTCGGTGCGGCCGCGGCCGCCGCAAAGGTCCTCAAGCTCGACGAGTCGAAGATCCATTGCGCGCTCGCGCTCGCGGCCACGCAGGCCGGCGGATTAGTCGAGATGCTGGGCAGCGGGAGCGCCGCACTCAATCCCGGCTTCGCCGCGCGGAACGGCATCGCGGCGGCGCTGCTCGCGGAGCAGGGCGTGCGACCGCCCGCCGAGCCGATCGAGGGCCTACGCGGCTTCGTGAACGTGTTCGGCGGCGGCAAGGACTGGGCCGCGCTCGGCAGAGGCTGGGAGATCGAACGCGTTGCCCACAAGCCGTATCCGTCCGGCGTGGTGCTGCACTCGCTGATCGATGCCTGCCTCGAATTGCGCTCGGAGCGTCCTCCGGAGCGGATCACCCTTTCGCTGCACCCCTTGGCGATCGAGCGCGGCAACCGGCCCGATCCGCGCGACGGAACGGAGGCGCGCCTGAGCGCCCAGCACTGTGCCGCCGTGGCACTCCTGTCGGGAGCGGCCGGCGTCGATCAGTTCACCGACGCGGCGGTCGCGGCAACCCGGCGACTGCGCAGGCGCGTCACCATCAAGCGCGACGACACGCTCGACAAGGCGGGCTGCATCGTCGAGGTCGACGGTCGCGTGAAGCGCGCCGAGCTCCGGCAGACGATGAGCGACGAGGAGCTGGAGGCGAAGTTTCGCGCGCTCGCCGGCGGCGAGGCGGAGCGCTGGCTGAATTGGTTCGCCGGCCTGGAGGCTGCGAAGCGCGTCACACCACCGTCGGGTGGGTCGCCGCGTCGGCGCTCAGGATCGCGCCGGTCAGGAACTTCGCGCGCTCCGATGCGGCGAAGACGATGATGTCGGCGATCTCGTGCGGCTCCGGCATGCGCTTCATCGGTATTTTCTGGACGATGCGCTCCAGCGCTTCGTCCTCGCTGATCCGCTCGCGCTTCGCGTCGGCGGTGAGGGAAGCGGCGACGCGCTCGGTTTTCGTCGGCCCGGGATTGATGCCGATGACGCGAACGCCCTTGTCGGCGTAGGCGTTCGCGAGGCCGGCGGTGGCGAGCATGAGGGCCGCGTTCGCCGCGCCGCCGCTGATATGGGTGGCGGCCGCGACTTTCCCGCCGGAGCCGATGATGTTGACGATCGCGCCGTGGCCGCGCGCCGCCATCTTCTTGATCAGCGGATCGATGACGTGGATGTAGCTGAAGTACTTGGCGTCCATCGACGCGCGCCACGCCTCCGGCGTGAGCTCGTCCGGGGCGACCCGCTTTGCGGCACCCGCGCAGTTCACCAGCACGTCGATCGCGCCAAGCCGGCGCTCGACGGCTTCCACCAGCTGCGCCGCCGCGCGCGGCAGCGTCAGGTCCGCGGCGAAGCCCTCGATGCCGGGGCAGCTCGCGCACGCCCGGTCGATGTTTTCCTGCGAGCGCGAGTTGACGGCGACGCGGGCGCCTTCGGCGACGAAAGCGCGGGCGGCTGCGAAACCGATGCCCTTGGAACCGCCCGTGATGAGGATGATCTTGTCTTTAAGTCCGAGATCCATGGCGGAAGATGGTACATTTTCCGCATCGCTCACGAGGAGGAGGAACAATGAAACTCAAAATCATGGCGGCGCTCGCGGCGGCCGCGTTCTCGCTCGCCGCGGCGGCCCAGGACAAGGTGGTCCGCATCGGGGTGCTGATGCCCATCTCGGGACCCGGCTCGTACTTCGGCGTGCAGGACAAGGAAGGCATGGAGCTCGCGCTCGAGCAGCTGAAGGGCACGGTGAATGGCTACAAGCTGCAGGTGCAATACGAGGACTCGGCTTGCAGCCCGCTGCAGGCCACGAATACCGTCAAGCGGGTCCTCGAGCAGTTCAAGCCGGACATCGTGATCGGCGAGGAGTGCTCCGACGCCTCGCTCGCCATCGCGCCGATCCTCGAGCAGAACAAGGTGGTGCAGCTGAACGCCGGCTCCGTCACCATGAAGCTGACCGAGAGCGGCTACAAATATGTATTCCGCATCTTCCCGAACGCCGAGCAGCAGAGCGGGCCGCTCGTCAAGGTGGCGCTGCAGCACCTCAAGGCGAAGACCGCGGTCATCCTGCACGAGAAGACCAACGCCGGCGTCGACAACGCCGAAGGCTTCAAGAAACCGTTCGAAGCCGCCGGCGGCAAGGTGCTCGCGGTGATCGACTTCGGCCGCGACGTGAACGACTTCACCGCCATCGCCACGCGCATCGCGTCGCTCGGCCAGGTGGACGTGCTGCCGACCTTCGCGCTCGAGGGGCAGACGGTGCGCCTTGCGCAGGCGCTCGCGCAGGCCGGCGTGGTCAAGGGCGGCGGCGGCAAGGCCGTGCAGATGGGCTCCATCTGGCTGCCGTGGGGCTTCGACCAGAAGGCGGGCCCGGCCTCGATCGGCTACGTGCGCATCGTGCAGTTCGACCCGAACGAGAAGCGCAAGATGGTCCAGGACTTCGTCAAGGCGTTCAAGGCGAAGTACGGCGCGGACCGGACGCCGTCGCACATCAACGCCCACGCCTACGACACGATCCTGCTCGTCGCCGAGGCGGTGCGCCGCGGCGCCCACGACTCGGCGTCGATCCGCGACCAGTTCTCGAAGTTCAAGAACGTGGAAGTGACCACCGGCAAGATCACCTTCGACCAGAAGGGGCAGAACTCGGATCTCTCCGTGGTGCACTTCGTGGAGACGCAGAAGGACCTTTCCTGGAAGAGCATCAACTGGCAGCAGTAGCGGCCTAACCGGTCGCCCCCGCGAAGGCGGGGGCCCAGTTTTAGAAAAATGGACCGGGTCCCCGCCTGCGCGGGGACGACAACTGTGCCTTTCCCGAGCAACCCGATAAAACCCAGATGAGCGACCTCGCGGCGCTCGTCGTTCAGCAGGGCCTGAACGGCGTCTACCTCGGCTGCCTGTACGTGATGGTGGCGCTGGGGCTGACGCTCATCTACGGCGTGCTGAACCAGATCAACTTCGCGCACGCCGACTTCGTCACGGTCGGCGCGTTCACGGCGTTCTTCGCCGTCACGCGCCTCGCGACGAAGGTGCTCGGCCTGCCGGAAGCGGCCGGCTACCTGCTGTCGCTCGTCCTCGCGCTCGGCGTCGGCGCCCTGCTGGGATTGGCGATCAACGCGGCGGTGTTCGCGCCGCTGCGCGAGCGCGGCGACGAGCTGCGGCCGCTCATCGCGACGATCGGCGTTTCGGTACTGCTCGAGAACGCGCAGCTCGCACTGTTCGGCCCGATCCCGTACCAGTTCGATTCGCCGTTCGGGCAGCACACGTTCCACATCGGCCGCATCTTCTTCACCGGCCAGAGCGTGCTGGTGATCGGGGTGTCCGCGCTCTCCATCGGCGCGCTCTATGCCTTCATGCGCTTCTCGTTCTGGGGCAAGGCGCTGCGCGCCGTGGCGCAGGACCGCGAGACGGCGGGACTGATGGGCATCAATCCGGGCCTGCTCATCGGCCTCACCATCGTCATCGCCTCGGCGCTCGCGGGGATGGCCGGCGCGCTGCTCGGGCCCGTGCTGGTGCTGACGCCGTTCGCGGGCGCGACGGTGGTGGTGAAGGCGTTCGCCATCGTCATCATCGGCGGCTTCGGCAACATGCAGGGCACGATCATCGCCGGGATACTCGTCGGCATCATCGAGGCGTTTACGGTGCAGTACCTCGGCTCCGGCCTCATCGACCTGGTGGTGTTCGTGCTGCTCCTCGTGATGCTGGTGCTGCGTCCCACCGGCATCATCGCCGAGCGCAAGGAGGAGAACGTTTGAGGCGGGCGGCTTTCTTCGGCATCGCCATCGCGCTGGTCGCCGCCGCGCCGTGGCTCCTGCATACGCCGTACTGGCGCGGCATCCTGGTGATCTGCGCGATGAACGTGCTGCTCGCGCTGTCGCTCAACCTGGTGATGGGCTACACCGGGCAGCTGAACCTCGGGCAGTCGGCCTTCTTCGGCATCGGCGCCTACGTGAGCACGATTCTCGTCAAGACGTACCACTGGAACTTCTGGCTCGCCTCGCTCGCCGCCGTGGCGTTCGCCGGCGTGGTCGGCCTCGCGCTCGCGGCGTTCGCCGTGCGGCTGCGCGGCCATTACCTCGCCATCGCGTCGCTCGGCTTCGCCGTCATCACGTACCAGGTCCTCGTCAACTGGGAGAAGGTGACCGAGGGCGTGCGCGGCATCTACGGCATCCTGCCGCCGGTCGGCAGCACGGTGGGGCTCTTCTATCTGATCGCCGGCATCGGCGTGCTGGTCTACTGGCTGATGGACAACCTCGTGCGCTCGCCGGTGGGCGACACGCTGCGCGCGATCCGCGAGGACGAGGTCTCGGCCGCCTCGCTCGGCGTGCGCAGCTACGTCTGGAAGGCGTTCGCGTTCAGCATCGGCGCCGGGGTCGCGGGGCTCGCCGGCGTCTTCTATCCGGGCTTCGTCGGCACGCTGGTGCCCGACGCGTTCAACATCGTAGAGTCGTTCACCATGCTCGCGATGGTGATCGTCGGCGGCATGGGGACGATGATCGGCCCGGTGGTCGGCGCCGTCGTGCTGACCTTCCTGCCGGAGCTCCTGCGCGGCTTCGGCGAGCTGCGCCTCATGGTCTACGGCATCGCGCTCACCCTGGTGGTCCTCTTCATGCCCGGCGGCATCGTCCAGCTTGTTAAGCGCAAATAACATCAGCAAGAGCTTCGGCGGCGTGCGCGCGGTGCGCAACGTGTCGCTCTCCGTGCCCGAGAAGTCCGTCTGCGCGCTCATCGGGCCGAACGGCGCCGGCAAGTCGACGATGCTGAACCTGCTGTCGGGCGTCTACCAGCCCGACGCCGGGACGCTCACCTTCGGCGGGACGTCCATGACGGGGCTGCCGGCGTACGCCCGCGTCCGTCTCGGCATCGCGCGCACCTTCCAGAAGATCCGGCTCTTCAAGCAGCTCTCGTTGCTCGAGAACGTGCTGGCCGGCTTCCACATCCACCAGGACACGCCCTTCTGGAAGTACCTGGTGGTGGGCGACACCGGCCGATTCCGGGAGGAAGCGCGCGAGCTGCTGGCCTTCGTCGGCCTCGGCGCGCGCGCCGCCGACCGGGCCGGCGCGCTGCCGTACGGCCAGCAGCGCATGCTCGAGATCGCACGCGCCCTCGCCACGCGGCCGAAGCTCTTCATGCTCGACGAGCCGGCCGCCGGGCTGAACCCGGCCGAGGTCGACTTCCTGCTGCAGCGACTGGTGGACATCGCGAAGCGCGGCACCACGCTCCTAGTGGTCGAGCACAACATGGATCTCGTGATGAACGTCGCCCAGCGCGTCTTCGTCCTCGACCATGGCGAGCCGCTCTTCGAGGGTACGCCGCGCGAGGTGCAGGCGAACCCGCGCGTCATCGAGGCTTACCTGGGAGGCGAGTTTGCTGCTTGAGGTCAAAGGTATCGACCTCGCCTATGGCGAAGTCCCCGCATGCCGGGGAATCAGCTTCGAGGTGGGCGAAGGCGAGATCGTGGCGCTGATCGGCTCGAACGGCGCCGGCAAGAGCACCACCCTGCGCGGCGTGGCGGGCGCCATGCTGCCGCGCAAGGGAACCATCCTGTTCGACGGAAAGGATGTCTCGCGCATGCCGGCGCACAAGCGCACGCTCGCCGGGATCGCGCTCGTGCCGGAGGGCCGGCGCGTGTTCCCGGCGCTCACCGTGCGCGAGAACCTGGAGATGGGCGGCTTCAAGTACCGCGGCGACAAGCGCAAGGTCGGCGAGCTGATCGAGCGCGTGATGCAGATGTTTCCGCGGCTGCGCGAGCGCGAAGTGCAGGCGGCCGGCACGCTGTCGGGCGGCGAGCAGCAGATGCTCGCCTTCGGCCGCGCGCTCATGTCGGAGCCCAGGCTCCTCTGCATGGACGAGCCTTCGCTCGGCCTCGCGCCGCTCGTCGTGCAGGAGATCTTCAAGAGCATTCGCGCCGCGAACGACGCGGGCACGAGCGTGCTGCTGGTCGAGCAGAATGCGCGCTATGCGCTCGAGACGGCGAGCCGCGGCTATGTATTGCAGACGGGCAGCATCATCGCCTCGGGAACGTGCGAGGCGCTGAAGCAGGATCCGCGGGTGAAGGAAGCTTATTTGGGAAGACGTTAATCCGTACGACGTACGTACGGATCCTTGCAACTTAATTACGTACGTCGTACGGAATTCAAATGGACAAATTTTCTCTGAAGGGCAAAGCCGCGATCGTCACCGGCGCCGCGGGCGGCATCGGCGGCGCGATCGCGAAGGCGTTCAAGGAGGCGGGCGCGCAGGTGGCGTGCGTCGACCTCGCGGTGGACAAGATTAGCCGTGACTACCTGCCGCTGCGCTGCGATGTCTCGTCCGAGGCCGAGACGCGCAGCGCGGTCGACCAGGCGGCGAAGACGTTCGGCGGGCTGCACGTGCTGGTCAATGCGGCCGCGATGCGCGACCCGAACGCGACGGTGACCGACATCGACCTGCCGGCCTGGAACCGCGTGTTCGGCGTGAACGTGGCCGGCGCGTATCTCATGAGCCGCTGGGCGATCCCGCACATGCAGCGCGCGGGCGGCGGCTCGATCATCCACGTCGCGTCGCAGCTCGGCACGGTGGGCACGCCCGGCCGGGTAGCGTATTGCGCGACGAAGGGCGCGCTCATCACCCTGGCGAAGGCGATGGCCTCCGACCACGCCGC